>Ga0307933_1000080_pt1 | contig 85033 bp, 66 predicted proteins | sample OrgLakmetageno88_FD_201811 | JGI IMG/M metagenome (GOLD analysis project Ga0307933, IMG submission 201811) | Saline water microbial communities from Organic Lake, Antarctica - #88 | ecosystem: Environmental > Aquatic > Non-marine Saline and Alkaline > Saline | place: Antarctica: Organic Lake...
CTGGCTCAACTCATTTTTCAAATTGCGCAAATGTTGCGACAAAGGATGATCGAATTGTCAGGGATGTGGGATATACCTCGCATGCCATTTTCATAGGCTTTGATGGATGATAATGGGCAAATTTTAAAGAAAAAAGAAGTTAGATTAAAACACATCAGTTTTTGGTCAAAAACTATAGCGCGTCAAGCAACTTGACCGTTCACGTTGATTGTCGCTTAATAAACTGACGTACTAGAATTAGAAGAAGGTAATCTTAAAGTTGCCAGCTTCAACGTATTGAACTTGTTCAATGGTGACGGAATTAGTAAAGATATCACATCAGGTTGCGGACCTGAAACACAGCAAGAATATGAATTACAGTTATTTAAAATTACTAATGTAATTATTGCAATAGACGTTGATGTAATTGGCTTGATGGAAATTGAGAATGATGATTACGATAAATTGAATTCTATTATTCAGGTATTCATGTTATCCGAGTCGGAGAAATCGTTTGTTGTTAATGTTAACCACTTCAAGTCAAAAGGTAGCAGTAATCGTTGTATTCAGCCGGATGACAACGATGGCTTACAAGGGAATTGTAATGTAACTCGAACTCGCGCCGCTCAGGCTCTGACTATTTGGCTGAATGGGGAATTTATTGATTTGCCAGTAATGGTTATTGGCGATTTGAGTGCTTACATTAAAGAAGACCCTATTCAAACCTCAGTGAGTGCCGGTTTTAAAGATGTAGCAAGAGAGCTAGAAGGACCTTTTGCTTACAGCTACAGACTTGACGGCCAGCTAGGTATTCTGGACTATGCATTGGCAAACGAGAAGGCGTTTACAGCGATTGCTGACGTAACTGAGTTGCATATCAATGCGGATCTATACGCAGGATTTGACTATAGTTCAACACTTCCTCGTTCCTCTATGGTCAAGCCTAATGAATTCTTGAGTGAACCGGTCTATCGCGCATCAGAACACGATCCTGTGATTGTGTGTTTGCTATTAGAAGCTGATGAATCTGCTTTTGGTGACTTGAATGCAGATGATGCGATCAACTTTGAGGACTATATTATGATTATTCGCGCTTACGGCTCGTCTGAAGGAAGCCGACGGTTCAATCCCGCCGCGGATATCGATAGCAGTGGTAGAGTGAATTTCCGAGATATAATTATCTGGTACTTTACCTACCTTTACAACAGATGATTATGTAAATAATCTCATCAAAAGCCAGCTCCAGTAGCTGGCTTTTTGCTAAAAAGGACACACCTGTTTTAAAACTTCAGCTTTAACTATCGGTTTCATCCCTCGAACTAGGACACACCTATTTAGTTAAAAAGAGCCCTAAAAAGGACACAACTATTTAGTTTAAAATAGTTAAACAGGTGTGTCCTTCTAAAACGATTTAAGGGTCTATATTAATTCTGGAGCTATAAAAATAATCTAGGAGTTGGACTTAAGGGCGAGTAGACATTATATTAACTCTCGTTACTTAGATTAAGCTTGCTAACTTATTTATGACACCAGCAGTTCTCTTTTTAGAAAAGCAAAAAGTATCTTTTGAATTACTTGAATACTCGCATGATGATAATACTCAGAATTTTGCGAATGAAGCATCACAAAAGTTAGGTTTATTGCCTGAAACGGTATTTAAAACGCTTGTTATTGCAGTTGATACCTGTAAGTTTATTGTTGCAATCGTACCTTCAGATAAACAACTTAGTATGAAAAAATTGGCGAAAGCAGTGTCTGGTAAAAGAGCAGCAATGGCGGAGGCTAAAAAAGTACAAAGTATGTCTGGATATGTGCTCGGTGGAGTAAGCCCGTTTGGGCAAAAGAAGGGCTTAACCACACTACTAGATATTAGCGCGAGTAACTTTGATACAATTTATGTAAGCGGTGGCAGAAGAGGCTTAGAAATAGCAATCTCCCCCCATTTTATTGAGCAGTTTTTAAATGCAGCAGTAACAGATATCACAGTATAACCACAACCTTTTCAAATATAGGTACTTAATGAGCATCAAAATCGAATTTGTCGATTATGACAACGAAAATCAAACAAATGAATTGTTACTCCTTTTAAATGAGTACGCTAAAGATCCAATGGGCGGTGGAAGCGAACTCGCTGCTTTCTCCAAAACAAACCTGATTGAAGAATTAAAGAAGCGCTCGTTTATTTTTTCTATCATTTGCTATGTAGATGGAAAACCTGCGGGATTCTCAAATTGTATAGAAGGGTTTTCTACATTTAAGTGTAAACCTCTTATAAACATTCATGATTTTGCAGTAAATCCAGAGTTTAGAGGATTGCAGCTTAGTCAGCGATTAATGAATAAAATTGAAGAGGTCGCTATATCTAAGGGGTGTTGTAAGATCACGCTTGAAGTTTTAGAAGGAAATCAAGTTGCTCAGAATGCCTACATAAAAGCAGGTTTCAAAGGTTATGAATTGGATCCTGAAATGGGTAAAGCGGTATTTTGGGAAAAACCTCTTTAATCTTGATTTCTTTTTTTGCTTTAAGGAATTAGTCGATATGACTATATCTGTAAATCACATACTTTTGATACAACTCTCCTGGTCTCAGGATATCTTCCTCTAACGCTTGGTGATTAATGGCGTCGGGATAACCTTGGGCTTCTAGGCACAGAGCCGACTGTGCTGTTGGTAAAAAATTACCAGAATAGAATTGAATACCGACTTGATCTGATTCGACTTCTAAGCTTATTTTGTGCTTTCTTGAAGTTAGTGTCGCCATTTTTGTATTTTTGGCTTGGTAACAATTGTCGAAGGTATCTACCTTTAACCTAACTGCCAAAACAGAACTTTGATTAAAATCAAACTGAGTATTAACTACAGTGTCAAAATACCCTAATGGAATGCTCTCGACGTCCACGGGTAAATATGCATCAGCTTGAATTCGTAATTCTAGATTATAAATATTTTTCTCGCCCATATTAAAATAGACATGATTACAGAAATTTATTGGAGTGGATTTAGTAGATGTAGCTGAAAAATCGAGCCTAAGCTCGTTGTTTTCGTTAAGGGTAAATAACACCTGAGCATCGACTGCGCCCGGATATCCTTGATCTCCATCTTGTGAATGAAGTTCAAAGGTTAATGAATTACCATGAACATTAGTACCTTTTGTATGCCAAATTCTTTTGGAGAAACCAACTTCACCTCCATGTAAATGGTTTACGCCGTCATTGTTGGAAATAGTAAATTCAACACCATCGAGGGAAAATTGGCTGTTTGAAATTCGATTACAGGTTCTCCCTACAGACGCACCCATGTAAAATTCATCGTTGATAATATCTTCATCATTGGCATGATTCAGAGTAGTTTCTAAAAGCTTCCCATCTTTACTAGGAACTTTTATAGACAATATTCGAGCACCAAAGTCACATAGTTCAACTTGCATTCCTTTTTCATTTCTCAGTGTGAATTTCTTCAGCCTCGGCATGTATTAACCCTATTTTTCAATTTTTACGCTTATCATGTTTATATATTAGCTGATAAATAGGATTTATTAAATGTTGGATTTTTGCTTTTTACTAATGTTTGTTCCAAAAATCAATACATAGCTAAGATGGTGCGGTTCAACTTCAACGCAAATAGGTGTGTCCTTATTCACCTTGTATTAAATACGAGGGAAAATGCCTGTCTTTTTGACCGTACCATAGGCGAAGCTAGTATCTATAGACGCAATACTGCCAATAGGATGCAGTACTTTTCGCACAAATACTTCATAATCATGCAGGTCGGCAACGACGATTTTCAATAAATAGTCCGATACCCCGGTCATGACATAACACTCCAGAACTTGCTCAGCAAATTCAATATGTTGCTCGAAATTGGATACAACGTCAGCGGAGTGCTTATCTAACTCTACACGCGCAAACACCGTAATTGGCAGCCCATATGCTTGTGCATCAACTTCAACGCCATAACCTTTAATAATACCTTCATTTTCTAAGTTTCGAAGACGACGCAAACAAGGTGACGGACTTAAATTAACTTTAGCTGCCAGTTCTTGATTACTCATTCGTCCATCGGCCTGCAATTCTCGAATAATTTCGCGATCTTTGCTGTCCATACTCATCTTTGCATCACTCATTTTGGCATTTTCTGCTAATTTACCCTGAATATAGAGCTAAAATAACATGAAAAAACCTTTCACTGAAGCATATAATTAGTCAATCGTACAATGCTAAATCCTAGCAAAAGCAGGCCGTAAACATTGTTGAATACTCAGATCATTCCGGAGGTTTTATGCAAGGTAGGAATAAAAATTTTTCAACGTTAGCTATTCATCATGGTTACGATGCCAAAGCTCATCAGGGAGCATTAACACCACCTGTACATCTTACTTCAACCTTTGCATTTGAAACCGCAGAAGCGGGTGGTGAAATGTTTGCTGGAGAAAGAGATGGTCATTTTTATTCACGTATTTCTAATCCAACCTTAGACATTCTTGAACAACGGATTGCGATATTAGAAGGTACAGAAGCTGGCCTGGCCTTGGCCTCTGGCATTGGTGCTATTTCTTCAACAATGTGGACACTACTTTCTCCTGGTGATGAGATTATTGTTGATAAAACACTCTACGGCTGCACCTTCTCGTTTTTGCATCACGGACTGGCTAAGTTTGGTATTAAAGTGACACATGTCGATTTGTCTAATCACAAATTATTGAATGACATTATTTCTGATAATACAAAAGTGCTTTATTTTGAGACGCCGGCTAACCCCAATATGCGTTTAGTCGATATCGAGGTGGTGTCAAAAATAGCACATAGTTACAATGCGACTGTTGTGGTTGATAATACGTACGCGACCCCTTATTTAACGCAACCGATTAGATTAGGAGCAGACATTGTCGTGCATTCTGCAACGAAATACTTAGGTGGGCATGGTGATCTGGTCGCCGGTTTAATTGCCGGACCTAAAGAGATAATCACTGAAATTCGCTTATATGGAATGAAAGACATGACGGGGGCTTGTATGGCGCCGTTCAATGCGATGTTAGTGATGCGCGGAATGAAGACCCTCGAACTGAGAATGGACAGACATTGTCAAAGTGCAATGCGAGTTGCAAAAATGCTAGAGGCAAATCCAGCCGTCGAAAAGGTCTGTTATCCTGGGTTGGCTAGTTTTGAGCAATTTGAGCTGGCAAAAAAACAAATGACTGACTTTGGTGGCATGATCACTTTTGAAGTCAAAGGTGGTGTTCAAGCTGGCATCAATATGATGAACAAGCTACAAATGATACAACGAGCAGTTTCACTGGGAGATGCAGAAACACTGGTGCAACATCCTGCCAGCATGACACATTCAACTTATACACCTGAAGAGCGCCTAGAGCACGGCATTAGTGATGGTTTAATTCGTTTGTCGGTGGGTCTGGAGGGGCTTGAAGATATCTTGGATGATTTACAACAGGCACTCAATTCAATTATTAGTGAATTGCCGGCGCATAACGTTGATACTTCTACTAGTCGCAAATCCCACAAAGACCATAAAAAAGTAACAATGAATTGAGCTAACATGAGACTTAAGGGAGAGTAATTTGCAACCGCAAAAAAAGCATTACTCTCTTTTTGGCAGTAAAATAACCATGGCAACGCCTCCCAAAATACTGATAGACGCTAGCGCTATTCTGATACTCACTTCTTCGCTCAACCAAATAACACCACCGACTGTTGCTATTACCGGAACAGTCAATTGTAGTGATGCTGATGAAGCCGCTTTTAATAAGGGAATAACCGCATACCATATTGCATAGCCGATCCCCGATGTAATGGCACCTGATGCTATAGCAAATAATATACCTTGGGTAGATATCGACATATTGTCGATGAAAACAAGACTGAGCAGTAAGGTAATTATTGATGCCCTAATAAAATTTTCAGCCGTCGATTGGCTTGGGTTAATGACGCGTTTTCCTAAAATAGAGTAAACACCCCAAGCGATACCTGCAACGACCATCAGCAAAGCGCCGAATAGAGGAGGTGCACTTATACCGGGTAAAAATAGATAAACAAGGCCAACCAGTGCCATGACAAAACCGAACCATTGGGCAAAACTAAATCGAGATCCTTTGACTAAGGCATACGACAACATGGTAATTTGAACCGTTGCGAACAGGATCAAAGCCCCCGTGCCAGCAGGTAAAGTAATATATGCAAATGAGAATCCAGCAGCATAAACAAACAACGATAACCCGCCTGCCCAACTGCTTTGTCTAAGTGAAAATAGACGGGCGGATTTTATTAAAAATGCCTCTGGATTAACGGATTTTTTGTTTACGCTCAACGCCGCATGGTCTAACTCATCTGCTATATTTACCGCTGAACTGTTAATACCGTTATTCGCAAATGCTGTTTTCTGAAGCATTAACTTTGGAATGGAGAATAACAAAATAGACAGCATTAACGCGCCACTGAACAGACGTACTGATGTGAAACTAGCAGGGTCAATACTGCCTTGTTCCAGCGCTAAGCGACACAAAATTGAATTTCCGGCAAACGCCAACATGGCGGTAACTGTACCTACAATTAACCGAAAATTCATAACCTTAGCGATTCCCCTTAAAGCCGTATTTTAAAACTTCAATAATGCTGATTATACTCAACTTTGGTGTCCCAGAACCAGCAAAATTAAGAGCTAAATATAGTCAAATTGCTGATCTTCAACGGCCATTAGATCGTCCGCAGCAGATAATACAACAGATTTATGTATATCTTTTCTAGGCAGCAAACGTTTCATGTAAAAATTACACGTATTAGCTTTACCCTTAGCCACATGCTCATTTGATGAATGTTCAGCAGCGCTAGCCATATCTAGCCACAACACACCTAGCAAAGAGTAAGCACTGTAATGTAAGTAATCACTTGCAGCACCTGCCATATCTTCTGCTTTTGCACCTAGTAATGCTTGAGACGTTTCATTCCATTCTTGTAATAAAGAGACCGCTTGGGCTTGTCTTACGCTATCGGTCATGGACGCAATACGTGACGATAATAGAGTAAAAGTGGCTTGCTGCATGTCCCCACCATCGCGGGTTAATTTGCGACCAATCAGGTCAGCAGCTTGAATACCATTGGTACCTTCATAAAGTTGGGCAATACGCGTGTCTCTTACCAACTGCTCCATGCCCCACTCGCGCACATAACCGTGACCGCCGTAAACCTGAATGCCAATGTTCGTCACTTCTGTTGCCATGTCGGTCATAAAGCCCTTGCAAATAGGGGTCAAAAAAGCAATCACCTTTTTTGCTTGTTCATGGCGCTCATCGCTGGTGTATTTTTCAACGTCCATTTGCTGTGCATAAAGCATAGCGAGGGCTCTGCAACCTTCTGTCAGCGCTTTTTGAGTAAGTAACATTTTTTTCACGTCTGGCTGGTGTAAAATCGCATCGGCTTTTTGATCTGGCTGTTGCACACCCTGTGGAGCTCTTGATTGCAGACGATCACGTGCATACGATAGTGCTCCCTGATAAGAAGCTTCTGCGGCACCTAATCCTTGCAAACCAACTTGGAATCGAGCGTCATTCATCATAGTGAACATGCAAGCAAGTCCTTTATTTTCCTCGCCCACTAACCAACCTTTTGCGCCATCGTAATTCATAACACAAGTTGGACTGCCTTTAATCCCCATTTTCTTTTCGATGCTGCCAACACTTACCGCGTTTTTCTCACCCGGTTCAGCATTTTCATTCAATAAGAATTTAGGTACCAAAAATAAACTGATACCTCTCACACCAGCTGGTGCATCGGGCAATCTAGCGAGTACCAGATGTATAATATTGGCGGTCCAATCGTGGTCTCCACCAGTGATGAAAATTTTATTCCCAGTAACTGAATAAGAACCATCTTCCTGAGGTATTGCTTTTGAATTCAACAACGCTAGATCGGTTCCAGCATGAGGTTCAGTTAGATTCATTGTGCCAGTCCATTCACCGCTAATAAGCTTAGGTAAATACAGCGCCTTTAATTGCTCAGTTGCATGTTTATCTACAGCAAGTACGGCACTTTCTGTCAGCATAGTGGTTAAACGCCAGCTCAGATTTGCCGCATTGAGCATTTCATGAACCGGAATAGCAGCAGTATAGGGAAGGTCTTGTCCATCGAAATCAGGATTACCTAACATGGCATTCCAACCGTTCGCAATATATTGCTGATACGCTTGCGCGAATCCCGTCGGTGTTGTCACTGAACCGTTAACTAACTTACAGCCTTCTTCATCGCCTTCACGGTTAAGTGGAGCGACAGCTTCTTCTGCAAATCTAGCGCCTTGGGCAATGATTTCGTGAATTAATTCTGAATCCATCCCCTCGGCACCAATATTTAGGTAGTGCTGGTCAACTGCCAACCAGTCGTTTAATAAAAATTGTATGTCTGCGGTGGGGGCGTTAAATTGCGGCATAGGAACTCCGAAGTATGCTAATGAAAATATATAAATATTACGGTAATAATAAAATACGCGAAAAATAGAAAAAAGACGACTACGGCGGTGAATTTTGTTGCGATAGTGCTAGATCTTACCGAGATTGACTATCAATTGCCCTACTCTGGTCTCCTTTCGCTGTCACAAAGCCGTCTCTGTAAATGACGAGGTTATCTGGTTGGCTCCAAACATCATATCTCGTATCAAATGGATTGATAAATTCGATTTTCTGAACATCACTGACAGCCCAACTTGGCGGCCTAATTGGTCCATCGTCGCTAGTAAATCCGCCACTTAGTTCGCAGGAAAATAACATTATCCCAGATCGTGTTACACCGAGTAACTGGTCAACTTCAACGTTAAATCCTGTTTGCTGCCAAGTATGTCTGTGTGCCGTGCACTGCGCCGATTCCGTTGAAATAGGACCGCCGAAAGGCAGGTCATATTGCCCAGTGGAACGATCCTTAATAACTAATAGTGTATCTTGCACTCTAATCAGACATCCGGCTGGGCCAGCATAATCAGCATTAAAGGCTTTTGCTATGCGGCAGGTGGGCGAAGGTGGCGGTTTTGTGCAACCCGCTATAGCTAGCGTACATATAAATGTCAGAAGTTTCAATCCGGAGTTCGGCATTTTCAGTATAAATAATGTATAAAAAGTAAATTTTAATGTGCAGTCGAGCGAGAATCAAGCGATTCGACAAAGTAAGTGTAAGATTTCGTGTCTATGACTATATGAAACTACCAATAAAACTTATTATAATAGCGCTGAAATTTTTTTTGAAATTCAATAGGAACAGTAATGACTAAGTTTGTTAAGTTTTCCCCACTGTTAATTGGCGTCGTGGCACTTGCCGGCTTCGTCATTTATCTTAACTTGCCAGCGGAAAATGTAGCGGCACTGCAGCGTGGTGGTGGCGGAACGGCGGTTGTTAGCGCCAAAGCCGAAACGCAGGCATTCCCTATTATTGTGGAAGCGTTAGGTACCTCAGTGGCCAATGAATCAGTTAACTTAACCGCACAGCAGGCAGAAATAGTAAAGTCAGTATTGTTTGAAGATGGTGACATTGTAAGCAAAGGGCAGTTGCTGATTGAATTAAGCGATCGAGAAGAAAATGCCCGTGTGAATGAATTAGCAATTAATATTGCCGAAGCAAAACGCCAATTGAATCGAATTAGAGGCCTAGCAGAACAGAGCGCGGCCTCAGAACAATTATTGGATGAACAAAGGGCTCGTGTTGATGCACTTGAAGCCCAAAAAGACGTAGTGGATGCACAGTTATCAGAACTGCAGGTTCGGGCACCATTTGCCGGTCGCTTAGGGATCCGCCAAGTGAGTATTGGCAGTTTAGTGCGCCCCGGTGATGTTATTTCAACGCTAGATGATTTGAGTATATTAAAGGTCGATTTCAGTATTTCTGAGTTACATTTTGCTAGTGTGGCGAACGGTCAAAGTATCGTTGCTGCATCGATAGCGTATCCGGGTGAGAGCTTTAACGGTCTAATTACCAGTATTGATTCACGTATAGATCCGGTTACTCGAGCTATTCAAGTTAGAGCGCAAATACCCAATGGCGATTTGAAATTACGCCCCGGTATGTTGTTACAAATTAACATTGAAAAACGTGTTGTTGATGCACTCGTTATCCCAGAGAATGCGTTAGTACCAGAAGGCGAGTCGCAGTTTGTGTTTGTTATTGACGACGACGGTAAAGCGCGTAAAACCAAAGTTGTTATTGGTCAAAGAAAGCCGGGTTGGGTCCAAATTCTCGATGGAATCGACGCGGGTCAAGAAGTGATTGTTGAGGGCACGTTGAAAGTGCGTGATGGCAGTGGGGTGAAAGTTGTCTCACCGGCTACTGTTGCCCTTAAAGATTAGGAGGCTGTATGTTGTTATCTGATGTCTCCGTTAAACGTCCTGTTTTTGCATCTGTTGTGAATCTTATATTGTTGGTATTTGGAATTGTCGCAATTAGTTTCCTCTCGTTGCGCGAATATCCTGATATTGATCCGCCAATCGTATCGGTAAATACCAGCTATCCAGGCGCTTCTGCTGAAATAGTTGAAACTCGGATTACACAGCTTTTAGAAGATCGGATTAGCGGTATTGAAGGAATGAAAAACATGACTTCTTCTAGCCGCAATGGTCGCTCTAGTATCACCATTGAGTTTAACTTAAGCCGCGACATTGATGCAGCGTCTAACGACGTTCGAGAAAGAGTCTCACGTGCACTGGCCAACTTACCTGATCAAGCATTACCGCCAGAAGTATCTAAATCAAACAGTGATGAGGACGTGATTGTTTGGTACAACTTGCGTAGTACAAACCTAAATACAATGGAATTAACCGACTACGCTGACAGATTCATTGTTGACCGTTTGTCTACCGCTGATGGCGTAGCGCGTGTTCGAATTGCGGGCGGTAGAACCTATGCGATGAAGGTGTCGGTTGATCGTAATGCTATGGCTGCTCGTGGTATCACCGTTGGTGATATTGAACGAGTTATACGTTCTGAGAACGTCGAGCTTCCGGCTGGGCGTGTTGAATCAAATGAACGTGACTTTGATGTACGTGTAGCCCGGTCATTTTTGACCCCAACTGATTTTGCTAATTTGACCATCAAAGCGGGTTCTGATGGGTTTCTAATCCGCCTCTCAGAAGTAGCTACGGTTGAGTTGGCAGCAAAGGATGATGAAACCGATTTCCGTGGTGACGGCGTTAACATGATTGGTTTGGGTATTGTAAAACAATCGAAGGCTAATACCTTAGATGTTGCCAAAGCAGCGAAAGCCACAATCAAAAGTATTGCAGATACATTGCCTAGCAATATCTATTTTGTTGAAAGCTATGATTCGTCAGTGTTTATTGAAGAATCTATAAACCAAGTCTATAACACCTTAGCCATCGCTATGTTTATGGTAATCGTCGTTATCTATTTATTTTTAGGGAATATCCGAGCAACCTTAATACCCGCCATAACCGTTCCTGTCTCCTTAGTCGCTGCATTCATCGTAATGTATATGCTTGGCTATTCTATTAACTTGTTGACTCTATTGGCGTTGGTCCTAGCGATCGGTTTAGTTGTGGATGATTCAATTGTGGTGCTCGAAAATATTTATCGCCGAATAGAAATGGGCGAGCCACCAATACTCGCTGCCTACAGAGGATCTAGAGAGGTCGGTTTTGCCGTTATTGCAACCACGTTAGTGCTTGTATCGGTATTTTTGCCGTTAGTTTTTTTGGAAGGAGATATAGGTAGACTATTTACTGAATTCGCTATAGCAATTGCAGCCGCAGTGGTTTTCTCTAGCTTTACAGCATTGACTTTGTCGCCAATGCTGGCGTCGAAGTTATTAAAGAAAAGAGAGCGTAGCTCTGGGTTTGGAAAGTGGATTGATGTGAGCTTTAAGAAGTTAGAGCTAAAATACTACAACACTTTAACTACAACCATTAAACAGCCTATTATGTTGCTATTGATGGTCGCTGTTAGCATTGTGCTTCTGGTGCAATTACAAAGTAAAATTCCAGAAGAGTTTGTACCTAAAGAAGATCGTGGAAACTTCTTTATATTAATGCAGGCACAAGAAGGTGCTAGCTATGAGAGCAATGCACGTAATCTGAAAGTTATTGAAGAAACGTTACTACCTTATAGAGAATCAGGCGAAGCTAAACGTATATTGGTAAGAACGCCAGGTTTTGGTGGTACAGCCGGTATCGCCATCGTTGGTGCGGCTGATTGGAAAAGCCGAGAGCGTTCAACATTTGATTTAATGAATGAAATTAGTGGTAAACTCAATCAAATCCCGGACGTCAGGGCGTTTGCGGTTATGCGTACAGCGCTTGGTGGAGGAGGTTTAGGTCGACCTGTGCAACTTGTTTTGCAGGGGAATACGTATGAAGAACTAATCCAGTGGCGTGATATTGTCATGCTTAAAGCGGCTGAAAATCCCAAGTTATTGCGTATAGATTCAGACTACAAAGAAACATCACCACAATTATTAGTTAATATTGATAGAGATCGAGCCGCCGATTTAGGTGTGTCTATTTCCGAAGTCGGGCGTACATTAGAAACAATGCTCGGCCAAAGGCGTGTATCAACGTATCTAGACCGAGGTCAAGAGTATGATGTTGTTTTAGAAGGTAACGAGGCCGACTATCGAAGCCCAAACAGTATAGATAACATTTATGTGCGGTCTGATAGAACGGGGCAGTTGATACCAATGGACAATCTTCTGGACATTTCAGAACGGGCGACGTCTAACACACTGAATCGATATAACCGCATGCGTGCGATCACCATTAGTGCTAACTTAGCCGACGATTATACTGTGGGTGAAGCATTGGCATTTCTTGAGAATATAGTGGCAAATGAATTACCCAGCGGCGTTTCAATAGACTACAAAGGTGAATCTCAACTTTATCAAGAGTCTGGGTCGTCATTTATTTTTATATTTGCATTGGCTTTAGCGGTCACCTACTTGGTTTTGGCTGCTCAGTTTGAAAGCTGGATCCATCCCTTGGTGATCATGTTGACAGTACCATTAGCCTTAGTAGGGGCCTATGTTGGGCTTTATTTGGCCGGTATGTCGATCAATATATATAGTCAAATTGGATTAGTAATGCTCATAGGACTCGCGGCCAAAAACGGGATACTTATTGTGGAGTTTACGAACCAATTGAGAGATGCTGGGGTGGAATTTGAAGAAGCATTGAAGAAAGCCTCAATGTTACGGCTACGTCCGATTGTAATGACTGGCTTTACGACCGTATTTAGCGCTCTCCCTTTAGTTTTAGCTACAGGACCAGGAGCTGAATCACGAGCAGTCATCGGAATGGTTATTTTTGCTGGTGTTATGTTCTCAGCCTTTATGACATTGTTTATTGTTCCCACGGCGTATGCATATCTAGCAAGAGGAACAGGCTCCCCTGAGAACCGCGCCAGAAAACTCAAACAACTTGAAGCTGAAGTGCCTTACAAGAAAGGGGAAGATGAGCTTAAGGACGAAGTGGGTGTGAAGTAGATGGCAATTGAATTGCTTGAGCCCTCTATTAACTAGTGTTGTTCAGCGTTAAATAGAATAATTGAAAAAAGGTGTGCTGTTATGCTCCACCTATTTGTATGTTCTGCGAATTCGAAAATGTTTAAATAAGAGGTTTAAACTAGACACACCTATTAAGTGAATTTAAACTAGAGAATTTAAACTAGACACACCTATTAAGTGCAAATCACCAAACAGGTGTGTCTAGTTTTAGGTTAAATTGGTGTCGTTTGATTTTACAAAGGACATAAAAAAAGTCCTAATTTAACTTAGGACTTTGAATTTTATACTCATCTAGGGAAGGGTTACTATTCGTCTAAGAAACTTCTTAGTTGCTCAGAACGGCTAGGGTGGCGAAGCTTACGTAAGGCCTTAGCTTCAATTTGTCTGATACGTTCGCGAGTAACGTCGAACTGCTTACCCACTTCTTCCAAAGTGTGGTCAGTGTTCATATCAATACCAAATCGCATTCTCAGTACTTTAGCTTCACGTGCCGTTAGTCCAGCCAATACTTCTTGAGTCGCGTTCTTCAAACTACCGCCAGTGGCAGAATCAAGAGGTTGTATAATAGTACCGTCCTCAATGAAATCTCCTAAGTGCGAATCTTCGTCATCACCAATAGGTGTTTCCATGGAGATCGGCTCTTTGGCAATTTTAAGTACCTTGCGGACTTTATCTTCTGGCATCAGCATGCGTTCTGACAATTCTTCCGGTGTCGGCTCTCTACCCATTTCTTGCAGCATCTGACGTGAAATACGATTTAATTTATTAATCGTTTCAATCATGTGCACTGGGATCCGGATAGTTCTTGCTTGGTCAGCAATTGAGCGCGTAATGGCTTGTCGTATCCACCAGGTGGCATAAGTTGAAAACTTATAACCGCGACGGTATTCAAACTTGTCGACCGCCTTCATCAAACCAATATTACCTTCTTGAATAAGGTCCAAAAATTGTAAACCACGATTCGTGTATTTCTTCGCGATTGAGATAACCAAACGCAAGTTTGCTTCCACCATCTCTTTCTTCGCACGGCGTGCTTTCGCTTCGCCAATCGACATTCTGCGATTAATATCTTTGATGTCTGGAATAATTAGACCAGTTTCAGCTTCAACAGCATTCATTTTGCTAACACTACGTTCAATTTCTTCTTTGAATTCAAGAAGCTTTTCAACGTACGGTGCTTTTCCTTCTAATGCTTTGTAAAGCCAATCTGTGCTGGTTTCGTTACCCGCAAAGGCTTTTATAAAGTCCTTTTTCGGCATTTTTGCATTCATAACACAATACTTCATAATCAAACGTTCTTGAATACGAACTCTGTCCATCATGCCGCGCATGTTTTTAACCATGCGATCGAATTGCTTAGGTATTAAACGAAACTCTTTAAACACTTCACTAAGGTCATGTATTTCTTTACGTGATGCTTTGTGTGAGCGCCCTTTTACCGCGATCACACTCATTGCTTTAGTGTATTGCTTACGCAATCCAGTAAACTTTTCACGTGCTAGTTCAGGGTCAACGCCAGTGTCTTCTTCTTCCTCTTCCTCGTCTGAATCGTCGTCTTCATCATCAAGTTCTTTTTGAGACAATTCAGATCCGATATGAGTCGCGGTAGGCGCTACATCTTGCTCGTTAGGGTCAACAAAACCGATGATAATATCGCTAATACGAATTTCTTCAGCTTCATATAAATCCCACTGATCAAGCAGATAGGTAATCGCTTCTGGGTATTCTGCGACTGAGCACTGAACTTGGTTAATACCGTCTTCAATGCGTTTAGCGATTTCAATTTCGCCCTCGCGTGTTAGTAATTCAACCGTGCCCATTTCGCGCATGTACATGCGAACAGGATCAGTCGTGCGGCCGATTTCGCTTTCAACTGTGGCTAGTGCTTGAGCAGCGGCCTCAGCAACGTCTTCGTCTGCAGTTGATTCTTGCATAAGTAGCTCATCAGCGTCTGGTGCTGATTCGGAAACCTTAATCCCCATATCGTTGATCATGCGAATAATATCTTCAATTTGATCAGAGTCGACAATGTTTTGAGGAAGGTGGTCGTTTACTTCGGCAAAGGTTAAGTAACCTTGGTCTTTGCCTTTTGCAATCAGGAGTTTTATCTGGGACTGCTTGCTTTGCACAATATACCTTACACTTAATTAGGAGTTGTTAAACGCGAATAAACTACTTTATAAAAACTAGCTTATTTTCAACCCGTTAAACGATACCGAGGAAATAAACCCTCAGCTTGCTTTATCGTAGCGTTTGCGAATATGACAGTCTAACACGAAACGACTACTTTTGAATACATCTTGTTGTTTTCTTGTTGCAATTAATATGGGTTCAAATTGGCTCTTTTCAAGTGCGTGCTTGATTATATTTTGTAATGTTAAAAAGCCTTAACCCAACTAATTTCATACATGCTATCCATGCACTTGTTTAATATATCGGCTATTTTAATCAAAACAGACTGACGATTTATAGTGGACTAAAAATAGCCCGCATTTGGAACTATTAATGCAACTTCTTGATTAGCAAATTTAATTCTTGTTGTTCTTTTTCGGTTAATTCTGAAAATCTCGTTTTGGCGTTTAATTCATCGATGCGTGCTCTAAAGTGCCATTTAATCAAATTTTTAAAGCAATCCTTGTAGAGTATCTTCACATTCGTGTCCCTAGCTACAACATCACTCTCTAATAGCTGAGCAAGCTGCCTGATATTTGGATGCTCACGAAACGCTTCCAAAACCATGCCTGTATTTGCGTTTGGATTTTTATAGCAATAAGAATGCAAATCAATCAGTAAAGGGATCCCCGAAATTGCGGTATTTTTAAGTGGTGTTAGTTTTACATTAGGGCACTCTGAGGCTAGGCTCGGTGAATCTATTAGTAGTCTGAGCATCATACGAAGCGGCGATTGCTTTATTCTTTGAGGAGCTTGGTAATCAATCTTTCGTGGTGCTTTGCGACTATTCGCATTCTTAATATCTCGAGCTAATGTTTCTTTCGCTTCTTCACCAAATAATTTACTAAGATCAAACATCAATAATTCGCGCTGATTGTCACCATGAATTTTCTCTATCAAAGGCCTTGCTTCTGCTTTCAGCGCAGATTTACCTTCATTAGAACCAACAGAATGTCGTTGCAATAAATTATCAAAAAAGAATTTTGATAACGGTACCGCCTTGCTTAACAAATTCTCGAACGCCTCTTTGCCTATCTTTCTGACCATTGTATCGGGGTCTTCACCATCGGGCAGAAATAAGAACTTCATGCCCACGCCATCTTTTAAAAATGGCAGGGCGTTTTCAAGTGCGCGCCAAGCTGCTTCGCGACCTGCTCTGTCACCGTCATAACAGCAAACAATTTCAGTTGTCGACTTGAACATGGCTTGAATGTGTTCAGGTGTGGTTGCGGTGCCCAACGCTGCAACAGCATAATGAATGTCAAATTGACTTAAGGCCACCACATCCATGTATCCTTCAACTACTAATAAGCGGTCAAGTTTGCGATTATTCTGGCGCGCTTGATACAAACCGAAAAGCTCAAAGCCTTTATGAAAAATAGGTGTTTCTGGGCTATTTAGGTATTTAGGACCATCGTCTTGCATTACCCGCCCGCCAAATCCAACAACACGGCCTCGCTTGTCTCTAATTGGAAACATAACGCGGTTGCGGAAAAAATCAAAGCGACGTTTATTGTCATTCTCTGAAATCAACTTTAGCTCAAGTAGGCGCGATTGCTGATGCTCATCAGTACCAAAGGTTTTTAATATCGAATCCCACTCTGGTGGCGCAAAGCCCATGTCCCATGCTTTGACAATATCGCCGCTAAGTCCTCGACCTTTTAAGTATTGAATGACCTCAGGTGCCTGAGAATGGTGTTTCAACTGATGCTGAAAATATCGAGTAACCGACTCCATTAATTGATAGTCATGTTCCCTCTGATTTTTTTGCTGGGCGGTTGGGGCTGTTGCTCCGCCCTTTTCTCGCGGAACATCGACACCATAGGTTTTTGCAAGTTCTTCTATTGCTTCTGGAAACTCTAAGCGGTCGAACTCCATTAAGAAGCTAACCACATTGCCTTTTGCGCCACAACCAAAACAATAATAGAACTGCTTTTCCTGACTCACAGAAAAGGAAGGGCTCTTTTCATTATGAAAAGGACAACAGGCTTGATGATTTTTACCTGCTTTCTTGAGTTTTACCCGCGCATCAATAATATCGACAATGTCACTTCGAGCGATAAGATCATCAATGAAGTCGCGAGGAATACGGCCAGCCATATATTTAAGCTAATTTAGCTTTAATACTACTGCTTAATGAACCCATATCAGCACGACCGGTTACTTTCGGCTTTAGCCAGCCCATCACTTTACCCATGTCCTGCATGGACGCAGCACCAGTGGCAGTAATTGCGTCATCAATTAATGTATTGATTTCATCGGCAGTTAATGGTTGTGGTAGGTATTTGGTTATAACGACGATCTCTGCTTCTTCAATGTCTACTAGGTCTTGACGGCCCGCAGCCCTGTATGGCGTGATAGATTCATTTCGCTGCTTAACCATCTTGGTCAATATAGCCAGAACATCGGTATCGTCTAACTTGATACGTTCATCTATTTCGCGCTGTTTTACCGCAGCAAGAGCCATTCTCAATGTTTTTAGCGTCAATTTGTCTCTGGCGCGCATTGCATCTTTTTGCGCTTCTATTAATGTCTCTAATAAAGTCATCGTTATATTCCCCTGATATATTTCCGGTTAGCACAAACAAAAACGGACGTCATAAAGACGCCCGTTTTGAATTTAAATGGCTCGAAACCAGTTAAGTTCTGATCTACAAATTAGTACAGTCTGACTCGACGTGCGTTTTCGCGAGCTAACTTCTTCATGTGACGCTTTTTTGCAGCAGCTTTCTTGCGCTTGCGTTCCCAAGTTGGCTTTTCAAAAAATTCGCGACGGCGAACTTCAGATAGTACACCAGCTTTCTCACATGAACGTTTGAAGCGTCTTAGCGCGATATCAAACGGTTCGTTATCTCTGACTTTCACGATTGGCATTAATTCATCACCTTAAGATGTTATATCTACCAGGTATGTTTTATTACCCGGGCTTAAAAATGGTGCGGAATACTAAAACTTTTACAATTGCTTGTAAAGATATTTAGTAGAAAAATATTTGCATTACTTGGTTTTCCGACCGCGATGCGCAGTATATACTAGCAAATCACCGATTGCACTGCGATCCTTGGCTATTTTAACGCTTTTTTGATTGTTACTTCGTAAGTAACTGAAACCATTACAAAGCTATTTCAAACGCGTATTTTAAAAGCGTCTTTCAAAACGTCTTTTAAATGATTATTTTTTTTACTGAGTATTTACATGAAAATTCTAGGCATCGAAACATCCTGTGACGAAACAGGTGTGGCTATTTATGACACTGATAATGGCTTGTTATCTCACGAACTCTACAGTCAAGTTAAATTGCATGCGGATTACGGTGGCGTTGTGCCTGAACTAGCATCGCGTGATCACGTTCGAAAAATTGTGCCTTTAATTAAATGCACGATTGCCAGCGCTGGACTCAGTTCGAATGAGCTTGATGGCGTTGCCTTTACGCGTGGGCCTGGCTTAGTGGGGGCGTTGCTTGTAGGGTCTTCAGTGGGTCGTAGTTTAGCCTATGCTTGGGGAGTACCAGCGGTTGGTGTGCATCATATGGAAGGGCACTTACTGGCGCCAATGTTGGATGATAATCCGCCACCATTTCCCTTTATTGCCTTGTTAGTGTCTGGCGGCCACAGCATGATTGTCGATGTTCAAGGAATTGGTCGATACACCGTTTTAGGTGAATCCTTAGATGATGCTGCGGGTGAAGCATTCGATAAAACAGCCAAGCTCCTTGGCCTCGATTATCCTGGCGGTCCGTTGCTAGCAAAGTTAGCTGAAAAAGGCCAACCCGGTCACTACAAATTCCCTAGACCAATGACCGACCGTCCTGGTTTAGACATGAGCTTTAGTGGATTAAAAACATTTGCAGCAAACACAATTCGAGCTTGTGATGGCGCTGACCAAACGAAAGCCAATATTGCTTATGCATTTCAAGACGCGGTCGTGGATACGTTATTGATAAAATGCCAGCGTGCATTAAAACAAACCTATCAAAAACGTCTTGTGATTGCTGGCGGTGTTAGTGCAAACAAACAACTTAGAGCCACTTTACAAGACCTGAATCGCCGTAAAGGGGTTGACGTATATTATCCTGCTTTTGAATATTGCACAGATAATGGCGCCATGATCGCCTATGCAGGAGCGCAACGTTTATTAGCGGGTGAGAGTGAGGGCTTGGATACTAAAGCGATGCCAAGATGGCCTTTGGATTCTCTGCAAGCGGTATAATGACACTTAGGCGGAGCACAAAACACTTGCGCCTAAATTATTGAGCTAAAATGATTGATGAAATACGAGCGCTATCTTAAGTGAATTAATTACGCGCTTTGAGGGCGCATGCGGTTTTTACAGCATACATTATTCATTTACTTTGCCTTTTTTCCATATTTTACTTTCTTTACCGCCAAGTAGGCGTCTAATATTATGTCGATGCTGCCAAATGCTCAGGGCTGACAGCATGATAACTGGATATATATAGTCAGGCTTGAAAAGTAGGGTGTAAATAGGAGCAAGCGCCAAGGTAACGATAGCAGCAAGTGACGAGTAGCCGGTAAATATCACAACTAATAGCCATGTTCCTAGCAACAGACCAGTTAAATTAAAGCCTAATGAAATTAAACATCCCAACGCAGTTGCTACGCCTTTACCGCCTTTGAATTTAAAAAATACGGGGTACATGTGGCCTAGGCATGCAGCGATAGCAATAACACCAATCGATATGGCATCAACACCTAACAGAAACGCCACATAAACACTCACGGTTCCTTTCAATATATCAAACACCAAAACAATAACTGCAGCGAAAGGCCCCGCAATGCGCAAAACATTGGTTGCTCCTGGATTTCCTGAGCCCTGCGTTCGAGGGTCGCCTTTACCAAAAAGATAGCAAACCACAATCGCACTGGACAACGAACCTAGCACATATGCGGCAAAAATCATCATCAGCGTGAATGAAATCATATACTTGGTCCCTGTGTTGCGGTTACACTTAATAATAGATTACTAGAAGGTGAAAAAAATCGCTAGTCGATTAAGTTATTGTCATGGATTTAGTTAGAATACAGGGCTTAACCGTCCACGCACTTATTGGTGTTTTTGAGTTCGAAAGGCACGCAAAACAAAGGCTCATACTGGATGTTGATATGTTCACTGACCTAGAGTTGGCCGCCAGTACCGATGATGTCAACAATACGATCGACTACGGCAAGGTCGCTCAGCGCTTAGCTGAACTCGCTGATGGGTCCTCGTACTTTTTACTTGAGGCGTTGGCAAAAGAAATGCTCGATATAATATTTGCCGAATTCAACCCGCAAAAAGTCACGCTCACTGTTAATAAACCGGATATTCTAAAAGAAGCCGTAAATGTCTCTATTAGTATGACCAGAGAGCGCAGTTAGTGTCTCATTTTGTACTTATCAGTGTGGGCTCTAATATCGATAAAACCGCGAATACCAATGCCGGGCTTAATGGCATTGCTGAGGCTTTTGACAATGTGCAAGTGTCGCCAGTTTATGAAAGTGAATCTGTTGGTTTTAAAGGTGATACGTTTTTTAATTTAGTTGTATCGGCTCAAACCAATGCAAGCGTTGAACGAGTTTGTGAAATACTAAAACAAATTGAAGATGAAAATGGTCGAATTCGAGGCACGCAAAAATTTGCACCGCGAACCCTCGACCTCGATTTATTGACCTTTGATGAGCACGTCATCGATAAGCCTATTATTTTACCCCGTGATGAAATTCTTTATAATGCTTTTGTATTAAGGCCGCTAGCTGACTTAGTACCAAAGCACATTCACCCCGTGGTGAAAAAAACTTATCAAACCTTATGGCAGCATTACGACAAGCAAAAACAAAACTTGTGGGTCGCTGACTACGTCTGGATCAATACTCGAAAATGACCTTTTTTGAAATAATTATTCTTGCAATCATTCAGGGTTTAACTGAATTTTTACCTATTTCTAGTTCCGCTCACCTTATTTTACCAGCCGAAATTCTAGGTTGGCGCCAGCAGGGTTTGGCGTTTGACGTTGCTGTGCATGTGGGTAGTTTACTTGCAGTCATGATTTATTTAAGAAGTGATATTGCAAAGCTAACAGTTGCTTGGTTTTCGACTGGGTTTAGTAGCCAACAAACAACTGAAAGTAAGTTGGCTTGGTGGATAATTGTTTCTACCATTCCAGGCGTCATTTTCGGTTATTTAATGAAAGATTTCATTGCTGAAAATCTTCGCGTTGCCATCGTCATCGCAATCACGACTATTGTATTTGGTTTTCTACTTTGGTACGCAGATGTAACCGCAAAACAAACAAAAAAAATTGAAAATATTGGTTTCAAAGAAGCCGTTATTATTGGCTTGGCTCAAGCGGTTGCAATTATTCCAGGCACGTCTCGTTCAGGTATCACTATGACCGTTGGTCTCATGCTTGGACTGGACCGAGAAAGTTCGGCAAAATTTTCGTTTTTACTTTCCATACCGATTATTTTAGGTGCCGGTTTGTTTTCGGTATTAGGTTTGTTGGAAAGTGTCGCTGCAGTCAACTGGAATGAGTTGTTTTATGGTGCCGCTTTTTCTTTTGTTGCAGCTTATTTATGTATATTCTTGTTTTTGAATTGGATTGCTAGAGTAGGGATGTTGCCATTCGTTATTTATCGATTGGTATTGGGTTTCGTATTGTTATACATAGTTTTGGGTTAATTTATATACGCAAATTAGTCAATCGTTTACCAAAAGGGCTGTTAGTATGAATGACACAATATTTACAAAAATTATTAATAAAGAGATCCCGGCCGATATATTGTTTGAAGACGACAGGGTGATAGCTTTTAAAGACATTAGTCCACAAGCGCCAGTGCACTTCTTAGTAATTCCGAAAAAGGCGATAGCCACTACCAATGATATTGTTGCTGAAGATGAAGCACTCGTCGGTTATATGCATCGCGTTGCAGCAAATGTCGCAAAAGACTTAGGTGTTGCAGAGCAAGGATTTAGAACAGTAATGAATTGTAATCAAGATGGCGGGCAAACGGTATACCATATCCATTTGCACGTTTTAGCAGGGAAAGCATTGGGATGGCCTCCTTATCAAGAACGATTAAAAGGGTAAACTAAGTCATTAGTTTGAAGCGATAAGTCACAATTTTTAGTTGTATAGTGATGCAGTCAAACCAACGGTAAAATGTCATCAGAGTTTGGCTAACAGTGGTTAGGCAAAATATAAAAATATAAGGTTTTATTTACATGTCAACTCAAAATGCACTGTTAACTATTTTAGTCGAAAAAATTAACAACGATACTTTGGTGTTACCAACTCTTCCTGCAATTGCATTGAAAGTAAGAAGAGCGGCTGACGATCCCAATGTCAATTTGAATGGCATGGCTGATGTAGTGGGTCTTGACCCATCGTTGAGCGCTCGGATGATTAAAATTTCTAATAGTGCATATTTAGGTCGCGCCGTTAAGGTAACTACTACCACGCAAGCGGTAACTCGGATTGGTCTAAATCAAGTCAAGAACACTGCTACCGCTTTAGCTATGGAACAACTGTTTATTTCGAAGAATGAAGTTGTTAAAAAATACATGGCGAAAATGTGGGACGACACTGTCGATATTGTCGCAAATACGATGGCGGCTATGCTGACTTACCAAGCGGCGACTGGCAAAAAGAACCTGAGTTTAGATACCATGACACTTTCAGCATTGGTGGCAAATATCGGTGCATTACCGGTACTAACTGAAGCCGAACGTCACGACAGTGTTTTTGCCAATCCAACTTTCCTTGATGTAGCGACCCAGAAACTGTCCGGTCGCATTGGCGGCAGTATTATGCGTGAGTGGCAATTCAATGAGGTTTTTATTGAGTGCGCAGAGCATTGGAGAAACTTAGAGTTCACTGAACCGACCATCGACTATATTGATTTCGTTCGCATAGGCGCGGCATTATCAAATCAAGCAGACAACGGTGATGAAATCCTGACGTTAGCAAAAGAAAAAGGTATTTTTGCTGATGTTGAGATTTACCAGTCTCCTGAGTTTACCGAAATCAGAGATAATGCAAAAGCTGTCTTTGCGTAATTGTTTATACTGGGTCGAATCTTGAATTATCAACTGCACATTGGTTAACCGATAAATTTAAGAACATGAAACATATCATTATAAAAGCGCAAGGTCTGTTTGGCTTTTTTTTGCATTAAGGGTTTGCTGCCGAAAAGTAAAATACAGCCGTTTATATCGTTCACGCTCTGAATAAGTATGCAGAATTGTTGGTCAGTTGTAGAGAGTATAAATGAGGAGGGTTGATGTTTGTATTGATCTTAATTACTCGCGTGTCACTGGATGGCGAGAGATAGAAAAAGCTGCGTTTCTCAAACTCTCACCATGTCAGGATTTGCTGGGAACTATCCTGTTCCGAATTTCTACTCTATAGAGAGACGGTTGTCCCTGCAAATTTCTTAGCAAACGTTTTGATATCTTGATTGTTGCAAATGATATTGAATCCTTGCATGTCATGCTTCTGTAAAGCGACATCAACACCAATCAGCACTGCATCTAAACAAATTTGTGATTCAAGCGATTCATCAGTAACGAATCCAACTTTTCTTGTCGTTTGTGCTTGTTCTGTTTGTTTAAATGTTCTTGCAGTGCGAACTAGCGACTTGCCGTTGCAACTTAAAATAGCAGTGAAATGGTCGAAGTTTTCAGTGCTCTCTCGCACGAGTTCGTAAGCGGCTTTTAAGCCTTCAGTTGCTGCGGCGAAGCACACTTTAGTTTCAAATGTATTGTCTGCTGGACGAAGTTGAACATTCGTTGCTGAAACAGAAGCACTAAATGTAATTGTCGCAATAGCGATTGAGGTGAATAAAGTTTTCATATGAGTATCCCAGTAATAATATTGTGCAACAACATTGTTGCCATCTAAATAATACTGAATTACATACAGAGATCTAGTTATTTTGTAATAAAATTACAAAATAAGTTATATTTGTACTTTATTTAACGTTATCATGTAATTAAATTACTAAATTTTAACAACAGATGCTTATTAATCACTCAGGTTTAACAATATAAACAAAAGATGCGAATATGTCTACTTGCACGTATTTAGTGCTATTGCGCGGTTTTGGTGAGGCTTGATACTGCTTTTTATGCACTACATTGGTGTGTTTTTAGTGAACTGAAATAAAAGTGTAATAAAATTACGGTTTAAGGCTGGCCTAGCGATCAGCCTTACATCAGTATTATTCCGAATCGACTTCAAATATTTTGCGAAGTGCTTCGGCAAATTCTACGACTTCAGAAGACATTAGCGTAAAATCAGCGTCCAACTTCACATTGAGTTCATCTTTAGGAATATCTTCGTTTTGTTCTTTTACGACATCAGTAAATTTCAAACGCTTTATGGATAGATCTTCGCCGATGATACAGGTGAGTCGGTCCTGCCATGCAACGCTTAATTTTTGAACCAGCATACCGGATTGTAAATGCGCTAGTATTTCAGCCGCATCTAGGTTTTGTGATTTACACTTAATTAGGGCGCCATCTTCTGACGGTGATTTAAACTCAGCTTCATCTAGTATTTCGATTTGCTCAGGCGCGTCTTGAAGAACCCAAGAGCTTAGGATTTCTTGTTTGCTGCTTTTTGCAAAAGGAACAACGGGAAGTGAGCCGATACACTTTCTAACACAAGAGAGAAAAGCTTCAGCTGCGCCATCAGAGCTGGCATCTACGACAACAAGGTTATTTTCTGGTGAAATAAACCCGTGGGTCACACTGTTTTTAGTGAATGCTTGAGGAAGTAAACGGTGAACAATTTCTTGTTTTAAATCCTGTTGAGATTTCTTCGGAACCGGTGAACCCGTTTCGGCCTCAATTTGTGCCACTTTTTCAGCTAATTCATTGTTAATCACTGACGCTGGCAATATGCGCTCTTGTTTTTTGAGCACTAACCAATAACGATTAGCCGTTTTTTGAAACAACATGTCGCTATTTCTAAACGGTGATGTCCACCCCATAGTCGCAATATCTTGAGAACCGCAAGGACCAAAAGACATGCTTTCTAACTGAGTTTGAAGTTGCTCTTCGGTGAGTTCTAATGAGTTTGTTAGTTGATACAATTTAAGATTTTTGAACCACATAGTTATTCTAATAATTACCGATTAAAAAAGTGGACGCACTCTACCAATCTGCACGCCGATGGTCAAAAGCAATTTCCGCAAAGCACTGAGAAAGGAGGCACTGGAAAAGAAAGCAGTGATAAAGAAAACAGTGATAAAGGAAGCAGTGATAAAAGAAGCACTGAAAAAGGTGTGTCCTTATTCATGCTTATTCATGCCAATCTGCACGCCGATGGTCAAAAGCAATTTCCGCAAAGCACTGAGAAAGGAGGCACTGAAAAAGGTGTGTCCTTATTCATGTTATCCTTATTCATGTTATGGGGTAATATCACATGTCATAAATTTTGGTGTTGGCGCAACTAAACGCTAAAATATGGTATCTATTAGGCGTTTTTTTAATTATTTTTAGAATAATTTGGTTATTTTGCTAATTCTTTTAGTTATTTAATAAAACTGTCACAGAATACTTTAATAATGGCTGTCAATTAATTATGTCACGAGTTAAATCCATGTCTCGCACAATTTTGTTAGTTGAAGATGAAGCGCCCATTAGGGAAATGCTTACTTTCGTTTTAGAACAAGCTGGTTTCAACGTTGTTGAAGCCGAAGACTTTGATATTGCATTAGAAAAAGTAAAAGAACCGTATCCTGATCTGATACTCCTTGACTGGATGTTGCCAGGTGGCAGTGGTGTTCAATTGGCAAAAAAACTAAAACAGCACGAATTTACACGTGAAATCCCGCTGATTATGTTGACTGCTCGAGGCGAAGAGGATGATAAAATTAGAGGCTTAGAAGCGGGTGCTGATGACTATGTCACCAAGCCGTTTTCGCCAAAAGAGCTAGTCGCCCGTATCAAAGCTGTTATGCGCCGCGTAACACCAACTTCAAAAGAAGAGCCAATTGAGTTTAATGGCTTGATATTAGAACCTATTTCGCATCGCGTTACGGCCAATGGCGATCCATTGGATATGGGGCCAACCGAATTTAAGTTATTGCATTTCTTCATGACCCATCCGGAACGCGTTTACAGTCGCGAGTTGTTACTAGATAATGTATGGGGCACTAACGTTTACGTAGAAGACCGCACGGTCGATGTGCATATTCGCCGTCTTCGCAAAGCCTTATCACAGCATGGCCACGATGCCATGATCCAAACTGTCCGTGGCGCAGGATATCGCTTCTCAAATAAGATTTAAATGTAATGTATTACCCGCGATCATGGACCAAAAGCATATTGAGGCTATTTATTTATCTAGCCTTAATTGTCTTGCTTGGCATTTACGTAGAAAATGTCACTTTAGTGCTCTTGATCGCAACCGTGTCAATCATCATTTTCAACTATCTGCACTTATACCAGTTAACTAAGTGGTTGTGGGAAAGTCGTAAAATGTCGCCACCATCAGCCCCTGGTGTTTGGGAACATGTATATGAAGGCATTTATTATTTGCAGCGCCGCAACAGAAACAAACGCCGTAATCTAGGTCAATTGGTCAAGCGCTTCCGCGAGGGTTCGGAAGCACTTCCAGATGCTGTCGTTGTGGTAGATAAAGAAGCCAAAATTGTGTGGTGTAATCGTCATGCAAGAATTGAAATGGGGTTAAAGTGGCCTGACGATTCTGGACGCAGAATTGACAACCTGATCCGCCACCCTAAGTTTATTGACTATTTTCATTCCGGTGAATATCAATATCCAATTGAAATTCCGGCTCCGACCAATCCGAATAAAACCTTTGAGTATCGGATAATGGCGTATGGTGAAGACCAACTCTTACTAATAGTGCGAGACGTTTCTCGTGTGTCTCAATTAGAAGAAATGCGCAAAGACTTTGTGGCTAACGTATCGCATGAACTGCGCACTCCACTGACCGTTATTAACGGTTACCTTGAAGTACTTACTGGCGATGGTGACGAACAAAATCCTTTCGTGAATAAAGCAATGACGGAAATGGGAACGCAAACTAACCGCATGCAGGCACTTATTGAAGACTTACTTATTTTGTCGCGAATTGAAGCATCGGCAGAGCGTATATACGAGAACACTATCGACATGACCGTAATGTTGAAGCAAGTTGAGACAGAAGCTAGAACTTTGAACAACCAAAAACAACACAATATTTCTTTTAAGGTAGATAACGAACTGCGTATATTTGGGGTTGAAACTGAAATGCGTAGCGCTTGTTCAAACCTCATCTTTAACGCCATTTATTACACGCCACCGGGTGGTAATATAAAAGTCATATGGAAAAAACGGGGTAACGCGGCTAGCTTTGCTGTGGTCGATAATGGCGATGGTATTGAAGATAAACATTTACGTCGACTAACAGAGCGCTTTTATCGAGTGGATAAAGCGCGTTCGCGAAAAACCGGCGGTTCAGGTTTGGGGTTATCCATTGTTAAGCACGTACTCAATCATCACAATTCTTTTTTAAATATTGAGAGTAAAGTTGGTAAGGGCAGTGAATTTTCATTTATACTGCCTCCAGAACTTATTTATGAAAATAGTTTGGATTCGTGAGCAGCGTATTATTTAAACAAGCCATCTCTGAAACAATTAATATTAGCCTAAATGACGATAAGGGTGTTGTGCGCTCTTTTGCCTATCGGATGATGTGTCTGTTTATTGGATTATTAATATTTTTGCCAGCACAGCTAAATGCGCAAACGCAAGAACAGAGATCACCAGTTCAACCTGCAGTAACAAATTCGTCTCAAATAGAAACATTAACAAACAAAAAACACAGCATCGAATTGCCTGATACTATTCCCGCAGACCTAGCTTCCTTGAGCACAAAAGAGAGTTTAGCCGGCGTTTATGGCAGCATATCTTCGGTAGGTTCGGATACCTTAGCAACGTTAATTTCACTATGGTCTGAACAGTTTAAAACCGTTTACCCGCATGTTAAATTTCAAATTCAAGCATCCGGTTCAGCCACAGCGCCGCAAGCATTAACTCAAGGCACCGCGACAATAGGCCCAATGTCGCGGGCGCTGACAGCGACTGAAATCAGTCGTTTTACGCAAAAATATGGCTACCCACCAACAACGCTTATTGTTGCCGTGGATGCAATTGCTATTTATGTTGAAAAAAACAATCCGTTGCAATCGCTCACGCTACAGGAAGTGGATGCGCTTTTTTCGGTGACTAGATTCTGCGGTTCATCTAAGAAGGTAGACACGTGGACTGACATTGGTGTGACTAAGTTTGGTGAAAATCGCGAAGTACTGTTGTATGGCCGTAATTCTGCTTCAGGAACCTATGATTTATTTAAGAAACAAGCTTTGTGCGAGGGTGATTTTAAGGCCACAGTTAATGAATTACCGGGCTCATCGTCAGTTGTCTTATCGATTGCATCGTCTGTTGGCGGGCTCGGCTATGCCGCCCTTGGGCAGTTTGACGAGAATGTTAAAGCACTTTCTATTAGCACCGAAAACGAAGGTGAAAATGGTTTTATAGAACCCAATACTGACAATATAACCTCGGGTAAATATCCATTTTCTCGCTACTTATATATTGTGGTCAATAAGCCACCCGAGCAGCATTTGCCGGTCTTAGAACGTGCATTTCTGACTTTTATTTTGTCTGATGAAGGGCAGGATATGGTTAATAAAAATGGATATTATTCAATTAGTAAAGAACTCAGAGACAAGCAATTGATCTCTATTTTACGTTAATTAGGGTAATACGGGTTACACAAATCCGCAACGCTTACCATAAACACATCAAACTCAAACACATCCTTTTATACGAAACTTTTATACGAAACTTTTATATGAAACTTTTGTGACAATACCACTGTGTAACATAACTGTCATTTACATCAAGTAATCTTCTTTAAAAATTTAGTCGTAATTTCTTATTTTTGAAACATTGGAGAGCAAAATGAACTTGAACGGACTATTTAGAGTTTCTGCAATTGCAGCTACTTTGGCACTTGGCGCATGTGGCGGAGATATTAATATTTCTGAAGGCGATATTGTTGATAATAGTGTTGTAAACAATGACAACAGTAATAGTGGTACTCCGGTTACTCCTACTCCTGATGATACAAAACCAGGCTCAGTAGATACAGCTTTAAGTACTCAAGTATCGACCGCGTTAGGTCAATCCATTGAAGTTAGAGAGCTTGTTGGTCGCCTTACTGATGCAGATGCTGTTAACGGTGTTATTACACTAACTAATGACACTGTCTGGGCATTAACTGGGGCGGTTTTCGTTGGTAATGATAAAGCCAACAGCGTCACTCTTGAAATCGAACCAGGTACTATTATTTTTGGTAGCGCTGGTGCCGATTATTTAATTATCAGCCGAGATTCAAAAGTTGAAGCGCTAGGTACTGCCGCTTCTCCAGTTATTTTTACTTCATACAATGACGTTATCGGTAACGAAGTTCAAGCTGGCCAATGGGGCGGTATGATCATTCTTGGTAATGCACCAACAACCAAGTGTCCAATTGATGGAACTGATTGTTCACTGCAAGTAGAAGGTGCCGAAACTGGCGCAGTATTTGGTGGTGTAAACGATGCTGACAATTCGGGTATACTCAACTATGTTGTTGTTAAATATGCAGGTTTCGAAATTGCACCTGATAATGAATTAAATGGTATTACTTTTGGTGGTGTTGGTTCGGGTACAGAAATCGATTATTTACAAGTTCATGCGAACGCGGATGACGGTGTCGAATTCTTCGGTGGTTCAGTTAACGCTAAGCACCTTGTATTAACCTCAATTCAAGACGATTCAGTTGACTGGGACAACGGTTACAACGGTAAACTACAGTATGTCTATGTTGAACATGCAAGTGACGGTTCTGATGCTAACCGTGGTATTGAAGGTGACGGCGATGGCGGCGACGGTACCCCATTCTCACTCCCAAAAGTTGCTAACATTACGATTATCGGTAATGGCTTTGATACTGCAGATGCAGACTCTGAAGGTGTTTTACTTCGTGACCAAACTGGTGCGAATATCATCAACATGCTAATTACCGGTCCTGCAGGCATGGGTGAGTGTTTAGAAATGGATAATGACGCAACAGTTCAAGGTAACTTGGCTGACGGTGACATTACTATCACTCATTCAGTTATCGCTTGTGCAGAAGCATTTAACTTTACCGCCCCCGATGTTGACTTAAACAACTGGTTCGATACAGAGCAACAAGGAAATAGCATCATTGCTTTTGCTGATCGTGCTAACGTTGGTATTAACAGCGACGGTACCTTAACCGCAGAAAGTCCACTACGCACGTCGGGTGGCAATCCAGCAAGCTTAGACACCTATTTTGATACCAACGCATTTATCGGCGCAATTGGCACTGATGATTGGCGTCAAGGTTGGGCATTTGGTTTTGGTGGTGGTGAAGTCGGTGTGGTTACAGCAGCGTCCGGTTGTCCAGCAGGAACAACAACTATTCCAGCAGTGGATGGCAACACCAACACATGCCAATTGTCTGGTCGTATTACAAGCAACCTGCGTTTAACAGCGGGCAATCACTACGCTCTATCTGAAGCTGTCTTCATTGGTGGCGATAATACTGACAGCGCTACATTGATAGTTGACCCTGGTGTGGTTGTTTACGGTAGCTCGGGTGCGGATTATTTAGTGGTTAGCCGTGGTTCTAAAATTGAAGCGAACGGCACAGCAACGTCACCAATTACATTTACATCTAGTCAGCATGTTGCTAATGGCCTAACTGCCGGTCTAGTAAATGGTACCGCTGGTCAGTGGGGCGGTATGGTTATCTTAGGTAACGGTAACTCTACCAAATGTCCACAAGACGGCACAGCATGTGCGTTGCAAGTCGAAGGCGTGCAAGAAGGTGCGGTATTCGGTGGCGATAATGATGCTGATAATTCGGGAACCTTGCGCTACGTTCGAGTCATGCACGGTGGTTTTGAAGTTGCTCCTGATAACGAATTAAACGGTATTACTTTTGGTGCAGTCGGTTCAGGTACGGTTGTTGAGTATCTGCAAGTGCACAAAAATGCAGACGATGGTGTCGAGTTCTTCGGTGGTGCGGTTAATGCAAAGTACTTGGTTCTAACTGGTATTCAAGATGATTCGGTTGATTGGGATAACGGTTTTAAAGGTAAAATGCAATTTGTACTGGTAAAACACGCAGATGATAATTCAGACGCGAACCGCGGTATTGAAGGTGACGGTGACGGTGGTGAAGGTACTGCTTTCTCTAACCCAACGATTGCTAACATGACTATTGTTGGTAATACCTTTGACACGGCTGATGCTGATTCTGAAGGTGTTTTGTTGCGAGACCAAACTAACGCGCAGCTATACAACTTTGTGGTAACGGGTCCTGCAGGAATGGGCGAATGTTTCGAATCTGATTTATCAGACGGTGATATTACGTTAGAAGAAAATATGGACGGAACGAGTGCTACACAGTTAGTCTTCCAGTCTTCGGTACTGGCTTGTGCTGAAAATATCAAAGATTCTGGCACCTTCGACCAGCAAGCCTGGTTCTTAGGTCAAGCTGGTAACTCAATAGCAGCAGACCAAGCAGCTGTATTGAACGGAATCTTTACAATTGATGCGACAGCTCCTACGGATGTAACAACCTTAGATAGCTTCTTTACTCCGGTCGATTTCATCGGCGCGGTTAAAGATGTAAACAATGACTGGACTGCAAACTGGACAGTAGGTCTATAACAACTCCAACGGTTTGAGAGCGATTAGCTCGATAGTAAATCGATACGAGTGCGTTACTGAAGGGTAGCGCACTCGCGTTTCAAAGAGTCAGTTTTAGATGTTGCTTAATTTTAGGTATTGTAAAAAAATTAGCAGCTAATGAGGTTAAAATGAACCAGCCTACAAACAGGTTTTCGATCCAACAAGTGACACTTGCCGTGTTGGCTTCGCTTGCGGTAACTCAGCCATTTTTTATGCAATCTGCAATGGCTCAGCAATCAGATGAAGAAGAGGCAATTGAAGAAGTTGTCGCCACCGGAACAAGATTAAAAGGAACAGCAACCGCTGTTTTGGAAGAACGTAAAAACCAAGCTTTTGTGGCAGATATCCTGGGTTCTGAACAAATTTCAAGAACAGGTGACAGTGATGCCGCTTCTGCGCTTCGTCGTGTAACTGGTTTGACCTTAGTTGATGGTAAGTTCATCTATGTTCGTGGTTTAGGTGAACGATATTCAAGTACGCAATTGAACGGTGCGGCTGTACCTAGCCCGGATCCAACCAGAAACGTTATTCCGTTGGATTTATTTCCAGCTGACATCATTGAAAGCTTGTCCGTACAGAAGTCGTTTTCGCCCTCTATGCCCGCTTCTTTTGGTGGTGGTAATGTTAATATTCGCTTAAAAACCATCCCGACTCAGTTTATATTCAACGTATCCGGTAGTCTCGGTTATAACACCGAAAACTCAGGCGATGCGCTGGCTTATAATGGCGGAGATAAAGATTGGCAAGGTCGTGATGATGGCACTCGAGCGGTCCCTTCCTCTATCGGCTCTCGCTGGCAAAATAAACAGTTCCTAGATTCACTTGATCAAGACGTTGCGCTGTCGTTATTGCGCGATGTTAACCGTGACTACGACCCATTCTTAAAAAGTATTGGTCCCGATATGGGCTTCAGCTTTTCATTAGGTAACAGTTTTGATATCGATGATAAGTGGCGCTATGGTTTTTTGCTTACGAGTAGTTACGATAATAAAACAAACGTTTCACAAGAGTACGAGCTCCAACAAGCTGACCGAGTGCAAGATTCGATCAACCTAGTGCGTTTCTTTGACGATATTTCGGTCACGGAGACAAGTGTTAAATGGTCAAACATGCTCAACTTAGGTATTGATTACAATCGCAATCATAGAGTTGATTACAGCCTGATTTTATTGAACGATACGCGCGATGAAATTAGCGAAAAATTTGGTAATACTGAAAACTTAAGCCAAGCTGAAGGTTTGCGAATTCGTGATGTTGAAATTGAATATGAAGAACGCAAAATGTTCACTAACCAACTTCGCGGCATGCATACTTTCCCGCAATTCAATTTTGTGGGTGTTGACTGGAAATACAGTTTGGGACGTTCAGTGCGAAATGCGCCCGGAAACTTCGAGTCACGCTTTGTCATCAGCGACGAAAACAACGATGGTTTTTTTGATGCGAGCAACGAAATTGCATTGAATAACTCAACTACCGCTGCACGATATTCATTTCAAACCTTACACGATAGATTGGAAAATGCGGGTTACAACGTCTCACTGCCTTATTCTATAGGCAATTGGGAAATGGAGTTTAAATTCGGGGCCGATTTCCTAAGCAAAACACGGACAGCTGAAAATCGTCGTTTCGATATCAATACGCGTGCATTTACTGGATCAGAATTGTTGGTTGGAGACTCTTTTTTTAGTATCTTCAGCGATCAAGTCTTAGCGGATGAAACTAATTTTTCCGGTGCCGGTCCTGCTATTATTCGAGACACCACGATTGCCGGAGATGACTACGCTGCGGGTCAGAAAGTTGATGCTTATTATATTGAAGGCGATTTATTCTTCAAGAACAAATGGCGTTTTAGTGGCGGCGTGCGTTTTGAAGATTTTCGTCAAGTTGTTGCTCCGTTCGACCCAAGAACCAATCAATTCGATTTGCCGGATGAAGCTGACCGTTCTCAGTTAGCGTTTCAAGAGGATGACTTTTATCCTGCTCTGGCAATGACGTACATTAAAGATGAAAGCATGCAGTTTAGAGCAAGTATTGGTCAAACAGTGGTTCGTCCTGATTTACGCGAAGTATCATCTTCGACGTTTATTGACCCGCTAACTGAATTTCCAATTGCGGGTACACCTGGTATTAACACCACGTCAATTATTAATTACGATGTGCGCTGGGAATGGTATCGCGAAGCTGGCAACAACTTGTCAGTGGGCTTGTTCTATAAAGACATGGATGCGCCAATTGAGTCGGTGCAATCGCCAGCGCAAGACGGCCCACCTTTAATTCGTATCGCTAACGCTGAAACAGGTGAGTTATATGGTGTTGAAGTGGAATTCTTGCAAGGCTTAGATTTCATCGGTAAAGGTGTCTGGGACAATATATTTGTGTCAGGTAACCTAACGCTGAGTGATTCTGAAATTCTATTGGATCGTCAGAGCATTGTTGAACAAACGGGTGTATCTGCTGCAGTAACTAACTTAAAACGTCGCCTAACAGGGCACTCGCAATATGTCATGAACTTACAAGGTGGCTTCGACTCTGACAATGGCGAGCATTCCCTTTCTGTTGTTTACAACGTGTTTGGTGAACGTATTTTGATACCGGGTATCGACGGCTTTGATGATAGTTACGAGCAACCATTTCATTCGTTAGATACGGTTTATAAGTTTTATCCTAACTTCAACACTACTATGACATTCAAAATTCAAAATATATTGGGCGAATCCAAGAAGCTAGAATTTGAAAACGTGTTATTGCGTTCTGAAACCAAGGGCCGTAAATTGAGTTTGTCAGTGAAGTATAATTTTTAACTGACACAAAAAGTTCATAAAACTCTTTTAATGCCACAAAGCTGTACTATGTAGACCCTTTACAAACATAGTACGGCTTTTTTCTATCTAAATGCAGGAAGACTTTCGCGAATATGACAGTTATGTAATAAATCTGTAATAGAATACCTCTATCCTTTGCGCATATTTTGGCCTTGCCGTTAGCTTATTTCACTAACGCCTAGCTTGTTTATTTTGAACTTAGGATGCGTATATGAAGGTTTTTCAAACGTTAATAGCGATTGCAGTCACGTCAGTGTTACTTAGCACGGCTACTATTGCACAAGAAGATAAGTATCTTGACCCAGCAGCCAAAAAGGCGACTGAAATTAATCAATCTGCGGTTAAGTCGCAAACTAAAATTAATAGCATCACTGATCAAATTGATGACAAATTGCAGCAGTTCAAAGCGCTAAGCAAAGAAATAGAAGGCTTGGAAGTTTATAATGAACAATTACGTCGTCAAGTAGCTAACCAAGACCAAGAGATGTTAGATCTCAACCAATCAATAGACGAAGTAAGTGTAATTGAGCGTCAAATTACGCCTTTGATGCTGAATATGATTGCCGGCTTATCTCAGTTCGTCGAACTTGACGTGCCTTTCCTTGCCGAAGAGCGTGGTAACCGAATCTTAGACTTACAAAACATGATGGATAGAGCTGATGTCACGTCATCTGAAAAATTCCGCCGTGTTATGGAAGCTTATCAAGTTGAAATGGACTACGGCAAAACGATTGAAGCTTACCCTGGTTTGAAAGACATTAATGGACAAGAACGTTCAGTTGAATTTCTTCGCATTGGTCGCACGTCATTGATTTATCAAACGCGTGATGGCAGCTATCAAGGTGCGTGGAACAAACAAACACAGCAGTGGGAAGAACTTGATTCAAGTTACAAAAACCAAATATCCAAAGGTTTACGTATCGCCAAGAAACAGCTAGCACCGGACCTATTGATGGTTCCAGTCGCGATTACGGATTAAGGGAAAGATAATGAAAACATTCTTTTGTAAGAGCATTTGTAAGAGCAGTATTAACACTGTTTATAAAACCAATACGAAAATGACATTCGTAAAATCGTTGTTAGCGGCAACAGCAGCTATGCTTTTATCATTTTCTGTGCAAGCACAGTCGGACACTGCACTTGACTTGGACGCGCTTTTGAAGCAATTAGAAGAAGGTAAGTTTGCACAGTCAGAGCAAAACAAATCGCGTGAACAAGACTTTATGTCAAAGCGCACACAACAAGATCAGATTTTGCGTGACACGCTCAAACTTCGTGATGCGCAATTGGCTTTTTCTCAGAAGCTAGAAACTCAATTTGAAGAAAATGAGTTTAAAATTACAGATTTAAACGGTGCTCTAGATAATCGCTTAGGTTCATTAAAAGAATTATTTGGTGTATTGCAACAAGTTGCTGGTGACACTAAAAATAAACTCTCTAACTCCATTATATCGGCTCAAATTCCAGGTCGTTCTGAGTTCTTAGACGAGATGGCTCAGTCGATGGGTAAATCGACTAAACTTGCATCAATTACTGAAATTGAGCGTGTTTGGTTTGAAATTCAACGTGAAATGACTGAGTCAGGCAAAGTCACTCGTTTTAATACCGATGTGGTTGAAGCTGGTGGCCAGAAAGTGAATAAAGAAGTCGTAAGAGTCGGCCCATTCGCGTTGGTTTCTGATGGTAAGTACTTAGAATATCAAGGTGCAACTGGGGTCGTTTCTGAATTGCTACGTCAACCAAAAGACCGTTTTGTTAATTCAACTGCCGAGTTACAAAATTCGTCAGGTGAATTGATTACCTTTGGTTTGGATCCAACGGGAGGCTCTATTCTTGGCTTGCTAATTCAAGCGCCTTCATTAGAAGAGCGTATTCATCAAGGCGGATTAGTGGGTTATATCATTATTGCTGTTGGTGCCGTGGGTATTCTGGTGGCTTTTTGGCGCTTTATCGTGTTATCGCTAGTCACCGCTTCGGTTAGTCGTCAATTGAAGTCAGATACGTTGTCAAGCAAAAATCCACTGGGTCGCGTTTTGAAAATAAAAGAAAATTATCCTGATGTAGATACCGAAGCTTTAGAGCTGCATTTAACAGAAGCAATTTTAGGTGAAGTACCCAAGCTAGGTCGTTACTTAACTTTAGTCAAAATGATTTCAGTGGTTGCGCCATTGGGCGGCCTGCTGGGAACCGTAACCGGTATGATTGTGACTTTCCAACAAATCACCTTGTTTGGTACTGGTGATCCGAAAATTATGGCGGGCGGTATTTCATCGGCATTAATGACAACAGTACTCGGTTTGGTTGTGGCTATTCCAACAACTCTGCTGTATGCGCTGTTGAGTACGCAAAGTAAAAACGTTGTAATGATTCTACAAGAACAGTCTGCTGGTGTTATTGCAGAGCGCGCTGAGAAGCAAGCTGCTAAGCAATCTGTTCAGCAATCTGTTCAGCAAGCCAAGGCGTAAGTCATGTTTATAGATATTTTCGAATCAATTCGTGATTTTACCGAAACTGGCGGAAGTATTCTGCTGGTTATTGGAGCACTCATCTTCGTGATGTGGATATTGATACTCGAGAGAATTCTATACGTGACCAATAACCACAAGCTGATGATGAAAGAGACCATTGCCCAATGGCATGCACGCCCCGAATATAATTCGTGGAATGCGGTGCAGATCCGCCAAGCAATGATTTCTCGAGTGAGTTTAAAATTGCGTTTTAGTTTACCTATTATTCAAGCCTTGGTTGCCCTTTGTCCATTACTTGGATTAATGGGAACGGTAACTGGCATGATTATGGTCTTTGACGTAATGGCAATGTCAGGTGGCGGTAACGCTCGTTCAATGGCGGCAGGTGTATCGCAAGCGACTATTCCAACAATGGCAGGCATGGTCGGGGCTCTTTCGGGTGTATTTGCGTCAACTTGGTTAACCAGAACCGCAAAAACTGAACGTATGCATTTAGAAGACGCATTACAACTTCAACGCGGCGAATAATCGCTGGTTGGTTAAGGAATACTTATGAAACATTTACAAAACTTGGTCGAAGAAGAAGAAGCAACAATTGATATGACTCCGATGCTTGATGTTGTATTCATTATGTTGATTTTCTTTATTGTCACGGCGTCTTTTGTAAAAGAGTCAGGCATTGACGTTAACCGTCCAGATGCGGCTACTGCAGTGAAAAAAGACCGTGCTAATATCTTGATTGGTATCAGCGATAAAAACGAAATTTGGATCAATAAACGTAGAATTGATGTTCGCGCTGTGCAAGCTAACGTTGAACGTTTACACGCTGAAAATCCGCAAGGTTCAGTGGTCATTCAAGCGGATCGTAAATCAACAACTGAGTATCTAATTAAAGTCATGGATGCCTCACGCGCGGCTGGTGTATCCGACGTTTCCATTGCAGCACAAGAGTAGATTGTTATGCTAAGACTGTTGATTGCTATTGTCTTAGCTGCTGTTATCACACTGAGCTTGTTCTTTTTGATGCAAGCCTTGATAGCCAGCGGTGATAAGACGTTATCTGAACCACCGGTAGGGAAGGTGCTTGATTTTGTGCGTGTGCCGAAAGAAGAAAACGTACAGAAGAAAGACAACAAACTAAAACGTCCGCCAAAGCCAGAAGCGCCACCACCTGAAATGGAGGCACCGCAAATGGACTCATCTACACCCGATGGGGAAGGTGCTGCGCTGGATTTTGGTGCTGATATGTCCAATGATATTGCACTTGATGGCGGCTTGGCTTTAGGCTCAGGCGATGGTGAATATTTACCTATTGTTAAAGTAACGCCAGTGTATCCCAGACGTGCATTACAGCGTGGTATTCAAGGTTACGTAATTGTTGAGTTCACGGTAAACAAAATAGGCGCCGTGGTGGATATTTTTGTGGTTGAAGCTAACCCAGAAGGTATTTTTGATGAAGCGGCGATGGATGCGGCTAAGAAATTCAAATATAAACCACGTGTCGTGAATGGTGAGTCCGCAGCTGTTTCTGGGGTTCAAAACCGCATTACCTTCAAGATTGATGGATAAAGGGACGATGATGAAAAATAAACTCTCTTTGGTATTAAACGTGGTCTTATCCTTAATGATCGCTTTAGGGTCTGTGCTAACAATTTCATCAGTTACTAATGTGGCGTTTGCCCAAGAAGCTGATGCAACTGAGTCTTCAACAATCAAACCAGGCGAACGTAAAACTCGTCGCGTACCGGCATTGCGTTCAAGGGTATATGATCAATTGTCTCGCGCGCAAACAGCTGGTGATGCTGGCAACGTGGCTGAAGCTATCGAAATATTGGACGAAGTTCGAGATAAAGACAGTTCGATGAACGGTTATGAAAAATCGATGATGTATAACTTCTATGGGTTCATCTATTACAATAATGAACAGCTAGAAAAATCGATCGAAAGCTTTGAACAAGCGGTGGCTCAAGAACCGATCCCCGAAAAGTTTGAACAAACAACCCTATTTACTTTGGCGCAGTTGTATATGGCCACGGGTAAATTCGAAAAGAGTATAGAAAAGTTAGAGCAATGGGAAGCCTTAAACAATGGCGTTATTCCGCCAAAAAACTTTGTTCTAAAAGCCCAAGCGCATTATCAAAATAAAAACTATGCTGAGTCAGCTCGATATATTGAGTTGGCGATTGACGGTCATGAGGCTGAAGGTTACTTGCCTGATGAAGGTTGGTTAATTTTACAACGTGCTGTTTATTATGAAATGAAGCAGCCAGAAAAAGTAAAAGAGATTTTGGCAAAGATGATCCGCTTATATGACAACCCTAAATACTGGATACAGTTGGCAGGTATGTATGGCGAGCTCGGTCAAGAAAAACGCCAGCTAGCGATGATGGAAAGTGCTTATCAACTAGGTTATGTAGACTCTGCGTCTGATATTTTTAACTTTGCACAATTGTATTACTACCACGAAGCACCAATCAAAGCAGCCGCATTGATGGAGCAAGCTATCAAGAATGGCGTGTTAGAACGTAACCTTCGCAATCTCAAGTTCTTGTCTATTTGCCTGACGTCGGCAAAAGAGCAAGACAGAGCCATTCCTGTCTTAATTGAAGCAGCTGAATTAGCTGAAAATGGCGAACTAGACGCACAACTCGCTCACCTTTATTACAACAATGATAAGTTTGAAAGTGCGATTGCTTCATCCAGTAAAGCGCTTGAGAAGGGTGGCTTGAGTAACCAAGGTTCAGTTCATATGTTGCTGGGCTTAGCGTATTATAATCAGAAAGAATTTGTGCAAGCCTTGGATGAACTCGCCAAAGCCGAACAGTTTAAGTCAAGCAGAGCGGCTGCCCAGCAGTGGAAGCAATTTGTTGGTAGAGAAAAGAGTGAAACTGAACAACTTGAAGCGGAGTTAAATAGTATTTAGTTTGCTCATTAATGATGTAAAAAGGCGGCTTTAGTCGCCTTTTTCCGTTAAAGGTAAAGGCAACTTAGATTGTTCTTCACTTTAAGACCTCTTTGTGCAGCCTAAGACGTTAAGCCCTTGGTTTCTGGAAAAACAGGATGGGGATGAGAAATAACGCCTGGGGCAATGTTTGCATAACCCCCTGTTAGTTCGTCATGAGCAGTTACCGCCCGCCTAAAAACTTTTATTCTAATAGCGGACATGAGATAAGCTTATTGTAATTTATCTGGCAAGCTGTCATTATTTTCGCAGCGCTGACTGACACTCAAGCGTAAAAAGGAATTTATGCGTAAAAAAAGGAGTCGACTATGCGATCAAGAGAAACTTTATTACAATCAGCGTTATCAAAAACTACCTTGTCTAACGTAAATTTATCACATATTAGGCCTCCATTATCTGGTTTTGCTATCGCCTTAATCGCGTCTTTATCGAGCATTGCCTTTCAATTACAAGCGACGTCTCAACAACAATCTGCAATTTTAGGTAGCTCCCAGCAGAGTGAAAATAAGAGTATAAATGAAGATGCCAGTAATTTATTAGAGATTTCCCCTGAGCTCTCAATAGAAATAGCGTCTTATAAAAAAGCCGAAGTCAACAAAAGACTGCCACTGAAATATCCAAGAGGAGCTTTGCGTCAAGGTTTAGAAGGATTTGTTCGGTTTAGCTTTGCTGTCGCTAAAAACGGCGAAGTAAAAGACGTAGAAGTGATCGACTCTAGTGGTATGCGTGAATTTGAGCAAGAGGGCCTGGTTGCTTTAAAACGTTGGGAATATCATCCAGCCACGCTCAATGGTATGCCCGTTGAATCATCTAACTATACTGTACAACTTGATTTTATTTTAGATAATAAGAAAGTTGGAATAAGAAAAAGATTTAAAATGCGCCTAGATGCCGCAAATGAATCGTTACGTGGCAATGACTTAATTGAAACAAAGCGCCTAATTGACGAGCTTGATGATCGTAAACAATATAATAATATGGAAGTATTCTTGTTTGCGATGCTTGAAGCTGACTATGCAAAAATCAGCAATAATTTGCTGATGGAAGAACATGCTTTTGCAGCTGTTTATCATCATTTAATGCGCGAGAGTAGTGATGAAAAATATCGTTCTTATGCTATTCAGCGTATGTTTATTTTATTAGTGGACGCAAAGCGATATGTTGCAGCGAAAAGGGTCTATGAAAAAGCGCTTAAAACGTCGAAAGATGACCTGTTATTGAGCAAAATAAAAGGGGTTGTGGATCAAATTGATACGTTGATAGATGCGGGCAAACCCATAAAAAGAAAAGGTGTTATCCGTGGAAGACAATTATGGAACCACGGACTAGTTTACAACCAGTTTTCGATAGTAGATGTAAGTGGTGATATTGATGAACTTCAGATACGTTGCGATTTAAAAGTAACGGTTTATGACTTTAAACCTAATAATACTTGGAGTATCCCAGCAAATTGGGGTAAGTGTTCAGTGCTGCTAGATGGTGAGAAAGGCACCACTTTGTCATTGATAGAGACTAACATTTAATTTTTATTACTTAAGTATAGGTAGATAATTTATCTACCTAAAAACCAGCACCGTAGGCGGGTAACTACTTTTACGCTTTCCAATAGCATGACTTTTTCACCTCATGGTGCTTCAACTCCAATTACGTCCAACACTTGCAGCTTGGATGCTCCGTCTCAGTCTTGTATAACCCCATTAAACATGAATTCTCTGCACTCTGTATTCTGCTATTAACATCTCAGGCTACCCATCTTTGCATCATCTTTGCGCGACAAATAGTCAGTTTAGTGCAGTGCCATTTAGATAATGACTGATCTGATGCGTAAACAGTGACTTGTCAAGTTGGCATTGATTATGCTTAAGTTTCTATGTGCAGAACTTTCTTCTGTATGTTTATCTATTAAAATATTACTAAGGGGTGTCATGGAAGTTGAGCTAGTGTGGTTTGTCGTAACCCTGTGTCTTGCGGGTGCAATTGCTGGTATTACATCCGGATTGTTCGGAAACGGAGGAGGGTTTGTTGTAGTGCCGGCTCTTTTGGCTGTTTTTCCTTTTTTTACTGACTCACCTGGCGAACTCATTAAGGTCGCAATTGGTACGTCTTTAGCCTCAATTGTGGTTTCCAGTGCGCGCTCTGTGCAGGCGCACAAGAAAAAAGGTGCAGTCGATTTTTTAGTATTGAAAGACTGGTCAATCTGGTTGGTTGTTGGGGTGGTCATTGGATTATATATTGCGTCACAGACAAGTTCAGAAAGTCTTATTTTGGTGTTTGCTATTGGCGTATTATTGTATTCGATTTACTTTTTATTCCCCGCACTCTTTGCTGGTACATCAAACACATTGACCATGCCAAAAGGTATATTCAAAGCCGGACTCGCCTCTTTTTTAGGTGGTTTTTCGGCACTTCTTGGCATTGGAGGTGGAACCATTACGGTGATGACTATGGTGATCTGTAACCGTAGTGTGCATCAAGCTATAGCAACGGCTGCTGGGGTTGGCTTTATTATTGGTATACCGGGTTCAATTGGATTTTTGCTGATGGGGCAAAATATCGAGAATCTGCCTTACGGTACCTTTGGATTCATCAATATTCCTGCGCTTGTTGCCATCAGCGTAGGCTCGGTAATGACAGCTCCCTTGGGAGCTAAGTGGGCGCATAGTTTGGACGAGGTAAGCCTAAAAAAAACCTTTGGACTTTACTTAGTAGTCGTTGCCATATCTATGTTTTACAAAGCATTTTAGAATTAATTACAGAACAAAATAAAGGGTAAATTACATGACGCAGAATTTAAGTAGACGATTATTTTTAAGAGGAACTTTAGTAACGGCTTCTGCCGCTGCTGTGGGTGGCTTAGTATCTTTATCTGGCAGCGCGCTGGCAGCTGATTATAGGGCTCCGTTGGTTAATTACGGACCAATTGCAGGTAGCGCTAAACTTAACGCCAACGAGAATCCTTACGGGCCAAGCCCTGGTGCAATTAAGGCGATGATGCAAGCGAGTGCTCAGGGAGCATACTACGCGTCTGAGCCGTATCAGGTATTGGTTGATATGATTGCTGAGAAAAATGGTTTGAGCAAAACTCAAGTATCATTGAGTTCAGGTTCAAGCGGTGTATTGTCTTATGCTGCTATAGCAGCATCGGATAAAGGTCAAATTTTAGGTCCAGATCTGTTTTGGGATACAACCGCACAAGCACCGCAAAAAATGGGCAGAGCTAAAATTAAACGAATTGCTAAAACCGCAGATCTGACTATTGATCTTGATGTGTTGTATGCTGCGATTGACAGTTCGATTGCTATGGTGCATGTAACAAATCCTAATAATCCGACTGGACGTCTCTTAGATGCCGCAAAATTACGTGAATTCTGTATTAAGGCTTCTAAGAAAACATTAGTGTTAGTTGACGAAGCGTATAATGAAGTGACAGATATGCCTGAAACAAACTCTATGGTCTCGTTAGTGAGGGAGGGGCATAATGTGATAGTGGCAAAGACGTTCTCTAAAATCTACGGCCTCGCTGGCATGCGTGTAGGCTATATGCTGGCTTCTGAAGAAAATACAAATGACATTAACCGTTACGGTTTAGGTGGTTATGCAATGAATCAAGCTGGATTAGCTGCAGCAATCGCTAGTTACAATGATGAGGCTTTTTTAAAGATGTCAAAGTCTAAGATCGTTGAGGGGCGTGAAATGGTGTTAGATGTGGTTAAGGCAAATGGATTAATTGCACTGCCTTCCTCAACTAACTTTGTCTTTGTTGATTTAGGCAAAGGAAATGCAGAGATTTTTAGACAAAAGATGGAAGAGCAAAATGTGCTAATACGAGGGATTTATCGTGATTATACTAATTGGTCACGCGTCAGTATGGGACTGATACCCGATGTTCAGAAGTACGTTAACGCATTACCCCGAGCGTTAGAACAAACATTAGCACTATCTTAATCTGTAATAATAAATTACTTATGGTAGTAATTCACCTCTCCAATCGCCCAAGGAATGGGCGTTTCTTACTAATATAATAAATTACTTATGATAGTAATTCACCTCTCCAATCGCCCAAGGAATGGGCGTTTCTTACTAATTCTAGAACAGTTTTACTGACTATTTGCATTGCTAAACTTGACGTTTGCTTGGTGTTATTCAGTAGCACTACGTTGCGGGTAAGTTCTGGTTGTATTATTGGGATAGCCCTTACCTGTTTTGCCTTTTCCAGATGAAAAGTGGCAGAGGAAGGCAGGATCATCAATCCTCGTCCATCAGTCACGTAGCGCAAGTTTGTCATTAATAAACCAAAACCTGGTTTGCTCCACATTTTTACCCCCGTTTGAGCTTCATATCGCGTTAATATTTGTACGATGGGGTCATTTAGATCAGGCAATATGATTTCGAATTTAGCCAGTTGTTCAAAAGCGATTTTATCTTGTTTTAGCAGAAGCCCATACTGGCTAGTACTGGGCTTGGTGCCTACCACTAAATAGATATTTTCTTTGATCAATGGGGTGCCACAGAAATGTTTATCTGAGCTTGAATTTTCATATGTAATGGCGAAATCAATTTGTGCATTACTTAAGCGTTGATTCAGAAAATCGGTAGTACCATGATGTAATATAAGCTCGATATTTGGATACCTCTGTTGAATTGCTTCACTTAGAGGTATCGCTAATACATCGCATACAGCTTGTGCCATACCGATGGAAACCTTCCCCGATGGATTTGCTTCAGTATCAATAATTTCACTTTTAGCCATGTCCATCTGATACAAGATAGACTTTGCTCTGCGGTAAAAAATTTCACCACTAGCAGTCAACCGCACGCCTCTAAAATCACGCTCAAATAATTGAGCAGATAATTCATGTTCTAAACTACAAATTTGTTTACTGATAGAAGGTTGAGAAACATCAAGTGCTTTTGACGCACTGGTAATACTTCCTTTATCCACCGTTTTTAAAAAGTACCTGAGTTGCTTGTTATTCATTTAGTACTAATGCTTCCCAATTTAGTATTGCAACACAATTGTGCAATATACCCATTAATGCGCATTTAACGGTGAGCTCTTTTGCGCTTGGCTTATGTTGGCTGCTTGTTCATATTTTTTGATACAAGTATTGTGCCAATTAATCAGTCATAAGTCGCTGATTTAGAGGGCTGCAATGGGCATAAAAAAACAGAGTAGGGGGGTAATATAAATCGCATTGCTGGTTGGCATTTAAGTTGCTCTATATCAAGTGGGAACAACAACAATCGTAAAATAAAAGGTTAAATATGCTCAAATTACATAAAATCAGTCAGTCCATTAGGCGCGCATTACCTGCAATTGCGGCAACTTCAGGACTTATATTATTATCATCGAGCACCCTTGCACAAGAAGCAGAGCAAGTAGCTAGCATCAGTCTGGAGAAAATCGTAGTTACTGGATCAAGAGGAGCTCCTAGGTCAGTTGCTGACTCTCCAGTACCTGTGGATGTGTTTAGTGAGGAAGATTTGGTTTCTGTGCCATTTACCGATACCAACGATATACTAAAAACGTTGGTACCTTCTTACTCGTTGACGCGTCAACCTATTTCCGACGGAGCTTCGTTCATTCGCCCTGCTTCTTTACGTGGTATGCCAACTGACAAAACCCTCGTGTTGGTTAATTCAAAACGCCGCCATCGCTCAGCATTAGTTCAAATTGGTGGCTCTGGTACTCAAGGTCCTGACATAGCGACTATTCCTGCCTCTGCGCTAAAGGCAGTCGAAGTATTACGAGATGGCGCTGCAGCTCAATATGGCTCAGATGCTATTGCTGGGGTAATCAATTTTGTGTTGAAAGATAATACTGAGGGTGGTTCATTCTCATTTAACACAGGTCAATTTTATGAAGGGGATGGTGAGCAAATTACGATGACCGGTAACATCGGTTTTGCCCTCGGTGATAAAGGTTTTTTGAGTTTATCTGCTGAGTATTCTGATTCTAATTCGGTATCACGCTCAGAACAGTACTGCATGGGCTGGGCATGTGTGGATAGTAACGGTGATAATTTTTTAGGCGGTTCAAGCTTTGATAATACATTAGCTGGCTATTCTGAAAGTACGTTTATTGAGGGTTTGGGTAATGCTAATTTAGGCGGTGAAAATGTAGTACAACCTTGGGGCCAGCCAAATAATACAGGTACGCGCTTATTCTTTAACTCAGGTTATGAAATAAGTGAAAACATGAAATTCTATGCTTTTGGTAACTATGCCGAAAGTGAGGGCGATGGCAGCTTCTATTATCGTTACCCCGGTAATGGCACAATTGAAAATTTACGCACGGAGGATGGTTCAGTCTATAGTCCATTAGAGAAGTTTCCAGGCGGTTTTACCCCTCGATTCTTCGGTGAAATTACTGACTTTTCAATCGTATCCGGTTTAGAAGGTGAATTTGCCAATGGTATTGGCTTCGACTTCAGCGGTCGTTATGGTTCGAATGAAATCCAATATACTCTTAAAAATACGATTAACCCGTCCATGGGGCCTGCATCGCCTACCTCATTTCGCCCCGGCGATCTGATTAATGATGAACTGCAGCTTTCAGCTGACTTTACTCAATTTATTGATATGGGTTTAGATAGCGATGTGCTGCTGGCATTTGGACTGACTTACATGGAAGAAAGTTATGAGTTAGTCGGCAACGATGTTGATTCTTACTCAGCAGGTCCTTATTCGGGCTCTGATCCTTGGGGATTCTGCGACAACGCAGTAGCAACGACTGTTGGCTTGTCGGTTATAGGTAATGGGTCGACTTTAAATTGTGCTGATGAAAATGACCCTGTCTATCAGGTGGTCGGTGTCGGTTCAAATGGATTCCCGGGTTATTCACCTGAATACTCAGGAAAATATGAACGAGATATGGCTGGTATATACGCCGACGCAAGTACCGATATTTCGGATGCGTTATTTTTACAAGGTGCATTACGCTACGAGGATTATTCTGACTTTGGCGCAGAACTGGTAGGGAAAATTGCGTTTAAATACAGCTTAAACCAAGATTTCAATATGCGTGGCTCTGTTGGTACTGGTTTTCGAGCACCGACCCCAGGACAACAAGGTACGACTAACGTATCAACTCGATTACCAAACGGGTTTCCGGTCGCGACCGGTTTATTTCCTGCGATTAGTCCAGTGGGCCAAGCTTTAGGTGCGGAAGCCTTAAAACCTGAAAAGTCAGTCAATTATTCTATTGGTTTGACCGGTGATATGGGCGATTTAAACATCACTTTGGATTTCTACCGAATTGAATTGGAGGATCGTTTTTATGCAGTATCTACCTTAGATGTGTCTACCGACCCAACTGACGTTGATGCTTACGAGAACTTTTTAAAGCTGGATGCGGCAGGCGTTGCGGGCGCAAATTCAATTGGAGGAGTTAACTACTTCCAAAACGCCTTTGATACCACCACTCAAGGTTTGGATTTTGTCACCACCTATAGCATAAGTGATACAATACTAACTGGCTCATTAAACTATAACTCAACTAAAATTGAGTCAGATGCTTCTGCATATCTCAATGGTGAAAATCAATTTGATCTAGAGAATGCTATTCCACAATGGCGCGGTGTTTTCTCGTCTCGGTCTAACTTTGATTTACTATCGGTTTTAGTGCGTGCCAATATTTATGGTTCTTATGAAAATGCGTTAAATTCGTCAGCCTCAAATATACAAGAATATGATGCTAGCGTATTGTTTGACGTAGAGTTGAGTTATCAGTTAAGTGACAGTTTAAGTATCGCTGCTGGTGCACGTAACCTCTTTGATACTTACCCTGATGAAGATGAAGGTGATATGTGTTGTGGCGCTATCTACTGGTCAGCAAATATTGTTGACTGGCAAGGTGGCTATTATTATGCGAGGTTAAACTATACTTTCTAAATGAATATAAATTATTGATTGATAAAGTAAAAAACCTAAAAAATGGTGCCGTTCAAGTTAATGAGCGGCACCAATTGGTAGGTGCTCCAGTTACAATAGCAAAGAAATAATTACCGCTGTAATTGACAAAAACACCACCCTCTCTTTGATACAAAACACCAACTAATTTTAATCAACTACGCAGGTGCCGACAATCTAGCGTTATACGCGGTATCCTCTAGGGCATATTGCAATTGTGAAGGAATACACAGCATTTTAGCTAATTTATCTAAGTACATGCGCGAGTCATTTTGACTTAAATCGAGTGCAAGCGTGCTAATCGTATAAACTTCGGCTGCAGCTTCAGAACAAGGTACTTTACTAACCAGTTGTTCAATACTCATTGGGTTGCGCATTTCTTCAAACAGAGATGACTTGTCTTCAGTACTCAGGTCCATACGGTCAACTTGGTCGAATATCTTCATTCGTTCGGATTGATCTATGTTTCCGTCGGCATGCGCCGCGGCTACCATAGCTCTGAGTAATAGAAGCTGGCCCTGAGTATTCCTTTCGTTGACCACTGCGTCGAATTGCGATTGATTCAAACTTTGCGGGTCGTAAGCAAATTGGGACGCTTGTTGGGGGGACTGAGGTTGTTGGCTATCGGAATAATCTTGATATTTACCACGATTAAATGCGCGGTCTTGTGCCTGTTGGTCAGAGTATGACTTATATGCTTTCCAAGCAATGCCTCCCACCGCTGCGAACGCACCTATTTGTGAGGCTTTCTTACCCGTTTTTCCTGCGCCTTTGTCGCTCATAAAGCTGCCGGCAATGCCCCCGCCCAATAAAGCACCACCTGACCCTTTCATCATTCCTGAGCGACTTAAACTCGCCAGCATCTTGTTTATGTTAATCATTATTTTACCTCAATAAACCAATCGGTTTTATTGAGTATAAAACAAGATAGCACAAACAAAAGACGAATAAGCGAGAGCTAATCATCGTAAAAACTGACTAATTAGCCACACAGAAATTGATTGCTATTGGGCTTAAACATAAAAAAAAGGCAATACTTCAATGAAATACTGCCTTTTGATAAAAACATTAATGCCTACTTATCGTTAGCAATTTGCTCATGCAACCAAGCCGCATGTCGTGGCGCTTTCTTGGTTTTGCTCCACTCATTTAACATTTCCGGTGCAACTCTATGTAACTCTTGCATTTGCTCTTGCGTATGCGTATCAGCTACCAATTCTAAACGATGGCCATTCGGATCGAAGAAGTAAATCGATTTGAATATGCCATGGTTAGTTGGGCCAATGACGTCGATGCCTTGACTTTCAATCGAAACCTTAGCTGCATTTAATGCCTCTAAGTTTTTTAACTTCATGGCGATATGTTGCACCCATTTGGGCGTATTTTGGTCACGATCCATATTGGGCTGTTCTGGCAGTTCGAAAAAAGCCAACACGTTGCCATTGCCTGCATCCATGAAAATATGCATGTAGGGGTCATAGGCACCAGTAGATGGAACATGATCCTCGGCTATCGCTAGCTGGAAATCCATGCCTAGTACATTTTGGTAAAATTCAACAGTTTGTTTTGCGTCCTTACAGCGATAAGCCACATGATGAAAACCATTTAGTTGGATTGGATGGCTCATACGTCCTCCTTTTCCTTCATTTTCTTGGAAGTGTTCAAAACACCCCGATTTATTTGGTCGCGTTCAATAGATTCGAACAAGGCTTTGAAGTTACCTTCACCGAAGCCTTCATCACCCTTACGCTGAATAAACTCAAAAAATACTGGACCTAATTGTGTTTCAGAAAATATTTGAAGCAACAATCTTGGACCACCTTCGGTAGTACCATCCATTAATATACCGCGTGTTTGCAGTTCTCCAACAGGCTCACCATGATTAGGCAACCTGCCTTCTAATAGCTCGTAATAGGTTGATGGTGGAGCGGTCATGAACGGCATACCCATGCCTTTCAAACGATCCCAACAAGCGACTAAGTCATCACAACTAAAGGCAATATGTTGGATCCCTTCGCCATTAAATGCGCGTAAAAACTCTTCAATTTGCCCTTTTCCGCCTTCGCCTTCTTCGTTTAATGGAATGCGAATTTTACCATCAGGTGCACTGAGTGCTTTTGACGTTAACCCCGTATATTCACCTTTAATGTCGAAGAAGCGAACTTCTTGGAAGTTAAATAATTTTTGATAAAAATCAGCCCAATACTTCATTCGACCGGCATAAACGTTGTGTGTTAAATGGTCGATAACCTGGAAGCCAGCGCCCATCGGATTGCGGTCAACGCCTTCAATGTAGTCAAAATCGATATCATAAATAGATAGCTCATCGCCATAGCGGTCTATCAAATAAATGATGGCGTTGCCAATACCTCGAATAGCAGGCAAACGAAGCTCCATAGGACCGGTTTCGACTTGCACCGGCTCGGCACCTTGAGTTAATAAGTGCTTATAAGCCTTGACCGCATTTTTAACCCGAAAACCCATGCCACAAGCTGAAGGGCCATGTTCACGAGCAAAATACCAAGCCGCAGATTTTGGTTCGTAGTTTGCAATGAGATTGATACCACCTTGACGCCAAAGTTGTGCGTCTTTGGTGCGGTGATCCGCAATGTGGCTAAATCCCATAGCAGTAAATACTGTTTCTAGGTGACCCTTTTCAGGAGAAGAGAATTCGATGAATTCAAATCCATCTAAGCCCGCTGGATTTTCAAATAAGTCTGGCATTGTCCACTCTCTCTAGTCATGTATAAATTTAAAGGTATTTTACACCCAATTTTAATGCTCGCAGTTTAGGTTATTTAGCGAAAAATTACGCGAGAAGGACATCTTGATGCTCAGTCGTGATCTAATCAAAAATAGTTAAGTGTAAATAATTTAATACGGAAATGTGGTTTTAGGCCAGGTTTTTATGTTTTAATTTCGAACTTAGAAAACACGTATTCTGTTCTTGAAACCTATTTATTGGGTCCACTAGTTGCTTTGCTAGTGTGGGATTGTATTCATCATTTTTAAGAAGACGTATAAATCTCGATCAAACCAGTATTTGATAGTCTGCTGGTTGCTGAATCACTCTATGAGCGCTCATAGAGGCCTCATAGAGTGATTATAGAGCGATTATGGATCCATGGCGAAGCCGATAACTTCACCATATTGCATATCGGGTAAATTGTAATCGACAATTGCACATATAAATTACTGCATTTTTATGTTCAGTGCGACGTTTAAGTCCTTATATTTATAAATAACTATGGATGTTGAAATGCTCATAAGAGTGCCTATAATAGTGCCTATAAAAGTGCTCATATTACTGCTCGTATGAGCAGTTGTATTTATTTTCTAAAAAGCAGTAACAAAATTGATTGCAGTGGAATAAACTAACGCGAAAACAATTTGAATGAACTGGCAGAATAGGGCTTAGGTAAGTGCTTAAGACATATAACTGAGAAAAAACAGATCACAGCGGACCAAGCAATACATGGATATAGCATCAGTCAACAACAATATCGAAATTCTTCCCTTTAAGAACGAATTGGCCCCTCATTTTGAAAGCATTAATGCGCAATGGATCAATGACATGTTCGCCTTGGAAGATATTGACAAGCAAGTACTGCAACAGCCGCGTAAGCATATTATAGATAAAGGTGGAAAAATCTGGTTCGTAAAACATGCGACACTCGGCATTATTGGCACTTGTGCCTTGCTGAGCAAAGGTAATGGTAATTTTGAGCTAACTAAAATGGGCGTGTTGGAGACTGCTCGTGGCTTGAAAGTGGGCGAGGTTTTACTTCGTTATGTCATTCAAGAAGCAAAAAAGATGCACGTAACCTGTTTATTTTTGCTCACCAACGCAAAATGTGAAGCTGCCATTCATCTATATGCAAAGAATGGTTTTGAGCATGACAAACAAATTATGCGAACTTACGGACAAAACTATGAAAGGTGCAATGTGGCGATGCGTTTTATTGTATAATATTACGTTGTCTCATTGTTATTTAAGCTTCCAAAAATCGTCTACACTGATATGGTGACAAAAGTAAGACGCTGCAAGTAAAGCGACCAAGGAGTTGCTGCATTTGGTGTCAAGTTTATAGCCTTGCGTTGTGAGCGGTTAGGCCATTAACTACGTAAGCACTTTGCTACTTGTCTATTTTTTGAAGCGCTTCAATTAAAGAACTTTAGATAACTAGACAGTATTTAAACAGAAAGCAGCTAAACAGAAAGCAGCTAAACAGAAAGCAGGTAAATAGACAGCACATTGCAAACTTTTCGCGTACTACGTTGGTTTAGATCAATACCGCGCGACATTCAACTTATTAATATAGAGGAAGTATTTATTTTCCTTCCTTTTTCTGGAAATTATTTATGCAATCTGTCGTTTCTCAGTCTCATAATTACATTGATTGGTCTACCATTATTAAGTCAGGCGACCGCATCTTTCTTGGCTCCAATGCGGGAATTCCGAATGCCCTAGTGGATAGCTTAATTGAAAATGGCAAAGATATTAAAGACATTGAAGTTACTCATATAGGTACTTTATCGGATGAACGATGGGCCCTGCCTAAGCATCAGCGTCAGTTTAAAGTGAACACCTTTTTTATTCACGGTAACGTTATCCGCCAAGCAGTAGATGAAGGAAGGGCAGATTACACACCTTGTTTTTTATCGGAAATTTCTAGTTTGTTTGCCAATGATATTTTGCCGTTAGATGCCGCACTAATTATGGTTAGCCCGCCAGATGAGCTTGGTTACTGTTCGTTAGGTGTCTCTGTCGATGTGGTTATGTCAGCGGCGCGCTCTGCAAAAAAGATAGTGGCGCAAATAAACTCGCAAATGCCAAGAACAGCAGGACATTCGTTTATTCACATCTCGGAATTTGCGGCTTGTATTGAACATGAACAAAAACTACCAGAAGTAAAACCGGCTAATAAAAATGAAATTTATGAGCGTATTGGTCAATACGTTGCCATGCTGGTGGAGGATGGTGCAACACTGCAATTAGGTATTGGCAAAATTCCGGATGCCACATTACGCTATTTGGGCAAGCACAAAGACCTTGGTATTCACAGTGAAATGATCAGTGATGGGGTGATTGAACTTATTCAAGACGGTGTCATTAATAACCGCGCTAAAACCTTCCACCCAGGTAAATCAGTAGTGAGCTTTTGCATGGGAACAAAACGCCTTTACGATTTTGTACATAACAACCCGCATGTCGAATTCTATCCATCAAGTTATGTGAATAAACCCACAAATATTTCAAAAAACGATAAACTTGTTTCGATCAATAGTGCGTTGGAAGTGGATTTAACTGGGCAAGTCGTGGCCGATTCAATTGGTCACGATTTTTATAGTGGTATTGGTGGTCAAGTCGATTTTGTTAACGGCGCAACGCTTAGTAAAGGCGGAAAGCCGATTATCGCATTGCCCTCCACCGCTAAAGGTGGAAGCATTTCCCGAATAGTTGCCAACATTCAGGAGGGAGCAGGCGTTGTTACATCGCGCGGTAATGTGCATTACATTGTTACTGAATTCGGTGTCGCGAGCTTAAAAGGTAAGAGTATTCGAGAACGTGCATTAGAGTTGATTAGGATCGCACACCCTAAATTTAGACAAGAATTACTCGAAGCGGTAAGGCAACATTATTGGGTACCTGATTATCAAACCAAGTATCCCACTGATATCGCTGAGTTAGGTGAAATGCAACTGCAAGAAATAGAGATACAAGGCGAAGTATTTTATTTAAGGCCGCTTAATCCTGCTGATGAAAGGCGCCTGCAGGAGTTTTTCTATTCGCACACCAAAGAAACGTTGCGCTTGCGTTATAACTACTTACCACAAGGTATGAGTCGACAAAACTCGTGTGACTTGGTGAGCGTTAATCAAACTAAGGATATCGCCCTTACAATAGTCAACCAGCAAGGGTCCAGATTTAAGATTGAAGCCATTGGACGATATTATTTGAATGCTGATAATACTTGCGAAGTGGCTTTCGTTACGCGCGAAAATCAGCAAGGTAAAGGCATGGCCTCTCGACTAATGAAACTGATGATTAGCATTGCCCAGCAAAGAGGTGTGTCTAAAATGGTGGCTTATGTGCGCAGTGAAAATAAGCCGATGATAACTGTGTTTAAGCAATTTAAATTCAAACGCGTTTTCAATCCGGATCCTGCAGAAGTTGAACTGGTATTGTTTTTACAGGAGAGCTAAATGCCGATTACATTTATAAGCAGTCCTAAGTGTTTATTACACGACATGGACCCTGAGCATCCAGAGCAACCCGCAAGGCTGCATAGCATCAACGATCATATAATTTCCTCTGGAGTCGAATTTGCGATTGATTTTGCCAATACGCCGCCAGTGCAGTTGGCTCAACTTTATCGCGCCCATGATAATCAATTTGTTGATAAGATAATTAAAGAGGCCCCAACAGAAGGTCATAAATGGCTAGATGAAGATACCTTAATGATGCCACAATCATTGGATGCCGCAATGCATGCAGCAGGAGCCGGTGTCCACGCGATAGATCTGATTATGAATGAAGATTCTAATAAGGCGTTTTGTGCAGTGCGTCCACCGGGTCATCACGCCGAGTATGCTAAGTCTGGCGGCTTTTGTATCTTCAACAACATTGCTGTTGCAGCTTTACATGCGCTCGAGTACTACGGAATGAAGAAAGTTGCTATTATTGATTTTGACGTGCATCACGGCAACGGCACTGAAGACATTTTTAAAGATGATCCTCGCGTGTTATTTTGCTCGTCATTTCAGCATCCTTTTTATCCTTTTAGCGGTGATAAGCCAACTAACGAGCATATCCTTAATATTCCGATCCCAGCAGGAACCAAAGGTGATGAATATCGTCAAATGGTGATGCCTTGGTTTGATAAGCTAAATGATTTTGTGCCCGAGATGATTTTTATCTCCGCTGGTTTTGATGCACATGCCGAAGATGCATTAGGGCATTTGCGACTAGTTGAGGCAGATTATGAATGGGTAACGTTGCAAATCAAGAATATTGCAGACAGACACTGTGGTGGCAAAATAGTGTCTATGCTCGAAGGCGGATACGCGCTAAGCGCACTATCACGCAGTGTTGTTTCACATATCAAGGCGTTAATGAACTAGGCATCGTCAACGCGTGTTGTTGACCGTAAAATGCAGCGATACGGGTTTTTATTTGGTTTGTTTCTGTTACCGTGTCTCGCGTTTGTAAAAAAAAGACAAGATAAAGTAGCAATCGACTTTTTAAAAACTGTGTATACTCTGTGGTGGTGAATATTATGCTGACAAATCTGACCGTTAGTGCTTGCAACTCGTTGCTTAGCATAAGCTTTTCGCCTTGTTCAGGCTTAAAAGGAAAATAATAATAATGAAATACTCTCCTCTTGGAAGTTCCGGTTTGTCTGTGTCTCGTGTTTGCTTGGGCAGCATGACGTGGGGTGTACAAAACACACAGTCTGATGCAGATGAGCAAATTGACTATGCAATGGCCTGTGGCATTAACTTCATTGATACCGCAGAAATGTATCCCGTGCCTCCCTCAGAAGAAACTTACGGTGATACAGAGCGATGCATAGGCAACTGGCTGGCACGTAACCCTGAGCAACGTGAAAAATTAATTATTGCTAGCAAAATATCTGGCCCCGGTTTTCCTTATGTTCGGGGTAATTCTATGATTAGCAGCGCGACTATCGAACAAGCATTAGATGATTCCTTGGCGCGACTGCAAACTGATTATATAGATGTGTATCAACTGCATTGGCCAAATAGAACGTCGCCACACTTTGGTAAGCATTGGCCTAACCAAGTTATGGCTAGCCAGCAAAAAGTAAAAGCTGAGAAGAAACGCATGCGAGATATCGTTTTAGGCTTAGGCAAAGCGCTTGAAAGCGGAAAAATCAGACATTGGGGACTGTCAGACGATACTACCTGGGGGATTCATACTTATCTTAACCTTTGTGATGAGTTAGGCGTGGCCAAACCCGTTTCAATTCAAAATGAATTTAATTTACTACAGATAAAAGACTGGCCTTATCTTATTGAGTCGTGTGTGTTTGAGAATATCGCATATCTACCTTGGTCTCCTTTATCGAGTGGTATGTTGTCGGGTAAATATATTGGTGGCGCTAGACCCGAAGGTAGTCGCTGGAGCATGGCTCAACGTCAAGGTTTATTCCGTAACACGATCTATTCAGAGCAAGCTGTTATTGCGTATTGCGATGTGGCTAAAAAGCATGGTATGACATCGAGTCAAATGGCACTCGCGTGGTGTGATCAAATTGATGGTGTAACATCTACCATTATTGGAGCGACAAATATGCTTCAGTTAAAAGAGAATATTAGGGCTTTTGATGTATCACTATCAGATGCATGTCTAGCTGATATTGAGGCTGTCTTAAAACAATTTACGTCACCATTCTGAGCTTACTAATTGCCAATCCTGTAACTTTAGGGCGCTGTTATAGCCTAATTAGGGTTTGATTAATCTATTCATCTAGCCTAAGTTTTTCTATCAGTGCGCCCACTGCTTCCTTAAAGCGTGCCTTTCGTAACGTACCATTGATTTTGGCTAAACCGTAATACTGTATTTGAGCTTGTGCGTGAAAAAAGCTATCGCACGTTGTTTCTGCAAAGCTAATTTCGTCTAAATTAATACGGTCCATAGAGCGTTGAAATATAATCAGGTCAGTAATACGACTTACATAATAACTAAAAATTACAACTGTTTGTTGTTCCTTAGACAGCTCTGAATCTATTAACTTGTTGACCATCGGAAGCATACTTGCCCCGATACTATCGATAATTTGGTCCGGCAGTTGCGCGTTTCTTGAGAAGGCTTTGCCCATTATTGCTGCGTTAGTTCCCAATTCTTTTTGAATACCTTTAACACGCTCAAAGTGTGTAGAGTGGTTCAAATAATATTTTGCAATTTTAGGTTTTGCAGTGAGTAACGAAATATCACCTAAATAATCTAGTAGGCATCGTGTCGATAGTTCGGCTGAGTTTTCTAGTTTCAGATCCTTTGCAATTAACAGTCCTATTGAGCTAGCAAGAAAACTGGCTTTCCAAATTTTATGATACGCTCGTTTTTGCTCATCATTAACAAAGTCTGCACTACGTTCGAGTGCAAATTGCATTGCAATGTTTTTTGCTTGAAGTACCCCTAAGTAGACGATGGCATGGTTGATGGTGGTAATTGCATTACGCAAAGCAAATAAAGACGAATTGGATACTTTGATAACTTTAACAACTAGCTCAGGATCATTTTTAATAATATATAATAACTCTTTAGGCTCGTTGATATCCCGTGTTAGGGACATCAGCAGAGGGTGTGGCTTTTTTAAGCTCGTTGCTGAATCGAAAAGTTTACGTTGTTTTTCATCAACAATATCTTCAAGCAAAATAAAATTGATGAAGTCTACTGAAGGGTCAGGCACATCTTTCGGATTTCGAAGTTTAGGGCTTGGTTCATTGACCTCCCCAAGTCCACTGAAAGTCGTCGTATTTATGGTACTTTTTAATTTTGGATTTTTTGTCGCAATAGTCGACTTTTTACTCATCCGATATAAGAACAGTACAAGAATAAGTCCTAAAATCGCAATTGAGTTAACAATGATATCTAAGGGCACAGAGAGCCTCGCGCAAACCTAATTATTATAACAACTTTACTATAGTCATTAGTCTAGTTTATGCATAAAATTTGATCTAAAGGTATATTTTTGTGATGCCAATTATGATATCCGCGTTGGTAAGCTAGCAAATATGATGTCGAACTTAGGCACGAATAAACCTTCATTTAGTACAATAAAAAACGATTCATTTGTAATATAAATGTCACTTTACAAGGCTATACTCATGCTGATTTTGTTGGTTTCATCAGCGCTATTTCAATGAGTGAAAGCACATACTATGCAGAAACGAATTATTGCACCCGCTAGCACCATTAAAGCCGTAACAAGCTCGCCTACAACGCTACGTTGGTGTTTATTAGTGTTCTTAGTATATCTGATGCTGTTGGCGGTAGGGCTTATTGGTTACGGTTTCAAAGAAGCAACGCAGGAGCAAGCTAAAGCGCTATTTGAATTAGCTGCTAACCCAGTCATGGGACTTATTATCGGTATGGTGTGCACTGCGCTTATTCAATCTTCAAGTACAGTGTCATCTATTATCGTTGCGATGGTTGCAGGTGGCTTACCCATCAGCATAGCTATTCCTATGATGATGGGAGCAAATATTGGCACCAGCATCACCAACACGATTGTCAGCCTTGGTCATATCGGCAATAAAGCTGAATTTCAACGCGCCTTTAATGCGGCGACCATTCATGATTTCTTCAATATTTTTGCGGTACTTATTTTTCTCCCCCTAGAAATAATGTTTGGTATTTTTGAACACATCAGCGCCGCAATGGTCAGTTTAGTTGCCTCAGGGGCGACTGCAGAAATGGGTGGTTTTAACCCTATCAAAGCGAGTACCGCACCCGTAATTGAGTTTGTCAAAGGGCTGTTAGTTAATACCAATGAGATTTATAGCGGTTGCATAAAAATTGTATTAGGTCTGGCTTTGATTATTATTTCTATCACTTGGATGGGAAAAATAATGAAATCGTTAATGATAGGTAGGGTACAAGATATTCTAAAAAGTGCACTTGGGAAAGGATCTGTTACCGGCATTTCGTCGGGAGCCATCATGACGATCTTAATACAATCTTCATCCACAACAACGTCACTTTTAATTCCCCTTGTGGGTAACGGTATTGTTACTGCTAGGTCGATCTACCCATTTACTTTGGGAGCAAATATCGGCACTTGTATTACCGCATTAATCGCAGCGCTTGCTATCGTCGGACCCAATGCTGAACTTGCGTTACAAATAGCTTTTGTGCATTTGGCCTACAATGTGTTGTCGGTAGTGGTTATTTACGGTATTGCTTTATTGCGTGAATGGCCACCAAATTTGTCCTATCAATTATCATTGAAAGTGGCTGACCGCAAAATATATGGGCTTGCCTACATTATTGGTTTATTCTTTTTATTGCCCTTAGGTGCCGTTTTTATAGTTTCTTAGTGCCTGCTTATTAACCATGTAATTTGGCTTAAAAATAAAAAGTCTATACGTTTGCAGCATAGACTTTTTGGCTGCTTATGTTACCCCCCCCAGCATAATTAGCTTAAGGGGTGAATTCCGCAGTTGCACTCAAACTTTAGAATGTGTACTTCATTGAGAATTGAACTCTTGTCATGTCGCCCTCAGCACCAGATTCAATTTCTCTGGTCGCTTGCTTAACCTCGCTACCCACGGTAATTTTCTTGGTGGGTGAATATAACACGTTAGCGCTTATGCTACTGGTACTTGCAGTCGCCGATGTTCCGGTAAAGGCAATGTCGTTATCAACTGACAATGATGAATAGCTAAAACTTGAGCGCATTTTAGCATTCCATACATGACGATAGGCAACTGAATAGGCGGTTGAATCAATCGTTTTTATCTTGCCATTGGCATCTAGTGCAGCACCACTGACAGTATTTAATGCTACATAGCGACCCAAACCTGAACCGGTTGTAAGTGATAAACGGACATCATCTTGCCTTCCGACCTTGATTTTTGAGTTAATGCTAACACCCGTTGATGATGTTGAATCATCAATTGCAATTGTGTCGTCATACTTTAATTGACGGATAATACCCGCTACTGACACATGACCCCACTGAGCTGTGTAAGTGTAGCGAACAACCGCATCGGGAACTGAATCGTCATCAGACACAATCCGTCCACCGCCACCAAAAGGTGTAATAGTCGTTTCTGAATTCTCTAACGAAAATTCCCAAGCACCTGTTTTATATTTTACCAAGGCTTGACGGGCAAACGAGACACCATCAGTTGTACCTACAAAATCGAGTGATTCAGGTAAGGTTTTTACGTCTTGGAAGGTCGTCCATGTTTGACCAACCGTCCAGCCACTATAGCTTATAAAAGCGTGACGAACGCGCGGTACATAGGAATTACTCACACGCTCATTGCCGCCCGGAGTGACTAAGAAATCTAATTCCAATACGCCTGTTATACTCTCACCCTCTTCTGTTTTTGTGTTTGTGGTGAAACCAAAGCGACTCTGTTTAATGTGTGCATCGAACTGCGTACTTTCTTTAGCCCCACCAACAGGCGTGAGACTAGGAATATAAAAGTCTCTACCGATACTTTGGGTTCCTAATGAACCATCGGAGTAAGAGCTAAACATCGCATCTACTTTTATATAGCCGCTAAATTTTACATCGGTGCCTGTCAGCATGTCGGCTTGCGCGTTTATCGATACCGATGATACGCCAAGAGCCAAAGAAACCATGAATGCAGATTTTAATATTGAATTTTTCATATTCGTATCCATCTTCCCAAACGTTAATAGTGTGTAAAGGTGTCGTTAACTGAGTGTGATTTTACGGGAATCAATCGAATTGCAAATTAGCGCATGGTCTATCAGACTAAGGTCGAAGGTAATTGATAAAATGTTTTTGTCGGGTTATACCAAAGTCTCATTTTGGTTTTTCCATATAAGTTTATTGTAATGCTATTAGTCAGAATAATTTTTTAGAACCTCAAATACGGAGACGATACAATGTCGGCCAAGAAACTTTATCCAGTCCCAGAGTCATATAAAGAAAATACGTTGCTCACGCCAGAGCAATACGAAACGATGTACCAGCAGTCGGTGAATGATCCTGATGCGTTTTGGGCTGAGCAGATGACTCAGATTGAGTGGTATAAAAAACCCACCATTATTAAAAGCACAACGTTTGACGCTTCAAGGCTTTCGATAAAATGGTTTGAAGATGGTGAATTGAATGTAAGTTATAACTGTATCGATCGCCATTTAGCGACGCGCGCTAAAAAGACCGCTTTATTTTGGGAAGGTGATTCTCCCAATGACAGCCAAAAAGTATCTTATCAAGAGCTTCACTACGAAGTTTGTAAACTTGCCAATGGATTGAAAAAACTAGGCGTTGAGAAAGGCGACCGCGTTGCGCTGTATATGCCGATGGTCCCTCATGCTGCTTATGCAATGTTGGCGTGTGCCCGAATTGGCGCAATCCACTCTGTTATTTTTGGCGGCTTTTCACCCAATGCGATTGCTGACCGTATTAATGACAGCCAAGCTAAAGTGGTTATTACCTGTGATGAAGGTCGCAGAGCGGGTCGTTCAGTGCCGTTAAAAGCCAATGTTGACCAAGCCTTAGCTAATGGCGCTTGTCCGTCAATTAACGCTGTCGTTGTGCATAAATTAACCGACGGTGACGTGAAAACAAACGATGTCGACGTTTGGTGGCATGATCTTGTTGAAGGTTGCTCTGCTCAATGCGAGCCGGAAGTAATGAACGCCGAAGACCCACTTTTCATTCTGTATACATCGGGTTCTACTGGACAACCAAAAGGAGTGGTTCACACAACCGGCGGTTATTTGTTATATACAACCATGACATTCAAATATGCGTTTGATTACCGTGAAGACGATGTCTTTTGGTGCTCAGCCGATGTGGGCTGGATTACAGGGCATAGCTACATTGTTTATGGGCCATTATCGAATGGTGCTTCCCAAATATTCTTCGAAGGTGTACCCACCTATCCTGATGTGCGGCGTATTGCGCAAATTGTTGAAAAATACAAAGCAACTACGCTTTATACAGCGCCAACAGCAATACGTGCTTTAATGGCGCACGGTGATAAGCCAGTTGAAGGTTGTGATTTATCGTCATTACGTATTCTTGGTTCGGTGGGTGAACCTATTAATCCTGAAGCATGGGAATGGTATTACCGCACTATTGGGCAAAGTAGATGTCCGATTATTGATACTTGGTGGCAAACAGAAACCGGCGGCATTATGATTATGCCAATGCCAACAGTACATGCCTTAAAACCGGGTTCAGCAACGCGTCCGATGTTTGGTATTGTGCCTGCATTATTTGATGCTCAGGGGAATGAATTAGAGGGTATTGCTGAAGGTAACCTCGTGATCAAAGAAAGCTGGCCAAGCCAAGCTAGAACGGTATATGGCGATCATAAACGCTTTATCGAAACCTATTTTAGCACCTACCCAAATGTGTACTTCACCGGCGACGGTTGTCGTCGTGATGAAGATGGTTACTTCTGGATTACAGGACGAGTAGATGATGTGCTTAACGTATCGGGTCATAGACTAGGTACAGCCGAAATCGAAAGTGCATTAGTAGCGCATTCAGACGTCGCAGAAGCTGCGGTTGTGGGTTATCCACATGACATAAAAGGCCAAGGCATTTATGTTTATATAACGCCAAACGAAGGCGTTGAAGTGAATGACGAACTCACTGCTGAAATACGTAATTGGGTTCGCACCGAGTTAAGCCCAATTGCTATGCCAGACATAATTCAGTGGACTAAGGGATTACCAAAAACGCGCTCAGGTAAAATCATGCGTCGTATCCTGCGTAAGATCTCAGCGAATGAACATGAAAACTTAGGTGATACATCAACGTTGGCAGATCCGTCCGTTGTTGATACAATCGTTCGCGAGAGATTGAATAAATAAAGGAATTGGTATGGTAACCTTGCTTATTGCAGACGACCATCCTCTATATCGTGATGCCCTGAAAGGGGCATTATGTATGGCGTTTAGTGATTTGAAAATACTTGAGTCTGGCAATTTAAATGAGACGGTCAACGTGCTGCATGAGCACGATATTGATTTATTATTACTTGATTTACATATGCCAGGAAGCAGTGATTTATTTGGATTGTTACATATCCAAAAAACATTCTCTGACCTTCCTATTGCGGTTGTCTCTGGAACCGAAGATGTTTCGTTAATCTCTAAAGTGGTCGGTGTTGGTGCTATGGGGTTTATTCCCAAAACTGCCAGTGCACAAAATATAAGTGATGCGGTAAACGCAATGTTAGACGGTGATATTTGGGTTCCTGAGAGCGTGAGGCAGCAAATTGAGCAAGTGGACGAACAGTTCTCTGAATTAGCTGAAAATGTTGCTAGTTTGACACCAGCCCAATACAACGTGCTATGTTATATGCGAGACGGTTTACTCAATAAACAAATTGGCTACAATTTAGCCATTGCCGAGGCTACAGTGAAAGCCCATGTTACCGCAATATTTAGAAAACTTAGTATTAACAATCGTACACAAGCGGTATTAATAGCGAGTGAGTTGCAACTCGAGCCGCCAACAAAATAGCCACTTTAAATACATATCATTAAGGGCCTTTTAAAGCTTGGCTACTGCCTTAAATATAAACTGCCCTTGTGCATTAATTTCTCGACTAAACTCACCTGCAAAATATAAATAGTTAAGATGCGCAAACGCTTCGGCAACCGCAAAAAACATATTATGCGGATTGAGCTTGCGTTTAAATAATACAGGCAAACAATCGTTAATAGTTTTAGCCTGTTGACAAAATTCACGCAAACTACTTAAATGTGCATGGTGATGCTCAACGAGTTGATTCACGCGCGTGTGCAAACCATGAAAAGGTTGTTTATGCGAGGGCAACACTAGCGTATCTATTGGTAATGTTAAAAATTGCGGCAATGTAGTTAAATAAAGTTTTAGTGAATTCGCATTGGGTTCGGTACTGTAAACTCCTATATTGGGAGAAATACCAGGCAATACATGATCGCCAGAAATAAGCACTTCTCTTTTTTCGCTATACAAACACACATGTTCCGGTGAATGCCCGCGTCCAATCATAACCCGCCACTGGTCATTGCCAATACTAATTGAATCGCCTTCGTTTAAACACTCATATTGCAGTGGAACCGGGCGAATAAACTGTTCAATGCCTTTGTTTTCTTTGCGGTTTTGTTTTGCTTTTTCTACGTATTCTGCAGACATCCCGCAGCGCACCAAGTATTCATCATCCTGCCAGTGTGAAGCGCCTCTGCTGCCCGCCGATAAAGCGCGACCGACAAAGTACTCGGAATGGCTCATATACAATGGCACTTTGAATTTTTCAACTAAGTACCCAGCCATTCCTATATGATCAGGATGCATATGAGTGACAATGACTTTGCTAATGGGCTTTTCTAATTTTGCAAGCAGGACATCCCATAATTCTTCAACACGGCTAGTGCCGATACCAGTATCTATTAAGGCATATCCGTCGTTACCATCTTCTAATAAATATAAATTAATATGGTCTAAGTCGAAGGGCAATGGCATGCGCAACCAAAAGATGTCAGGAGCCACTTTTTGCACTGTGCTTGGCTCTGGAATAGGCACGTCTATAAAAGTAGTTGGCATGACCGCTCCGCAATGTGAATTAATGTCGTATTACCATTAAAAACAATAATGGTGAGCAATACCAAGCACAATTATGAATTATCAAGTATTAGAGAATCGAATAGGGCGCTGAAACAAATGAACGAGATGGACTAGCTTATATAGGCCTGTGGCCAAGATAGTCGGCCGTGAATTTACGACATCTAGTTGCCCAACTTATGGATCAACTGCGATTAAGACCGCGTAATGCTGGCAATAAAATGTGCGTGTTACATCGAGAGTGTTAAGTTCTATTTATAAATAGTGTTAAGTCGCTTAAACAAAACTATGGAGGGTTTCGGCAAACAATGCAAAAACCCTCAGTAACTTGCTAAAGTTACTTAATCGGTTTTCACCTTCGCTGCTCTTATAAACTTAGTCATACTCTGTATCAATGTTCTTAGCTTCGCTGGTTTTAATGGTTTACTTAGGTAATTGACACCTTGCTCTTTACATAATTTAATTAAATCATCGCCGCGCTTTGCAGTCACTAAAGATGCAGGAATGATCATGTTTAACTTAGCTCGAATCGCCTCAATAATGGCTAAACCGTCCGGACCGTTGCCAAGATGATAATCAGCAAGTATAATTTGCGGCGAAAAGTGTTGAGCAACTATCACCGCTCGTTCATAATCTTGCGCTGTTTCAACTTCTATGCCCCATTTGGTCAACAATGTTTGCATGGCATCTAAGTTTTCTTGCTGATCATCAACACACAAAATTCGTAATCCACTAAATACTGACGTGGCTCTGGATACAACAATACCTGCAAACGCTGGCGCATCGACCAAATTAAACATAATTGAAAAACAGCTTCCTTTGTTTTCCTCAGACATAACCTTAACCGTGCATTGCAGTTGTTGTGAAAGCCGTTTCACCACACCTAAACCGAGTCCTATGCCTTGTTCATTGCTATTTTCCACACGATAAAAATCGCTAAAAATAGCAGCTTGCTGAATCCGATGTATACCAATACCAGTGTCTCTAACTTCGATAACGACTTTGTTTTTTTGCTTTCTAGCCGTTAATAAGACGGTGCCTGTTTGGGTATATTTAACAGCATTAGAAACCAAATTTTGTACAATGCGATAAACATAAGTTCGATCGGCACTTATCCAAACTGCTTGTATATTATGTTTAAATATTAAGCCTTTCTCTGCCGCTCTCATGCTCATTTCATTGATAATCGGCGTCAGGATGTCGGTCACATTTAGCGTTTCAATAAAGGGTTTTAACTCACCTTGATCAAGTCGTGAAATATCCAGAATAGTGCTAATTAAGGCTTCGCTTGAAACCACTGAGTCATTCAGTTTATTAATGATATTAGTGGTGTCATCATCTAGTCTAGTTTCTTGCAATGCTGACAAATATAGCTTAGCCGCGTTTAAAGGCTGGAGTACGTCATGGCTTGCTAAGGCAAGAAACCTAGATTTGCTTGCGTTGGCATCCTCAGCTTCTTTACGCGCTCTGATCAGCTCTTTTTCAGCGCCATTACGGCGTTCAATTTCTAGCCGCAGTTCGGCATTAATTGAATGCACTTCTTCAGTTCTTTTACGTATGCGTTGCTCAAGCGAAATATTGGTTTCTTTTAAGGCTTGCTGTAACTCAACGTGATCGGTAATGTCGTGAAAACTTGTCACAAAACCACCACCTGGCAAGGGATTACCAATCATTTCAACGACTCTGCCATCATCACGTTTACGTGTGAATTTATGTGATTGGCCTGATTTAAGGCGAACAATCCGTTTTTGAACGCGATTCTCAATTTTATCCGGAGGGCCATCGCTATGCGCCACGTCATAGCGGATCAATTCCTCTATTGGCATACCAATTGATAACATGTCCAGCGGAAAATGAAATAGATCGCTATACCGTTTGTTCCAAGCGACTAAATTGAGGTTTTTGTCGACAACACTGATACCTTGATCAAGGTTTTCAAGCGAGGTCATTAACGCACTGATATTAAATTCGACGGCTTGTGCATTTTCTTCAAAGAAGTTAACAACCTCTGAAATATCCAGCTTTTTGCCTCTTACCAAGCTATCAATTAAGGCCTTTGAGCTTGAAGAACCAACGACACCGCCCAGCGCGCGTTCACAAAATGAGAGGAAATCGTCGTTGGCGACATCGTACATTTTTACGTCGATATTGGCGCGCCTTGAATAGTCATCAAATAACTGTTCACAGCGCTCAACTCCGCTGAACTTGGCAATTAATGTGTGTAAATCTTCAACCGTTACTCTTAAGGGAGGCGCAGTTACTGAGGGCGATTGTATATCAGCAGGTGACACAAAAGCTTCGGCTTGTATGCGGTCAATTAAGCGAGAATTCGTAATCAGGGAGAAGGTAATGTAGGCAATGATATTTACCAATAAGCTGATCATAGCACCTTTGCTTAACGATTCTGATTGATCAATCCCAGGCGCCGCAGCACCGAATGCCGGCAACATTAGCCACATTGAAAAAACCACAATCCCAGCTATTAATCCGGCATAGACTCCATGTGCGTGGCCGCGTTTCCAATAAAGGCCACCAACAATGGGGGGTAATAAATGAATCACTAGGGAGAAGGCTAATAGACCAATGGAAGCTAAGCTCGTCTCACTCGTCATTTGTTGTTGGTATAAAAAAGCGAGGGTCAAAATAAGAAAAATAATGATTCGGCGCAGCAGCTTTATACGTTTAATTTTATTGGTTTTTACATTCGATATGCGTTCAAGTACTTTGGGTAAAACAACATCATTGGTAATCATTGTGCTTAGGGTAAGCGTCGCGACGATGATCATTGCGGTTGCGGCAGACAAACCGCCGATGAAGACGATCATTTCCAATAAGAGAGAATCAGACAATACCGCAAAGCCTAAAACATAGTTGTCGGCATTCATGTTCGACTGACTAAAAATGGCATCGCCCGCCGCAGCAATAACCGGAATAGTGCAAGCAATAATGAATAAATACAACGGAAATACCCAGCGTGCTTGTTTAAGATGATCTAGGTTTAAGTTATCAACAACGGCAACGTGAAATTGTCGTGGTAAACAAATAACGGCAGCAGCGGCCATCAGTGTTTGTGCCCAAAATGTGAATGAATAAAATGTGTCGATTGCGGCATCGGTTTTGAAGTCAACTAAGATATCGTTGTTTGAATTCGATTCGTAGTACTGATATGCGACAATCGCAACCAACACGAGGGCAAGCAATTTGATACAAGACTCAAAAGAAATGGCCAGCATTAAGCCGCGCCTATACTCCGTTACATCCGTATTTTTAGTACCAAAGTACATAGCGAAAATAGCGATAAAGACGGTTGCGATAAGTACCACCAGACTTGAGTTTTGCTGTTCAGAGATAGAAGTGAATAAGGAACCAATTGCTTTTAATTGCAAGGCGATATAAGGAATAGTTGCAAGCAAGGCAATGATTGTGACCAGTAGAGCTACAATTTGGCGTTTACCATATCGAGCACTAATAAAGTCTGCAATGGTGCTAATGTGCTGTTTTTTGCTAACCAATATCAATTTACGAATAAACCGATAAAACACCAAATAAACAATAATGGGGCCTAATAATATGGGTAAATATAACCAGTTGTCTCGACTTGCTTGACCCACCGCACCAAAAAATGTCCATGCTGTGCAATAAATGCCTAATGCAAGCGAATAGACCAAGGGATTTGATGTTAGCCATCGGGATGTCGGTGTATTGCGATCACCCCATTTTGCAATCCAGAATAACAAACAAAGATAAAGAAGTGCGAGTGCAAGCCATCCAAGCGACATGTTTTTTCCTAACAAACGATTAACATTTTAAACTGTATCATATTCTATCAGTGGCCTAAGACCACTAAGACCATCGTCGCATTTTACCTTTTTTAGCTAAGAGATACAGTACCCCTAACAATGTTAATGTTAGGTTTTGCAAAGGTTTGGCTCAAATTTGTATAAAAAATGCAAGTCAACATCACTGAGAGCAAAAGCCTAGGTTAGCAAAATGTTAAACAAATACATCTTATTAACTTGGTGAGGAACGTAAAGATGGCTTTTAAAAATGAAGGGGATCAGAAGGCTTACTGGAACGAGAATTTATCTCTCCTGTTTAAACTTCTAATTGTATGGTTCGTCGTCTCGTTTGGCGCCGGTATTATTTTCGTTGAGGTACTGAATCAAATCCAGTTTTTCGGATTTAAACTTGGTTTTTGGTTTGCACAACAGGGCTCAATATACGTGTTTGTGGCACTTATCTTCATCTACATGAAGAAAATGAATGCCATAGACAAAAAATACGGCGTGGAAGAGGAATAACTGATGAGCGTACAAATATTAACATTTATAATTGTTGGGGCATCATTTTTGCTCTATATGGGCATTGCAATTTGGGCGCGTGCTGGAACAACTAATGACTTTTATATTGCTGGTGGCGGTGTTCATCCAATATTGAACGGTATGGCAACGGCAGCTGATTGGATGTCTGCTGCTTCTTTCATTTCTATGGCAGGTTTGGTCTCTTTCATGGGATATGATGGTGCAGTTTATTTGATGGGATGGACCGGCGGTTATGTGCTTCTCGCACTTTTGTTGGCTCCTTATTTGCGTAAGTTTGGTAAATTTACCGTGCCTGATTTCATCGGTGACCGTTATTACTCGCAAACAGCCAGAACGGTTGCAGTAATTTGTGCCATTTTCGTATGCTTTACCTACGTAATTGGTCAAATGCGTGGTGTCGGTGTTGTCTTTAGTCGCTTCTTAGAAATTGAGTTATGGCTCGGCGTTGTTATCGGTATGGGTGTCGTTTTTTTCTACACCGTACTTGGCGGCATGAAAGGTATTACTTACACGCAAGTTGCTCAATTTTGCGTCATGATCTTTGCCTATATCGTTCCGGCAGTCTTTATCTCAATCATGTTGACAGGTCACGTACTGCCACAAACTGGTTTTGGTGCCACATTATCGGATGGCTCGGGTTTGTTTTTACTCGAAAAGCTGGATATGTTGTCAACCGACTTAGGTTTTAATGAATACACTTCAAATACTAAATCATATTTAGATATATTCTGTATTACTTTTGCTCTTATGGTGGGCACCGCCGGTCTACCTCACGTAATCGTTCGTTTCTTTACTGTACCTAAAGTAAGTGATGCACGTAAGAGTGCGGGTTGGGCTTTAGCATTTATTGCTATCCTTTATACGACAGCTCCTGCACTTGCTTCTTTCGCTCGTGTGAACATGATTGAAACCATTAATGGTCCTGACGCTACTGGTATGTCTTATGCTGAAGCGCCAAGCTGGATTAAGAATTGGGAAAAAACCAACCTTATTTCGCATGACGATAAAAATGGCGACGGTAAAATGTTCTACTCAGGCGATGAGCGTAATGAGATGACCATTGACCGTGACATTATGGTTTTGGCTAATCCAGAAATTGCGAATTTACCAGCTTGGGTAATCGCATTAGTTGCTGCTGGTGGCGTTGCCGCAGCACTGTCAACGTCTGCAGGTTTGCTATTGGTGATATCATCATCGGTCTCGCATGATTTACTCAAGCGAAACTTAATGCCAGATATTTCGGATAAGAAAGAGCTGCTGTCAGCGCGCATTGCTGCGGGGGTAGCTATTCTAATAGCCGGTTACTTTGGCATAAATCCGCCAGACTTTGTGGCGGCCATCGTTGCCTTTGCCTTCGGTCTTGCTGCTTCAAGTTTCTTCCCCGTAATCATTATGGGCATATTCAGCAAGCGTATGAACGATAAAGGCGCTATCTGTGGCATGATTACAGGTATCGTATTCACGGCTGCGTACATAATTTATTTTAAGTTCGTTAGTCCTGAAATGAACCAACCTGATAACTGGTTATTTGGAATTTCTCCAGAAGGTATTGGTACTATCGGTATGATAATTAACTTTGTTGTTGCCTTCGTCGTATTCAAGTTTACGGATGAGGCACCTCAAGAAATCCAAGATCTTGTTGAAAGTATTCGTTTCCCTAAAGGGGCTGGTGAAGCACAAGCTCACTAATATGATGTAATATTCGAAAGCCCAGCTATGCTGGGCTTTTTTATCACTGTAAACTGCAACTAATGTGCTTATACTTGTTATCCCAATAAGGAGTTGTTTATGCATGCAGTACCACAGCAGGTGACTGATTTTATTCAACAATCAGGGCCTTTTGATATGCTAGATATCGAACAGCTTGATGTTATTGCTCGACATTCTCATATTATTTATTTAGCGGCTGAGAACCAAGAAGAGATGCTTGCAAGGCATAAAAACTCACTTTACTTGATTCAAAGCGGCCAGTTTTCGGTCAAGGATTGTGACCGTGCAATTAAGCATTTAAGTGATGGTGATTATTTTGGTTATGCTGCTTTATTAGATAATGTGAGCTACAAGCTTGATGTCACTGTTGAAAGTCCAGGACTTGTCCTTTGTATGCCAAAAGAATGTTTCGATAAAGCTTTGTCTCATCCCAGAATCAAGCAATTTTTTAATGCAGCTAAAGACGATGTTTTGCAGCATGATGCGGTGACCGACTCAAATTCGATGTGGCTGCATAAGCCTCTATTTGAAATTATAGAAACACGGCCTATAAGCATTTCACAAACTGACTCTATACAAACTGCCGGGGCCTTAATGCGCCACAAGTGTATCTCATCAGTTTTGATCATTGAACACGAGCAATTGCTCGGTATTTTAACCGACCGTGATTTGCGTAACAGAGTGGTTGCAGTTGGCCTCAATATGCAGTTACCGGTAAAACAAATAATGACTGAAAATCCAGCCTATTTAACTGAGAATAAAACCTTGTTTGATGCGGTTTGTTTGATGAATGAGAAATCCATTAATCACTTGCCCGTGCTTGATGAAATTACCAATGCACCTATCGGCATGATTACGGCAACGGATATTTTCAAACAACAACGCAACAATGTGTTGTTTGTTATGAGTGATATTTCAAAAGCCAATAATCTGTATGAACTCACTCGCTGCTCCTGGCAATTGCCGCATTATTTTGCTTCTAGTGCTAAGCATCCTGGCGATTTTGATATTGTGGGTAAAGTACTGTCGCAAGCTACTGATGTGATGACGCGTAAATTAATTACCTTTTTCCAGCAACAAAATGGCCAAGCGCCGATGCCTTATTCTTGGTTGGTTTATGGCTCGCAAGCGCGTGAAGACCAAACAATGGGGTCTGATCAAGACAATGCTTTACTTTTGGCCGATGAACCAAATGAAGCGCAGGCAGCGTATTTTGAAAAAATGGCCAAATACGTTTGTTTAGGATTGGGAAAATGTGGCATAAAACTATGTGATGGCAATATTATGGCATTAAACCCCAAGCTTCGTATGTCTTTGAAAGGGTCTATTGAGCAATCTAAGTCATGGGTTTGCCAACCGACTCCAGACGCTATACTGTCGTTTAATATTTTCTTAGATGCTCGCTGTGCAGCTGGCGACTCAAGCTTATTTTCACGCTTGCAAGATGAACGCAAAACGTTGTTTCAACAGTCTATATTTTTAGCCGCATTGGCGCGTCAAGCAAATGAAGGGTCAGTGCCACTGTCTATGTTCCAAAAATTTGTTTATGCAAAAGATAAGAAAGTAAAAGACAGTATTGATTTGAAGCACACAGCCATTGCCATCATAAATAATTTAGTGCGAATTCACGCTCTGGCTAATGCAATTACAATACCGTCGACTGTGGGCAGGTTAAATGCACTACCAGAAAATAGCGGTGTTTCTTCAGAAGATATTAGGAATTTAAGAGATATCTGGTTATTTTTAAATCGACTAAGGTGGCGTCATCAACTCCATAATAAAGTACAAGATAACTTTATTCGTGTGAGTGATTTATCGTCCATCGAAAAGCATCAATTGAAAGCTGCGTTTCAGGCGATACACAGAGCACAACAAACCGCAGTGCTTAAATATTCTGGTGGCATAGGGTAATGGTTTCACTATTTTCCAAACTACTCAAACGCCAGCCAACCCTGCCTGATAGATGGAAATCAATGCGCATAAAGGACACACCTCTTTTGTCCATCGATTTAGAGCTTACTAGCTTGGATACAAAAATTGCTAAAATCACGTCTATCGGCTGGGTTATGGGAGAGCACCACAGTATTGATTTGAGTTCGGCGTTTTATACTGTTATTCGTGCTTCGGGAGATTTGCAGCAAAGCCCGGTTATACATGGCTTAACTGCGAGAGACTTGCTAAAGGGTGAGCATGTCAAAACGGTGATTGGGCAGTTGCAAGCATTTGCCAGTTCGCATGTTTGGGTTTTGCATAATGCCAGTTTAGATATGCAAGTATTGAACAGAGTTGCACATAACCTCGGCATCCCTAAAATTGAAATTACAACCATTGACAGTATGTTGCTAGAGCTTTATTTTCTTAATAAAACCCAAGATATGGTAAAGCAAGGTGCAGTCACACTTGAAAATTGCCGGCATCGATATGGTTTACCCGAAGCACCAAATCACAATGCATTGGATGATGCACTTGCTACTCTTTCTCTCAGTTTTGCGCAATTGTATAAATTTGATAAACAGTCCTCAGCGCCTCTTTCGGATTTGTTGCATTCCAAGGCCATTAAAATATATCGTATTGGAGAGGCGTGAGTTGGATCACGATTTTTTGTAGTGTACTGGTTTTTGTAGTATTAATACTTGAGCGTAACAATGTAGTCGTCGAGCGTGTAGTGAAAACTAAATACGTCGTGCTGGACTCATCAATAATGAGAACAAATAGTCAACTTAGTAATATATCAGTCAGCCGTGCTTACCATATCAGATATAAAAAATGCCAGTCAGAGTATCTGACTGGCATTAACTACAATATAACTATTTGACTTACTCTTAGAAGGTGTAACGAACACCCACTTTGATACGCCAAGTAGATTCTTCAGGTCTAAACTCATTCCAATTACGAAGGTCTGAACCTCTGAAGCGTTCTTCATATTGATAGCGTCCGTCGTCTGAAAGACCTCTTAAGTCAAACAAAGACTGTTGAGGGAAACGCATTTGATATACCTGCCCCCAATCATCGTTTAGTAGGTTCGCTAAATTATCAACGGTAAGATACACCATGCTCTTATGACCATCAGTGAAACCAGGAAGTTCTTGAGTAATATTCAAGTCCATCGTAGTTACCCACGGTTGAGTTGTTGCATTCTTAGGAGCGTAGCCACCTTGATAAGCAGCAAGTCCAGCTTCATCAATAATCACTTTCATTTCTTCATAGCTTAGACGACCACCGTCAAAATCCATGTTCGGATCATCTGGGCCACTTGGCAAATACACTTGATAAACAGAATTTGAGTACAGTGATGGTTGGTCACCGAAATCATCATCTCTAAATAGGCCAAGCGTATATGTCAAAGGACGGCCTGAACGACGTGAGAAAAACAAATCAAACGTTGTGTCATATCCATCAAGGAACTGAGTTTTGTAACCGAGATTAAGTACAAATCTATGCTCAGTTTCAAAATCAGTAGTACCAATTAGCGGCTGATTTCGGTTCAAGTTGACGTTATATTGGTAATTAGAAATAGAACGTGAGCTTGAACCAGGGTTTGCATTTGTAATATCTTGATTAGTATAAGACATATTCATACGAACGCCGTTGTCCCAACTCTTCTTCAAGCTAGTTGTCCAGATAATGCTACGGCCATTGTCATCAGCATTAGTGAGCGCTATATCGAAGTTATCTGCTAAGTCGCCCTCGTAACGGCTCTCGTAAATAATACGTTTGCCATCAAAAGTGCGTTCACCACTATCTACACGAGAACTATCAATCCAAAAAGAGGCATCTGATTGCTTCACATAATTAACTTCGGTGCTCCAATCAAAACCGTCTCCTAAATAAGGAAGATCAAAATTCCAATCGAAACCTAACTGATAGCGCCAATCGGATGGCATTTCGTAATCTTTTGACACATAGTTCGTGCTGCCTGTACCTGATTGAAGAGCATCTAAGGCTGCTTGAGGTATACGCGTAAAGTCAACGTTAGCTGGATCGCGTGCTATTTCGGTTGATACACTTGCTGGCAATTCAACAAAGGTAATACCGTCATTCGTAAATGAGTTAACTACCCAAACATTTGGCTTACCACCACTATATTTACCAACGCCACCACGAATTGTCATATCGTCATTTAGATAATATTTAAAGCTTGCGCGAGGTAATATAATATCTAAACCATCAAGATTTTCGGTATTGTCAAACCCATAAGTATCTACGAAGTTCGGGTTCAGGGTAGGTTTATCACTTGATGCTAAATATTCATAACGAACACCAAAAGATACGTCTAGTTCATCTGAAACAGCCCAATTATCTTCTATATAAAATACGTGAGTTTCACGTGTTGCGTCATACGCAGTATCGTTTGCATCATTTGTAAACGCGTTCTTATATGCAAAACCTTGGCCTCTAAAGTCGTCAGGCGTACGGTTTGCAAAATCCTCTAAACCGGTTGTACCGTCAAAACGGTCATCATCAAATGACCATACCCCTAAAGAGCTTTCTGCGAATAAGTTAAACAAGTTTAAGTTTTCGTAATGATAGCCAAAGTTAATACTATGGTCGCCGGTCAAATAGTTAGCATCAAAATTAAGTCGTAAAGTTTCAGTTTCTGCTTTGTTTGCGTGTCTAAACGCATCAGTACCGAAAACTATATCACCATTATCTGACGCAATATTAACTTCACCAAGACTTGAATTAGTTAATGAATTTGCTTCTGTATTTTTATAGCTCATCGAAATTTCAGTTGAAAAGCCGTCATTCCAATCTGAAAATACACGAGCAGCAAAATTAGTCGACTTTGTATTTAACTCATAAACATTCGAGTTCATGATAATTTCATCATCAGCGTCGGTGTTATTTCTATCTTCAGAATTGTCTTGATATTGAAAAGTAAAGTCTGCTCTGTGCTGGTCGTTTATATTCCAGTCAAGTTTCAGTAGGAACTTTTCATCTGTTTCTTCCGGATCACCAGATACTTGATCCGTCAGGCCGTATACGTCACCTAAAATTTGAAAGAAGCTATCAATTTCTGTTTGTGTAATTTGACTCTGATTTGCACCACTGCCGATGCCATAAAGAACTGGAGTCTCTTTTTGGAAGTTCTCGTAGTTTACGAAGAAGAATAATTTATCTTCAAGTATTGGACCGCTGTAGCTTATACCATATGTACTTTCTTTGCCCGTTGCAAAGTTTTCCACGGGTGCATCAGGGTTGAATTGAGGATCTTCGTCGGTTCTTTTGTTTTCAGGATCACCTGAAAAATTATCATTCTTAAATTCGTAAAATGTAGAACCTTTAAAAGTATTGGTTCCTGATTTTGTAACCACATTTATGATACCACCAGAGAAACCACCTTGCCTGGTATTAAACGGAGTAGTGTCGATCGAAATTTGCTCAACGGCGTCTAATGAAATAGGTGAACGCTGCGCAGGATAGCCTCCCGAGTTCAAACCAAAATCATCGTTTTGGCCAATCCCGTCTACAGTAATACTGTTAAATTTAGAGTTTTGGCCACCAACGCTCAGGTCACCGCTAGCATCTACAACTGCCAATGGGTTATTACGAATAATATCTTTCAGATCTCGATTGAACGAAGGCATTCTCGCTATTTCTTCTTGGCCATAGGATGAACGAGCACCCGTAGCATCAAAAATAGCAGCAGTGCCTGTTACTTGGATCCGTTCAACACTATCTGATTCAAGTCTTTGTACTAAGCGATAAGTTTCACCAAGATTTAAAAATACGTTAGTCACAGTCGTGTCTTTATGTACGTCGGAGTCAATTACCACCTCGTATGGACCGCCTACTCGAAGACCTTTAGCAATAAACGCACCCTGGGCATTTGTTTCCATTTCTTTAATGGTGCCGGATGGTATGTGTTTGATTATTATTTTAGTATTCGCTGCAGGTGAACCTGTTGGCGTTGTAATCATGCCGCGAATATCTGATGATGTTGATTGGGCTTGGGCGATTCCAGTCAAGCTAATTGACATCGCTACTGCAATCGCGATGCGATTGAGTTTTGCTTTTTTAAACATTGTCTAATCCCTAAATGTTCTTTGCTATGAACTTTTATTCAATGCGCTGGTCTTTATATACCAACAGGCTATTTTTAATCGTTTTCGAAGAACGATCCATCTATTTACTAGCTTAGTGTACCAGATTAATTATGACACTTTTATTACGAAATTACTCTTGCAGCTTTTATTTGAAGCGATACGGAGTGAGATGGCGTTATAAGCGCTTTATTAACCCTTGAATGCAGTGCTTAAGCCGAAACGAATTATCAGAGTGGTTCTCGTAAGTAATGTCCACCAGCGCAAAATACACTGAATATGTAAAGAACGAAAAATAAAATTTCTAATATAACAATGCCGCTCAACTTGTTTAATTGGCATTGTTTGTTTTTATTCTATTTAAAGAAGACCAGCAACTTTTTCTCTAAGGTTGTTGCGTCGTTAATAACGTCATAGAACCCCAAGCTCAGTTAAACGCTCAGTGAGGTAAGTGCCCGCAGTATGTCGTTCGGATAATTTTACATCAGGTCGTGGATGCAAGAATAGAGGTAATGAAATACGAGACTTGGTTATGTCTGTGCCTTCAGGATTGACGACTCTGTGAGTTGTCGATGGGAAGTACTGGCCAGAGGCTTCTTGCAACATATCTCCAATGTTAACAATCAAGTTACCAAAATCGCAGGGTACATCTAGCCAACTGCCGTCGGTCGCTTTTACTTGCAGGCCGGGCTCATTTGAAGCAGGTAACAATGTAATTAAATTAATGTCTTCATGCGCTGCTGCGCGAATGGCATCAATTTCTTCATCACCACCTAGGGGCGGATAGTGCAACACTCTCAAGAGGGTTTGCCCACTGTCCTCAATCATGTGTGAGAGTGGCATGCTGTAATGCTTGCTCACTTCGTCAGGTGATTCTTTTTCTATCCAGTTTAGTAACTGAGCGGCTAGCGCTGACGTGTTTTCGTAATAATTACTGAGTTCACTCTTCAATTTTGCGGGACACTGACCCCACGGATAATAATGAAAGTATTCCTTTATGTCTTTTTTCTTAAAGCCTTTCGCAATTTCTGACACGCTTTGTGGAAAGTAACCATCTTGAGTACCCTTATTGTAAAGGTACTGGTGTTTTGATTCACCATCGAAAAATGTTTGCCAGTTAGCGTAAATACTGGATACTGACGTTTGCTCAATTGGATGATTTTTTAAAACGCCAAAGCCTGTCTGACGCAATGATTCAACAAATTTCTGCGGCGCATCGGATGCGGTAAAATCAACGGCTTCTAATTTCATATTTTCGTGAACCTATATCTGTTTAATTGATTAACCTGAAACTGCTGGGCTTGATGTTTATTCAATCAAACTCGCTCTGTTTTAGTTATATTCCAAGTGATGAGAACGCGTCATTTCACTTTATTTGTTTTCTACTGTGCTTTTTCTGGGATAAAATATTACAAACTTAAGGTAATAAATATGCCAGCAAGTGCGGCACTCATTAAATTAGCTAACGTGGCCGCAAATACCGCTTTCAAACCCAACTGCGCAATCTCTTTGCGTCTGGCTGGGGCAAGAGCGCCTAAGCCACCCATCAATATTGCAATTGATGAAAGGTTAGCAAAACCACACAATGCAAATGTCACTATAGCTTGAGTAATGGGCGATAACTCATCGGCATATTTGATAAAGTCTAAATACGCAACGAACTCATTCACGACCACTTTTTGGCCAATAAAACTGCCAGCTAAATTTGCTTCGTTCCATGGCACGCCAATTAACCACGCTATTGGTTGAAATACATAGCCCAAAATAAGCTGTATCGATAGCTCTTGTTGACCAAACATTGCGCCAATACCACCAAGCATACCGTTTAGCAGGGCAATTAGCGCGATAAACGCGAGTAACATTGCACCTACATTCACCGCCAGTTTTAAGCCTGCACTCGCGCCACTTGCGGCAGCGTCGAACACATTAGCATATTCTTCATTATCGGCTTTGACATCGGTCAAGCCTTCATTAGTTTTGTTGGTTTCAGGCTCCAACATTTTAGCCATTAATAACCCACCTGGAGCAGCCATAAAACTAGCGGCTAACAAGTACTTTAATTCTATCCCTAAACCAGCATAACCTGCCATGATCGAGCCCGCAATTGAAGCTAAACCACCAACCATAACTGCAAACAATTCTGAACGCGTCATGGTCGGCAAAAAAGGTTTGATAATAAGCGGGGCTTCGGTTTGGCCTACAAATATATTAGCAGCTGCAGACATCGATTCAGGCCTGCTGGTGCCGAGTATTTTCTGCAATGCGCCGCCTATTACGCGAATAACAACAGACATAATGCCAAGGTGGTAGAGAACGGCAATTAATGATGAGAAGAATATGATGACAGGCAAAACATTGATGGCGAATATAAAGCCTAATGACTCACTGCCCACTAAACCGCCAAATAAGAATCGAATACCTTCTTCGCTGTACGAAATAACATTCGCCACATATACCGTTAGGCTATTGAGGAAGTTGATACCTCCTTGTGAATATAATATAAAAGCACCCAATAGGGCTTGAATAGCAAAAGCGCCAATGACAGTTCGCCAATTGATACTTTTCCTTGCCGAAGAGAACAAAAAAGCCATGCCTAATAAAAAGGCGATCCCTAATAATCCTGTCATTTGATTTTCACTTTTTTTATTTTTATGATTATTTTTTAAGTAGAGAATAAATCTATATCAATTTAGCCTTCTCCGCACTATCGATTTTTTATAATCGCAATAAAACGGCCCGTTAGTCGTCTTTAAGCTGTTATTGATTTACCTTCAAGTAAATATGAACTGAGTACATCCACTGCTAAGAGATTCTCACCACCATGGGGTACAATTAAGTCGGCAAACGTTTTGCTCGGCTCTATGAACTTATGATACATCGGTTTAACCGTGTCTTCATATTGTTTTGCAACAGAGCTAATCGAGCGTCCGCGTTCTTGAGTATCGCGCAGCATTCGGCGCATGAGACACACATCAAGTGGGGTGTCGACAAATACCTTGACGTCGAATTTATCAAACAATTGAATTTGTGTCAGCAGCATAATGCCTTCCAATATAATAATAGGTGCTGGCTTGGTAACTTTGAAGTCCGGAAGGCGCGTATGAGTCACATAGCAATAGCTTGGATATTCGATGCTGCTACCTAAATTTAACTCTTGTAAATGATGGTTTAATAGGTCGTGCTCGAAAGCATCAGGGTGGTCATAGTTAGTATTGGCGCGTTGCGCCATTTCGATGTGGTTTTGCGATTTGTAATAGTGGTCTTCTTGAAGGACTAATACTTCTCGCTCATTTTGGCGTAATTTTAATGCTAAGTTCTGTGTAAAAAGCGATTTACCAGAACCAGATGCTCCTGATATTGCAAGGATGATTGGTTTTTGCATGAAACTAGTTAGAGCCAGTAATAATGGTCGCTATACAATACCCTTTCAACGCATTGCGATCAATTTAAGATAGTCATAATTTTTGGTAAAGTATTACGGTGTGGATTAAATGTGTCGAGCTTTCATAGAAATCGCTTGGTAATTTTATTTATATGAGAGGTAAGAAAGTCCTAGTCGGTGCTGCAGCTATTGATTGCTTTACAACGCCATGAGCATCAGTATGCGGCTGCTGTAACTGATGCTCATGGCAGTGACGAGGCTATTATGGCATTAGATATTGTTGTAATTACAAGCGGAAAAGCGGTTGGAGAGAAAATGGTTAAGACTGAGATGGGTCAAACAGATATAGAGTGTGAGGGGTGTTTTGATATTGAATAAACCAGAACGAATAAAATGAGTTAAATTTCATCTTCTCATAAATAAAAAGCCGACTCAAAATGAGTCGGCTTTTAGGCGTCTAAATTGAAATTTAGAAGTTGTAGTTAAAGCCGATACGCATTTGCCACAATGAAGCGTCACCTTGACGATTCTCTGGCGTAGTATCATCAAAATCAACCGTGTTAAATGATACACGTTCAGAGATACCCCAATCATCATTTAGAAGATTGGTGACGTTGTCGATAACGAAAAACACATTTGAGTTATGTCCTTGTGTGAAACCAGGTAATTGTTGGCTAACACGCACATCAATTTTGTTCCACCATGAACCATCTTCACCATTACGCTTGTTACCCATTGGCAAAACATTGTTACTATCAAGGTAAGGGTTGAAGTTGTATATACCATTAACATCACCTCTAGGCACAGTTCGGCTGAATGGACGTCCTGATTGTATTAAGCCAAAGGCAGAGAAAGTTGTGTCGTAGCCATCTAAGAACTGTACATCATAATTTAGAGATGCAGTAACTCTATGCTCTATATTATAATCAGACAAGCTGGAAACTTGCTCTTGCGGATCAGTAAAAGCACGATACTGATAGTTTGAGAATGCCACAGAGCTTGTCATAGGCTGAACATCTTCTGCATGGTTATACGCATACCCAGTTGTCAAACTGATGCCATTTTCCCAAGATTTCATCAAACCAAATGAAATAGTATATGAAGTGCTGTCTTCCTTACTATTCGTTAGTACAAATGAAGATACACGCACGCTGTCGTAAACTGGATAACCTTCGTCATTCGTACCGACTTGGTCAAGATCACCGCGTAATACAATAGCTTGATCCTGGGTAACAGATACTAATAAATCAGCTTGAAGTACGAACTCATCGTCAGTTACGTGTGTTGCACCAATCGATAATTTAGTCTCGGTAGGTATTTTGAAGTCAGGGTCAAAGTAGTTAATTTCTCTATTACCACCCTGACCTGCTTCAACAGCATCATATAACTCAGAAGGTATTCCGTAGCCTGGTCCTGCTGGCACTCCTTCTTCTAGACCTTTATAAACTACGTCGCCATCAAACAGTGAACGTGAACCATCGGTATAATTGAAATTTCTACCGCGCTGACCAAACTGTAATATGTTGTTGTTAGAAAAGTTGTTTGAGAACCAAACGTTGGGATTACCACCACTAAAGATGCCAAGACCACCGCGTAACTCAGTGCTATCATCAATAGAATAATTAAAACCTATTCTAGGTTGAATTAAACCTTCGCCGTCAAGGTTCGTACCGTTAGAAAACCCGTATGAAGCAGTAAAATCAGTATTCTCTTCTGGTGCTGAATCAGTAGTATACCAGTCATAACGCAAACCAACTTTAAGTTTAAGATCGTCAGTAGGATAGAATTCATCCTGAACGTACACAGAATTGATAGCGTAATCCCAAACTGCTGCTGCATCACTAGGATCACTTGATGGTGCGTTGTTGTAATAAATGGCACTTGGATTACCTGATTCGAAATTGGCAATACTACGGAAGCGCATTTCGGTTTCTGTGTGTTGTACAAACACGTTGAATACATCTAATTCTTCACGCTCATAACCGAAACTAAGAGTGTGGTCATTATCAGTGATGTATTTACCGCGTAAAATAAGTCCTGCAACATCGTAATTAAGATCGTTTGCTTGACGGCTATCATCACCACCAATATAAACGTCAACGTTGTCACCTGAATCTGGATTTTCTACAGTAATTCGAATTTCACCAAAGTCATTACCACCGACTAGACCGCTTTTGTTTTCTATCGAAATTTGACGATTATCTAATTCTAAATAAGAAAAACGGACTTCTGTCGAAAACTTGTCAGACCAATCTGAATAGAAAGATAACTGGTGTGAGTTAAGTTCTGCGCCCACCTCGTAGATGTGGTTAAGTAATTCGAATTCGTCTGCATCGCCATCTGACGTATTCCAGAAATTACCATCATTAAAGTTATAGGTATAACTTACACGATGATCATCATTAACGTTCCAATCTAGCTTTAGCAACAGTTTTTCATCTTCTTCAGATAAACTTGTAGGAACAGGGCCTGGATCGTATTGATACAATTCATTAGAGATGCGAAGTATTTCGTCTAAATCTTGTTGACGAAGTTCTACTTCATTGATTGCACCAGAACCCAGTGTTCCGCGAGAAAAAATACTGTTTCCTTCATATTTCTCGTACGATACAAATGCGAATAATGTGTCTTTAATCAGAGGAGCGCCAACATTGAATCCAAAACGCTTATCGCTGTTCTTAGGTGCGTTAAGTTTGTCACCTTCAAGTGTGTCACCTTGAAAGGAATCGCTTCCGTAATCAAAGAAAACTCCGCCCTTAACAGTGTTAGTACCTGACTTAGTTACTGCGTTGATATTACAACCTGTGAAGCCCGTGTAAACCACATCAAATGGTGCAATTTCTACTGAAACCTGTTCAATTGCATCATAAGAGAAAGGCATTCTAACTGTAGGATAACCGCTAGAACCTAAACCAAATGAATCATTGAGTTTCACACCGTCGACTGTAAGGCTATTAAATCTATTACTTTTACCAACACATTGCACAGGATTTGCATCGCCACGTGTTTCGTCAACATATACTCGAGGATCCATTCGAATAACGTCGGTAATATTACGGTTAATCGAAGGCGCTCTTTGTAAATCTTCTAAAGTGAAAGTAGCTGATGGTCCCATTTGACCTAAAGCAACTGCTGAGACCTGACTCGCGGTAACGCTGATAATTTCAATACTCGAGGGTTCATCTAACTGAAGCGTGACTTCATAACCTTCGCCAAGTGTTAAGAATACGTCATCCACTGTAGTATCTTGAAAGTCAGTTGAGTCAATAATCACCTGATAAGGTCCACCAACTCGCAAACCAGACAATGAGAAGGAACCATTGCTATTAACGAACGCTGTCTTCCTCGTACCAGACGGTACGTGAATTACAGTAACTTCAGTACCTGCAGCAGGTGCACCTTTAGGAGATGTAATTGTGCCATTTATAGATGATGAAGTTTCTTGTGCCATAGCCGCAGATGACAAGCCGATCGTCATAGCGACTGCAATCGCTATGCGACTGAGTTTTGTTTTTTTAAACATGGGTGTGATTCCTAAATTTTATGTTTTCTGAACTATCAGTCCGAATTATTGTCTGTAGTGTGTAAAGAATGCCATCTGGCAATACCAAGAGCTTGGTTGTTCGATTAAAATCGGTTTCTCATTCCTCTTTTTCTTTATTTAGTTTAACAGATTTATTATGACGCTTATATTACAGGCATAACAGTATTGGTATAAATGCGTTAAACTATAGCATTTTTCCGTCAGAACCACACAAGTTCGCAATATACTTTAACAAAAAGTCTACTAACTTGACCACTGGGTCCACATTGGAAATGTACATTGTGAACCGGCTTTTATCAAGTTCGCTGGTATCTTTAGTACTAATTAATTTCTGTCGAAAATGGTTTTTCTGCCTACTCCTTGGTTTATTTCCATTTTAAGCGCATCTGATTTTGGGTGATTCTTGTTTCATGAGCGTTTATCAAAAAGTTTTTTGAAACAGGTAAAACTTTTCTAAGTCCATTACACCGCTGTGGTAAATATATTAAGAATACTAATAACGGCTTGTATTTATTAAGATTTTGAAAAATATTTATCAGAAATATAGTACTTAGGTTTAACCTTATTCTAAACGCCTAAAAAATTGCATAAATTATTTACTCTAATTTGCAGTCTTAAAACGAAATATAATTACAATTTCATTTGATGGTTTTGAACATTTAGGAATACAAAATCCCAAAATATTTCGAATCTAAATGTAGGCAGTTGTAGCCGCATCGGTAATCCCCCCACAAATAAATAGTTATGCACCTGACATTCCGCACCCATTTTAGGAATAAATTTGCCTTTAAGCTTCACCTAAACTTTCAATAATAGTTCGCTGTCGTTCTTTTAGATTCAGCACAAGAGGCTCGGTCTCTTGTTGATATAATAGGGTGATATTTTCAAAGCATTGGAATACCCACCGTGCGGTGGGGTTTTGTCCCGGCTTTTTCTTTTGGTCTGGAAAGTAAAGCGCTTTCTCTTTTAGGGTTTTACGGATTTGGTGCTCTAAAGCCGCATAGACCATCAGACAGGAGGTCATCACCATTAGTAAGGCTTCTATTCGCTCGGGTTTTTTCAGGTAAATTGAGCTGGTTAAGAAGTCGGGACTCTTGAGAAACCGGAACCCTTTTTCCACAGATTGCTGTGATTTGTAATGAC
>Ga0307933_1000083_pt1 | contig 84196 bp, 83 predicted proteins | sample OrgLakmetageno88_FD_201811 | JGI IMG/M metagenome (GOLD analysis project Ga0307933, IMG submission 201811) | Saline water microbial communities from Organic Lake, Antarctica - #88 | ecosystem: Environmental > Aquatic > Non-marine Saline and Alkaline > Saline | place: Antarctica: Organic Lake...
AGGCAGAGATTGAATAGAGGAAGTGGCAGCGTAAAAAAGCGACCGGTTCCGTTATTACTATTTATAACTCAACAACATAGCTCGCTTTGAGTTCCTTCTTACCAAAGAAGGTCTCGTCGATCGTTCCGGAGACTTTAACAAAGTCCCCTTTACTTATTCTGGTGTAGCCGACCTTGTCTAGTGGATTGTAGATAAGTGTTTCAGTATCTACAGTTACCTTTCTTAGGCCGGTATCAATGGTGAATTTGCGACCGGAAGTACTTGTAACTGTTCCGTTAGTTGTTGCTGAAGCATTCTCTGGGAGAAAGGTCATGCCCGTATAGTTTGTGTAGGTCTGATTCGCAGGACCCTCTTCATCGTCACTATTAGCAAAAAAATAGCTATTGATTCCTTTTACATAGACGCTTCCTGCCTCTATTTTCTTTCCAAGAAATCTTGGTCAATGCGTCCATTGACGACAACCTGGTCTCCGTTGACAAGCTTATAGCCATCAGCATCCCAGTCATAATCGTCCATTTCTACGTGGATAGTCCTGCCATTTGCTTTGAGCTTGAAAGAATCAGCTTTGACGTCGCTGACTTTTCCAGAAATTGTAATGTACTCCCCATTTACCTTTTTCGAAAACTTAGTGAAACCTGCTGATGCTGAAAATAATAGGAAAGCAGTAAGAACCATTTTTAACTTCATTTTTTCTCCTTGGTTTAGTCATTAGCGAGAGAGCTGTCCTAGTAGGTTTTTTAGGGCCACTTTTAAAGCTTGCCCTAGATAGCTCTCTTACTTATTTGTAACAAGTGGCGAATTCGGAAAAATCAAGAAAAATTGTTCAGTATGTGTAGATATCTAATCATTTTCAACTGTAGGTTACAGGAGTAAATGAGGGCTCTTAAACCATGTAAAAACCTCTTACAAAATTAAAGTTTAATCTGCTCATCCAAGAATGTGCTAAGAATTTTCTAGAACTATATCCTGAGGTGTCCATGAGTACGTTAAATCGAGTGCTTTTATTAGTGCTATTGTCCACGGCCGTAAATTTTACGAGTTTTGCCCAGTCTTCATCGGAAGTTGAAAATGAGCCCTATCCAATGGATCAGAACATGAAGTCCCTTGAAAAGCAGAGTCGTCAAAAGTTCGGTGCTGCCCGAACTTATATTCTGGGAACCTTGTCTACGGTTCCAGTTATAGACTACGCGATGAACACCCATATTGTCGTTGCCGGCTCTGCTGTTGATAACGAGTCTGATCAATTCTTTCAATCAGCTTATTTAAGAGGGAAGATGTATCAGAAACTATATCCTTCTCATCAGGTGATCGTTCTGTCGCAGCCTGAAGTTATTCAGGCCGATAACCGCGAGGTCTATGAGCGCTTTAATGTTCTTATCGTTGAAGAAAAAGACGGAAAACTTACCGGCTCTACCTTCATTAAAGAGCTTGATAAATTTAGTAGAATTGAGTCAATCGACTTTTACGGCCATTCTAGTCCATGGGGTATAAAACTTGGTAAAAAAGATGCGGCAATGGGAACGGATAGCTATGTAGCAAAGTTAAAAGATAACTTTGTCGAAGGAGCCTACGCGACAATGAACGGTTGTAATGGAGGCTTTAATATTGCACCAGGACTATCTAAGCATTGGAATATCCCCGTAAGTGGCGCTCTGACAGGGAGTTTGTTTGAGAGGCTACAAATTGATGGAAAATGGTACAAGAAGTCTGATCGTACGGATGGTAAGTGGGCCAAGGAAAATGACTTTACTTTTAATGACCCGATTCACTGTTATAAAGGTGGATGCTGGAGAATGAAGCCACAAAGAAATAATTATTCAAGCTATTGGGGTCACTTTAAAGAAGGTGGTCTAAGCTTTTACAAATTCTTCTGTAACTACGATGGAAAAAAAGAGAACTGTGAAAAGGCAATGGCCAAGAGTCTATTGAGTTTCCCTACTGCTCAAAAAGTGACGACGACACCTTCTAGAGATGCCTATCAAGCGAGAGTCTTCGACTACCTCTGCTCTACGGCAAAAGACCCACGCTATTTTGAAAACTGTAAGTCGGGAATTCTAAAAGCTGTTGCAAAGGGAGATCTTATCTTTAAGGCGCACCCTGGGAATGCTCTTGATTGTGGATTTAAAAAATGCGAGGCAAAAGTTGTTTGTGGGTCTAAAAGTCGCTTCTTTGGCGGTGGAATCAAGGCCGGTACTTGTCGGCTCAATACTTCACAAAACAAAAAGCCAACAACGATCACAAAAGAGTATCTCTCTTTTATGAAAGGCTTTGACGCTCTCTTTAATTAAGAGAACCTCTTTCAAGTTATAAAGAAGCCCCCTCATCGGAGGTGGTTTCTTTATAAAATCTAGTAAAATTTTCAACTGCAACTACATAGTAATTCGACGGTGCTAACTTTCGCTTAAATTAACTTTTGGAGAAAAAATGAAAAAGATCGCCCTTCTGATATCCACTATGATAACTACAGTAGCCTTTGCCGACAGTATTATTCCTCTCGACTCAATGGCCGTTACTTGTACTGAGGAAGTTGGCTTCTTAGCTGTCGTTCCAAATAAGATAGAAATTGATTTCTTTGAAGACAGCCTGTTTTTGAAAGTAAATGGTGAAGAAAAACAGTTTGATACAGTCCTTAAAGCAGGGACCGAGGGTGGAGCTCCTTACATTCAGTTTGTGGCCAATGGGTTCGTTAATTTTATTATTTCAGGACCTATGTTAAGCGACGCTTTTGCTGGCCTAAATTATACTGAGCGCTCTTACCGTAACGGTGGTCTCTCTATCTCAGTAGATGATTTGAGATTGTATCAACCAGACTTTAAGGCCGAGTGTCAGGGTTATTTTTCGTTCTAAAAAAGAGGCTTAATATACAGAAGGGTTGCTTACTTTTTTAACTTCTTAAAAAGGTGAGGATCCTTCTCATACTACTATACTAAGGTAATCTGGAGCTTATTCTCTATTAAGTTCCTTAAATAAAATCCCGATACGCTCTAAAAGCAACAACTTTTGGAGAAACCTTATGACTTCTTACCTAAACCCTGTCCTTTTAGCGACAGTTATACTGTTTGCCTCTTGCTCGAGCTCGGACAAGAGAAGCCAATCGATCGAGCGAGGTGTTGCCAGTAGCAATGACGTCGCTATAGAGAGGGTGAATAAGGCCTGCGAAATTGGGGACTCTAGTCTCGCTCAACTGGTTGATCAAAATGTTGTGGCCGATCAAGCTAAGTACCTCAGTGGAGGAAGTGGCTTCCAAACTTTTCTAATGAAGGATGGGCGATTAGTTATCGTCTCGGGTGTTAACTCTAGAGCGAAGAGTCAGGAAAAATGTAAAATAGATCACCTAAAGCTCAACGAGGGAAAAATAGAGTCTACTTTTGCTAATGGTCGCAGACTTTTTATGACTGTGGCCAATAAGGCCGGCAGCAAGAGAGTCTACTTTCTCACGGCCGTAAAAAATCAAGAATCGCCTGAGCCCTATCAAGTTCATGAGATGAAGTATAATAGACGCTCCTCATTCGCCTCAGCTGAGGGATTTAAGATCGTTAAGGTTCAGGTAGGTAAAAGGAATAAAAACGGAATTGGCGTTTTAAAAAAAGATGGAGAGCTTTATGCTTATAAAACCTTTAAGCCATGGGAGTGGGGTGACAACAACGAGAATGTTTTTGAAATGACAAAGGGATTGGCCTCGAAAGTGGTCGTAAGCGATAAACGTCAGCATTTAGACGTAAGGCAAGAACCAAAAGCAGAGGAAGTAGAAGTACCTCAAACAGAAGAGCCCAAGGTTGATCTTCCTAAAGTCGATATCCCGAAGGAGCGGCCAACGGTGACTTATCTTCCAAAGCCTAGTCGCTCTTGTCAGGTCTCCGAGAGAGTGAGCTTTTTCTTTGGGCTTATCTCTTTCACAGAAACTGTTTCAGTGCCTTGTCGCTAAGGTTTTTCAAGCTTTTTACTAATGAGAGTCTTTCTAAGACTCTCTTTTTTTATACCCTACTGGCCTTCAGCTTTTGTGTAGAGCCTTTCCATGCTGAGAAGGTCTCTGCTCAAAAGGGTCAGAGTTTAGTAAAAGAAAAAGCCTGCCACCTCCACCTTTCATTTGGATCATACGGATCGGGCGTGCCTGGTGCCGTAAGAAAAAGAGTTCTTTCTGCCTTAGAAAAAAGGAAGCCTTTTTTCAAGGCGGTCAATGTCTGGTACTGGGGCATGGAGGGCGAGCATGATTACTGCCTCCATTTGAATGATAAAAGTGACGTGAAAATGCTCTTTCACGAACTAAAAGCCCTGATTCCTGCAGAGGGAAGCAGGGGCTACACCATTTTAAACTCAATTGGTGGCGACTCTCATCGAACGCAGTGGCCAACGATGCCTTAGTCTTTCTAAGCCTAGTCCTTAGGCCTCTTTTAGGCGAAACCTTAAAAATCAAGTTCAATAGGGCTGCCTTTTTTACATTATCCTTTAAGTCTCAGGGATATCTTGTTAGCCTAAAGTCGCCTTTATCGATGGGAAATAATGTTGAAAAATTTAGTTTTTCTTCTTTTACTTTGTTTTGAAAGCCTGACTTTTGGCATGCCAACGTCGATGCCCTTATTTAACGAGCTACCGATAGAAGTCCAACAAGATATTAGCTTAGACTTGAAAACCGAGCTCAAGCTTTCCCCAACTCAGCTTGCTGAGGTTACCAGCAATATTCTTTTAGTCGCCGATATTACAAGGGCCATGCCAGGAATTGATCAAGGTTACTTAGCGATTGTGGAGGAACCTACCTATGGCGATATTCGCGCTCGCTTTGATATTGCCATTGTTTACGGCACTCAAGGGAGCGTAAGCGGTATTTTGGCTAACTTAATAAACTATTCTATTAATAATTAATTATTCAGACTTTAGGTTGTCGTAATTTCTTGATCGTCTAAGAGTTCTTGAAAGACCCTCAGTGTTTCGACAAAGCGGGGATAGAGCTCAGCTAGTCTCTCTCGAGTGAACTCAAAGTAGAGACTGGAGATAGAATCCAAGACCTGAGAAGCCTTTATATCTAGTTTTCCTTGAAGAAGGTTTTGTTTGAGGTCATCAGTGATTTCTTCAATGACCTCTTTTACGTACTCACTAAGGTCAAGTCCATCTTGGAGGGCCACTTGAGGGCTTCCGTAGTCAAATCTTGTTTTCAGATCAAAGACCAGTCCCCGGTAGCGAAGGAATGCTCTTTTTAGGGTTCTTCTTCTCAGATCAATCAGAGGCTCTGGCTTTTCCTCTAGGCGCTCTCGGTATGTTTTTTGTAACTGCGAAAGAGTCTTCTCTTCTTCGCTTGTGAGCTCTTCTTGGTGAAGATCAGATGTGAAGATCAGATATTAAGCTCTCTATCTTAGGAGAAAAAAAGTCTCGGCGATCAAAGGAGAGCTTTGTGATAAATTCATGAAGAAGGTTGATCTTTAAAATTTTTCTTGAGTCTTGCACCACCATATCTTACGAAATCATTCGTTTTTTTCAAGAAGAAAAGCTTATCTTTGTGGAAGAAGTCCTATTGTCGAAGTGATTCCTTATTAAGATAGGCTCTAAGGCCTAAAATAAACTTTAGAGGCCATTTTCTCTGGATGATATTGGAGAGCCATTTGGGAATGTAGCCCATCATATCGCCGTGAAATTCAAAGGTTAGACGAGTCTCGTCGCTACCGATGCCCTCTAAGAGCAGATTAAGTTTATCGACCTTAGCCTGAATATGATTATCATCGGTAAGTGTGGAGTTATTGAGAGATCTTGCCTTAAGTAATATCTTATTTTTTGAGAGATGGATAAGACTACCTTGTAGGAGAAACTCGCGGTCATAAGCCGGCCATGGTGTTTTATAAAACTCGGAGAAAAGGACAACACTCAGGTCACTCTCTTTATGATGAATATGAACCCTCTTAAGCTTTGGTGCCCACAGAGGTTTTCTTGTTTCATCGACGAGAGCTTCTAGGACTTTGGCGAGGGGAAATTTCAGAGTACCTGTTGCCTTAAAGGGAATGGGGGAACTGCCTTGGGAACTTCCCTTAAAAACCTGAACTCCCTCTTGGCTTAAAAGAAACTCCCAATTGGTTTTGGCCCTCAAGAAAGAGGGCTCTCCAAAAATAAAAAGAAAAAATAAGGTAAATTTGAAAAGACGAACAGAGCTCATTGTAACTCTTTAATCTCTTTTTCTTGGATCAATTACAGAAGTTGGTCTCAAATTGAATCTCTTCAAGATTTTCTTGAGTAACTGGGACATCACTTAGTTCGATAACTTCGTGGCCTCCGTCAAAGAGGTAGAGCTTCAAGTCGACAGTAGCTTCAATTGAGACTCCAAGCTCGCCCATGGTCTCGACAAAGTGTTCAGCGAAGCGACATTTCCAGTTCGATCCATAAAGACTCTTGGCTTCAGAGATAATCTCTTTGTAGCCTTTGCCATTGATTTCAGTGATGAAGTGAGTTTTTCCAGAGTCAAATAAGTCAATATTCTCTACTTTGATAAAGTTTCCCCAACCTAAGAAAAGACCAAAGTCTACATTAGTGAAGGGAGAGCGCTCGGAAGCAGAGAGAGAAGCCGAAGCAAGAAAAAGGGCCGTAATAAGCAGTTTTTTAGTCATTTTTTTCATGTTTACCTTCTTTTTTAAACATTTGATGTACTGGTTTCTTTATAGGTGATAAAAGTTTGAGGTGTCAAACTATGTTCAACATTTAATGCCTTCCGTTCGCTGGAGTATCTTGGCTTTTTTCTTTCTTTTGGGAAAACAAGCCCTGGCCTCTGACACGACTAGTACTTATCTGGAAAAGGATGATGTCACCGTTACAGGAGATGCCAATATTGAGCACGGCCTTATTGACGCTCCGGTTAAGGTCGAGGTTCTAACAGGTTCCTATTTCCAAGAGCAACAGTATCAAGATCTCTCAGAGGGTCTTTCTGATATAGCAGGCGTCAACACAACAAATACTCAGAGAAGAGCAGGCTCTAAGTCGGCGCTTATTCAAGGCTTTGGTGAAAATAGCGTTTTAGTCATGATCGATGGAACACCTGTTTCACAAAATGGGTCCTTTGGCTTTGACTTAACACAAATCTCAACAAGTGATATTAAAAAAGTAGAAGTAATAAAAGGCGCAGCCTCTGCTCTCTATGGCTCTCAGGCAATGGGAGGAGTTATAAATATCATTACTAAGAAGCCAACTGAAAAAGTGAGAACGAGTATTGACCTCTCTCAGGCGCAAACTCTGGAGGGGACTGGAGGCCAAGCCAGAAATGGTAGCTTTAATTTCGCTGGTCGCAATCGATTGGGGGGGGCGAAGGCTGCCTTTTCCTACCGAGATCAAGAAGCCCTAGACCTCGATACCATGACCATCGCCCAGGATGACGTGGCTTTCAAGCGCTATCACGGCTCACTTTACCTAGATACCTCTCTTGGTCGGACCAAGCTTTTCTCTCAGTATATTTATACAGCAGGTCAAATGACCTCAACTGTTTCTAGACCTTTCAGTTCCAGTGCCTTCGGGGCTTCAGTCAACAAAACGGACACCGCTTCTCATAATTTGAAAATTGGGGCCGAGCGAAAGATAGGCCTCGGCAATCTTTCCGCCATCTTAAATATTGAGGATACGACCGACGATTTGGTTTTGAATGATCGTCCCTCAACGCCTTACCCTGAGACATTTAAAGAAACAGACTTTAAGGCTAGGCGAATCGATATTCTGTACAAGGGAGCGACGGTGGGCGCTCATGAGTTCAGTTTTGGGGGACTGATTCGAGAGGACGAAGTTTCTCAAAATACGACAACTCAAGCAATTGAGAGCATCATTGTGAGAACTCAAGATATCGAACAAAAGCGCATCAGCTCATACGAGGCTTTCTTTCAAGATACCATTCTGTTAGGTAACTTTGAGGTTTCTCCTGGTATTCGCCACCAAGTTGATAGTAATTTTGGTTCGTTTACAGCACCTAAAATTAATATTTCTCATTATCTAGAAGGGCAAGACTACTCGTTAAAAAGCTGGATTAGTTTCGGTACCGGTTACCGAGCTCCTTCTGTAAAGGAGCGTTTTTTCACTCTTGATCACACTAGTGTCGCCAACTACATCGTCACAGGAAATGAGAATCTTGCCCCCGAAGAATCCATAAGCTTGCAAATTGGAGAGGAGTTGCGGTTATCCGATTCCTTTTCTATTCATGGAAATTTCTTTTTGAATCAAGTCAGTGGCTTAATCGAGACAGTCGAAAGAGAGAGTACCTTGAGTAGCCGTCTTTTCTCTTATGAAAATCTAGAGAAAGTCATCAGTCGTGGTGTTGAAGCGGCAGCAAAAATTAAAATCGGAGAGACCGTCTCGTTAGCAGCGAACTACAGCTACACTGAAACGATCAATACGCAGACAAACTTATTACTCGCCAATAGGGCGCTTCATAACGCTTTTCTTTCCGTTAACTTTCGACCCAACTCCAAATTGAGCATGATTGCTTTGACTCGCTTTAGCGGTGCCAAGTATGTAGATGAGCAAAACCTCGAGACATCCCCAGCGTTTTCAGTGACTGACCTGAAAGTTAACTATCAACTCAACAAAAAGCTTAGCCTGTATTCAAGTCTAAATAATGTATTTAATTCGATTAGAACCCCTGGAGGGGATACCGTCGTGCCAATTATCGATGACAGACCCAGCCGAGGCCAAGAGGTCTTTGTCGGCTTGAAGATGGAGCTTTTATGAAAATAGTCGTTACTCTCTTGAGTCCTTTGCTTTTTCTCCTGCTTTTAAACTCTTGCCGTGAAGTAAAAGAAACCGAGACAAAGGCTGTTGAGCTAGGCTTGAACGCCTTTATTGTAAAAGAGCATCCTTACGTTCAGGATGAGTCGCTGGATGTTTTCTTAAAGAATCCTTGGTACACCTATGATGAAAATAATCATATCATTTGGCCAAATTTTCAAGTTTATGTACTAAAGAGTAAGGGGAGCTACTACAGAATACAGGTGGCCGACTACTATGACGATTCTTCTAATCCAGGAAACTACACTTTAAGGGTAGGGCCTGCGAAGGGAGAGTCGTTCGATTGGGATTTTCAAGCGCAAGGTTGTGGCAATGTTTATACAAACCTTAGCTTTAAAGAATGCCTGAAGGATCCTAATCGAAATGTGTACACCTATCTTGAAATCGAAAAGAAAAGGTCTTGGCAAATGAGTGAAGCTCAAGCGCAAAAGAGCGAGCGTTGGGATATCGCTTTTAACGGCACTGAAGTAAAAATTAATTCAGGAAAAAATGGCCCAGGAGATACTCGTATTGGTGATCTTTACCTGTATCAACCTTTCTTCTTACTTGGTGTCGCAGATTTTCAACGAATCGCTGAGGTCTCATTTGCTGATCAGGGACTGCGTTTTTTTGAACTTGATCTTGATCTTCAGAGTGTCGCCTTGTCGGTACCTCAGGGCATAGATCGCGCGGTTTTCGAAGAAGACTGGCTTTATAAGTCTCCAGAAAAACTTTTTAAGGCTAGAGCAGAGAATTGGTGGATGCTCTGGGGTGGAGAGGAGAAAAGCTTCTTTAAATTTAGAGTAAAAGAAATCAGCGATGTCATTGTCGGTGATATTATTGAAAGTAAGATTACGCTTGAATTCTTTAAGCAAGCGGCTTCTGATGCTAGATTTGACGATTCTCTTATTTCTTGGACTCTTCCACAGTTTGACTCGGTTGAGCGTCTTCTTAAGTGGTGCTTAGACTTTGACTCTCGCTCAGTTGTGGATTGCTCCACGTCGATTTGGGATTTGCGGTTGAGTATCTCTAATCGCAGGGGAAATAGACGATGGCGCTTTAATGTGAAGAGAGGGGCTATTGGACCTTTAAGCGAGGACGATATGCTCTGGCGTCGGAGTGGATTACCACCTTTTCTCTAGGTAAGTAGCGCTCAATTTCAAAGACTATCTATGAATTCACCTAATACGGCCTTCATTCCTGGGAGTGCTGGATTCGGCTCATTCGTGGCACTTAGGGTTGGGGAAGTGAAGTCGCGGTGCTTTACACCCTCGGATTCAGGTCCGTTAGGCGCCTCATAAGTATAGCGGTGGACAACTTGATACTCGTCTTCAACGTGGTCGATGAAATCATTATCTACGGTCTTTTCGCCGCCTCTATTAGTGCGAAAAACAGAAGTTGGTGTATCGTCTTGCCGAGTAAGTATTCGCGTACGAATTTGTCTTGTGAGCAAGTGCATGGCATCGACCATCTCATAGCTCATTCTCTGATAGAAAATACCTCTTTCAATATCTTTAAGCATGACTCCTTCACTCCATCCCCAGTAGCGTTTGAGTTTTCCAACAGCTTCTAGAACTTTAATACCAAGGGATATAACAAATCCATTTTCTCTAAAGAGAGGGGCGAAAAGGGCCCTCGATTTTACCAAGCCTTTAAAGCGAAAGCTGAGGTCCATTGCCAGGGCCGAGCCCATAGAGTAACCAGCTACGTGGATACGGCCATCGTCACTGAGGGAGCGAGCAATCGAAGCGCCTAAGTCGACGTCCTTTCTCCAAGCGCGCAGGGAGCTGTTTGTAATCGCTTCCAGCTGATAAAGATCTTTCAACCCGTGGTCACTGTAGAGCACCGCAACGACATTGTATCCTTTCCTGTAATATTCCTGAGCAACTGTTTGCATGGTTCCTGGGGAGTCACTCCAGCCATGGAGCATAAGGACAGTTTTAGCTTTCTTATTTCCTGGTTGAAGCAGTAAGAAGGGGCGTGATTCAGGTTTTAACTTAGGTAGTCTTTTAGAGAGGTTATCCTCAAATGCTTTTACACCCTCTTGAAAACTCATTTTTTTTAAAGCGTACTTTTCGCTGTAAGGGTCGCCGAAGAAAAGACTTAGGAAGGCCTGGCAACTTCTATTGAGCTTGAGGCTTGCTGGATCTCTCGAAAGCTCACCACGATGAGCGCAAGAGGATACAAGGAGAATAATGAAAAGAGTGATTAAGTTTTTCATGATTACTTAACGGCTTCTAGGCAAGAGAAGTAAAGCTCTCGAGAGGTACTTTTTACTCGTAATATTAGGCCCTTAGCTTGTTTGTTTAGGAGTTTGAGACCGCTTTTCCTTTTTTGAGGCAGCTCTCTTGAATAAGAGGTAAACTCACAATAAATTCGGTATTAGGGCAGTTCGCATTGAGGGTGAGGTTTCCCTTGTGAGCCTCTAGTATACCTTTTGAAATACTTAAGCCAATGCCAGTGCCTTTTCCTATCTCCTTTGTTGTGAAGAAAGGTTGCATAATTTGCTGGCGTAGTTCTCTTGGGACCCCTGTCCCGCTGTCCTTAACGATAATTTGGATTAAGTCAGAATCAGGCTTGATTTTTACATCTATTGATATCCATCTCTCTTGAAGTTCTTCAATCGCATCACAGGCGTTCGAAATGAGATTGAGAAGTACCTGAGAGATTTCAATTCCTCGGCAAGTTAGTTCGATATTATCTAAGTCAACTGTCATTTTAACTTGAACACCACACAAACGAATTTTTTCCTGACTCAGGTCCAAAGCGTCTTGTATAATGGCTGACAAAGGGGTCGAGGTCATTTGATCTTTAGTTGCATCCCTTGAAAAGTTCTTCATTGTTGCTACGATCGTCGTAATACGAACGACCATCTTTTCAATTTTTTGAAAAGACTCAGTCAGATATTCGTCTTCTTTGTATTTTCGAGCGGTTAATTTTGCTCTGTTGAGAATCACGGCTAAAGGGTTTGCTATCTCATGAGCAATACCTGCGGACATCTCTCCGAGCAGGGAGAACTTTGCAGCTTGTATATACTTTTGTTGTTCATCTTTAAAGAGCTTTTGGTACTTATCTTTTTCGTAAACCAGAAGGATGTTTCTTTTAAGAAAGCCCGAAGAAATTTCATCTTTTATGACAAAACTAGCGGCTCCTAGTTTTGTCAGCTCGATCGCCAAACTGACATCATCCTGACCCGTTATCGCGATAATGGGCGTACTTTTTCCATATTGCTTTAGTTTTTTTAGGGTGAGAGTTCCGTCACTATCTGGAAGGTTTAAGTCCGCAAGTATCACATCGGGCTTTTTATGGGCAATCTCTACTAGTGCTTCTTCCAGGGTGCGCGTGAAAACCAATTTAAAATCGACGGCATCACTTTTACTAAGGCTCCTTTTAATCACGAGATAGTCTTCTTGTGAGTCCTCAATAAGTAGAACGCTAATTGAATTCGGTAAGTCTTTTGTTTTTTCCACTTTCTCCCTATCGGCAAAAACTATTTTTTTTCTAGTTAATTTTTCTACATACAATACTCTGATCTGTTGCTTTATTGCGGATGCTTCTCTGATATAGTGAAGGAAAAGGTCGTACCCTCGTTGGGCGAAGAGGCTTCGACCTAGATGTCTCCCTCATGCCTTTGAACGGCTTTCTTGGCCATCGTGAGTCCTATTCCATTGCCCTCTTCAAACCTCTCTTTTGGATGGAGTCGCTTGAACAAAGTAAATATTCTTGCCCAGTCCTCGGATCTAATTCCTATTCCGTTATCTTTGACCCAAAATTGATGTTTCTTATCATCGAGTGGTGAGTGGGTGATGCTTATCGTTTTTATCTCTTGTTTATTATAGCGAACAGCGTTTTGCATAAGGTTTCCAATGACTTTGGTCAGCTTGATCGGGTCACAGTGAATGAGGGGACTCGAGCTGGAAAAGGACACAATGGTATTTTTTTGGGATGAGTCTAGGTGTGATATTCGAATATCTTCGACCAAGCTTTCTAGCTGGACCATTTTAAAGCCCATTTCTTCCCGGCCTAACTTTGAGTAATAAAGAAGAGAGTCAAGGTAGCTTTCTAGGCGTCTACCAAGCTTTTGTATGGTTTTCACATATTGCCTACCATCGTCATCTATACGGTCGAAATAGTCTTCCTCAAGGAATCGGGCGAAGTTTCTCATTCCCCTCAGCGGTTCTCTCAAATCATGAGAAGCAGTGTAGGCAAACTGATCAAGATCTTCATTTGAGCGTTTTAGCTCCTGAGTCTGCAGGACTAATGGGGTGATATTGATAATCGATACAATGTAGTAACTCGAGCCTTTATAGTGAAGAGGCCCCACGTCTATTTTTAGAAAACGAGTCCCCTCATTCTCTGTGATTAACTCGATTTCCTGAGTTTCATGATCAGTTATCGATAAGTCGGGAAGAATTTGAGTGATCACATGTTCATTATTTTTAAAGAGAGAGGGCAGTCGGAGGCATTCTACAGCGCACTGATTGGATTCAATGATAACGCCCTGGCGGTCAAGTAAAAGAAGGGCCGTTGGGATCGATTTAACTAATTGAGATAGTATTTCCACTGAGCCATTGTTTCATCATTAAGAAGAAGGACCTAGCCGAATTTAAGAGCGGATTTTTTCCCGGTTAAGAAAAATAAAGAAGAGCGCTTTTCTTTAGGACAAGTAAAGAAAAGCACCATTTTTTTAAGATACTACTTTAGAGACAAGTCACTTCAAAGGAGTCAATCATGTCGAGGCGTTCTTCACCTTCGTAGGTAGAACTTGGCTCTAGACTACCTCTGTAGTCGCGGAAACCCTCGTTGTCATAAAGTCTTACGACAGCTCTTGGTCCGACTTCAATAAAGTTAATGTCGCGTTCTATATCCAACCCTAAAACGTGGTCAATGTCAGGGAAGCTAGCTCTTCCCATTACGTTAAGGACTCTGAAATCGTGAGTCTTATCCATGTGAAATCTTGCGTAGCAACCGGCGAAGTCATTGATTTGATCGCGAGAAAGGTTATGCCCAGGTCTGCTCCAAAAGGCGAAGCCATTTGAGTAGTAGGCAAGAGCAGAAGTTGATAAAATGGTAAGTAAGCTTAGGATTAACACTTTCTTCATTGTAGATTTCCCTTGTTAAAAGACCTAAAGAATATTGAGCCCTATTCTTAAGTCGGATTTTTTAAACTAACAAGAGATTAAAAAAGAACGAGAGCTAAATCTTTAAGCTCTTGTTCTGAAAATGTGAAGAAACCTAATAAATGTGAGGCTTTCTCCCTTCCTGTTTTTGACATTTTACCTTGAAGTGAAAGAGCCTTTCATCCACTACGATTCGAAGGAAATCAGAGCCTTGGCTTCTCATTTCTAACTGAAACATCTCACCTCTGAGGGGATTGGTTCCCGTGAAAAAATTGTACCTCTTAAGACCTACACTGCGTTCCACTGCCTGAACATTGACAAACTCAGCAAGGTTCTTCTTGGTGGGGTCCTGTGTCAGGATGGCCACGAGTTTGCCGTCGATGCTCTTTAAGATTTTTAACTGCAGATGATGAGAGCCTTGAACTTTGCAGTTGATGTAGGGGTAGATCTTGGGATTTTGGCCCGGAATTTGAAAACCATTTCCCACTTTATGGGAGATTATTTCGCCCGCTTTTTTTTGAGCATTCTCTAAACGAAGCCGCTCTTTGAGAAAAATTTCGTCGTCAAATTTCTTGCCTAAAATCTCTCTTAATTCGCCAGTACTTAAAGAAAGTTCACTCAGTTGCGCTTGAATATTAATAGTAATCAAATTAGCCAAAAGGTATAGGATAAAAAGCTTCATGATATCGCCTCGGTCATTGGAAAAAATTGAATGTTGATTTTGTAGACCTCATCTTTTTCTATTTTGGTACCGTTGTCGGTATCCATTATTTCAGCAAACTCGTCACCAAACCTTTTTATAAGTTCTTTTGCTAACTTCACCTTTTCTGAGCTTACAGCGATGGTCTGTGAGGTGAATTCTCTTTGATCAATAGGAACCTTAAAGAGCGACTCTTTGGCTTGCTCCATCGATTCGACGTGACTTTGCTTTAAGGACGAAGAGACAACATCATCAGGAGAACATACCTCAATGGGGCAGCTTGAAAAGTTATCCTTTTCATCACGGAATATTAATTCAAGTCTCTCCAGGCGCTTTAAGGCTAGTTTTACTTCTTTGACACTCTTTCCAAGTCTCGCGGCCATAAATTTTGAGCTAGAGGTAAAACTTTTCGTTTCCATGAGGCATAAAAGGCTAAAGTGAATGCCATCAGCAATCACTTCAAATTGATCCATCGAGAGTAGGCGCTCTTTAACCGATCGCTTAACTGGCTTTTGAGAAGAGGGTTTCGTGAACTCTTCGATGATTTTACTTTTTTGCTTAGGGGAAGTCCCTAAGCCTTCAAGTAGCTTAAGGGCCATGTCTTTTGAAACATTTCTTTTTCCATTAAAGATAGAAGACATAGCGCCAGAGCTTAAGCCTAAGCGTTTAGCAAAGGCCCTCTGAGAAAAACTGGGATTTCTTGCTTTGGCATCACGATACTCTTTCAGCAATATATCTTGAATGAGGTTTTGCTCAGTCATTTCTGTCCTTAAGGGGGAGGTCTCTTTTTAGCAGTTCTCGTTAAAGAGCCTAGGGACCCTGTAAAAAAGAGCCCCCTGGCCTTCAGGCTATCTGTGGATCAATGGTCTGAGAAACTTAAGGCTCACTTTTCCGTAGTACTGAGGGAGAGTGATTTCGATAGTTTGACGAGGCATAGACTGGCAAAGGGCGGCAAAGCTGTCAGAAGAGACGATTCTAGTCGCAGCAATACTGAGCTCTATATTGCCGGTTGATACTTGCTTAGCTGCGTAGGTGACATGGCCGAGTCGATCGAGGCATCCCCCTAAAGGTAGCTCAATACGAACGACTTCCCCGTCAATCAGGCAGTTGGTCTCACCTTGGCACATTCTCTCTTGGCTTATGATCTCCCCATCCTTGATGGGTTCAAGTGCTACGTCACTTTCCTCAAGACGAACGATATTGGTTTGAGCGGCAAAAGCAGTTCCGATTGTGGCAAGAAGAGTGAGAGATAAGATAATTTTTTTCATAATGTTTGCTCCGTTTAGTAGGGTAGTAAGTAAGTTCTGAAGCCTTTTTAGAATAAGGGGATGGCCAAGTCTATCTGTTTTGAAGCAAAGTGCTCCAAGGTTTTTGGAGCATGAAGAAATGACAAAAATGCTCTTGGGGAGTATCAAAAGAAGGAAGAAAACCCGTCGTTAAGTTTATTAGCGCCGATGAGAGAGGAGAGCAAAGTGCAAGTTCAAGACTTCATGACAAGAGATGTTGTTACCTGCTCAAGCGAGCAGTCTGTAGAGGAAGCCGCCAAAGTAATGTCGCAAAATCGATTTAGCGCCATTCCAGTTATTGACGCCGACAATAACTTGGTCGGAATCATAACCGAGTCAGACTTCGTCGGTAGAAAGCTTGAGGTTCCCCATGCCTTGGCTTCAATCAAGCAACTCTTTGGCCAAGCTTTCTATTTTCAAGATGTAGAGAAGATCTACTCCGATACTAAAAAGAAAAAACTCTCTAGTGTGATGACATCAAGAGTCCATAGTATTACGCCTGAAGCTTCTTTAAACGATATTGTTAATTTCATGATTTCTAAGGGGCTAAAAAGAATCCCCGTTACTGTTGATAGGAAAATTGTTGGAATTATTACCCGCAAAGACCTTCTCAAGGCCTTTATGAATTCTAAAAGTAATTAGTTCCCGCGGTTGATAAAGAATCAATGAATCGAGTTTCTAATCCGTTAGAAAAACGTGTAAAGTTTTAACGAGTACTAGAATTTATTTACTTGTTTAGTTTAAGGACAATGTGAAAAAAATAGCCAATATTTTTGAGAGGCTTATTAACAAGGTTATCGCCACCCTTAGAAGCTTACTGAAAATGAACCGACCAATGAGCTTTTCAAACGTCGAGTTTTTCTCAAATGACAACGAAGTCATTATTCTTGGACGAGTTATTGAAAAAGCTCCTTTCTTGGATTTCGACTCAAAGAGCTCTTTAGTCTCACACTTTTTCAACGTGCTTCGCCTTTTTCTCTCCTTTAAAGTGCCTGATCTTAAAGTTAAGGCTTTAGGAGAGTGTGTGGTGACTAATAGTGAGGGCTACTTCAAAATGAGAGCGGCTTTGCCTGAGCCCTTACAAAACAAGAAGCCCCACCTTGCTACGCTTGAGACAGAAGCAAGAAATTACAAAGGAGAAAAGGTCCACGCTCAGATGACTCTTTCAATCCCTCCTACCAGTGGGAGCTTAGGAGAACTCATTATAAGTGATGTAGACGATACCGTCCTCAAAAGTCGAGCCACAAGCTTTTGGAGGCTGACCTTTAATACGCTTTTTATGCCAGTTCATAAAAGACAGGCTTTTCCCGAAGCTTCTGAGATCTATCAAAAGATGAAGATGGCAAAGTCAGCAGGTGAGAATAATCTATTTTTTTATATTTCAAGTAGTACTTGGAATATTTATCCTTTGCTTGCCTCCTTTTTGCGCACCAATCGCTTTCCCCACGGACCTCTTATCCTTCAGGATATGAAAGGAGACGAGGCTTTGAATGTGGAGTTCTCCCACGGGCATAAATTGAAAAAAATTAGTGAAATTGCGGAATTTTATCCCAACCTCAACATGATTCTAATTGGCGACGCGGGCCAGGAAGACGCTACAATCTACCTCTCAGTTGCCGAGAAGTTTCCCTCTCGAGTGAAGCGAATCCTCATTCGAAAGTCTTGGTGGGAGGGCGGATTCGTTGAGCCTCAAGAGAATCTGGATCTAGCGAAACGTTTAGGAGTCGAAATGCTCTACTTTGATGATCTTACTCAAATCATCAGGGACTAAAAAAAGTTAAAAGCTTATCTTAGATTAAAGCTCTCTAGAGGTTGGCTTGATTACCTGTTAAAGGTCCACATGTTTGTCTGCATGCCCCTCGGTAGTCAAAGCCATGATCTTGGCTCCAGTCTCTGATATTGCTGTATCCTGTTTGCATGTATGATCTTAGACTTGCTGTATTGGGGAAGCTAAGAGTGTTGCACTCATATTGATTTCCTCTGATTTTACGAACGTGGCAAAATTCAATTGGTTCGTCCCCTCCTGGCAGAACTCCCTCTGGAGTTACCGTCAATTTTGAATGCAATGTTATTCTCTTGAGATCATAGGGACGTAAAATATCTTTTTGATTTTCCTTAAAAAGCATTCTAGCAAAGCAAGAGCGTGAGTCTTTATCAATCGTCGTTAACTCTCTACTTCCTTCATTGTAAGGCAGCTCCGTCGTTGCCATGATAGGGCTTGAGCTATACCGATAGGGGCCAGTTTTACTATTTTTGTCACAAAAAATAGCGGATTTTTGAGAAACCTCAGCGGTATCGAGATAACCTTCTCCAGAGTTAAAAAGGTCTTCTGCTAAGAAAAGGTTAAGGGAAATCTTCATCGGAGTCTTCTCAAGTCTCTTGTCTAAAAATTCCCAGCAAATATCCGCAAAGTATTGAGCGCCAAACCTCTCACTGCCAAGAAAAAAGCTTGCTCCGGTATCTTCATCTAACTTATCTGAACCCTGCTCTCTCGTTGCTTGGGCAAAAGTAAACTGTCCGGCCGTGACATTCTTTTCTAAGAAGGGACCTTGAATCTGTCCTTTATAGTAAGGGGCGATTGCGAATTTCATGTAGTCAAATTCAAAAAGACTTTGAGGGAGTGTGTCTCCAGAGCAAACACAGTTGTTGAGATCCTGGCAGCTTTCAACTTTTACTCCGCCTTGATTCATGTCAAAACAGGCACCGTCGAGGTGGTCCGCATGCTTGATGCCAGCGTTACAGGCCCAAACTTTCAAATTTTCTTCGAGGTTTACCCCACATTCCCCAATAGTATCCGAAGGGTGCTGAACGATATGGCCCCATAAGGCTCCGAAATCAGGGCAAACCTCAACGGCATTATCTCCTGATGCCCCCACGCCCGAATGACAGATTGGCACTTTATTAAGACTGTTGCAGCTAGCAGCGATAGTGGAGAGTGAGCATGCAATCATAGTGAGAAGCGCCAGAAGTTTCATCTATATACCTTATTATTTTTCGTCTTAATATTAGTGCCTTGTTCTATGACGGGTATGGACTTGGGTCAAGCTTTGGCAAGTTCTGAAGAGGAGACAATAAATCTTTATTAATTTACTGGGTAGTTTTTTCAGGATTTGATTAATTTTTATTTTAAAGCCAAACAACAATTGACCATAAGACTTGGTCAACGCTATAAGGCGTCATCATTAATTTTTTTTCCCTAACTTCGGAGTTGTAAATGAAATCATTTCTTGCCGCATTCGTTGGGCTTTTACTCATGACGTCTAACGCTCATGCAATCGCCCTCACTTTTAAACTAGATATCTTCTCTTCAGGAGCAGACATCTACGCTTGTAACGCTGGTCTTAAGCACAAAGGATATAATTCTCGTGTTTGTTACGAAAGAGATCAACCAGAAACATCATGCAACCCTAACCTTTGTGAAGAAGGACAAGCCTGTAACTGTGTTTGTACTGGATCAATCACTGGTGAAGGCGACGGCGAGTACAGACTTGATTTCCTAAAAGCTTCTTTTTCTGACTGGGCTGACCACGGAGAAATCGGTGCAAACTCAAGTACAGTAGTAAGAGAAGCTGGAATTAACAGCTTCAACAAAGTTTTTGACAACAACGAAGCTTTTGGAAAAGAGCTTAAGTCACTTACTTTCAACCTCGGTTCAGAAAGATACGGAGCGGTATACTTCTTAGACGTATGTTTCAGAGCGACTCAAATTCGTTACGATTACAACGGATCTACAATCAACTGGGCAATGGAGAGACAAGTAACTATTACCGATCTTGCCAACAATGGTTACAACTACGAAGAGCTTGCAGGCCTTCAGGTTAAAGCGGCCGTTCAATGTAACATCAAGGGTGGAGGAGATTACTCTCTAGCTGACTCTGGATGGCAAAACTTTAACGGAAACGATCTTATCAACTGGTCTAAAAAGAACATCTCGAAAGACCTTAAAAACTGTAAAGTTCGTTACTACTTTAGAGAGTCTAAAAGACAAGGTCTTCAGTCTCTAAGAAAGTGGAACCTTCAAGAAGCACGTGTATGTACTTACACTTCTTTCAACGAGCCATCACTTTAATAAAAGTTAAGCCTACCGCGGCGAGGGTCTCCTTCGCCGCACCTTTAAAATTGGGAATTATAAAATGAAAACTTTTTTACTAACAATTCTTAGCTTTACTTGCGCAGCTAGCATGGCTTGTCGTCCATTAGCTCCAAAAGAACTAAATGTAAGTGTTGATATTAAAAAAGGAATCCAGAAGTTTTATACCTCTAAGAAACTACTAGATGAGCGGCCAAGCATCTCTTTAGAGAACTGCAGAGATGTCGCTCTTGCTAAAAAATATGTCATGATCGGGCTAGGTCTTGAAAACCTTGTTTTAACCAATAACACCATTGGCTTTAACTTTACTCCCGAAGAAGAGAACCTTGATTGCAAACTGAAGAGCAATCCTTTCTCCAATCCTGAGACATCGGCGATTCGTTTTGAAAAATTAAAAGCAAAACGAGCGTTCATTAATCGTTGTGTTGTGACTCAAGTTACTGAACTCAATAAGAACATCGGACTTATCTATCCAGAAGAGCAACCAGGTTGCAAAATAACGAAAAAGAGTAAATGGAGTGTCGATTTTGAAGGTCCTTACTGCTATTTCCAGCCAAGTGAAACTTCTAAAATATCTATTCATCTTGACGTAAAAGAAGAGTGTCGAAAAGAGCAGAGCCTAAAGAAGATAAAGACAATCCTAAGTGACTACACGGCGGTAATGAATACTTATATTGCCGGTGATGCTTCTGGTTTTTCAGCGGATCTGTCGGCCCTTTCAACTACTCCCGTTAGAATTAGCTTTAACCCTATAAAAGAGCTGATTGGTATCAGCGATGACTTCGGAGCTCAAAGACCTCTTTGGCCGACAGAGTGGAAAGCTGCAGATCTTTTTCTAAGCGAGTTGAGAATTTCAAGCCCCAGTAATAATTATGACGAAATCTCCCTTCCTCTTGTGGCCAATACGACCTGTGAGAGAAAGTGTATTGGGAATATTTGCACATCGGCTTGTGACTATGCCCAGCCGGTAGTTGGCGAATTTACTCTCTACGAGCTGAAAAACGGCAAACGAGAGTTTCTAAAGCTCTGGCATGATGGCTCGGTTGCTCCCGCACAATATCAAGGAATTCTTCATGGAATGGGCGTTACTATTCCAAAGGGTGTTTTGGAAGAGGGTCATACCTACGAAATCGAAGCAATCTTTAGAGAGCCTGACCTCGATTTTGCCTACTTCAGCGGCAGAGTTGCTCGAGAACTGAAGTTTGAGAGAAACTATATCGGTCCTCTTTCTAGAAGTGGTGAGATCAACAGGATCCCGCTTATTAATACAATTGATCAGCCAGGCTTTGTTCCAGAAATTCCAAGTATTCGCAATTTGAGCTTTGATAACTCGAACCTTGATGGTCTTTCACGGGCCCTCTCGACTTGGCAAAGTAAGCTCAATAATAACTTTTGGCCTCCTTACTTTGAGACCATGTGCTCTAACGAAGGTGACTGTCAAAAGTCTGGAACAGGTTACGTGAATTTAAGCGTTGAATTTAGCTTAAGCAGCAATGATAGAGGCTTTGTTGCCGACGTTATTGGTGGCAATCGCAAAAGTAACATTGTCTCCAATGAGAGCTGGAGTGCCAGTGAAGTTCCCGTTGTTGATTGCGGTTTTGACATTGATGAAGATGAAGATGATTTTGATTGGGGTGATATCCTCTAAATAATATTTGCCTAAATAGGAGAAGAAGAAATGAAATCAGTGCTTTTAATGTTGGCTTTATGCCTAAGTGTATCTCTAAGCGCCGGAACTATCGATGATATGTTTGGTGGTGGAGAAGATGAGTTTGAATTTGAGCGTTTTTCTGACGGACAGATTCTTTTAGCGATCGATCGCGATGCTGACATGGCTTGCCATGCAGGTGTTTGTACTCTTCATTCAGTTGATAACAACTACGGTGGATGGGAAGTGTCTTTCAATCTTGGTGAGGGCTCTCCTCAAGGCAATGGTGGTAATACGACTAATATTTACACTGGTGGAAACACTTCATGTGATGGATGCCCAAGAGACTACTGGGGAGTTCAAGTAAAATATTCACAGGGTAACTGTGTTCAGAACATAAATGTTCCAAGATCTGTATACTACTCACTTAACCGTTACATGTATGGATTAATGACTGAAACAGGTGGGACTCGTAGAGGATTTACTCCTGCCGATGAAGCAATGATCATGTTCTATACAACCATTATGAGTAAGGCTAACGGCTGCACAATGCAATAAGATTTCTTTTCTTTAGGAAGATATAAAAATGATGAGGCTAATAAAAACATTATTCATACTTCTCACTGCTCAGGGTGCCGTGCACGCTCAGCAGTTCGGTTCGCCGGAGTATGAGCTTCAGCCTCTTCGTTTCACTAATCGGGCCCGCTGCGCACTTGATTCGCAAAGGCCCGCTAGTAGTGCCTTCTTAATGATCTCAAACGTAGATGCAGCCAAGGCTGTTTATCGTCTAGCTAAGTTTCGCGGTGACGATGTTGAAGAGACAACAAAATTAGGCATACAGACGTTTCGCTACAGTGTTCTTCAAATGGTTAATCTCATTCACGATCGTTTGATGAAGAAAGAGCTTCCGCTCCTACCTGCAGACATCACCAACTCAGAAATACATATTCCAAGCAAGTACAAAAACGTGATGCGCTCTTGTAAAATGGGTGAGTACTGCGAGGAACTTGATGATTACTTAGGGGACATTTGGAATGTCGCCTCAAAAAACCTTAATTCCCAAACCAAATTCTTAAAGCTCTATGAAGTAGACAACTACCATAGTGCTCAAAGTTATATAAACAACGATCAATTCGAGCATAGAAGGGTTTTTAAGAAGACCCAAGCTGATCGTGAATTGACTTGTGCTTATCTCAAGAAGTTTAGTCCCTTACAAGCAGGTCTATTTGGAACTAAACCAACAGCAGCAGCTTTGGGTGCTATTGCAGATGCGGTAAATAATCAAGATCAGAAGTTTGCGGCCTGCGATGACTTTGACTCTCAAGAAAACCTACAAGTAGGTGCCTACCAACTTGATATCCCCGGTGCGAATGAAAAAGCATGGGACGAAAAAGGGTTTGATTACTGGAACAGCGTAAAAATATATTTAAGTTATGCCTTTAGACATGCTCCTGAAATGAAGCAAATGGCCTATCCATTCGCTTCTCTCTTTCAAGGTGTAATTCTCGAAGAAAGCGTAATGATTGTGCCCAATGGTTGCAAGGCCCTTGCTCCTCCCAAGTGTGACGGTGATAGACTGGCCCTCAACTCCATCAGAGAGTTTGCAAAAGAAGATTTTGAAGAAAAAGCTCTCGATCTAGATATCTTGAGCCAGACGCCAACGGGGCCGGCCGACGCCTTAGTGACTGACATGATTCCCTCGGTTAACGTCGATGAGCTCGATCTCTCAAGCCATCAAAGCGCAAGTGCTTGGTTAGAAAAATTCTCTGGAAATCTTGCGAGTTCACGGGCTCTATTAAAGAAACGGCTGATAAAGGGCATTACTCATCTTAATATCGTCTTGAAGTCTATGCCTGTTGATACGCTTATCTCTAAACTCGATAATCAATTCAACGGTCTTCTTAGTAACAATAGAAGCACTCTTTCTTTAGAAGAGAAGAATGAACTCTACTACCTGTGTAGTGAATTCAGCTTCTCTCAGCATGAAAAGTGGTCTTTTATTAGAGGTAACCTTGAAATTTTAGCTAAGTCTAAAATTGTTGATGGTCTAGCCTCTCAGATTTCTGAATCGACAACAGCTGAGTTCTTCTCTTACTTTATGGATCTTGGAGATCGGGTTAACAAAGCTTGCTACTCTTTGAGGCAGCATGATGTATGGGATGAAGACTTCTCTCTAGATAAAACGGGTTTTTCTCCTTGGTATGTTGCTAAAGTATATGATCATAAAATCAAATCTAAATATAACGATAGGCTAGAGAGTTATCTAGCAACGAATAAGCCTTTACTATCCTTTCCTCAATATAAAGAAGATAAGAGCTTAGACAACGTTATCTGTGCGCACGCAGTTGATTGCGCTAGAAAGACAATTCAAGGTGTTTTGGCACTACATTCGGCCACCGAATATGCCTCAACTTTTTGGAGTCTCGAGCAAAAAATAAAATCTCCAGACTTATTCAATCCTTATGCAGAAAGAACAGCATGTAAGGTTTACGACCCGTGGTTTAAGACCAGAGCAAGTATGTTTGGTTTTTTGTGGGACATGGGCCAAGCGGCGGCAAGTGCTTTCGTACCAGGCATGATTTATACTCGCGCCGACCTTCAACCGAAAATGGTGACGAGCTTTAAGAAGCTCATTAACGACGGCGTCATTGAATATGATGTTCAGTATACTAAGCAGAAGATTATGACCTCTTTGACTGCTGACTTTGGTCCGCTAATTGGTGTCCCTTGCTCAGTCTCTGTAAATAGAAGCCCAAGAAATCCTTTAGCTTACATGCGCTTCACCGGAATTACAGTCGGAGCTTGTAACAGTAAAGAAGAGCACAACCTTAACGTAAACTCAGCAAGTGACTTAGGAATCAACGGCGATAGAGGTCATTCAGAATGTCTTTCTTGCTCGCTTAACTTCGAGTCAATCTCAGGAGTTGTTGGTTACGCTACTCAAAGTATTGGGCCGGCTTTCTTTTTAGTGAGAGGCATCTACCGACTTTATAAGTCTTTAAAAGACCCGCATAATATTCCACGCTCATGGGAAGTGAACCCTTACAATGCTGCGGAAACGATGGCCCGTTATGGAGAAATTCCAAAGAAATGTGTTCGCTCTCTTAGAAAAGGGAAGAAGTGTCTGGATGCCTGCGGTGAAAAAGTCAGCAAGGTTTTAAATGAACACCTAAGGGGTCATATCACTAAATTTAAGCTAAATAGCAGTGGCTGGGGCAGTGTCAAGCACTCTAGCTGTGATCAAGAAATTAAACTCAGAAGTTACAGCAAGGGAAATAACTCTTGTTCGGTGTCAAAAGTGACAATTCCTAGAAGTTGCAAGTGGAGAAAGAAGTGAAAGTTATCTTTATAGCCCTTTTGGCTTTTGTGTCCTCTTCTCTTTGCTTCTCAATGACAATCACCACGAATTGGAGCGAAGACTCAAGGAAAACTTTAGTTCTTGCCTGTTCCGAAGAAGAAGCAGAAGTAGCTTGTGACAATTTATGTGGCGAGAGCACCTGCGAGATTGAGGAAAAAGTTTGTGTTGATTGCGTCGGTACTTCTATTGCCATGACTTATGCTTTCCGGGAAATGGGAAGAATTCTTCATAACACGGGCGAAAAAGTCGATGCCTACTTTTTAGTGGATCTTATCTCCAGTGGGAACTTTGTGAGCTTAACTTCAAGAAGCGTTTATAACCTCGTAGAGCGTTTTGATTCTCGGTCTTTACGCTCCAAGTTTACTTCCCTTTGTAATGATGGAACTCGTTATCCGACTGTATTCTTTAAAAAGCTTCGTTCTGGAAAGTTAGGAAGCGTTTCGGCAGTCCATTGCGCAAATGGGACCTTTTTAATGAATGACGAAGCGGTTGTTATCGGTGACGCTCAAGATTTATTCTAATCATTTCAATGCCTTATAAGCGTTCATTCTTTTTTCATCCCTTTACCTTTTTACTATAGCGCCAGCGAGGTCAAGTCTTTCAGATATGATGGAGCATGACTAAAGCCCTTCTGATTTTGATTTCAATACTCTCAAGTTCTCTTGTTAGCGCTAACTTCCTTGATCTTAACGGGAGTAGTTCTCATATTGATGGCCCTAATTGTTGGAATGGAGCGATGGTTGCTGCCGGCGTTATTGAGAGTAAGCGATTCATGCATGCATCGGAATGGAGTTATTACCTTGAAAAAAACTGCGTTGAAATAGAAAAGCCAATGGCCGGAGCTGTCGGAAGACTTTTTATTGAAGGAGAAGTAGAGGTTCACGGCTTTATACACCTGGACGATGAAACCATTTTTGCCAAACACGGAGAGGATCAAGACCACGGGTACAGAGTGATGAGTTACGAAGATATGCTAACGCAATATGGAAGAACACGGTTGTGTCGAACAAGTAACTTGAGAGAACCCCATTGTTATCATTCTCTTCAGTATTACTCTTGTGAGAAAAGCCAGCTTTTTTCAGCCCCACTAAAGAGAATCAATGCTGCTTTTGAACAGTTGAGCTTTTCAAGTGAAACTAAGTTGATTCATAAAGATGATTGCCTCTCGCCGAGCTTTAAAGCTCGCCAGGATCAATTTGATATTATCAAAGAGGCGCTCTTAGAGATCTCAAGCTCCGATGACAGAGATAGGGTTTTGGAAAATATTCTATCCGCATCCTATCGCCATCAACTCTATAATATAGAGGTTTCCGGTCGCAACTATCGCTGTAAAGACAGAAAGCTCAAGTATGGCAAGCTCAAGGAGATAAAATATCTTTTAAAATCTACTTTTACGGCCGAGTAAAACTCCTTCATAATAATGAGGTGCCATTTCGGTAGCATAGGAGCCTTCTAACGTGCCCATCAAATTTTCTATTCTACTTCTGTCTATTCTCACGCTTTCTACTGCCCCCGCATTGGTTAAAATGATTGATCTCAGTCCTCTAGTTGGGCTTTCTTGGCGCTTACTCATTGTTAGTTTTGCGCTTCTACCCTTTGCTTTATCGACATTGAAAAACCTTGATCGAAAGACAGTACTGAAGGTGGCCCTCGTTGCTTTGATCCTTTTCCTACACTTCTGGACGTGGTTTGCCGGAGTTCGACTGCTCTATGTTTCCTATACGGCTACGATCTTCGCTGTTAATCCAATCTTTGCGGCCTTCCTAGGAAAGCTAATTCTAGGGGAGGAGTTTAAGCTTCGTTATGCTTTGGCAATGGTCGCTAGCTTTCTAGGAATAGGTTATGCCTTTTTAGGCAGTAGGATAGAGGTGGAGGGAGCTTTTAGTCTGTCGGGATGTCTTCTGATTTTGGTCTCCGCCTTCTTATACGCTCTTTATATGGTGCTAAGTAAGAAGTTACGCGGCTCTATTAATAACTCCCTTTATACTTTTACGCTTAATTCAATAGCTTGTTTGATTGGCTGGATTGCTGTTTTTATTCAGCTCTTTCTAGCAGGAAGTGAGGTTACTGGAGCCATACTCCCAGGGGCAAGTCAGCTAAAGTATTTATTTGTTTTGGCCTTGGGGCCAAGCCTACTAGGCCATACGCTCATGATTTATTCTCTGCCTTATTTTAATATTAACTTTGTTAGTATTTTAAAGCTATTGAGCCCTATCAGTGCGAGTCTGATAGGGGTTGCTCTATTTAATGATGTTATTGATTCAAGGTTTATGGTGGGCTTTTCTCTGGTTCTCGGTGGTGTGCTGCTAGCCATTCCCTTGAAGAGGAATTCTGCGACTTCTACTGTTTAAAAATCTCGACTTTGTAGGAGGTCCAGATCTTTTGATCAGACCTTACTTCGGCTAAATTCACTGGTTGATGATTGTCGTAGTAGCTACCAGAATTCTCGGCAACTTTTCTATCGCATTCCTCTGTGTTGAATAGTCCAACAATAGGGTTTGAAAAATGCATTGAGGCTACGCTAATAAAGTAATCTCTCTTGGCTTCGGGAAGCTCAACAGTGAAAATAGAGCTGTTTTTTTCAAATTTGAAGTTAGCATCTGGAGAAAAGGTTATCGGCGAGTCGTCTATAGTTAAACTTAGCTCTTTATAGGACATTTTCTCGTTCGCCTGCTCAATCTTGAAGTCAGTAATTCGAGCTTCCTCTATTTTACAAACGCCCGTTTTCGAAGAGGGGCCTCGCATACCATGAGACCATCCTCCAGAGACCATTAAGGGAACAAAGTGAATGAAATGACTCCTCGTCTCAATTTTTTTCAAAAGAGGCGTTATCACTATTTTTAATTGACGGGTCTCTTGAGAGACATAGAAAGACTCTGTTTGATCTTTCAATTCGTAAGTCTCTATCGGACTTTCTTCTTGAGTTGTCTCCTTTGCTAAGTCTTCTTTTATTTGTTGCTGATCCCTTAAGGAAGCGGAGCCGGAGTTTTTCTTGTTACTGCATGAGAGCAGAGTAGATACTAGGGAAATAATAATTGTTGTTTTGATTTTCATTTTGACCTCCATTGGTTCAGAGGATTTTGAGCAAACTGGATATCTTAGGCCATAATCTATTGTTTTTATTGCATATTAGAAATAGAGTAAACTGGTTATTAGCTGCGGCTAATAGTATTTGGGAAATTCGTAATTTTAAGCTACAATTTAACGGTGCTAAATACCAGGAGGGGATTATGCTCGCTAACACAATATTTATTGAACAGCTCGGTGAAGTCCCCCTCTACTTAGGGATGGGCATCCAGGTGTTCTCGGCCATCGTTTTAGGCGGTATGGTCGGGTATGATCGTGAAAAGAAGATGAAGTCCGCAGGACTTAAGACGAATATCATGATTTGCCTTGGTGCCACCCTCTACACTGTTATTAGCCTCCTTAATGTAAAAGGTTACCCTGTTCCCGTTGACCCGAATCGGGTTGGCGCCCAGATCGTTTCTGGAATTGGCTTTTTAGGGGCTGGAGCTATTATCCAAGGCCGTGGTGCGGTCATGGGAATGACAACAGCAGCGACGATTTGGGTGGTCGCAGCAATTGGTTACACAATCGGTATTGGATACCCCATATGCGCCGCCATCTTTAGCCTCACTGTCCTTATCGTTTTGAAATGGATTAATCCCTTCTATCGCTTTCTAGAAAGCGAAAATACTGAGGATTACTTTCACCTTGAACTCGTGTCCCTCGGCTCCGTTAAAAAACTGGCCCTTGAGCTTTTAAAATCTGAAAAGGTTGAGCTAGACGAGGTGTATGAGGATGCTATTGATAAGAAAAGAAAGAAGCTAACGCTCTATCTCTATGCTCATCCTAGGGCCATAGAGCGCATCTTAGGTGACTTTAACTCTGTTGCCTCAGTAAGTGATGTATCCTGTCATAAAGTTGAGCAAGAGCTCTCAGACTCTTCTAGTGAGGAAGAAGCAGAAATGAATGAGCTGCAAGAGCTTAAAGATGAGCTCGCGAGTCTACGAAAGTCAAAAGATAGCGCCTAGCTCTGGCCAAGGGAGCTCATCATTGGGACCCTACCCCTATGAAAAAATTATTATTCTTAAGCCTTATTGCCCTCTCGTATTCTCTTCGTGCCGAGCACTTTGTTGAGCAAACTCTTAAAAATGTGGCGAATGAACCTAAAAAAGTTTTGGAGCTTTTAAGAGCTAGTTCCGACCCCCGGGCTGCTGCTTTCTTAAAGCGCTTAAAAACCTTTGAACTCGATAATATTGAAAGACCCCATCGAGGGGGAAGCAGGCGGCAGGCATCTGCTGATCAAATTATCGGTGAACTTAAGAGCGATCTTTTGGGAAGGTATTTAACTGACGCTCAGGATTTGTTAGGTGAGTGCACTGAGAAGCCTTGCTTGAGTAAAAGTAAAGAATCTTGGCTGATTAAGGGTTTAGACAATAAGGCGCACTGTTACCCTGGAACTAATTGTGGCTACTACAAATGCATGGAGAAAACCTATGGCTGTAGTGAAGTAGGTTTTAATTATTTTTCGGAGTTGGCTTATCCGACTTGTTCTAGTTACGTGGACCGTGTTGCTCGAGGAAAGTTCACGCAGGATGGAGTGGATTGGATTTATAGCGTTATGGTTTGTTTGCAAAAAGGATTATTTGAAGAATGCGCTGTAAAAGGTAACTGTCAAAAAGAGGATCGAGCTAAAGCTTGTGAGCATATTGTAGAGTTTACTTTAGAGTTTCATCCAGGCTGCTATATTAATAGTGGGGTCGGGGTATGTAAGCTTCCTTTAAGTGACCAGCTGGCCATCTGGAAGACTGTCCGTCCCTACCTGAGCAAAAGGGAGACAATTGAGGCTTTCAAAGTAGTCTATCAATGTCTGTTCAAATAAAGAAAGCCCCTTTTTGTAAAAGGGGCCCTCTTCATATGCTTTCAATTTAATTTTTACTATCTTCTTGGACCTACATCGTAGTTGATGTAAATCGGCATTTTTCTCAACTGCTCTTGGTAGTAATTCGCTACTTCCTCATTTAAAAGGTCCAAGCTGTATTCAGAAAGGACTTCTATTGGAAGCTTATAAACTTTAGCAAGAGCGTCTGAAGTTCCAAGAGGAATTAGGTTTCTTGTTACTTCAATTTGAGCGACAACGTTTTTCATTCCATCCGCACCCTCTTTAAAGAAAGCATAGAGTTGAGGGCCATTGGCCGCACCAAAAGCTTGTAAGAAAGCGGCTTCAGGAATCTCTCTTCCTGTTTCAGCAGCTTCAATTAATACATCCTTTAGTTCGGGATCAACCTGCCAAAATAGTTTCTCAACAACCGTCATCGTTACAGGTGGCTGAGGGTTTAGCTTTCTGGTGATGACCTTTCCTAGATCTTCTTGAGACGTTGCCATCAGCTCTGGAAGAGCGTTAATTGATGTAATCATCTTTTTAGCAATTGGAGTGTAGTCACTAGCTCCAAAAGTCAGTCTTGCCTTTTTATCAAAGAAGTAAACCTCATCTTCGATTCTTTCTGAACTTGGAATAACTCCGTCCACTTTTAATACGGCCGGAAGGTTCCTCGTCTCAAAAGCAACGTCTTTGTAGTCTTCTCCGTAGCGAGTGCCGATCGTTTGAATTTGATTCATGGTAAGCTTGATCAGACTCGTTGTACCTGTCGCATCCATGCCGATATAGCGACGAATACTGGCAAAAGCATCTTCCACTTGGTTAACAAGGTTATCATTCCCAATTGCGTAAGGAATCACAAATTGTTGGCCGCTTTCTGTACTAAAAGGAAGAGGCTCACTCATAGGCTTACCTTCTAAAAGGTGAGCAAGAATCATATTGGTTTGATCCCTCACATCTGGAAGGTCAATAAGGGCCATATGGGCTTCATCAGTTGTTGACTTGTTCCAGCGCCGCTTGAAGATATTCTTCATCGCGAGCACTTTGTCGGCCCAAATACCTCGAGTAGCTCGGTCAGTAACGTATCTGAAGTTAGGATCAGTATCTTTAAAGCCATTTAAAAACTTGCCGTTTTCACCTACAACAATCAAATCTTCCTCAGCAACTTTTTCTTTAATAGCCGAATCAAAGCAGTTGGTAGTCACCCGATTATCATCGAGACTGAATTTAACGTCGTCATAAATGGTATTGAGCTTTCTGTATTCAACGACCATGTTTGGCGCGTCACTTTTTGCCAGTGCACACTGATGATCAGGTGTCTTAAGAATTTCGACAAAGAAATCACTCGCGATTTTCACGGCATCTTTTCTATCGTTGACCATGCCACACACTGGAAACTGTTGAACTTGGTCAGGGGTACAACCCTGAGCCATTAGATCAGGTCCAAAAATGCCTACAAAAAACTCATATTCCTCAAGCACGTCTCTGATTTTTCCAAACTCCCAACTTCTCCAGAAGTAGTAATCCACGATATCGTAAGCAGAGAAATCAAGTCTTCCGTCTCTAAAGTTTCTGTACTTGTAAGCGTCTTTGTAACGCTTGATCATATGCTTCGTCACTTCAACCAGGTTTGTCCCTTCATCAAAACGGTTACACGTTGTTGAAAGACCCGCATTTTCATCAGTGCAGAAGAGGTAAGCTTTGAGCTCTTTGTCTTTCATAGCAGCAGAGTTTTTGAACTCGTCAAGGCCTGAGGCAACCATTGTGTTGTTGGTTTCTTTCAAGGCTGCAAGTATTTCCCCAACTCTTTGATCAACAGCAGCAGGTGAAAGCGTTGGCAGAGTACTCTCGCTAATCCCAGCAACAGCATTAAGAAGCTGTGTGGCTAAAACGCTCGTTGTTTTAGTGTCTTGGGCGACTTCTTTTGCATGAGTTGTTAAGAACTCTAGAGCATCCTTCGGCTCCATTGAAGCTATTTTTTCCTGGGCTGGAATTTGAACTTTAGCAATCTGACCGTCAGCAAGCTCAACTTCTGATGAATAGCCAAAACGAAGAGCTGCGAGGTCATACTTACCTAGCGCTTTGAGTTGGTTAAACTCACTAAAGGAGTAGTCCATGATGGAGGAGTAAGCAGGAGCTGCTGCCATTCCGAGAGCTTGGGCTTCTTTGTCTGTAAGGAAATTGTCCTTGTCAAAAGAGCCTGAGAAGTTGTGACGAAGGCCTAAGTTGTGGCCAATCTCGTGAATGAGGGTTGCTTTGTAGCTACTGATCAAAATGATATTTTCAACAGCTTTCTTTTGGTCTTTGGTTAAAAGATTCCATCTCTTTAAGGTACCCTTGCTTGTTAAGATTCCCGGTATTAGTTTAAGCTCAGGATAAACAACTTTCGATGTTCCACCGATAGGAAAAAACTCGATAGCAAAAGCATTGTTTTCAGAAAGCTCGTTTAAGCGAGCCTCTTTTCTAAGTACACTTTCTTCCTCTTCATCAATTTGCTTCTCAGCTTTAAGTTGCTCGATAAGAGCATCCATATTGATGTTTCTCTTGGTATGTAATCGCTTTTCGAGAAGTTTTTGAACTCTTGTGTTCGATACTCTTGAGAGCTTCTCCGAGTGGTCGTGATGACCCAAGGCATGAGTATCATGTCTTTTTAAAGCAGCGGCTACGGCAGAAACCTCATCTGTCGTAGGAGTTTCGTCTGCAACTGGAGTCTCATCAGTGTCTGGCTGCTCATTATTAGCTGGTACTGGCACTGGAGCAGGTCTTGGAGCATTCAAAAGTTCTGGAATATAAAGCTTGGCAAGAGAGGCAGGGAGATTTGAAAGAGCCTCTGGAGCAATCGAAATTGTTGTATCCATTTCCGTTGCAGGATTGGCTTCTTGAAAAGACTCAATAGTGAGGTCAACTGCACTGTCATATACTCTTCTTGTCATACTTTTAAGGACACCTAAGTACATATTAGTGTGGGCTTGAACTATTTCACCTGTATACGGGTTTGCAACAGAGGGACCATATCCAAGAAGTCCGTTGGCAAGAGGATCTTCAATGAGAACGAGAGAGTTATAGCGAAGGTCACCACTGTTAACGGCCGTTCTTGGGTTAGGTTGCTCTTTAAGCTTAATTCGAAGGGCCACATTTGCCGAAGCCATCTCTTGGTTCATGACCGCGATAGCATCTTGAGTTGCTTTCAGGATAAGGCTATTTTCTGGCTTAGAATATTCAGGGGAAAGGTGATAGAGAAGCTCTCCATTAGGGCGCTTTGGATTCCAGCGATTCATTAAAATCTTACGATCCTTTCTCTGACGATCAAATTCTCCATTAAGAATAAGCTCTTCTTTTTCAAAAAAGCCGAAGTCATTATGATCGGGAACGGGGTAAGAAACAGTTTTGTAGCTCGGTGAAGCAAGCTTATCAAGTCTCACAAGAGAGTAGAAAAACTTTACTTTGAAGCTGTTTGTAGAAAGGTTATCGTTGAAGAAACTTCGGATAAAGCAGGCGAAGTTTGTGTCCGATACTCGGTAAGCTTTTTCAAGCTCAACGTTGATAACACCACCATTTACTTCGTAGTTAACGAGCTTTGTACTTTCTGTAGAAAGACAGTTCGCTCCACTAATGGCAAAAATATCGAGACTGTTGAGCTCTCTCACTTCAAGCTTTTCAAAGTCTGGAGTAAAAGCCGTTTTTTGATACCACTCAAGTTCAGTGTTTTCTTCTTCTCTATTTGTACATTCACCGAAGGCATCTTCAGTACATCTATATTCTTTATATGAACCAGGGATGGTAAGAACAGGTGAGTCGTTGAGCTCATTGTCAGTAAAACGTTGATCTCTTTCAATCTCTAAAACTTCTAGTCCTTCTTCTGACCATTCTAAGCGAACAACCTTTTCATCACCTTGATAAAAGGGTCTTGCATCAGCAACTTCCATTGGCGTGCCAAGAGTCGAGGGAACATAGAGATATTCTACGGGCTTACCGTTTTCTTCAGTAACAAACTGACTTCGCTGAAGTTGCTCGACCTCTCGATAGACAGTGTCAAAAGGCTTTTCTTTGGCACAGCCAACGAAAAAACCTGAGCCAACGGCGACAAAGACAAGCAGGGTTGATTTTAAATTTCTTTTTTCCCAGTTCATTTGTTCTCTCTTAGTAGTTGATTGTTAAAGATGCGTAAAATGATGAATTATCTGAATTAAAAACGCCAAGGTCTAAGGCACTTCCATTTACTCCATAAGTCGCTCCACCCAACTCATGACCAAAAGTCACGCCGAAGTGGCTATCGATGTTGTAGGTTGCACTTTGTCCAAAAACGTATTGGTTTTCTCTTCTTTCGCCTTGGTAGTCCCATGACCAAATCATACTGAGGTAGCCTGAGAGTTCAAAAACAGGGTTAACAGCATAAGCCGCGATGAACGTATCGACGAAGCTAAAATTAGTATTCTGGGCCCCAAGACGATTGATTTCGAATTCGTGTAGGTTTTTAGTAAAACTAGCAATGTTGATAAATTGAACCTTTGGAATCGGAGGTATAAAAATATTAAGAAGACGAGCTGAAAGTCCTCCTCTATAGGTTTCATTTCTTCTTCTATCGTCGTTCACTGGAGCAAGAAAACGACCTTGGAAAATGGAAATCACATTCTTATTGGAAATGGACTTTAAAGTCTTTGAAGCTTCAATGATTCCTGTCGTAAAGCGATCTTGTCTCGCAAGGGTCAAGTCCTTGTTTCCACCAAAAATAAAGCGAGTGTTAAAATAGGGAAGCTTATAGCGGTAGATAGCAGAAAAACTTTGATTGAGTTGAGAATTATAAGCACTCAACTCTTTTGCACTGGCGACCGTTGTGGTTGTGAAGGTAGCTCCCCATAGCTTTGGCTTCTTAGCTCCACCGGCCTGGCCAAGTTGTGCCTGTAGCTGTGCCGCAGATTGAGACCAAGCTTTAGGGGCAATAATGAGTAATGTAATTAAACATATTTTATACATAGTTTCTCCACGATGTTCCTAGTTATAGAACGGATTGATGTAAGAATCTGGCCATAAGGTAAAAATGATGCGGGCCGTCGTCGACATAGTCAGTAAATGTTAGTTTCTTGATCGTTTTGGTCGGTCTTTCGGTGTCATCTTGAGACCTTTTTTTAGTTATTTAGCTCAATATTATCCTCTGTGGAGTGAATTTGGAGAGTATTTCGTTTTTGTGATTGCTGATCAGGCTCGATTTCAGGAGATGTGAGTTTTTTGATTTAGTCGTATTTTGTTTATATTTATGCCTCTTTGCATGCTGCTCTGTGCTGTTGTGCTCTTTCTTGGATTAGGTCTCAGAGAGAGTATGAAAGTCCCATAAATTGGGCGTTATGCTCAGCTTTTTAAGGCTTGATTGGTTGGCTTGGTAAAGTTGAGAACCTCTGCCGGGCCAATTTGAAAAAAATGAACGAGCGCTTAGATTTGAGGCGGACTTCGGTAACATGAACAAGGTTGGGTTTTAAAATGATCTTCAATCAAATAAAAGCGTCTGATCGATCTGGTAAAAAAAGGAAGTCAGAATACAAGAAGCTCGATGTTAGGGCCGAGTTCTATCGTTCTCAGCGATAGTGCGGTTTTGAATCATACTTATGTCTTTATTTTATTATTTCCGTATGATGAAAGTATGAAGAATTACGGCCTTAAATTAAAGAGTCTGCTTGAAGTGATATCTCTTTGTTTCTTTGCCTACTTTTCGGAACTAAGTTTACCTGTGCTTTATGGCCTTCTTTTTATGAGAGGAATAAAGAATATTTTTCTGAGAGAGTTTCACGGTCCTTTTGATCAGCCTTTTGTTTCTGTATTTATGGCTTTTACCCTTTTGAAATTGTATCTCCTAAATCAAAACTTAAATTTAGCGAGGGGTATCGATGAGATTATCCTTCCTTACGTTGTCGTGCCCTTAATGCTGAGCTTAGAGGGGATTTTGTTGGTCATAGGCTTACAGCGCCGAAATCGGGCCAGATCCAAGACTTTCTGAGCTGTTAGGTCGGTTAGGGCTCCGTTTTTTACTCTTGTTTGAGTTGTCAAACTATGGTTTAATATCTCAAACAAGGAGCTTTTATGATTGTTAGAGGACCTAAGGAAATACTAATAGAACTGTTGGCCTTAGATGGTGAGATTGAAAGGGTCGAGGATCTAAGACGGAGATGGAACTTGGGAGAAGATGTAAAAGAGGAGCTTCTCAATTCAATCGTTCGCCAAAAGGTTTCCGAACAAGAGTAAGTTGCTGTGGCGAAACTGACTTGATTAAAGGCCGTCTCTTCGCTAGCTTTTAGAGATGACATGCGATATCCGAGCGGCGCTTCCCAGTGAGACGGCCGATATTTTATTTTTTATAAAAGAGTTGGCCGAATATGAAAAACTCGAACACGAAGTTTTAGCAACTCAAGAGAAGTTAAAAGAAACTCTTTTTGGCCCAAATAGAAAAGCTGAAGTGATCTTTGCCTTGATAGGTGATCAAAAGGTTGGTTTCGCCTTGTTTTTTACAAGCTATTCCACCTTTTTGGCAAAGGCTGGGCTCTACCTTGAAGATCTCTTTGTGCTTGAGCAGTATCGTGGAATGGGCTGTGGTAAAAAGCTCTTACAGCACCTTGCTGGTGAAGTCGTAAAGCGAGATTATGGACGACTCGAATGGTCAGTCCTTAATTGGAATAAGCCCTCTATTCAATTTTACGAGTCCTTAGGTGCTGAAGCCATGACAGAGTGGGGAAGCTACAGGCTGGCGGGTCTTGAGCTTTCAAACTTAGTCAATGGCATCGAGACGCCTTAATTAGTTTTTAAATATTAGCTTCAATTGTTACAGACACTTCTGTGTAGCTGCAGAGCTGGCCGCAGCCTCCACCACAAGAGCTTAGAGTAAAAAGAAGGATGATGAAGCCGAGTACTTTCATTTAGTTCTCCTTGAACTGTTTCTAGTGAGTAACAAGCAAAGAATAGGCCAAATTGAATATGAGGAAGCCCATAAGAATTTAGGTCGTTAGCTGGGTGACCTAGGAGGAGGTGTCAGATTAACTGACACCTATCACGACCTCCAACAAAGGAGGTCGTGGCGTAGAAAGATCTTAGTTTAAGAAATCGTGATATTTTTAGTGGCAAGATAGGGCAGGTGACCTGTTCCGTTTTGGTAGACCTCTGAGCTCGTGGCGTAGACATCGTTCATAAGATCAAAGAGATTGCCTGAGATCATCGTCTCACTTAAAGCCTGCTTGATCTCACCATCTTTTATGAAAAAGCTATTCTTAGCGATCCCAGAGAAATCTCCATTTGCATTGGGGTAGCCACCAGAAAAGCGGCCTACAAGGATACCCTGATCTATTTCTTTGATCATTTCGCTTAGGGTTTGATTGCCTGCAGGCATATATAATCGAGAGGCAAAGTTACTTGGCTTTTCAAGTTTGAGTTTATTTTTACCATAGAGATCCACTAGGTAGCTCTTGAGTACTCCTTGATCGAAGATTGTGAGGTTTTCAGTCTCAATTCCGTCTCCTGTTAAATAGTTTGGATTAGCAAACATGGGGTCTTGAGGTCTTGATTCTAGATGCAGAAGACTCGAGCCTACTTTCTCTCCGATCTTATCTTGGAGCCTACTTGTTCCAGCAACGAGAGAGCTAGTCCTTAAGTGAGAGAGAATAAAGCTTAGAAAACTAAGAAGACACTGAGGAGTCAAAATTGCCGAGCCTGTAAGCGTTTCTCCTAGTTTTTTGGCCTTAAGGTGAAGGACAGTCTCTTCAAATATTTTTCCAAACTTTGAAGGCGATAGGAAGTCGATATTAAAGTCTGTAAATGAAAAGGAGTCGTAATTCATCGAGCTAGAAAGTTCACCATCTTGGGCATTAAAAAGGACACTAAAGACATAAAAGTTCTTTCTGGCTTCAGAGCTGGCACCCTGGCTATTGGCAAAGTGGGTGTTCGCAGAGTTAAACTTTACGGTCACGCTTCTTAAGCCAACTAGGGGGTAGAGCTCTTTGGTCTTATGAACAAATTCGGAGATAAGGTCTTTCATGGCATTTAAGTCGGCAGTATCGGGACCATGCTTAAAGGACTTGTGCTCTCTTTTTGGGGCGAAGGAATAGTCTTGGTCTGCTTTACCCGAAGTGGCAATTTCAATGGTCTTTTCGCAAGCTCTTCTCAGCTCCTCAGGGCTGAGTTGGTTGACGCTGTAAGAGCCAAGCTTCTGGTCTTTTATAACTGATAGTTCAGCATTAAATTCATCGACAGATCTCAAAAGTGTGAAGCTATCATTTTCGTAAACGAGTTCGTCAAAGGCTTGATGGGAGCAAAATATTGAAGAGTGATCCGCTCCTTGCTTTTTAAGAGTATCAATTGATGTCCTTACTGTATTTTCTAGATTCATGAGCGACCTCCTACATGTAAACGGCATTTAAGTGATGGTCCCCCATGAGAGACAATCATTCTCTGTTTTTTTCCACAAAAGCCGGTGCAGTGAATATCAAACTCATCGCTCACCATATCGACTGTTGAGAGCATATCGAAGGCCATACCAGAAATTGTTGTATCTTTAATAGCTTTACCCAAAACTCCATTTTTTATTTCATAGCCCATGGTTACACCAAACATGAACTCGCTCGTTAAGTCAGCCTGTCCATTAGAACTTTGAGTAAGGTAATAGCCGTCCTCAATAGAGGAGATCATATCGGCCAGTTTCGATTGACCAGGGTTGATTATAGTATTTCGCATTCTAATCAGAGGCTCGTCTGAATACTCGTAAGCCCTGGCACTTCCCGTCGGGCTTTGTCCGTAGTGCTGTGAGAGTTCTCGGTTGTTCATATAACCCTCGAAAACTCCATCCTGTATTAAGACGGCGTCCCTTGCTTCGACGCCTTCGTCGTCGATGTAGACTGGAACAGGCAACTCTTTTCCTTGGAATGAGTGAGCGTAGTCCACCATGGTCACAAGGTCACTACCCACTTTTTTATTAAGGTAGTTAGCCGCAACGCTACCTGACTTTACGAGGTCGGCTTCCGAAGGGTGCCCAATAGCCTCATGAGCAAGAATACCAGCAACGGCCGGGGCAAGAATAACGTCTTTTTGACCAGCCTTTGCATGAACCCCTGAGGACTTGTCTTTGACTTCTTTGTGAAGCCCCAGCATAACCTCTTCTAGTTCAGCTAGGGAGGGAAGAGCATCTCCAGGTCCTCCATTTGCTCCGTGATAACGAGAAAGACTTGTCACTTCACCATCTACTTCAATTGAAAATGTTAGGTAAAGAGATGTTCTCGGTAGCACGTGGTAGGCATGGGAGCCAAATGAATTGGCCATGGACTTCTCAAGCTGATGAAAGGCGATCATAAAGCGAGTTGACTTGAGGTCAGGAAACTTTTTAGAGGCATGCTGATGAAGCTGCTTCAGATAATCCACTTGCTCCTTGGTGGCCATCACTCTTTTTTCGCTGTGCTCTCTTTCAAAAGAAAATATTTCCTGAGGAAGTTCTAATTTTTGTGGGCCGTTTGCCGAGCTCATGAATTGAGCATTCTTGGTGGCTTTTTGTAAAAGTAGCTGGGCCGTCGCCTCATCTTGTAAGGCCGAACTTGCAAAACCCCAACCTCCGTCTGCATAGCTTCTACAGGAGAGGCCTGAACTTACTGACTCTCGATTATCGGCGAGGTCGCCATCTGCCAGGGCCAAGAAATGCTGTTTATTTGTTTGGGCCCTCAATTCGCTGTATTGCGAAGTTTTGGCCAATAGGCTTTTTAAGGAAGAGTGATGCACAGTTAAGCCTCCAGGAAGGGTAGTGTTTATAGAAGCCTATTGTAGTGATCGAGTTAATTTTAGTCACTGTCGAGGCCGTCATCAAAGCAAACTCCTTAAGTATTGGTAATCATTGGCAGTCCTTCAGGTTTCGGCTTTTAGATTCAAGTTTTATCTAGCGCTAAAGCGAGGGATTACGCAAAAAAGTCTTTCTGAACTTTGTGATCTAAAATATTGATGAGATGGCAGGTTATACCTAGATCGAAATCTGTTCGCCCCCATGGCTAAAGGGATTAGATACTTTCCCGATAGGCATAACATGAGAAAATTATCCTACTGCAAGACACTTATAGTTCTATCTCTCTTTCTGACCTTGGCTTCATGCGTGCCCGATGAAGAGGATTGTCAAAATAATCCTGAGCTTCAAAACACTCAAGCTTGTCAGGACTTAGGAGGTGGTGAAGGTGAGACTCCTGTTGAACCTACGCCCGAGCCGACTCCTGAACCTTCGCCTCCACCGGTAGAGCCGCCAACACCAACTGTACCCCCTGTTCCAACTGAGCCCGTTGGGGATTCAACTTGGCAGGAAAATGCTGAGTATATCTCTGACTTGGTCGATGGCCGCTTTAATAACGATGAACTGTCAAAGTTTAGAAAGGCAGAAAGTTTCTCAAGAGGGGACTCATGTCATCAAGAACTACAAAATGCTAACAGATTTGCCGACGCTATCGCTTATTTTGTTGAAGTGCTAACCCAAGATCAAAAAGTTCAATTGCAAGGAGTGGCCTCTTTTTATGGAATGAGCAGCAGTGATGCGAGCTACTTTCCTGTCAGCCTGACTTCACACCCACTGTGTCGGGTTACTTCTTCAACTCTGGGCAACACTATCCGTAATGTTCCAGGAAGTATCACCATTGGGCTTGCCGCTCGATTTGCAGATGATCACAATCGTTTCAGAAATCTGGCCCTCGCTGGAAATAATGAAGGAGAAAATGACCTTCGTAAATTATGGGGAACTTTTTTCGCCTGTCTATCTTACTCCGAAAGCCTATCAACCGCCGATACCAGCAGCTCCATAAGAGCGGCTAGCAAGTATGCCCCAAGCGGTTATAGAAAACCGGCCGGCGTGAAGTTCTATGAAGATCCGGCGCAAAATGAAGCAAGTAGACTTAATATAGGTATGTTTCAGTTCACTCCTACTTATACTGGGAATATCAACCCATGCTTTAGGCAGTGGAATCGAGACTTTCCAAGTTGTGAGATAAAAAGGGGGAATCGAGGAGAAGTGATTCCTGTTGTGGGCTCTTCCCTTCAACACTTTAATGCTTACTGTGGTGTTCACAAGTTGCTACAAACTTTCTCTGTTCAGGTAAATTCGTCAAAATCAAGAAATACTCACCCAGATAATGTTTCCAACTCGCGTCTGAAGGCGTCAGGTGATCGTTGTGTCACACCTCACTTCTACGCAGGCTGGGCCTATAATCACTTTGGGCCGCTTCAAAACTCGACGGGATCAAACTTAAATAAGCTTCTTCGTTGTGTTTACCCTCAGTAGTGAAATTGACAACTTAGCCTATCTTTATTCCCTCCTTATTATTTAGAGGAGGGAAATTTTACAATATCTCTCTGTGCCCTCTTATTTTAGGTATGACTGCTTTTTTAAACATGAAGAAGTAGGAGGTCATAATGAAAAATCTCGTAATTCTAATTTTTCTTATTGCCAGCTTATCGAGCACTGTAAGAGCAGTTGAACCTTTTCAAATCGAAGGTGTCTACCTTGGTTCACGTTGTGGCGTGCGCGCTCAGGTCTTGGGCAATCGTATGAAGTTCGAAATTATCAAAGATAGCATGATTGTCGCTGAAGATAGCATCCCACTCTTTAGCTTTGAGACAGTCGAGACGAGCAATAGCTTTGTCTTTGAGAGAGAGGTCTTTGGGCCTACTGGCGAAGAGGTGAAAATAGTATCGGGAACTACTTTTGGACGTCGATTAAGAAGCCTTACCCTTAAAACGAAAGGCTCAGGTTTTTTCAATAGTCGATCTAAAAGTTGTCGAGGGCTTCTGCCTCAGGGAAGGCTTTAGTCCCAGGCAAGGCATTGCGTTGGCACGTCCGTACCCAAGAAGTCGATCTCTAGAGCTTTAAGTCTCAAGTACTCATCTTTGGTGTTAGCATTCCATCCGGTAATCTTTAAATTATATTTTCTGCACTTTGCAACCAGCTGCTCATCAATAAATTGTGTGTTGAAGCTTAAGCCTTGAGCCTCAATCGATTTTGCGATTTCTTGTGGCTCTAGCGGATAGGCGTAGATGAGACCTGCTATGTCCAAATTCTTATGATTGAAGCGTAAATCTTTTAACCAGCGATGATGAAAAGAAATTATTGTTACTTGCTCCTGATGTTGGACTTCCATTGCTTTGATAAGTTTATTTAGGGCCGGGAGTGTTTTTTTGTCTTTGATTTCTATCTGAACATGAACACCTTTTGAGAGAAGATAGTCGAGCACTTCTTGGAGGAAGGGGATTTTTTGACCGGCTCCAGCATCTAGGCTTCTTAATTGAGTGAAAGTGTGGGCGCTAATAAGCCCGTTGCCATTCGTTGTTCTGTCTAGAGTTGAATCATGAATAACCATCAGCCGCTCATCGCTTGAAAGATGAATATCTAGCTCAACGGCCTTGAGGCTAAGTTTTACGGCATGTTGAAAGCCTTGCATGGTATTTTCAGGCTTTTCATCTTTTGCCCCTCGATGACCCATTAAAATCATAATTTTCTCTTTCTTGGTTGAAGTTAGTTACTTAAAAGCTCTTAAACAATAACCAGCTTTTATGACCCTGTAAAAAACCCGCAATAGTGCTTAAAGTCATGATAAAGAGCAAATCTTTCTCTATCTTATGAGCATCTTAAGCGGGTATTCAAAAAGACCTTTTCTCTCATCAAATAAAAGAGAAGGACAGAGAGAAATACGTTTCTATAGATTGAATCTCAGTTGATTAAAAAGAGGAGAAGCCCATGTTCTTTGAAGGGGCAGAGAAAAAGTGTGAAATTATTGTCTCACCCAATTGTCGTCCATTAACTGACAGGCCGCTCGCCTTTTGGCAGGACCTGGTGAGTAAGTGCGAGGCCACCATTCTTTCCACGATAAAAAATAGTAAAGTTCAAGCTTACCTCCTGAGTGAGTCAAGCCTCTTTGTGTGGGAAGATCGCATTCTTATGCTCACTTGCGGCCAGACGAAACTTGTCGAAGCAGCGGAGTCATTTATTAATTCTTTGGGAGCAGAGAATATAGACTGTCTGTTTTATCAGAGAAAAAACGAGTATCGATCACAGCTTCAGCCTAGTGACTTTGTGGATGATGCTCAAAGATTGGCAAAGAAAATTGATGGGCGTGTGGTTCGCTTTGGGAAATTACATTCTCACCACACTCTTCTTTTTCACAGCACAAAAGAGTTTCGGCCTGTAGAGCAGGACAAAACATGTGAACTTCTCATGTATGATATGGCCCCTGAAGTTATTCGCTTTCTAACTAATGAGAATCTATCAAAGAAAGAGCTAAGAGATTTCTTTAAACTAGAGCAAGTCTTTGAAGGTTTTACTTTCGATGATTTTGTATTTAAGCCTTACGGCTACTCCTTGAACGGAATTAAGGAAGGTCAATATTTGACGATTCATGTGACTCCGCAAGAGACGTGTCCTTATGTGAGTTTTGAGACAAATCTGCTGATCTGTGAGAAGTCACAAGTCATATTGAACCACTTTGTCGAGGTATTGAGACCTGGCTCTTTCGATGTGCTGAACTTTAACTGCAGCACTGATTTAAGCTTTGAAAAAAGCTATGTTAAGACTATTCATGTACGTGATCGATTAACGATTGCGTATGACGTAGATTTTCGCTACTTCAATAAACAACAAGAGCATCCCGAAACAATGTACACCTATAACAGCTTAGAAGAATTATAAGGAATTGAGATGAACTCAGAACTATGGATTGAAGAAAAATTTGAAGATTTTATGGGACTGCGCTTAAAGGTTGAGAAAACCCTTTTTAGTGGAAAAAGTCCCTTTCAGACGGTCGATGTGGTCGAAACGAAAGGTCACGGTAAGATGTTGCTAAACGATGGACTTATCATGGTAACAGAGAGGGATGAGTTTATTTATCACGATATGATCACTCATGTGCCTCTCTTTGTTCATCCTAATCCAAAGAATGTTCTTGTTATCGGTGGCGGAGATGGAGGAACGGCCAGAGAAGTAATTCGTCACCCGAGTGTGGAAAAATGTGTCATGGTGGAGATTGATAAAATGGTCGTCGATGCCTGTGTTGAGCATATTCCACAAACTTCCAGTATGCTAACAGATCCTCGTATCGAGTTGATTATTGGTGATGGTGTTAAGTATATCGAGGACGCTGTGAATTCAGGGCAAAAATTTGATGTCATCTTAGTCGATTCAACTGATCCTATCGGGCCGGCACAGCCTCTCTTTGGGCATGAGTTTTATGAAAATATCTACAAGGCTTTATCAGAAGATGGGCTTGTGGTTAGTCAGGGGGAGAGTCCTTTTTACCAGACAACAATGCAGAAGAAACTAGTTCAGATCTTGCATGATACTTTTCCGATTGTAAGTCTCTATAACTTTAATAATATGACTTATCCCGGGGGACTCTGGTCTTTCACTTTTGGCTCCAAAAAATTTCATCCTTTAAGTGACTTTAACGAGGCAAAGGTTGCAGAATCAGGCCTTGAGTTTGCTTATTATAATAAAGAGATTCATCGAGGTGCTTTTGCTCTACCAAATTTTCAACGCAAGAATATTGCAGAGTACTTAAAGAGCTAGATCAAAACGAGGTAATAATGGCCAAGCAATACTGGTTGATGAAGTCTGAGCCTGATGAGTTTAGCTTTAGAGACCTTAAAAAAGTAGGGACTGAGTCTTGGACAGGAGTTAGAAATTATCAGGCTCGAAACTTTATGAGAGACCATATGAAGGTAGGAGACGAGGTTCTCTTTTATCATTCGAGTTCGAAGCCTCTCGGTATTGCTGGAGTCGCTGTCGTGGCATCTAAGGCTTACCCAGACCCTACTCAGTTCGATAAAAAATCGAATTACTACGATCCCAAATCAAATGAAGATAACCCGCGTTGGATGTTAGTTGACGTTAGTTACAAGCAAGAATTTAAGAAATTTGTTTCTCTTGAGACGTTAAAAGACCAAGCGGAATTGAAGGAAATGCTAATCCTAAAAAAAGGAAGCCGCCTTAGTATCACTCCCGTTTCGAAACTAGAGTTTAATTGGATTAAAAAAATAGGAAATGATAAATGAAAAACCTCTCTTTTAATAAGAACACAGCCCTTATCTTGGCCTTCTTTTTTGCCTTGATTCCCAGCGGTTTTTCCAAGCAATTTGAAATTAGCTCTCAACATAGTTTTGTCAACTTTGAGGTCGACTACATGAAAGTTTCTGTAGTCAAAGGAACTTTTGACGACTTTGAGGGAAGCTTTACCCTGGACCCTAAAACCGGCAAGGTTTCTAATCTCGACTTTTCGATAACCGCTAAATCAATTAACACAAGAGACTATAAACGTGACAAGCATCTGAGAGATAATGATTTTTTTCATGTGAAAAAACACCCTCAGATTTTTTTTACGGGAACCGGAATGAAGTATAAAGATGGTGTTCTTTCTGAGATTACCGGTACCTTGGAGCTTGTCGGCGTTCTTAAGCCTATTACCTTCGCAGTCGACTGGAGAGGCTTTATGAGTGATCCAATCGACAAAGGAAAGAAGAGTTTATTTCTGAGGGCGAAAACCACGATCAATCGCAAAGATTTTGGCTTGACCTGGAATAGGGCCCTTGATTCTGGGGGATGGATTGTAAGTGAAAAGGTGCGCCTCGATGTGGTCATTGAAGCTACTCCCAGTGATTCAAGGCCTGCTTTCTCTCGATTTCTTAAAAGGAATCGAAAGATAAAAAATAATCCACTGGATCAGTTGAACCAGGCTCCTAAAGCAGTAGCCCCAGAAAAAAAAAGCCCTGAATTAGCGGTCAGTAAAAATCAGAAAAAAAAGAAACCCTCCGCCAATGATTATCAAGGATTAAAGTCTTACCTACCTCTTCTCGTGGGCTTTATTATTTTCATTGGTCTGATTGTGAGTAGTGGCTTCTTAAAAAAAGCAATGATGTCCTTTTTAGAAAAACACTTCAGCGAGACTGTTGCTGAGCTCGTAAGTGATGTCTTCCTCTACTCTTTTGTTTTAGCGGCGGCTATTCTATCCGCACCCTATATGGGTTACGGCGACTTTTTTAGTAAGTAGGGCGATAAAGTCTTCCTACTGCCATCTATCTTCGTCTTTACTTTGAGGCCGAGAAGCTCCATGACGAATGGGTAGACATGAATATTTTCAAAAGCCTGAATCTCCCCTGATGGTCTTACATCTGGGCCGTATGCTAGAAAGAGACCACCCATCTCTTCGGTGGTGATGGGGTCATAGCCATGGGTCCCTCCTTTGGCAGGTGGACCACTGGATTTGTCGGGTTCAATGTAATGACCTGGATCTGCTAGGAGAATAATATCCCCTGTTCGGGGGCTGTTGAAATGAAAGCGCTTTGGCAGTGTTTCTTGAGTATAGGCCGTGAGGCCGTCGACGCTCGAGAAGGCTTTCTCGAGTTTTTCAATTTTACTTTTGTCTTTAGCATATCCAATTGTAATTGGACCTTTGCCTTCAAAGAAGACTTCATCCTTGTCATACAGGTCGGCCAAAAAAAGAGTGCCATTTGGCTTGATGGTCATCATTCCATGATCACTAACGATAACAAAGTTCACGGGAAGGCTGAGGCTAGAGACCGTTTGGTCTAAGCTTTGAATTAATTTATCCACCTTCATAATCGCTTTTTTAACTTCATTTGAATCCGGACCGTCTTGATGGCCGGCACTGTCGACGTAATGAAAGTAGAGGTGAAGAAGGTGCGGTCTCGTATCCTCAGGCATCTTGAGCCAGTCGATAATTTGCTGAACCCTTTGCTCACCGGAGTTCGATTGTTGATAGGGTAGGTAGTAGTTGGGGTAGTAGCCTTGAATATTAGCATCGCTGCCTACCCAGAAATAGCTAGCCGAAAGAAGTCCTTGCTTACGAACACTGAGCCACAGAGGCGTACCGTTATACCAGGAGCCATCTCTTGTGGTGCTATTATCTCCAAGGCGGTAGCTCTGTTTCCGTGAGGGATCATAAAAGCGATTGGCAACGATTCCATGGTTATCTGCGTAAAGGCCGGTGACGAGACTGTAATGATTAGGAAAAGTTTTACTAGGGAAGATGCTATAAAGCTTTTTAGCCCTGATGCCTCTGGCCTCAATTGAAGATAAAAAAGGTGGTTGATATTTTTGAATGTAATCGTGGCGAAAACCGTCGAGAGAAATCATGACGACATAGGGATGTTTGTTGGCGTCGTCTTTATTCTTCAGCAAGCCAGACTTATCGGATTTATAGGGAGAATTTAAGGAGGAGCAAGAGCCTATGAAGATTGAAGCCAAAAGGGCAAAAATCTTGGCCATGAAACTAGAGCTCTTCATCGCGAATTTTCATCAAGATCTTATGATAGTAAAAAGAGGCAGGATACTTTGTGCTCATGTAATGATCTGGGCTTAGGGTAAGTCCCTTCGTTTGTATTAAAAGACTTTTAATTTCGGGGTTTTGTAAAACCTTCTCTCTTATCGCCCTTGTGATGAGCTCTAGGTGATAGGCCGAGCCTTGGGCCCCATCAACGTAATTGAAAAAGAATTCGCCGTAGGAAACGATGGATAAAGAATTAGCCCTTAAGATGGCGTTAGCTTTATTTCCCGCACTTTTGGCATCCCAGCCTGTCATAGCGAAAACTTCTAAGCGGGTATGAGGCCACTCTTGTATTTCGGTCCTTGGATCAGTTTCGAGGCTAAGGTCAGGATATTTGAGTCCTTGCCATAGGCCTTCAATAGAAGCGTACTTAATGTTATCGAGGACAAACGGAGAGTCTGCAAAATTACTGAAAACGCCGAGTTCTGTTCTCTTAGAAAGGATAACTTCGCCTAACTTCGCTTGAGCTGGGGCAATTTCCCAGCCACGCACCTCGTCTGCGGGGACCTCGATCCACCATTGCTGAGGATAATTTCCTCTGTCTATCTGAGCAAAGCTTTGAGTCGCAAGGCAGAGGAAAACAAAGAGAAAAGAAAAAGACTTTTGGAAATACATAAGACCTCAGAGTTCAATTGTCGGGTACTTGATCTTATGTAATCTCTCGATCTCTGCCAAGTCTTTCGCTACGCACATTAAACGATTACCCCGATAGCTCTTTAAGAGAAAATCTCCTAAAGCTGCGAAGTAAGGCCTTCTTTTCAAGGATAGGGAGTTTTTTCCTCCTTTAGACCGAAGGCAAAAGAGCGTACTAAAATAGTCATATGCCGCTAGACAGTAGGAATATATCCCCTCAATTGACGGGGGAGCACGATGACCACGCTCTTGATGATAAAAAAGATCATCAGGGTCTTTCTGTTATTTTAAAAGGAGCCTATCGTTATTACTGGTCAGAGGGACTAAGTCATTTCTTTTATCGACTTGGTGGCGGCTCTCAACATGTTCGTAGCTTTTTAAAAACCAAAAATAAAAAACTTTTGATTATTTCGCCTGGCAGGGGAGAGTCATCCCTGAAGTATGCTGAGGTTTGCCAAGAGTTAAAGTCTGCCGGCTTTGATATTGTTGTGGTTGATCATCGAGGGCAGGGCTTCTCCGAGCGCTTTGCCAGTGTAGGTAACTTTGGGCATATTGAAAATTTCTCTGATTACGCAAGCGACCTTCAATCGATAGCTGATCACTTCAAAGAGAGGAAAGTTGAGCTTGGGTCTAAATATGAAAAGACTCTTGTTCTGGCCCACTCAATGGGAAGCTCGGCGGCCCTTCTAAGCCAAATAAAGAATAGTGAGTTTTGTGACGGAATGATCTTAGCTAGTCCGATGGTACGAGTATTGGTCGGCCCTGTTCCTTCTCCTATTGCCAAAATCATTTTAAATTTAATTCGGCTGACTTTCATGCGCCACCGTTGTGTAAAGGGAGCAGCTAAAAGGGAGACTTCTCTTATTTTTGAAGAAAATATTCTCACCCAATGTGAGCAACGTTTTTCCCACTTTAGAAAGCTGGAGAAGCGTCACCCTCAAATTAAGTGCGGGCCTCCCACCTTTTTATGGCTTGGGGAAGCTGTTGGTTTGACGAGAAGTCTATTTAAAGAAGCCTCGAAACTTGAAGTCCCGATTCTCGTTATGCAGGCCCAAAACGACCAGCTGGTTTGCAACAAAGCGCAAGACAAACTCATGCTTAGATTAAAAAATGGTCGCATGATTCGCCTCAAGGAATCGAGACATGAGATTTTGCAAGAGCGAAGCTCTATTCGTAACAGGGCTTTTGTGCAGATCCATAAGTTTCTAAAAGAAATATAAATAATTTTAAAACTTAGTATTTTTAACTACTTAGCTTGCTTGTCTCTCCAACTCTAGTTTAAGTCTTAAGGTCAGTACTCCGAAAAGAAGTTTGAGGAGAGTTTATGACATCTGGACCGCGCTCACCAAAAAGTAAGAAAGCCACACTGAAAATGATTTTATCTCTCACTGGACTTGTTGTTCTGCTGGGCGGATTCACTCATTGTGTGATTGAGCCACCAAAGTCTGCGACGAAGGTCAACTCGAGGGGCACGGCAAGCTCCACTGCCAACGATTCTTCGAGTAATACGCAAACCCCCGTGAACCCAACAGTTACACCGACTCCGGTGGTGGTCGTACCAGCTCCTCCTGTTGCTGGTGACCCTGGTCGAGAGTTCTTTAATCAAACCATCCTTCCCAATTTTCAAAATGCCTGCATGGTTTGTCATACGGACCCTGTAAACCAACCCCCTATCCCAGGGCCTTTGACTATTTATAATTACGATCAAATGCGCGCGAGAATCTCCAGTGGAAGCAGCGCTACCGACAATGTTTTAATTCAAAAGGTTCAAGGCATCCTTAGCCACGCAGGTGGTAATCGTTGTCCTGGTGGAATTAATGATCCGATTTGTAAAAATATAACCGATTGGTATGCCATCGAATTTCAGGCGCCGCCAGTGGCCCCGACTCCTCCTCCCTCAGCGCAAGGCCTGGCCGGAATGGTTACTGTTGTTTCTAGCCTCGGGAAAGTTTCTGGTTATGCTGCCAATGTGGCGAACGTAACGAGCACAGTTGGTGTGAATTTTTATTTGGACGGTCCTAGCGGAGCGGGTATTCTTCTAAACAATTCACCCATTTCCGCAAATCAAGCTGGATTTAATGGAGGATATGCAGGGGCGCACGCCTTTAGCTACTTCCTACCTATTTTGTATCGTGATGGTATTGCCCACACTCTTTATGCTTATGCTGTAGAAAATAACGTGGAAACTCAACTCCAAGGCTCTCCTTACAACTTTACGGCCTATGTCTCATCAATAGATGGCTACAATTATTACAACTCTACTGTAAGGCCACTGTTGCAAAACAGATGTGCTGCTTGCCACTCTATTAATTACGATCAACACTTTGGTAGTCTTCTCAGTCCAAGTCCTTCAAACGGAGGTTCTATGACGGACAATGAGATGATTAACATGCCAGCAGGCAGTCACATGGGCACGAATCATCCTGGTGGAAATATTTGTGGATCTAAAGATAACAGCCCTTGTGTGGAGTTGCAGACTTGGTGGGACCTAGAATTTAATTAAAACTTGAGTTCGACTTGCATAGAATAGGTTTCGGCCAGCTGCTCTATAATCGCCTTTATTTCTGAGCTCGGGATAACTGAATCTACTGCGGAGAACTTTTCTAAGGGAGAAAAACTGCAACCATTTTCACATTTCACATCGCCAGTATGAAGCTCTACATACTGAATAGAATCTTTATTATTAAAGTTCGAGTACCACTTAAAGAATTCATCACATTTATGACGAAAATCAGCGACGACTTCATCGTAATAAGTCGGGTCTATGTTGAAAAGAAATCGCCCCGTGTCGCGCCTCTTTCCATTAATGTAGATATCAACCGCACCTTTTTGTTTGAGAAAAAGACTTTGGTTAAAACATTTGGGACAGTACATCCTAGGCAGTGTAACATGGGTCTGCAGAGCTTTTAAAGCTCTATTGCTGGAGGAAATAGTGAAAGGTGAACAGCTCTTTATTAAGATGCGAGACGACATAGAATTACACTCTGAAGTGGTTGAAAAAGGCCACGATCAATGGCTGATTATTACTCATGGAATAGGCGAGCATCTCGGTAGACATTCTTATTTCATGGACCTTTTTTCCTCTCAATTTAACCTGTTTTTCTACGACCTGCGCGGTCATGGACTTTCTATGGGAGAGAGTGCCCATATTAACGACTTTCAGGATTTTATTTTAGATTTAAGCGAAGTTCTTGGCTATTTGAAGAAGCGCTATAGAATGCAGAGGTTCTGTCTTTTTGGTCACAGCATGGGCGCGCTCATTACGGCCAGTTTTATGCAGAATATGGTGAGTGCTGAGACCTATCCAGAGAGAGTGTTTTTAAGTTCGCCTCCCGTGAGTTTTGGCGGTCCCTTGGGCCCAGTCATCCGCAGCTCTCCTCGAATTCTTTTCTCTTCATTGGCTGCATGCCCCTTAAGTGCGAAGCTTGGGGGATTGGTGGATCTTAATTATCTAAGCCACGATCCAAGGGTTAAGGAAGCTTACAAAAAGGATTCTAAAAATCATATGAAGCTTCACTCAAAGTTACTACTGGAAATGGTTAAGTGCTCTGGGGAAACCTTTTGTCGACCGATTGGACCTCGCTGTCCTTCCTTCGTTTCCGTTGGTAGCGAGGACAATATTGTTCATCCTAGCTCCCTTGTTGATTATTTTGAAAATATTGAAAAGAGCTTTGAATTAAAAGTCATCGATGGTGCTTTTCATGAAGTGCATAATGAAATAGAGAAGTATAGAACGATCTATTTCAACTTTCTTAAGCTGAGCCTTTGCTCTTAATATGGGTTTGCTTTTTGGAGTGAGGTTTTTATGAGTAGCATGCAGTTGTTGAGCTTGATCACAGATTTTGGCTTCCGAAGTATTTCAGTTCAGGCACACGAGGTAGAACTTCTTTGTAAAGGAAGTGATTTTTCTCAAACTCTTCCCATCACTTTCTTAGATCGTGAAATAGGTCTGTTAAGACTTGATAATAAGGGCTCAAACGCTAGTCTCCTGGCCCAAACCTTAGCTCCTCTTTTGATGATGCATAGGAAAGGTCTTTCATGGGATTATGCCTGTGAGCTGTTTGTTTGGGTAAATGGAGCTAAAAATCTCATCCCAGAAGTGACGGATTGGATAGGTATCTACTACAAAGCCAACTATTTTTGGAAAGAGGATACGACTGATCTTATTCTGGGACCTTTTCTAGGTGAGGGGACTGATCATCAAAGAATTCCTCTCGATAAAGGACTTTGTGGCCTCGCCCTAAGAGAGGAGCGAGTTGTAAATGTTGCTAACGTTGAGGATGAGTCACAGCATATTGCCTGTAGTCTGAAAACCAAGAGCGAGCTTATCATCCCTCTTCTCGATAAAAGTGGAGAAATGGTGGCCGAGTTGGATATTGACTGCAATCAATTAGGCGCCTTTACCCCTGACAAAGAAGCGAAGTTTAAAGATTATGCTTTAACTTTTCGCAGTGGTTTAAGAACCGACTGATTATTTCAAGACCACCTTTCTTCGCTGAGTCTTTGATTTCTGATTTTATTAAGGGACTTTGATTCTCTATTTCAGAAGCTATAAAAAAATCGCTGGCTTCTGGATGCGCCTGTATTCCTAGAAAAGGTAAATCTTGATGGGCGATTATATCAAACTCACACTCTGAACTGGTGCCTATTTTCCTGAGCTTATTAGGCTTAGGTTTAGCTGAAGCCCCTTTCTTAGTTTCGTACAAGCAGTATGAATGGGCGGTAAAAACTTTAAAGGCTTCACCTTGATTGAAGCCCCAACTGTTTTCGATAATATTCACCTCGCGAACTCCACTGAAACGCCTATCATTGGGATTTTTTTTCACACTTAAACCAAAGCAATGAGCTAAAAGTTGATGACCAAAACAAATTCCTAAAACAGGTCTGTCTTGATTTAATTTTTCTAGGCAGAAGTCGGCCAAGCTCCTTTGCCAAGGAAGATCGTCTTCAACATTGGATGCACTACCAAGAATGATATAGGCATCAACGGCAGTTTCCCCCACGAGAGTCTTCATTCCTTCTCGTACCGGGTGATGGTAGTGAAACTTGTGGTTAAGCTGGTCTACAAGACTATTGAAGCAGCCATGGCTGGCTTGTTTAATGGCACAGTCAATTATAGAGATTGTTAACATTTGGGACCTCTTAGGCTTACTTGGATCATTGACTCCACTATTAGTATTATTTAGGTTATGAACTTTCGGTATGTTAGCCAATATCATGAGCTTCATTGACTAATTTAGTCAAATCAGAAGGTTAACTTTTTGGTCAGTCTCCCGATAAGAAGGTGAGGTATAAGGCCTTCATGGAGCCTGTACAGTTTAATAGGAACAAAAGAGGAGTAACTTTTTGGCAGTGAACAAGCTCAACATTGAGTTTGAAGACGACGAGGAAATCCGAGCGCGGGAAGAAGCGAAGAGGAAGAAATCGGAAGCTTTAGGAGACGTCGATCTTGCCTTTGGTGAGGACGATGATTCTGCGTCTGCATCAGCAAAGAGAAAGGCGCTCTCACGCCAAAGAGAAGGCGCAAGACCAAGTTCTTCGGGACAACCTCAACAACCTCAAGGCCAACAAAGAAGGCCGGAGGCACCACAACAAAGCAGATCAGCACCACCCCAGTCATCTCAGCAAGGGGACTTCCAGCAGTTACCAACCCGTCAGGTTTATATTGGTCCAGAGTACAAACTGGGTGATGAGTTAAAAAAGATTGCAGCGAGCAATCAGGTTTTGGCCATTGAGATCGAGGCTCGTGTAAAGGTTGAGGTGACTCAACAGCTAAGTACAATGATTGCTGAACATCATGCGAAGAATAAGCTCCTTGAGCACAAGATCAATAAACTACTCACAAGTATTCATCAAAAGGCTCCTGCTACGAAGGGCGAACTGATGGCCATAAAGAAGCTTCTAAAAGAGCAAGCAAGTCTTACTTCAGAAGTTGAAGGAGAGGCTACACAAGGTAGCAATGGCAGTTCCGTTAAAGACGCCTCCAGCGCCATCGCTAAGAAAAAAGCGGCTTAATCCCAGTCCCCATTTGAGTTTCTCAAGTCCTCCAAGCATAATGGTATTTTAAAAGGTTTTTTAAAATGAATAAAAATATCGCTCTTGTTATTCTTCTTCTTACATCGCTTTTTTTAGCTCTTAAGCTAAATGACGTCTCGTCTAAAAAAGCATTGATGCCCTTAAGAAATGACCTTGAAGAGGGAGAGGTTCGTGTTGTCATCAAGGACTACCCCTCGCAGTCTGGAGCTGAGGATCGGGATGTTTTTAAGGCCCGTCGCTATTACGAGAAAGCCTTTAACCTTTTCTTAATAGCTTTAGGCGTTAGGTTGTCTGATGATCAGAAAGAAGAGCTTAATGAATTAATAGAAGCTCCCGAGAACTATATCTCTAAGTCTGATAGTGAAGAAGAGGAAGTTGAAGAGCTAAAACTTGAGCAGGTCGCTAAAGAGCTAGACTTCAGCCCAGCGAAAAACTTTGCTCAATTAATAAAGGAAAAAGAGTTGGCCCTTGAGCACATAAGAGATGAGGCTCTTATAAAGGACTTACAAGGAAAGGTTTTAAAAGACCCCTCTCTTTTTTATGCTCGAAGTAAATATATAAAAAAACTTGGGGCCTTGAAGAAAGTTATAGGTGAGTATCGAGGCCAGCTCTACCGAATATCTGGAGAGAATAAAGGGCGTACAGACGAGATCTACTTAAAGATGGACTTTCATTTGAAGGAAGAAGAAATCGAGGGAGAGTTTAATCTTATCCTCTCTTTTGATGGAAGGAAGTATAGTAACTCCAGCGGCAATGGAGCAAATGGCAATGTACGCTTGCGAAAAGGGTCGATTATAATCGAGGCCGGACCAGGAAGCTTTTTCCATTTTGCCGATCAAAAAATGAGGCAGGCAAACTTTTACACCAATGGCACGCTTATTGGCTTTGCTCGCTTTACTCGATTGTAACGTTCTGTCGCTAAACGGGACAGCGAGACTGTTGAACGTTTTCGAGCTCTATCGAAAATGGTGACACTTTGAAAGGGACTTTTTCAGGTATCCTAAAAAGTTGCTCACAATTACCCCCATGATAAATTCTGCACCTAAGAGCAATATTAATATCTTGAACTTTCACAAAGGGTGCGGAGATCGACTTTATAGGGTCGATGCCACTATAAAAGTGTAGGCTATTTATCCTATCAACCGAGAAAAGGTAGTTTCCATAAATTGAGATAAGTTTTGTTTTCGAGCCCTTGTAATCCTTTAAATTAAAATGGCTTGAAGAAGGGCCGCCCGTAAAAGACATATTGCAGTTGGATAGTGGCGTCGTTCCCCACAACCAATGTTGGCGTACTTTTTTAGGTGTTTTCAATTTTAGTCGGTGCTTTCCGCTTTTAAACACATGGGTTTGGGGCTCGACTTTTTCTCCAAAGAGCGCATACAAAGTTGCTGTGCCCGTTGGACTATCGACTTTTAGCTTGAGCATTTTGTTGGTTTTATTGGGTTCAGTCCAAGTGCGTCCACCAAGCCATCCTAAGCGCAAAGGAGCCGTGGATTGCCAGCTAACGGAAACTTCGATGGGCGGGAATTTCTCCATCTCACTTTGCTTCATAGGGGCTGAGGCCATGAGTATTGAAAAAAGAGAGAGAAATATGATCATAGTGGAGCTTAGACGTATAAAAAATAATAGGCAAAAAAAAACCTCACTTTGAGTGAGGTTTATTACTTTTTAAATTTATCGTGGGCCGCCGCCTCCAGGACCATCATCATTAATCGGTGGTCTTTTAGGAATAATTCGCTCGAGAGAAGTTTGATGAGATCCATTTTTCAATGAAACCTGACTAGATGCGCTAGTCACGCCACTGAAAGCGTATACGCTTGCAAGTAGGGCCGTCATTGCAATAAATAGTTTCATAAATAACTCCATTGGTATGTTTATTCTCTTCTTGTTTTTAAGGCTTTTTCGCTTTTGATGCAAATGTACTTTTCAAGCATTGTCTTTTGTCTTTCGTAATTTTAATAAGTTAGCCACTTACTGTAAGAAATAGGTCTTTCTTACAGCATTTTTTTAGAAAGTAGTGTCAATCTTAGCCTTAAAGACCTTCCAAGTGCTTTACTCTTATCAACGCTGGTGGATGGGAGTGATGATAGGCCGAGTAAGAGGGGTCTGGTGTGAGGGTGCTCGCATTGTCTTTATAGAGTTTAACTAAAGCAGAGATAAGCTCGTGGGCATTGGCATGTTCGGCCGCAAATGTATCCGCCTCAAATTCATACTTTCTACTGACACTCGCGCTGATAGGGGTCATCCAAAAAGTATAAACTCCACTGACCATTGCAAAGAGCATTAGGGCGAGATGAAGTTTTATGTTCTCAACGCCATGACCCTTAAAAAAAAGTGGACTGTCGGCCAGATTTCCGAGGATGAAGAAGGCAATGAAACTCAGGACAACACCTTTTGTGAGTTGCTTGATAACGTGCTTTCTCTTGAAGTGTCCCAGCTCATGGGCCAAGACGGCCTCTACCTCGGCCGGTTCTAAGGTTTTAATGAGGGTGTCAAAAAAGACGATACGCTTATTTTTACCGAAACCTGTAAAGTAGGCATTTCCATGAGAACTTCTAATACTTGCATCCATGACAAAGAGACCATTGCTCGTGAAGCCCGTTCTCTCTAAAAGAGAGAGAACTTTTTCTTTGTGGGCCCCTTCTTGCATTGTACTGAATTTGTTAAATAGAGGAGCTATAAAGCGAGGGTAAGCCCAGAGTAGGAGAAACTGAAAGCCCGTCAGTAAAGCCCAACCGTAAATCCACCATGTTTCTCCTAGAGATTTCATCACCCAAAGAAGCCCTGCAAAGAGAGGCATTCCAAGAACGGCACCAAGGAGTAGCCCTTTGGCCATATCTTTGACAAAGAGAGCGGGAGTGACTTTGTTAAAGCCAAACTTCTCTTCTGTAACAAAGGTTGAGTAGAGACTTTGAGGAAGGGAGAGAAGAGTACCAATAGCCCCAAAAGCCGCGACAAAGGCAACGCCCTCCCAAATAGGGGAGAGTGAAAATGTTGAGATCCATTGGTCTAAGTAATTAATGCCGCCGCCAAGAGTCCAGAACAAGAGAAGCGCAACATCGATGAGTCCAAAAATTTGCCCAGTCTTTATTTTCTCTGCCGAATAGTCTGCAGCTTTTTGATGCTCCTCAAGAGTGATTGAGTCTTGAAAGCGATCGGGAACTTTGGCCCTGTTTTTTAAAATATGGCTCTTGTTTTTAGCCTCAAGAACAGCCTCGATGACATATTTTGCAAAAAGGAAAGTGAGGAAAATTTTTGTGACGGCCGAGGCGCTAAGGGTCATGGTTAAACCTTGATTAAACAACGATTGAAATCCTATGAAACTAAGAATAGCCTGTGGCGAGCACAAATTAAAGAGGACAGATCATGAAAGTGCATCAAATTTTTACAGATTCGCCTCTTCGCAATTTTACCTACCTTGTCGAGGGAGATCAGGGCCACTTCTTCGTCCTTGACCCATGGGACGGTGAGTCTGTGATGAGAGAAGTTCAAGAAAGAGGCGGATTGCTTAAGGGTGTCATTAATACTCACGAGCACAATGATCACACGCGAGGCAATGGATTAATTGTCAAAAAAGCGAACTGCGTAGTCTATGTTCACCCAAACGGGATAGGCAAAATTCCCGAGGCCAATAATGCCGTTGAAGAAGGTGATAAAATTCGTATCGACGATGATAGCTTCTTCGAAGTTTTAGATACTCCAGGACATACATTTGCTCACCTTTGCCTGCTTCTGTGGACTGGCGATAAGGCAGTTGGACTTTTTAGTGGTGATACGCTCTTTAATGCAGGAGTTGGCAACTGTCATAACGGTGGCGATCCAAGTGTTTTATTTGAAACGATAGATAAGAAACTGGGAGCTTTGAGTGATGATATTATCGTCTACCCGGGTCATGAATATTTAGGAAATAATCTAGGTTTCACTCTAAAGTATGAGCCGGAGAATCGAGAAGCTCAGGCCTTGCTGAAGAATTACAAGAAAATCGACTGGAGCTCTGAGCCTTATGTCACTACCCTTGGAGAGGAAAAAGAGATCAATACTTTTTTTAGGCTCGAAAACGAAGAGATAAAGAAGAACCTCTCTTTAAAAACAAATGATAGAAAAACTGTTTTTCTCAAACTGAGAGAACTTAGAAACAACTGGTAAGGAGTAGAATATGACAAACCCAACTGTTGGAAAAGTAGCACCGGCCTTTTCCTTACTCAATCAAGATGGTGAAAAGGTTTCGTTAAAAGACTATAAAGGCACAAAGAATGTTGTTCTTTATTTCTACCCAAAGGCAATGACTCCTGGTTGTACAGTTCAGGCCTGCGGCATTAGGGATACAAAGAAGAAATTCTCAAGTGCGAAGACTGTTGTTCTGGGAGTGAGTCCTGATGAGCCAAAGCGCCTCGTTAAGTTTATTGAAAAAGAAGGGCTAAACTTTGATCTTCTTTCTGATCCGGAACACGCTATAGCAGACAAATATGGTGCTTGGGGTCCAAAGAAATTTATGGGCAAAGAGTATGATGGAATTCTACGCTCCACTTTTATCATCGGAATGGATGGGAAATTGAAGCACGTTATGGATAAGGTTAAAACGAAAACCCATCACGATGATGTTTTAAATTGGATCAAAGAGAACCTTTAAGTTTACACGCAGCTTCGCTACAGCTAATAAGTCTCTTTGAAACTATGAAATCATTCTTTCAAGGGGACTTCATTGCGCTTTTTTACTTTCTTGCTTTTTACACTTTTGTTATTTACTCCTTCTCTGTTCGCTATGACCATCATGAGCTACAACGTTGAAAATTTGTTTGATACTAGTGATGATCCCGAAACAAGTGATGAACAGTATTTGCCCAAAAATCATCCCTCAAAAAAGAAGTGTAAAAAACAAAAAAATCTTTATCGTCAAAATCAATGTCTGCGCTCTAACTGGGACGAGAAACAGTTGAGCCTCAAGTTAAAGCGTCTTGCCAAGGTGATTGACTCCTCGTCTGCTGAAACAACCTTGGATATCTTAGGGCTTGTTGAAGTTGAAAACCTTGCCGTTGTTTCGAGGCTTAATCAGTCGCTGAGTAAGCCCTTTGATAAGATCGTCGTAGCCCCTTCTAGCGACGCTAGGGGAATCAGAGGGGCGCTTCTTTTACGCTCTAGTAAAGATCTTAAATGGGTTTCCAACAGAGAATGGAAGGTCGAGTTACCCAAAAGACGTACTCGAAGTATTCTCGAGGTGAATATCCTTTGGAGAAAAAAGCCTTACTGCTTCTTCGTCAATCACTGGCCGTCGCAAGGATCTAGCACCTCTTCTCGTCTCGCTGCTGCCAACACACTTTCTGATATTCTCAAAGGAAAGAAGGCACGAAAAAAAGACTGTACCGTTGTCGCAATGGGAGATTTCAATACTCTCGAGTACGAGGATCCTGACCCTTTTCAGATTTTAAAAGAAGCTGGGTTAACAGACTTAACGGTGAAGTTGAGAAAAAATAAGAAGATGCTCGGTAGTTATTTCTTTGGTCCTAAGCTTGCTTGGAACTACTTGGATAGATTCTTTATTTCTAAAGATCAGGCCAGTGCTGTGAGCGAGCAAGATATCAGGGTTTATACTTCAAAACTAAATAGTGGGGTATGGGAGCAAAAAAGAGTAGATAATCGTTTTTACGGCTCTCGGGTAGTTGGCACTCCCAAGCGTTTTAAGGCCGGAGGAGTTTCAGACCACTTTCCGATTATTTTAAAACTGCCTTAGCCTTGCCGGTATATCGAATGGATTTCTAAACCCGTTTCTTTTTTTAAGAAATCCTCGAGCTCTTGAGCCTGTGCCTCAGGAAGAGTTTTTAGATCTGTCACTTTATAATCAAATATCTTTAAGTGATTACCACGATTTTCACGATGCCATTGGCTAGGGTAGGGTCTCTTTGGTGTATTGAGCTGAACAACATCTGGCCCTATTTTTTTTATCAATTCTGCATACTGCTTCGCTTCTGAAAAGTTTAAGGGAGTAAACATTGATTGAACTTCGATTGAGCCTGCGTACTCTTTTTTTAGGTTAAGTATTCCTTCCATGACTCTGGCTAGTGTAACTCCTGCAGCTGGCCGATTAATTTTTTGAAAAGTTTCTTCTGTTGCTGCATCGATTTTGACAATGATTTTGTCCAAGCCTCTTAGGCGCTCTCTTATTTCTGGACGATACAGTTCGGTTGCATTGGTTAGAATGTATTGTTTGATTTGAGGGGCAATTGCCCTAATTCCTGATATCATCTCACCAATATTTTTAGCCAAGGTAGGCTCTCCAGAGCCAGAGTAGGTGATCACGTCTATCTTGTCGGTAGTGTTGAGAATGTTCGTAAAGTCCTGAAGTACCCGCGATGTACCGATATATTCTTTTACTTGGTCGGTAATGTCTTGAATTTGACCTAATTGACAGTAGAAGCAGTTAAATGAGCAAGTCGAAATTTCAAAAATAGGGTCAATCCCCAGAGACATTCCAAATCGCCAGGACTTAACGGGTCCGTAAACAGTACTCTTATTGTTAAAGTGTTTACTTTCTTCTTCTTTATCCTTCATTGAGCCTCATGTGCTTTTTGCCTTTCTTTGTATACCTTTGCACGGCTTCGGGGCTGTCGTCGAGAACTTCATCTAAGACAACTTCTACATTTAGTTTCTTTTCCATAACAGCAAAGAAGTGAGTAATTTCGGACTTCAAGCTTATATGGCCAAAAATCTCAATATCACGATAGGGCTCTTTCAGGCTCTGATCTAAAGTTGAGTAAAAGCATAAGCCTTCATTGGATTCAAGTTGAAAGTAGAGAAAAGCCGCCTCATCTTTAGGAAGGCGAATAATTTTGCGGATCAGTTGATTCTTTTTATCCATTATTATTCTCTTTTTTCACCTAGGGTTTCTGTTAAAAGTATGTGGTTACACAAAGGCAAAGGTAACACTCGGGTAATCTGAATTCACTCAAGTGATTGACTTCATTCAGCAATCGCATACAATTATAAGTAGCAGTAAGGCTCGGTAAAATGTCGTCCTATTGCGGTCTCTTTTTTCGCCATCATGTCATGGAGGACACGTTGTGAAAAGTTATTCGAATGGTATCCAGTTGAGAAATTTTTTAGTAGCAGTTGCCATTTTACAACTGGCTTCCTGTTCATGGACAAGCTCCCGTCGTAGTTTATTTGGGGGAAGTGATGAAGACAATGCTGAAAGTCAGGACGCCGTTGCGAGTGTTCCAAAAAGTCAATTTGATAGTTTAAATCAAAAATATGAAGCCCTTTTGAAAGAGCGCCAGCTAGAGCGCGTGCAAGGGGGAGAAGCGAATCAAATGATGAATCAGATGGAGTCTAGCAAAGACCCTTCAATGGTTATTAACGATTTAGGAAAAGTAAAAAATGCTGAACTTGCTGAAACAGTTGATGTCTTTGAGCAAAGAAATGCTAGCTCCAATAATCAGGCTCAAGAGTTGACAACAAATCCTTTGTCTTTAATGGGCGGAAGAAAGCAAGAGAACCCTGCGATGGTAGAAGACCATATCAGTAAGGTGAGAAAGGCCGAAAACCTTGTGGCCCAAAATAAATTCGACTCTGCCTTAACAATGATCAAAGTACTCGAGAAGTCTCCCATTCGCCAGATCGTAGTTCGAGCGAAGTACCTCTTGGGAGAGATTCTTTTTAAGCAGGGAGAGTATGACCTCTCTATGCAGGTCTTTGAGGAGGTACTAGAGCAGCATGCCTTTTCGGGATTAGTCATTAAAACTCTTGGCAGGCTTATTGTCTGTAGCGATAAATTGAAGATTAGTGAGAAGCAGGAGAAATACTATTCCATCTTGCATGACTTTTTTGAACAAGGCTCTTAGTCATTACAATAGTTAGATTAAAAACGACTTTCTTGCTTCTTTTGATAACTGTAAGTTCTCTGGCGCAGGATTTAGATTCTCTTGATCTTTTAGGTCCTGCTGACCTTGATGTTGTCTATGACGAAGAATTAAAAGAAGAGAAGAAGGTTGAAAAAAAGGAACTATCAGTAAGAGATAGTACCCCTGACTTTGTAGAGACGCAGCCTGTTGAGACATCAGTTTTTGAACCAAAAGTGGAAAATATTGAAAAGCCAGAACCGGTCCAAGCAAAGAGGAGAATTCAGGAGCCCTTTGCTAGAGAAGCTAAAAGAGAAACTAAAAGAGAAACGAGTAGAGAGGGTTTTTCAGGCATACCAGAAGATGTTAATACTCTGGACCTCTTGGATCCAAGTGACGTTAACGTTCTCCTCGAAAATCAAGTGAGCCCTAATTCTCTAGAGGTTTCAACAATTGAGGAAGTCGATGATCTCGACTCCTTGAAAGACGATATAGGCGAAATAATTTTTGAGGGAGATAAGAAAAATAATTCAAGTGCTAAGAAAAGTAGTGCTGCCTCAGACGACGATAACGTCGAAATACTCGTTGATGAAGACGGCATCATCGTAAATGAGTCCGGCACGATCTCCGATGCTAAAGATAGAGCAAAAAACCCAATGAAAGGCGGCAATGCCGTAATTTTTGATGTTGGTGCTGAAGAAAAAGAATTGCTGGAGCTCTCTAAGTTCGTGGAGGGGAAAATCCCCTCAAAAGAATGGGATGAGATTTCTACCGCCTCGCAAATCGATAAATATGTTATTCAGGAAGGGGACTGGCTTTGGAAAATCTCTCAACGCCTTTTTGGTTCAGGGTTTTATTACTCTAAAATTTGGTCTCTCAATCCGCAGATTACCAACCCTCACGAGATTGAACCGGGCATGACTCTTGTCTTCTCAACAGGGGACACTGAAAAGATGCCGGAAATTGCCTTAGGAGATTTTGGTGATAAAGCATCAGCTCCTAAAACGATTTCAAAAGAAAAAGATGGAGAATATATTAACTTCGCAGACTTCGGCGATGGTGTAAAACCAGCGTGGATTGAAGAAAGAAAGAAGTTACTCGATGAAGGCGTCTATTTTCAGTTTGCTTCAGAGGAAACTTTTAAGGACCTTAAGAATATTGCCAAGTCCAACCTTAAGTCAGAGTACAGTGAGTACGAGCCTCCTGTTCCCGATATTGTCATTCAAGAGCCTGGGGAGAGTTACGATGACTCTGGCTTTGATAAAAACTCTCGCATTGTTTTCAATGTAAAAGAGGGCTTTTTCCTTAACACCTTTGTCACTTCAAATATCGTTCAAGATCTTGGTGAAGTTGTCGGGATGGGAAAAGAGAACCTCTTTCTTTCTCCCTTTGATCGCATCTACATAGATTTTGATAAATCCGTTAAAGTAAAACCAGGTGACCTTTATTCGATCTATGCTCCCGGTGGCCCGATAACCCATAAGGTTTCTGATCGCAGTGGTTACAAGTATACAATCGGCGCCCAAGTGAAAATTATTCGAAAAATCAATAATCGATGGGAAGCCGAGGTTACTGAAGTCTCTGGTCTTGTGCAAAGAAGCGATCGACTAACAGTTTATACGCCAAAAATTGGTAAGATCGTCAGAACATTCAATAAAAGAAATATTGAGGCCGCTGTCATTGGCTCTTTCAAGTCCTCTGCTGGTGGCATCTCTTTTGGAGATGTTTCCTATCTGGATCGAGGACGAGCAGATGGCGTCGAGATGGGGACAGTTTTTGAAGTCTACTCTTTTAGAGACAAAGGCACGGATAAGCGCTTAACCCCCGATCCTACTTATAAAATTGGCGAGCTCGTGGTGATTTCACTTACCGACAATTTTGCCACTGCCTTGGTGATCAACTCAAAAGAAGAAATCCCTATCGGCTCCATTGCTTTAACCAAAACAGAAGAACAAGCTGCGTTGGCTGCGGCGAATCGCAATCAATCTTTATTGCAGGGAATTAGTGACCTAGAAGGTCAGGCCTTGGACGAGCTCGATATTGAATTGAGTTTAGATGACATCAGTAAAGACCTACTCGACAAAGCTGACCAGGTGCAACTAACTGAAGATGAGCTTGAAGAGCTTGAGCGGCAAGAACGGGAGAAGTCCATTATAAAAGACCACGAGAGGGACTTAAAAGAGCTTGAGAGGCTTGAAAACGAAATTCTTGAAGCAGAGCAGGCTTTAAATGAGTCCAAGGTTGATGAGGATAAATTTCTAGAAGGCCAAAATTTAAATAATATTGAGAAAAAGAATTTAGGGATGGACCCTAACGCTTTTGAGTCGCTCAACGACATAGAAAGCGAAGTCGGTCTCAAATTTCTTGACGAAGATCTTAATGCCAAAGAGAATCCTTACGGTTTAACTGAATTTGACCTTGAAGAAATCGACGAGTTGTTGAATACTGACGAACTATAGACATTCAAATATTGATTTGTCCCTTCCAATCAAATGTAAACACGAGGCGTAAGCTCTAGTAGCCGCCTCTAACTTAAGGTGAAGCGGTGACGGAAACGACCAAGAAGAAGGTTGCCAAAAAGGCGACCAAGAAAGCCACGAAAAAAACGGCCAAAAAGACTGCCAAAAAAACAGCAAAGAAAACAGCAAAGAAAACAACAAAAAAGTCGGCCAAGAAAACGGCCAAGAAAGTAACAAAGAAAGCCGCCGCCAGTAAATCTGAAGAAGGTGCAAAAGAAACCACAAAGAAAAAAACCAAAAAGAAAGCGGCCAAGAAGAAGATCACAGGGCCGTATCATCTGGTGATTGTGGAGTCCCCCTCTAAAGCCAAAACGATCAAGAAGTACTTAGGCAAAGGCTATCAAGTTGTCGCTTCAAACGGCCACATCAAAGACCTTCCAAAGTCAAAACTTGGTGTCGACGTCAAAGGAAACTTTGAGATCGATCTGGTGCCTATAACGGGAAAGAAAGATAAGATCGAAAGAATCCAAGAACTTGCAAAAGGTGCAGACCTCATATACCTCGCTCCCGATATGGACCGTGAAGGTGAGGCGATCGCTCACCACCTTTCTGAGGAAATCGGCAAGCCTTCAAAAACTCATCGGGTTGTTTTCAACGCCGTAACAAAATCCGCCGTTCAAGAAGCGATTGCGAATCCTTCGAAGCTTCAGCAGCAAATGTATGACTCACAAAGAACGCGAAGAGTTTTGGACCGACTGGTGGGCTATAAAATTTCACCCATCCTTTGGGATAAAGTTCAGCGGGGAATTTCGGCCGGTCGGGTACAGTCTGTTGCCCTGAGAATTATTGTTGAAAGAGAAGATGAGGTTAAGGCCTTTATTCCTGAAAAGTGGTTTTCTATTGCTGGTGTGATGGAAAAGGATGCGACTAAGTTTGAATTTAAATACTACGGCGAGCAAGCCAGCAAAAAAACTGAACTGGTTGATGAAGACCTCGTTAAAAAAATCGTTAGTGACGTCAAAGGCAAAGCTTATAATGTTACGGAAGTAAAAAAGAGAGAGCGCAAGCAAAACCCTACGCCTCCTTTTACAACATCAAAGATTCAGCAGGAAGCGGCCAATAAGCTGGGCTTTACCGCAAAGAGAACCATGATGGTTGCCCAAAAGCTCTATGAAGGTATTCAGCTGACGAATCACGGTATGCAGGGTCTGATCACTTATATGAGAACAGACTCGGTCAGAACAGCTCCTGAGGCAATGGAGTCCGTCAGAGATTTTATTAAGACAAAGTACGGTAGTGACTATCTGCCAGGAGAGCCAAATGCTTATAAAAAGAAAGGCTCAAATAAAATTCAAGATGCCCACGAGGCCATTCGCCCTACAAACCTTCTTTTCACGCCCGATGAAGTGCGAGGAGACCTTGAACCCGAGCAACAAAAACTTTACGAACTGATTTGGAATAAATTCGTTTCATCGCAAATGACTCAAGCAGTGATTGACCAAACCACAGTTTCTTTCGAGTGCGAGGGGCACTTCTTTCGCGCCAACGGTTCAATCATTAAATTTCCAGGCTTTCGAACAGTCTATCTCGAAGCCGCTGCTGAGAAGCGCAGTAAGAAGGGCGGAGAGGATAGCGATGATGTTAACGACATCAAGTCAGGCCTTCTTCCATTAATAGAGGAAAACGAAAATATTAAACCACAAAAAGATGCCGTCGAAACAGAGCATTGGACGTCACCTCCACCTCGCTACAATGAAGCTTCATTGGTTAAAGATTTAGAAGAAAAGGGAATCGGTAGACCTTCTACCTACGCCTCCATTATTTCCAATATTCAGGACAGAGGCTACGTTGAAAAAATAGAGAACCGCTTCTTGCCAACCGAGCTTGGAACTGTTGTCTGTCGCATGCTGATAGAGTCCTTTCCCGACGTCATGAATGTTGATTTCACGGCCCAAGTGGAGGGATTACTCGATAAGATTGAAGAGGGAGAAATCAAGTGGAAAAAGGTTCTTAAGGAGTTTTGGACCGGCTTTGAAGTAACCCTTGAAAAAGCCAAAGAGGAGATGAAAAACCTCAAAAAGCAAAATATACCAACCGGTATTGATTGCAAAAAATGTGCAGACGGGGAGTACACCATCAAGTGGGGTCGAAACGGTCAATTTCTTGCTTGCTCAAATTATCCCGACTGCAACTCAACTCACGACTTTAAAAAGAACCTCGAGGGAGAAATTACCATTCTTCCAAAAAATTGGTTTCACGATCCCTGCCCGACTTGTAATAAAAAACTTGAAGTAAAGTCAGGAAAGTATGGGCGCTTTGTTCGCTGTGAAGATTATCCTCACTGCGAAACAACGCTACCTTATACCCTGCAAATAACTTGCCCCAAGTGTAAGGTCGGACAATTTGCTGAGAAGAAGTCTCGCTATGGAAAGTTTTTCTACGGTTGTAGCCATTATCCAAACTGCGAAAATGCTCTGTGGTCTAAGCCTTATGAGCACGATTGCCCAGGCTGCGGCAGTAGCATCATGACTTATCGTGAGACTAAGAGAGAAGGAAAACAGCTTCAATGCCCAAGTTGTAAGCATAAGGTCGACTGGGAAACAACACCCTTTTACGAGCCAGAAGCTGCAGAGGGCACGGAGGCCAGTAACTAATGCAACCAAAGAATTTCAAAGAGGCCTTCATGGCCTCTCCCGGACCACGAACTAGAGCAGACGCTATTATCCTTTTTACAAAAGCTTTTTGCATGGGTGTAGCGGACCTCATTCCCGGGGTTTCTGGTGGGACTATAGCTTTCATTACAGGAATTTATGAAGGGCTACTCGATGCTGTGGGTTCCGTAAATAAGCGCTCTCTGTCAGCATTGGCTCGTCTAGACTTTCTGAGCGTGATTAGCATTATCCACATCCGCTTTCTCATTCCTCTTGTTTGCGGCATGCTCATCGCCATCTTTTCTCTGGCCAGAGTCATGCACTATTTAATCGTTCACCAGCCGATCCCAACTTGGGCCTGCTTTTTCGGGCTGATAGCGGCTTCCATTGTTGTTATTTTTAAAACTCTCGACGAGCCCTTCTCCCCCAAGAATATGATATTTCTTGCGATCGGCGCTGTCTTTGCTTACATGATCGTCAATCTCATTCCCGTTAGCACACCCACTGCTCCTTGGTTCATCTATCTCTGCGGTGTCATTGGCATCTCGGCGATGATTCTTCCGGGCCTAAGCGGAAGTTTTCTTCTGCTTATTTTAGGAAAGTATGAGTTTATAACGGGGGCCGTAAAGAACCCCTTTATTGAGGGAAACTTCATCATCCTTCTCACTTTCGTCGCAGGAAGCCTAACAGGCGTTGCAGGCTTCAGTAGACTGGTCAACTGGTGTCTTAAACACTACCGCTCTCGCACGATGGCCTTCTTAACGGGAATTTTGATCGGCTCTATGAAGAAGGTCTGGCCGTGGAAAGAAACTCTAGAGAGCAATATCATTCGCGGAAAACTTAAGATTCTTAGGGAAGCGAACGTGATGCCTGAGGCTTTTGATGCCCAAGTGATACTGGCCATCGCCGTTGCCATCATCGGCTTCGGCCTTGTTTTGTGGATGGAGTCAAAGTCCCAATCCTTAAAATCAATAGACAATAAAGACAGTTCGATTTAGTATTTTTCCATGGCATATGGGGCGTTAGCTCAGCTGGATAGAGTAGTTGGCTTCGAACCAATTGGTCGGGGGTTCGAATCCCTCACGCCCCGCCATTCTTCCAAAATTTACCAATCATCGTCGTTACTCCGGCACTCGTCGTCGGTCACGCACTTATTCGTGCGCTCCCTTCTCCTTACTTGTCGTGCCTAGAGCATTGGTCAATTTTGGAAGAATGGCTTTTCGGGATCTCGCTGCAAAAAGCTGCTTAAGCAGCGTTTTGAAGCGAAAGTGTCTGTCACTGAAGGCGACTTCCCAGTCACCTGAGTAGAAAACCCTACATCACCAAACTAATAATTGAATGACCTCGCTCTAGGACTTTGTAAAAAGGTCGTCGGTTACGCACCTTCGTGTGCTCTCTTCTCAACTTGTAACGCCAGGACTTAAGTTTAGTTCTGAACCTTTGCAGCCTCAGTCTATCGTAGTGCGCTTATCTCACTAGTTGTTGCCTTCTTTGATTGGATCATGCTCTTAGATAAAAGCTGCTGTTTTGGGGTAATGAGCAAATATAATCCTATTGAGCTTTCAAGCCTCTAAGATTATTCTAAAAATATGAAAATACTGGTGCTAATGATGTTCTCTCTTGGGCTCTCTCAAGTAACTCTCTCTCAAACAGTCTCCTACGTAAAAGGTAGAGCTTATCAGCGCAAGGATCGAAAGCGAGTTGAGATCGTCAAAGGCGAATTGCTGAGTTATGGCTCTGAAATTCAGACAGGTCGAGACTCCTATGTCGTGATCTCTTATTCCTCTGGCTCTAGACTTAAAATTGATCCACGCTCGAAGATCATTCTTGAAAAACCGACAATGGTCGAGCAAGAGAAACAGCACTTCGTGAAACTCAAGAGGGGTGCACTTTCAATGTTCTTTAAAAAGAAGGAGAGTGGAGAGCATCTTATTATTGAAAAGAAGTCGATTGCCCTCGCTGTGAGGGGGACAACCTTTTTTATGGGCGAAGATGGAAGTGACTTATTTGCCTCCGTTAAGGAAGGCTCAATTGCGATCGTCGATAAGAACAACCTGGACTATGAAGACGTTCGAGGTGGCCAGTCGATAGTTATTGAAAAAGGGCGCAATTTAACAAAGCCTGCGGACTTTAAGTGGGGAAAGCAACTCAATTGGGGATTTGATGGTACTGTTTTGTCGACGGGTTTTCTTTCAAAGAGTTTGAAAAAGACACGCCAAAATGAGGTGAGTAAGAGGATTGGTCAGCTTCGTAATAGAGTCCAAAAGAGGCTTAAGGGGCCATTTAATAAACGCTTTAGAGCTTTGGAAAATACCAAAAGAAATATCTTAAAACAGAAAAAGGAATTGAAGTCTAATATAAGAAAGAAAGTAAAAGACCCTCTCGGTGTAGAGGCCAAGAAGAAAAAGAAAACACGAGACCTTAAAAGAAAATTAAATAAAAAGAATCCTCTTCGTAGGCTAGGTTTTTAGGCTTAAGCATAATAAGCGATCTGATATTCTCGGCTATCATTCAGCATCGTTTTTGAAAAGTATCCTTGTAGACTGACCTTTTTATTGAGTGGGTTTAGCCGCAATTTAAAAAGATGTTACTTATCAAGCTCTTTTATGACGTCCTCTAGATAAGTTATGAATTCTTTTCTATTAACAAGTGCATGAGTGGGAACAGTATTTAAAAAGATATTCTTGCCTGTTTTTCCATAAAAATATCCATCAAGAAAGTTATATGAGATAAATAAATCCTTAAATAGAGAATTTAGATAGAGACAATCAATACTGTTTTTATTTTCTAATACTACAACAACTTCTCTTAACAGCTGAGTTAAATTATAAGAATCAATAGCTACTTGATGGGAGACTGTTCCTAGAGGAACCTCTTTGTTTGCCAATTTAATGGCATTTATATACCTACTGATCTCACCAATTCCTGACAATTCCTTATCGGGAATCTTGCAAGCGCCAAGCTCTAAACTTGTTTGAAGATGATCAAGACTTGATAAGCTCCTTTCGTTTGTAGAACTGCAGGAAGCAAAAAGAGCAGCTAGTAAAATTAAGATAATATTTGTGCCCATTGGTGACCTCATACAGACTCCTATAAGAGCTTGTCGGACCAAAGAGGTTAAGACTAAAGTCTTTTGCTGAAGAAACTGCCAAAGGCGTACGCGCAGGCTTAGGTGGTTACCCTTGGGACTGATTGAGTAAATGGCACTTGGTCTCAAAAGTAGACATGTTCCCCATGCCTGGATATATGGTCATTCAAAATAAGTTTAAAGACCCTGATTATTCGAAAAATCAGGGGGGTTATGTGTAAATAACAGGCCTAACATAGAGCTATTTAAGACTTTTCAAGTAGTCGATTTGAGGCTTCTTAAGTAAGGACTTGTCCGCACAACTTGTGAAGTCCTTGTTATGGTTAGCATCAGGATCATCTTCTCCAAAATTCACACTCTTAGCTCTATAGGCATCAAGCATGTAGTTAATATAGCTAGTGCCGAGGAAAGTTCTCTTTTTTGCGAGCTCATAATCTGGGAATCGGTGCTCCTTTAGAAGTTTACGAATGTCTATGAGTAAGCCAATCACATGATTATGGTAGTTGCAGTTTCTAACTTCGATTTCGAAGTCATAGTCTTTACCAACCTGCATTTTTAGAAAGTAGGGTTCCTGATTGGTTCCCCTGTAGCCATAATAGATCCAACTTTCCTTTGCACCGCGACCACTCGAGTCTGTTGCAATAAAGGATCTGAAGTTTGGCGCTTCCCCCCAGCTCTTGTTATTGGCCGCAAAAAAGAGTTGATCAAGTCCACTGACTGCTTGCCAGCGGTATCGATTTCTCAGAGTCCGAAGTCGACTCTTACTATAAAGGGAAGTGTGGTGGTCTTCATTAATAATCTCATCTAAGACTCTTGCACTATTGGCAAGACCGCGAACAGCATGGAGGTGCTTGTTGAGAACTGCTCCTTGGGTGGTGCTTTGTTGATCTCTTGATGTCGTCGAGTGAAACCACCGGCAATCTCGACTTCGTTTATAATGACAGGTTTGCCTTGTTTGCAATCCATTATATTTCACTTGGTCTGTAAGTAGATGAAGAACGGAGTTTCCTAAATGGAGGTATATACCACCCTCATCACTGACACTAGAGTCTTTCAACTTTTTATGAAGAAGCAGAAGCTGATAACCAAGTCCTGCTGCCCCCATAGAGTCAAAGGCGACCCTAGCATTATTGAGATTAACGACAGAGTCAAACGTCGATAAATCAAGAGACCAACTCTTTGCAACCTGTGCGAGAGTTTTGTAGTCAGGATTACGGTCGTGCTTTTGTTGAAAAAACCGAACAGAAGAACTAGAGAAGATATAATAGACTTGAGCTTTTAACGTATTTCTTCGCCACGAAGACATACCAGGGTAAATTTGATCGCGAAGAGTTTTTAAGCATTTGTTCCACTTGAACCAATTTACTTTATCTGGCTTAGAAAAGACTGTGTAGCTTTTACTAAAGCCGGGGGGCTTGTAGTTTATCCTTTTACTTCCGCAAGCCTTTTCAAGCCCAAGCGATCCATGGGCATTTAGAGTCCCTAGGAGTGCTCCATAAATTAAGACTTTTAAGAATGTTTTGATTGTTTTATCCATGCAAGATTTATCCTTAGTAAGATATCTAAAAGCTGATCTGGTACGGTTGTCTTTTCTTGAATTATTAAATACTAGCCCACAGATACTTCAGGGTATTAGGTTTTTTTTACTCTAATGGTTAAGTGTCGGTTATTACGGGGCTGCTTCGTCTTTATTTATGATTGTGGTTGGCAATAATATGGGCAAAGTCATGGTCATAGGGGCTATAGAACGTGGCCAGCTTTGGGATCATGGGCATAATTCGATTTAGCAAAATAGTGGGACCTTCTTTGCTTCCCCCAATTGATTGTTCTAAAGATCACGATGCCTAGAAAAAATCTTATCTAAACCTCAAAGTAACCACGTTCTTTTTTATTATCTGCTAGAATAGGGTCAGCTAATAAAACCCCGCCCTTAGGAGCGATAATGCCGCAAAGCTCAAGAGGTAAAACTCGTATTATCATTATTGATAAGAGCTCAGAGTTTGCTGATGCCGTATCCAAGATCCTTGGGAATCATGAGTTTGATTTTTATCATGCATCATCATCAATAAAGGCGCTAGATAGTGTCATGGTTTTTATTCCAAACCTAATCATTCTCGATATATCTGAAAAGCCAGAAGACTCACTTTCTTTTATAAAGTACTTTAAGCGCTATCCGGAGTACGCGCAGGCCCCTATTTTGCTTACAGGTAGTAAGCCAAAAGAGGCTATTATCAAAAGTGCTATTGCTTTAGGTGTAAGTGACTTTATTCAAAAACCTATTCATAATCAAAACCTCTTATCTAAGATAAAGAAGTTACTTCTCAACAGCAAGCAAAGAGATATCAAAACAATCTCTCCTTATGAAACGATTGGAAGCGTCGATATAAAGCCAAGTCGCCAGCTCGAAAATCTCTTGGCTTTCGAAGCGCCCATTCGGATAAGAGGACGACAGCAATTTTCTATAAAATTTGAAAATCACAAGGTTTTATACGCCGCCTCTCTTGAGTCGGAAAATATATTTTCTAAAAATAATCTATACCGAAACATACTCGCTTTTGATCCTCTCGAGGGCAGCTCATTGATTCGACCTTTAAAGGATCTCAATTTTATCTATCAGCTAGAGGACGTTCTGATTAATGATAGGCCGTCCCTTCTTGTCGTTGGTTCCGATATTAAAGGATTAGACATCCTTAAGATTTTCTTCAAAAAATTTAACGCGACTTATGTTCTTTCAAAAGATGTCCTTAACAATACTCAAAAGAGTTTTAAGGCTTACGATGCCATTTTTTTTGGTTTTTCTGGAGAGAAAGAAGACATAGAACAACTCAATCATATTAAAAAATACCGTAGCGAGAATACGTCAATAATTGTCGCTCTTTCGTTAAAAGAGAGGAGAATAGTTCCTGTCGATCTCGTCACAGACTGTGTTGTGGTTCCTAAGCCCTTTAATAGAAATAATGTTCTGTTAAATCTTGCCAGAATTATTAGGCCTGAAGCTATTAAGAATGAACTCATGAAACAATCTCAGGTAACGTCACACTTAAAAGCAAAAATAGAGTTTCCTTTAACTATCGTCGGAGTTGAGGAGCGAGGTCTTATTCTCGAGAGTCCCTTGTTAATTCAAAAAGACCAAATTATAGAAATTGCGTTGGTCGGAGGTCTTAAGGATGAAAGTCTTAATAATATTAGCGTCATAGTAAGAGACGTTGAGTACATAAATGATTTGAAAAGTTATAGAATCCTAAGCACCTTTCAAAGTGAAGGCATTTATAAAAGAGCTAATATCATTTACCACCTTCACAGTAATTAAGACTCTTCATGACTTTTCTTTTTTATTACTCAGCCTCGCTAAAGCGCGATCTTAAATTAGTCATGGGCTTTTCATAATACTTAAAAATTAAGGCCGCTATAATAAATGATAAGGTCACTACGATAAGCCTGTAGGCCAAAACCTTTATTGGGGAATCAAGCATAGGGACAAAGTACCTCTTCGTAGACAGAAGAAGGGGAAGGTGAACAAGATAGAGTGAGTAGGACCATTCACTCGTTTTCGTCACAGGATTAAGCAAGAGTGCTTGAGTAGGCTTTCCGAGATCAAAGAAAAGAGGGATTGTAAGGGCAAAGAGAAGGGGAGTCATTGAGTCAAAGTAGGTTTGTGCTTTACCTAGATGCCCAAAGTTTATAAATTGAAAGCAAATTAAGGCCAAACAGAGAAATATACTTCCTGCTCTAAGTGCTATGATTCTATCCCATATCTGAGAATGATACTTCTTAATATAGGAAAGAATAACTCCATACATAATTGAATCTAGCCTATAGATAACAATTAACCTTGATTCTTCCTGATAGGGATTAGCAAAAATTCTAAGAACAAGGGGGAATATAATAAAGAGAATCGAAACGTAGAGGAAAAGCTTGGTTGAAGTGATGTTCTTTAGAGCTTTTCTCGCGAAGAAGAAAACCATTGGTAATGTGAGGTAGAACCACTCTTCCACACATAGACTCCAGGATTCACCGAAGAAGGGATCCCTTGGCCATGCTAAATTTTGAAGAAATAAAATAAACTTTAAAGGATTTGGTTCCGTGTCAAATTTGATGAAGTACTTAAAGCAAACCCAATTTACAATTAAGAAAAGTAGATAATTAGGTACTGTTCTAAACCACCTTCTTTTCAAGAAGTTAAAAACATCTCTTAATTTGAGTTGTCCCTCTTTTTCGATGACCTTGATAAGGATACCCCCGATGAGGAATCCACTAAGAACAAAGAAAAATTCTACTCCAAAGTAGGCCAGCGGCTCTAAAAAATTAAAAAAGTGACCAAGTAAAACACCACCAATTGCAATTGAGCGCATAAGGTCTAGGCCAAAATTTCTCTTGTTATCTCTCACTCTAGAGCTGTCACTATTTTTTAACCCTGTAAGGCACTTGATTTGATCTTATTAATATTGTCCTCCAAATTGACTCATCAGGATAGTGAATAATTTGAAGAACTATTTGAGAAAAGTTGTCGGGTGATTCATCTCATCTAGCGATCACCGAATCGAAACTGTATTCTTTTTTTGATTCTTCTCTGTGTCTTAGTGCGATCTTCTTTATCTTCTCTAGAGAATTACTGAGTTCGGTTTTTTCATAGGAGAATATGTTTGATTTTTGGGATGATACTTTGTAATTCGTTGTGTAACCGATATTTTTACAGACAATTTCTACCTCAGCGACCTCGGCAATATTTGGGCATAAATCCACAGAAAGATACACGCCCACCCTATGCTTAAGAGTGGACGTAAATGACTCTCTTAAATTTCAGTTCTTTGGTAGAAAACCACCTTGCAAACATCACTACTTAGAGATCTTTGAGAGCGGAAAAACTGAACGTTTACTGATCTTACTTTGAAGGCCTTGATGCCGGTTGCTTGGCCAAAAGGAGCGTGGAACTCAAGAGACACATGGAAAGTCTCACCTGAGACGGAAGTAAAGATGTACTCTCTTAATCCCTGATCGTTTCCACGTGTGTGAGTTGCCCTGTTGTTTACCCATGCAGCAGGCATGTCCAAAGAGCCATCAACGTCGAGGGTAACTTTATGATTACCACCATTGTCAGTCCAAAGAGAGTTATTACTCTTAAGGGCAATTTCCACTCCAGAGTTGGTCTCGCAAACAAGGTCACGGGGAAAGGCAGCAATGGCTTGAGCACTGAAGCAGAAGCTAAAAAGCAGGCAAGCGAAGCTTAAAGATGTTAAAGTTTTCATTTGATTCTCCTCTAAAAGGTTTTTATTTCAAGTTGGGTGCATAGTAGAAGAGGTTTTCTGAATGAGGAAGATCGCTTTGGGCAACTGAGTTATTCCCATCAGGAATGATTGAATCAGACTTATTTTCCTATAAATTTTTCATTTTTTTGTTTAGAGGCTCCTCAAAGTAATTCCAAGCCGTTATCACTACGTACAATCAAGAAGCTCAATTAAAAATCGAGGAGATTTTATGAAGTACTTTTTCGCCCTCAGCCTCAGCCTCAGCCTATCGTCTGCAATGGCAGAAGTTTTCATTTGCTCTAGCGCCCCGAGTTCAACACCTTACGATGTCTTCATTATTAGCGTAGATGCTCAGAAGCAATCAAAAATAGAATATCAGCGGTTTCCTTTCTTTGGAGCTGAAATTCTTCCTTTCACTCAAGCTGTTCAAGGATGCGCTCCCGCTCAATATGCCACAGTAACCGCTACTGAAGTTTATGTAGAGTGTGATGGTGACGGTGACGCTGGCTATGTTTCACTTGATCGAGTTGAAGGGCAAATAACCGGTACCGTTAACTTTCCCGAGGGTAATATTGGTTACAAAGAAGACACTTCTCTTGCTGTCTTTTGTAGACAACAGTAACAAGAACCTTTTACTAACAACTTAACGCAGAGGGCCTCTCAGAGGCTCTCTGCATTCTTAAGCGTTGTTCGCTATTATTCTCTACACGAAGCGTCCTGCGCTAGGGTAGCTTGAGCTGCATAAACTCTAACTGTGAGGCCAATATGAAAAACTTAACGCTATGCATTTCTCTATTATTCTCCACCATCGTTTTGAGTTCTGACTACACGCCAGTGATTGATCTGAACAACGTTGATGACTTGAAAGCAGAGATTCTACTCATCGCTCAAGACAATCTTGGCAAGCCCGATCAAGACTTCAGGATTCAAAACACTTTGGTACCCTACGTGAATAAACTCTTAAAGCTCGCTCCACAAAAGCCCATAAAAGAGAGAATCACCGCTCTCGTTGGTCGCTGGCAGCAGGTTTGGGGACCTTATGAGTATAGAAAGTATGATCGTACTGTCGACCCAACAACCGACCCCAGCTTAATCTTCCAAGTGATCTTCAAAGGGGGCTATTACTATAATGTGGCCAACACAATCGATGAAAAAACAGGCCTCTCTGATGGAACGACCTTGCTCAGGGGGAAGTTTAAGATAGGTGCAGGTAATGATCTTAATGTACGCTTCACAAATCTTAAAAAGATTAATGGCTTTCCTCCTGCTGGCTTGAGTTATACGGACCTCGCGGCCCTTAGTGAAAATGACGAGTTAGAAGGGGAGAGAACAGTCCTCCCAGGCTTCATCGTTCGCCTCTTTTTTGGCGGCGGTACCTTAAAAGAAGTTTATACCGACGATACTATGAGAATTACTTATGGCACGTCTCGCCAAGCGGATGCCCCTTTTCTCTATGTTCTAAAGCGGGTTCAGTAGGTTCGTCCAGCAATACTCTCTTGCTCTCATGGCTTTAAGCCTATAGGGTGGGGGGGTATTATAGGGAGGATCAATGAAAACACTAAATCTAATCGTTGAAGGCATGAAGTGCGGAGGCTGCGCTTCAAAAATTAAAGATCACTTTTCTGCTCAAGACCTTGTTCAAAAGGTCGAGGTCGACTTAGAAAATAGGCTCGTCACTATATTGGGCGAGGACTCGCTATCCAATATGGGGACAAAGAGCGAGGTCGAAGAACTGGGCTTTAGTGTCATCAGTATCAAAAAAGCTTAATTGATGAAAACTATTCGCCTCGATATAACGGGTATGAGCTGTGCCAGTTGTGCTAGTTCAATCGAAAGGGCGGCCAACAAAATTGAAGGGGTTAACTCTGCAAGAGTTAATTATGCTCTTGAAAATGGCGTCTTTGAAGTTCAGGCTCCTGAGAAGGCTACAGAATTACTCAAAGCTGTTGAAGAGCTAGGTTTTTTCGCCATAGACTCAAGCGAAGGTAAGACTTCTGAATCAGGTACTGCAAAAGAAAATAAAATTGAAGAAAATTTTAAGAAGTTTATCGTCGCGATTACTCTGGCCATATCCATTTTTGCGCTTGCCATGTGGCCGCTCAATAATTGGCCTAATCAAAAATGGAATTGGTTGCTTCAACTTGCTCTGTGTACACCCATTTGGGGCTGGGTAGGGCTCAAGTTTCAACGCTCACTTCTTTTGTTCTTCAGAAGTGGTCGCTCGAATATGAATACCCTCATAGGCCTTGGTACCAGCGCCGCTTTCTTTTACAGTGCTTTCGTGTCTCTTTTTCCTGAAACGGCAGGAATGATTGGCTTGACCCCTAAGGTCTACTTCGAAGCAGTCGGATTCATTGTTTCCTTTGTCTATCTCGGCCAGTTCTTTGAAGAGAAGGCAAAAAGAAAAACAACAGAAGCTCTCAATTCACTTCTACAATTGAGTTCAAAAAAAGCCTTACTGATAACTCAAGAAGGGGTGAGAGAAGTTTCTATCGATGAAGTCAACGTAGGGGATCAATTGAGGGTGAAGCCCGGAGAGAAGTTTCCCGTCGATGGCGTTATTACTAAGGGAGCCTCTGCTATCGATGAGGCGATGATCTCTGGAGAGCCTCTACCCGTTTCCAAAGAAGTCGGAGATAAAATTTTTGCGGGGACCATTAACGGCGACAGTGTTATTGACTACAAGGCTAAAAAAGTAGGCTCTGATACCTTTCTCGCTCAGATCATTAGTTTCGTCGAAGATGCTCAAAGTTCAAAACCTGAAATTCAAAAATATGCCGATAAAATAAGCGGAGTCTTTACTCCGGTAGTGATCATTATTTCGATCATTACTTTTCTGGTTTGGTTTTTGTTGGGACCGGCCCCTCTATGGGGAAATGCGGTCTCTAATCTCATTGCTGTTCTCGTTATAGCCTGCCCCTGTGCTTTAGGCTTGGCGACCCCCACAGCAGTGGTCGTGGCAACTGGGCGCGCCTCGCTAAAAGGTATACTAATCGGAGGAGGAGAGGTTATTGAGAAGGCCGTCGATGTGGATACCATTGTTTTTGATAAGACAGGCACACTAACAAAAGGTAAACCCTCCGTTGTCGAGTGTCTGCTTTCAAATGATGACGATGATCTCATTCAGGCGACGGCCTCTATAGAGCAGTTCTCTGAGCATCCCCTTTCTAAGGCCATTGTAAAGTATGCTCAAGAAAAAGAATTATCATTAGATGAGCCCGACAGTTTTGAAGTGATTAAGGGCAAAGGCTTAATCGCAGAATTTCAGGACAAAGAATATATTATCGGAAATGAAGCGCTTTTAAATGATCACGCTATCACTCTTGAGCCTAGTCTCGAAACTCCTGTCGTTGGAAGTCTTGTTTTTGTGGCAAAAGAGAAAAAGCATGTGGCAACCTTCGTCATTGGCGACGAAATCAAATCAACATCAGAAGAGACGATAACTCGCTTTAAAGAAATGGGGATTGAGACTTGGATGATCACTGGGGATAACGAAAGAGTTGCTCGTAGTGTTGCTCAGGAGCTTGGGATTGATCATTACTTAGCAGGCGCACTACCCTTAGAAAAATCTCGAAAAATTGAGCAATTACAAAAGCAAGGAAAAATCGTCGCAATGGTGGGTGATGGTGTCAACGATGCTCCCGCCTTAGCGAAGGCCAATCTTTCCTTGGCCATGGGAACGGGAACTGACGTGGCCATCAATGCTTCTGATGTGACCATAGTAAAAGGAGATCTTGCGCGAGCTTTAGAGTTTATTCAACTCTCAAAGGGAGCGATGACGATCATTAAGCAAAACCTCTTTCTCTCTATGGTTTATAACTCTCTGCTTATTCCCATTGCCGCTGGCGTATTGGTGCTCTTTGACGGCCCCATGATGCCTCCCGTTTTGGCCAGTGTAGCTATGGCGTTGAGTAGCATCTCCGTGGTCTCAAACAGCCTTCGGATAAAAAACTTAATATAACGATACTGTCTTTACGAGCGGAGTTTTAATGATCAAAGAAAAAGTGGGCGCAGACCATAAGGCTTTTCTATCTCGAGTCAATCGGATCGAAGGACAAGTAAGGGGCGTAAAAGGAATGATCGAAGAGGAGAAGTACTGTGTCGATATTCTTACGCAGATTAAAGCTGCTAGGAGTGCCTTGAAAGCGTTAGAGCTATTGATTCTTGAGGGGCATGCCAATCACTGCCTCTTAAATGCCATGAATTCTGATTCTAAGAGCGATGCAAAAGAAAAAATTAATGAAATTATGGAGCTTATTAAAAGATCGTCCAAAAATTGATAAATATGAAAAAATTTGAAAATGAATTCTTTACGGCCACAGGCCAAGCAAGGGCAAAGGTTTCTTTCAAAGGGCTTTCCGTTCTCTGGTTTAATACGGGTAGCCTTTGTAACTTAAGTTGCAACAGCTGCTTTATGGAGTCAGGGCCGACAAATGATCGATTGAGCTTCCTTAACTTACAGGATATCGGGCCTTTCCTTGATGAGGCTCAAGAGGCGGCAGATGACCAAGTGAGTGTAGGCGATTTCTTAGTGGGCTTGACCGGGGGAGAGCCGTTCTTAAATCCTAGTATTATTGCTATCGTTTCCCACATTCTAGAACGAGGCTTCAAGGTTCTTGTTCTGACTAACGCCACTCGAGTTCTTGATAAACATAGAAGAGACCTTCTTAATTTGAATCAACAATATGGGGATAAACTAAGCCTTAGAGTTTCACTTGATCATCATGACAAAGCGATTCACGACGAAGAGAGAGGGGCGGGGAATTTCGATCTCACCATGGGAGAGCTTAAATGGTTAAAGACGGAGAGGTTTACTGTTTCAGTTGGGGCAAGACTCTTTGGCAGCGAAGATGAAGCGCTTTATCGCGAAAACTTCGACAAAGTTTTTAAAGACCAAGGAATTGACCTTTCGAGCTCTAAGGTCGATCTGCATCTCTTTACGGAGATGGACGCAGCAAAAGAGAGTGTTGAAGTTTCACAGAGCTGTTGGCAATTATTAAAAAAATCGCCAGCGGATCAGATGTGCTCCCACCAGCGAATGATCATAAAAGAGAAGAATTCTTCCACGGCTAAGGTTGTCGCTTGTACACTCTTGCCCTATGAAGAGGCTTTTGAGCTTGGAGGCTCTTTAAAGGAAGCGCAAAAGGACGTCTATCTGAATCATTCCTATTGCGCTCAGTTTTGTGTCTTGGGTGGATCAAGTTGTGCCTCATCATCTTAAGAATGAGAAGACGAACTCTCTCCTAGCATTTTCTTTGCGAGAATAACGACCAAGCCCATATAGAAGAACCAAAAAATGGATACTGCAATAAGGGCATTTTCGCCTAACTCTAAAATTCCAAAGCTAGGCCCAGCCTTGTAAGCCAAAGGGGCACCGATGAGTCCAATGGGGAGGGCGTAGAGAAAACGCGTCGTCACCTTTTTCCAAGCATGGCCAAAGCATAAGGGAAAAACAACCCAAATTGAAATAAGCCAATTAGGAAGGTAGAGAGGACGAAAGCCATCTGCTTTGAAAAAACCTAGTTTAAAGAGAAGACTATCTCCTAAGATTCCAATCAGGAGTATGATTGTGTAGAAAGCCCAAAAGGACTTCTGCCCTTTGAGCAGCCACGTCCAATGGACGACAAGCGAGGCGACAATAAAAATGGCAAAGAAAGGTGCTTCTATACTCTTGGGAAGATAGGTCGCACCCAAGACACATATCCACCACGAAGCGAAAGAGAAAATAGTAGCAAAGATTGATTTAGGTTTTGAGAGTTCCATTAGAAGTACTTTATCAGATTTAGAGCATATTCCAATCGCTTTAATCTATAAGTTGTGTTGATGTCTAATGCCCATTGATGTGGCAAATGGTGGCGAAGAGCTCCCTTGCCAAAACCACGAAGCTTTGATGCTAACAATGTGTTGTGCCAAACTCCTGTTGAGATTTGTATGGTCGATCTCTCGCCAAGACGTTGAATGACCTCCAATTCAGCCGCAAGCTCCAACGATAACCTTTTGCGATTCGTCGTCTGCCTGGTTCTTTTTCCGTATTGAAGGCCCAGGGGAATATAGGCGCGAATAAGAGTTCCATCAAGCTGCTTATTGAATCCATAAAAGCCTTCAACCAAAGGTGAGAGGTCATATTTTTGGGTGAGGACACGGTCCTCCAGTGCTAGCTTCATTCCCCAAGAAGGGGCGATAGGAGAGAAGAGGCTTTGCTCATTAGCCTCAACTTCAAGCAAGGAAAAGTTTTCGAGGCGTAGATCTTGAGTTTTCTGATTATAGGTTGCTGCTATTTTTCCCAGAACAAGTTTTGACCACTGGGGAGCGGCTTGGTCTTTATCAAGGTCGAGATATTCGTGAAAACTGGCCCGTAGCTCGAATCGAGCGAGTGAGTGATCAAATTGATCTCTTTTGTGACCAATAGATAAAAAAGCGGGAGCATGAATACGATGGGGTGGCCCCGGAGTTTTCAAACTGCTCTTTTGATAAGGCTCACTTCTCTTAGAACGAAGAACTTGGCTTTCTCTTTTGGCCTTTATGATTTGAGGGTTTGGGTTTTGGGCGTATAGATAGTCTCCATACTCAATAAGAAAGTCGAGCTGCTTGGTTGATAGGGTATTTAGTTTCTCTTTATTAGGTGATTTAATAGCACTCATTATTTCTCTTTTTTGGGGGATGCTCATCTCTTTATGGCCGGCCCTCAGGTGTTTGAAGGGGGAAGGTTTAAAGTTTATTCTAGAGACTAGTCCTTTTGTTTGAGAAAGGGCTTTGAGTGTTTCGCTGGGGATGACGAAGTAAGGGAGACTGTAAGTGAGCTCCCACTTGGGATTAATGGCATCGAGAAAGGCCAAGAGTTGATAGGAGCAATTATGAGTGAGGTAGAAGTAGTTGAATTCTGCTTTGTCCATTTCCCATAAATGTTCAACAAATTCTGTGACTTGATCTTTGTCGAGGTTAAGTGAGTACTCCCATAGGTCTCTGTTTTCGCTGTCTCGATACTCCTTTAGTTTCATGAAATAAGGGAGCAAAGAAAATTTACCGGTAAATTGTCCACTCAACCCATAGAGTCCATAAAGAAGGGGATTGTTTGTTGTTTGAATGGCAGAAAAATTTAAACCCCAGTTCAAATACTCATTTGATTGGGAACGTCCTATTAATTTAAAGAGCGTGTGACCAAAGGCACTGCTTGGATTATTGACGTGATAGCTTGCGAAAATAAGACTTACTTGGCTTAGAGTGAGTTTCTTTTTGAGATAATCTAATTTTGCACAATTCCCAGATGGAGCTTTTATAAAACCAAGGCTTTTCAAATACCGAACTCTCGCAGGAAAGAGGCAGTGAGTTCTTGGTCGCTCGTTGAAGGATTCAATCGCAGCGATAGCCTCCTGAGTCGGAGAATATCTTCCGTTTTCAGAAAAAAACCATTCTTGATTAGTCACAAGACTTTCAAATTTGCCGTTCACTTCTTTGTAACGATGAAGATTGAGCCATTTTTGATCTCGTGAGAAATCATGGCCGAAGGACATGACAGAGAACAAAAAAACGAGGGGAAGGAGAATTTTCACGAAAGATGAAGGAGCTCTAGGAGCTCCTTGATACTAAAGGTTAGAGGAGTCCAATAATTTGATTATGAATAGAGTCCTCATCAGTGTCCGCTGCAAATAGGGTCGTGAAGTTGTTTTTGAGAATCAACTTGTCAGCATTTTTCCTATCAATAAGCTTTAGATAAGCCTCTAGAGTTTCACCTTGCCCTCTCGAGATATCATTGGCGAGCTTTTCTCTATTGAGTTTAATAAATACGGGGCCAGTTACCGTAGCTTCTTTTGCACTTTCACAACCTAAAGTTCCTGTAGACATGGCAAAACTCTGATTTCCAGAAGACATATTAAAAAAACTGGCAAGGATATTGAAGCCAAGTCCCTCTTTTTCTTTGAAGAGAATCGTTCCAAGTCCGCAGCCGGCAGGACCGTTTGAGGCAAAGATAGGTAAAATTAAGCAAAGTGAAAATAAGCTGAAAATGATTTTTTTCATAAACGAGGCTCCTCAATTGTTGAAAATCTAGAGTAATGATGAGTCTATGAGGGGCAGTTGTAAAGCATCGGGGCACTTTAGTAGGTTATTCTATATTATCCAAAGCTTTTGCTTTTTGCTTTTGAATTTTTTCAAAATCTTTGATGGCATCTCTAGATTCTGAAATCTTTGTAGGTGCTATCACGACACTCTTGAGGCCTTCTGTTGCTTTCATGCTTACCTCTTTGATCATGCTAGAAACATTATTGACCATTTTTGAGGGTTTCTTTCTCACTTGTCTTGTTTCTTTTTGTCTCCAGCTTACTTTGAGGTCGTTTGGGTTGACCTTCTCAGGTCTTTTACTGAGGGGAGTTGCCTTAAAAGTAGCCGCAACTCCGTATCCCTTTTTAGTAATATTCTTAATTCTCTCTTCCCAAGGATAGTCGTCGGCCCAGCTGAATTGGCCAACTTCGACCTTGTCATTGTTATTGTGAACACCAAAACCGGCTTTGGTTGGGAAAACAGCCCCTGTTGATGGCAGATAAAAGTTCACATTGCCCCTGTCGACAGAGGACAGGAATTGTCCTTCTTTAGAAATTTCGAAGCGATAGGTCGCATTTTGCATGGTCGCCCCGTACTTGCCGAAGAGTAACTTTAGACCGATAGGGTCCTTGTCTGCGAAGAAATCGACGAAAACTTTTCCCTTTTCTACTTCGAACTCGTAGAAGCCTCTGCGACGTCTAGGTTTAGTTTTGTAAGTAAGCTTTGAGCCCCCACGTGACAAGATAGACGAACCATATCAGGGTCTAGAACTGTATGAAAACATAAATCGAGACCCTTTAACTGTCGTTCGTATTATTAGTTTAGATGGTGGCAAGAAATTTAACTATGTGAAACTGGCAAAGCTTTACTGGTTAGAAGAGATTGGCCCAACAGAGATTGCAAAGCAGATGGGGAAGTCTGTTAATAGTATTTACTGGGAACTAAAAAAGATTAAATATGGGGCGGTTCCCCCCAAAAACTAGGAAACTTGTAACTTGAGTCCAGCTGTGTCAAAAGACACTTTAGGAGATTCAAATGAAGAAAAGATTCACAGAAGAGCAGATAATCAAGGTTCTTCAAAAAAA
>Ga0307933_1000087_pt1 | contig 83190 bp, 62 predicted proteins | sample OrgLakmetageno88_FD_201811 | JGI IMG/M metagenome (GOLD analysis project Ga0307933, IMG submission 201811) | Saline water microbial communities from Organic Lake, Antarctica - #88 | ecosystem: Environmental > Aquatic > Non-marine Saline and Alkaline > Saline | place: Antarctica: Organic Lake...
ATCTTTGGTTTGATCCAAAGATAGTTACTCAACACAAGGAATGAATTCTATTCCCGCTGAAGCGGGAGGATTTTAACCATTTTTGAGACCATTAAAAAATCCCCCACCGGGCATACTACCGGGTGAGGGGTTTTTAATGCTAATGAATAGCTAAAATCAATCCACTAGCCATTCATAGAGGTCAGGAATTCATCATTGGAAGAAGTATTGACCATATGCTTACGCAGGAACTCGAAAGCCTCGTCTGGCTTCATATCGGCAAGGTGGTTGCGCAGGATAAACATCCGTTGCAAAGCATCCTTGTCGAGGAGTAAGTCTTCCCGACGCGTGCTTGACTTGGTAAGATCAATAGCAGGGTAGAGGCGCTTGTTGGCCAGAGAGCGATCCAACTGTAGCTCCATGTTACCCGTACCTTTGAACTCTTCGAAGATCACACCGTCCATCTTGGAACCGGTGTCGATCAGAGCGGTCGCCAGGATGGTCAGAGAACCACCATCTTCAATATTACGGGCAGCACCAAAGAACTTCTTCGGTTTGTGCAGTGCATTTGCTTCCACACCACCGGAGAGTACTTTACCACTGGCAGGCGCAACGGTGTTGTAAGCTCGTGCCAGACGTGTGATAGAATCCAGCAGGATAACCACGTCATGACCACTTTCCACCAGGCGCTTCGCTTTCTCCAATACAATATTTGCAACGCGCACGTGGTTGTCAGCAGGCTCGTCAAAAGTAGACGAAACCACCTCAGCATTCACACTACGCTTCATATCTGTCACTTCCTCGGGGCGCTCATCGATCAGCAGTACGATCATGTAGCACTCGGGGTGGTTTTTAGCAATCGCATTAGCCAGATCCTTCAAAAGGAAAGTCTTACCCGTCTTAGGCTGTGCTACGATCAGACCACGCTGCCCCTTACCAATAGGCGTAAACAGGTCAATCATACGATTGCCGATATCTTTGCCGGTAGGTGAACTAATGAGGGTAAACTTCTCAGTAGGGAAAAGCGGCGTCAGATAATCAAACGGTACACGGTCCCTTATATCCTGTGGCTCCAGCCCGTTAATACGGGAAACACGAAGCAGTGCGAAGTACTTTTCGCCATCCTTTGGAGGACGTATTGCACCCCGTACGGTGTCACCGGTACGCAGGCCAAAGAGTTTAATCTGAGAGGGTGAAACGTAGATATCATCAGGTGAAGTCAGATAGTTGTAATCTGAAGAACGCAGGAAGCCGTAGCCATCCGGCATCATCTCGAGGATACCCTCGCCTTCGATAATACCGTCCAACTCTATGTCAAACTTCTCCTCTGGTTCTGATTTGGAGTCCTTTTCATTACGCTTGGAGGGAGGGGGGCTCGCAGCGCGCTTTTTCTTGTCTTCTTTTTTGCCTTTATCTTTATCCCGGGTATCAGCAGGCTTCTCTGCGGGCTTCTCTACAGGCTTCTCTGCGGGAGCGCGTTGCTCTTCGCGTACCTCGCTTTCTGGCTCTTTAGGAGCTTCCGGAGCTTTTTCCTCCTTTTTGTTGCTGACCCCATCGTCATCAGCCACTTTGACAATCCGACGGGTAGAACGACGGCGTGATCCGTCTTTTTTGGAATCCTCCTCTTCATCTGATTTCTTAGGGCGCCGGCTAGTCCTTTTTTCCGAGGAGCGGCGGTCAGACTTACTTTCCTTATCTTCTTTTCCTGTGCTGGTATCGGCATCCGTACCCTCACCAGAAGCAGCCTGGTGATCTAAGATTTTATAGATAAGTTCTTGCTTGTTCAGGCGTTTGTAACCGGAGAGTCCGAGTTTTTCGGCTAGCTCCCGGAGCTCTGGAACTAGCATGTAGTTTAATTGTGATATATCTAACATAGTATCGCTGTGTTACTTAGAGTTTGATTTGTTGTCGCTAAGGGACGATTGTTTGGTTAATGAAATGAATACGTTTGGGGAAATTAAAGCGGAGGCATGAATAAATTCTTGCTATTCCATGAATGACCGTCAGGTATTTCGAATCCATGTTACCACCTGAAGGCAGGGAGCAGTGGATCATTCAAGCTTAAAGTAAAGATGTTCAGGAACATCCAAAACACACGAAGTGTCACTTAAAATCTTAACCTTTATAAACTTGTAGGAATAAGCAGGATAGAATTTGTGCGCCTTGAAACGCTCTTACAGAGGCTGTAGTGGCGTGCTTTTGCGCTTTGGTGCAACAAAAATACGTTTATTTTCTGAATTCAAATAGTATCTTTGCAAAAATTAAACTGATTATTCTTCTATAAGTTCGATCGGGAGTCGCTGCCCGCCAAAATCTGTAAACGAAAACCGCATCATGCTGGAACTTAACTTTCTGAGAGTCAACACCGAACGCGTAAAAGAAGGCCTCAAGGTCCGCAACTTCTCAGATGAAGCACTATCAATTGTTGATGAAATTATTAATCTTGACGACCGCCGCAAGGCAGTCCAAACCCAACTCGATAACCTGCTTGCAGAGCGCAATGCACTATCGAAAGAAATTGGGGACCTATTTAAATCAGGGAAGCGGGAGGAAGCGGAGACCAAGCGTAACCGCGTAACCGAGATCAAGGAGGAAGCCGCCCAACTGGAAGAATCCCTGAAGTCGATCAAGTCAAATTTGAATGAAGCCCTGTATCAGGTTCCTAATACTCCGCACCCTTCTGTCCCAAAGGGATCTACAGAGGAAGATAACGAAGTCCACAAACCCTGGCCCAGTGACCTACCGGATATGGGCAATGACGCCCTACCCCACTGGGAACTTGCCAAACAATACAATCTCTTTGACCTGGAGCTGGGTACCAAAATTACCGGCGCTGGCTTTCCTCTGTACCGGGGTAAAGGAGCCCGGCTACAGCGTGCCCTGATTTCCTTTTTCCTGGACGAAGCCAACCGCGCCGGCTACGAAGAAATCCTGCCACCTCTGCTTGTCAACGAAGACTCTGCCCGTGCTACCGGACAATTGCCAGACAAAGAGGGGCAAATGTACCATATAGAAAAGGACGGGTTTTACCTTATCCCGACCGGCGAAGTGCCTATCACCAATATATATAGGAATGAAATCCTGTCAGAGGAGGACTTCCCGATAAAACTAACCGGGTATACGCCCTGTTTCCGCCGCGAGGCAGGTTCATACGGGGCTCACGTGCGGGGTCTCAACCGGGTACATCAGTTTGACAAGGTAGAAATTGTCCGGTACGAGCATCCCGACCGGTCCTACGAAGCGCTTGAAGAAATGCTGGCTCATGTGGCCGGGCTTCTGGATAAACTGGAACTGCCTTACCGCATCCTCCGGCTTTGCGGAGGTGACCTGGGTTTCACTGCTGCCCTCACCTTCGACTTTGAGGTGTACTCCGCTGCTCAAAAGCGCTGGCTGGAAGTCAGTTCGGTCTCCAACTTTGAAACCTACCAAAGCAACCGGATGAAGCTACGATTTAAGGATGGAAAATCTACCCGCCTGGCGCACACCCTGAATGGGTCAGCACTGGCGCTGGCGCGCATTTTTGCCGCCCTGGTGGAAAACAATCAAACTGAAAAAGGAATTACAGTCCCTAAGGTATTACAGTCCTACACGGGCTTTGAACTAATCGATTAACCTTCGAAGGGCTGGCGCCATCAGACTATTGGTGTACACCCTGCATGAAAACGCTGAACTATGGTCTTTGATATGGGCTACATGATCGTGGCTGGTGTACTATCTCTCATCGGGATGTTTGTCAGCCAACGCTTAAAGAGTAAGTTCAAACACTATGGGCAAATCCCCCTGCACTCAGGCTTGTCCGGGGAGCAAATTGCTCAACGCATGCTCCGCCACTACGGCATTCATGACGTAAAGGTTGTTGAAGGGCAAGGCTTCCTGACCGACCATTACAATCCGGTAAGCAAAACCGTAAGCCTGAGCCCACAGGTGTATGGGGGCAATACCATTGCAGCTGCTGCGGTGTCAGCGCATGAGTGCGGGCACGCTGTACAACACGCTCAGGCGTATAGCATGCTAAAATTACGTTCCGCATTGGTACCCGTTGTGAATGTTTCTGCCATGGCACAGCAATGGCTGCTGATTATTGCATTCGTAACCCTTTCCTCTATGCCATCTATTATGCTTATCACAATCGTGGCATTTGGAATAACGGCACTCTTTAGTTTTATCACACTGCCTGTGGAGTTTGACGCCAGCAAACGGGCGCTCGCCTGGCTGGAAAGCAGTGGTGTGACCCGCGGGCAGGAGCAAGCTGGCGCTAAAGATGCGCTGTGGTGGGCGGCAATGACCTATGTTTCCGCAGCGCTTTCTGCACTGGTTATGCTGCTCTACCTGTTTATGAGGTATTCTGCGGCTAAGCGGGGCTAATCCCCTATAGGTGCATTAGTGTAGCGACTGAGACGGAATTACTTATATAATTCGCTTGAATTTTACGTATTTTTGCGTTGCCTTAGCTAAATGGCATAGAGCTTTGGCGACTAAATTCATCCAATGCTTAAAACTTTCGCTCATGCAACAGGAAGAAGTTGACTTTTATATCGAGACTGCAAAAGAAGGTATGAACCACGCCATGGAGCACTTGCAAAAAGAGCTGCTTAAAATCCGGGCGGGCAAAGCCAATCCGGATATGCTATCTGGATTATCCGTCCCTTACTATGGCTCACAGACACCGCTATCCCAAGTCGCCAACGTAACCAGCTCTGATTCCCGGACCCTGGTCATACAGCCCTGGGAAAAGAACATGATTCAGCCTATAGAGAAGTCAATCATGGAAGCCAACCTCGGGTTTAACCCTCAGAATGATGGTGATGTAATACGCATAAACATTCCTGCACTTACCGAGGATCGCCGTAAACAACTGGTCAAACAAGCCAAATCTGCCGCGGAAGACTCCAAGGTGGGCTTGCGCACTTCACGCCGCGACGCGATGGAAGGGATCAAAAAAGCCGTGAAAGATGGCTATCCGGAAGACATGGGTAAGCGAATGGAAGAACAAATCGAGACTATGACAAAGTCTTACTCTGATAAAATCGACCAGATGCTTCAGGGCAAGGAGAAAGACATCATGACGATTTAGGGTGCTCCTCCAAACCTCTATTTTATCTCCCTATACAATAATCAAGATTTTGGCTTGGTGATTCCGGTCAAATGTCCTACCTTTGTCGGACTTTTCGGAAAAGGTAAAATTTACACAGAAGGACAAAGAAAATACCGCAATGAAGCGTACATATCAACCCTCAAGAAGAAAGCGTAAGAACAAGCATGGTTTCCGCTCACGTATGGCGACTAAAAACGGTCGCAGAGTTTTGGCGAGCCGCCGCAAGAAGGGTCGCAAAAAACTGACTGTCTCAAGCGAGCAGCGCCCGAAGTAATCGCAACGATGAGGTAAACCTCATTTTATATACCGTTGTATGTACACCATTCATTACAAGTAGTTGTTATGCTGTGTACGAACAAAAGATGGAGCTAAGCAGGACAAGTTGCCTGTGCTTAGCTCCATCTTTTGTGTTATACTCCAAAGGGCTACTGTATATCGTCTCCCCTTAGTTTGCGATAGCGCTTTCGGGCTTCCACAGCCAATGTGCTGTTAGAATAATCTATAAACAGTGTTTCGTAGAGGGCCTGGGCTTTGCTGGGCTGCGCTAACTGTTGCTCGTAAAGCTCAGCGAGTTCGTAGATAGCATTATCTGCCCGAATTTCGTCAGAATGATTGTCTATGATCTCCTGTAGCAATGCTGCAGCTTGCTCGTAATTCCGCTGCTTCTTCTGAATCTTCGCCTTTAGGTACAGCACGTCATCACCCAGCGAATGTCCGGGAAAGGCCGCCTGCAAAGAGTCCATTTTTGCGAAAGCAGCTTCAAACCGGTTTTGGAAAACAAGCAGGTCGGCATCGGCGTATAGTTTTATTGCCGTCTCTGTAGTATCCAATCCCAGATTATCCATGATGAAAACGGAAAGGTCAAGTGCATCGTTAGCAATCAGCTTAGACGTAGAGGACTTCAATATATCAAACTGAGCCTGCGCCCACTGGAAATCGCCCGCATAGTAAGATAAACGGGCATTTCGGAAGCGGGCTTCGTGTCCCAGCAAGTCTTCCTTGAATGCCTTGTCAACCTGAGAGTACAACAAGGTAGCTTCCCAAATTTCTCCCTGCATCAGGTAGTAGTCTGCAAGCGATAGTTTACCTCTCGCCTGTACTTTGGGGTGCACGTTCGGGTAAGCAATCATCTGATTGAGCAGCGCTATGGCTTTGTCCAGGTCATTGATATAGAGTGCCTCCAGTTCAGCGAGCTCGAGAATAATGCGGGCAGTGACTTTAGAACGCCCAAACTCCGTGAGAAAAAATTCGTACTCCTGCTCCAGCTTACGTAATTCTTCTTCTGTGTAGTCATATCCACTTACCAGCTGTCTGCGCTTGGATCTCAGCGACTGCCGCTTGGCATCCAGGTAATAAGGCGACTGAGGACCTTTCTCTTCTACGATATAGTCATACGCTTTTATGGCCGCTGCATAATCTTCGTCATTAGCAGCAATATCTGCCAGCGCAAACACCCTCCCTCCATTTTCATTATACCGGCGGTCAAGTGCCCGCATCTGCCGCAAAGCACCATTGTAATCCTTTTGCTGTATGAATACCCAGGATAAAAGCTCAGGGTATAAAGGATTATCAGCATCTTTCTGGATTTTGGAGTAGAGCTGCTTTTGCACCTCCATATAATCCTCTTGATTGAGATAGCGCTGCAGGATAGATTTCACCCTTGTGATCCGTGTGGGCTCCGCCTCGATACTCACCAGGTAGTTTTCTATCATTTTGGGTATGTCGCCCTTACGCCGGTAGAGCTCGCCAAGGTTATAAGCGAATACATCGCGGTTCTTAAGTAGCTCTGCCCCTCTTTCAAAGGTTTCAATGGCCAAATCATATTTGGTCAGCGTCATGAACGCATTGGCTAGTTTCGTAACCTCAATTTGATTTTTCGGCAACTTATCAATGGCCATTCTATATTGCGCTTCCGCTTCCTCACTTTTCACCTGCCGTTCCAGCAGTTTACCGTAGGTAACGTGGATTTGCACATTAGCCGGATCCCGCCGCATGTGTTTTTTGATCGCTTTTTCACTGGCATCGTAATCATCCATCGCCATGAGCGACTCTACATACCGGTCAAAGTAGAAATCTCTGTAATTGGTCTGCTTATAAAGCTCCTCGTACATTACGGCAGCTTTTTCAAATTCTCCATCCCGGTAATACTGATTAGCCAGCTGTCCATCCTGCCCGTAGGCAAGTGGCAAAACAGCCCCAAGTATCAGCAAAGAAAAAATCCACTTTAAGTCTTTCATTATTATCTATGTATCGTTAGGTCTATTAGGTTCAACGCTTTTCCTGAAGAAAAGGTATAACTATTTACTTTCAAATAACGGAGTGGTGGCAGAATAGGTTGGGCATTACCGCATAAAACCCAAAACGGCTGACCGCTCTTCAGAGCCATCAGCCGTTTTGGATATTTATAGAAAAATCTAAGCAGTCTACTACTCAAGGCGGAAACGGACCGGCAGGTTAAACTGTACACGTACAGCGCGTCCACGCTGCTTGCCCGGAATCCACTGAATACCTTTATTCTTCATCAACTCCACTACACGAAGCGCTTCAGAACCAGTTTGAGCACCGGGATCACGAACTACCCGTGCATCGGAAATAGAACCATCTTTCTCTACAACGAACTGCACAACAGCAGTACCTTCCACACCATTCTCCCGTGCAATCGCCGGGTACTTGATGTTCTTGTAGATGAATTCAAGCATTTTCTTGTCTGCACACTGCTTACGCTCCTCTTTGCTTGGAAGATCCTCACAACCTGGGAAACGAGGCATGTCCTCTACCACCTTAAAGATTTCCTCCACTGTTGGCTTAGGTGGTGGTGGGGGCGGGGGTGGTGGTGGGGGCGCGTCTTCCACGACAGGCGCTTCCACAATCGTTTGCTCGTCAATTGACTGATCCTCGAAAGTCACTTCTTCATCTTCGAGAATTTCTTCATCTGGCACCTCCTCGATTACAGGTGGCGGAGGTGGTGGCGGCGGCGGAGGTGGTTCAGCCGTACGTGGAGGTTCTACCTCAATCTCATCCGGCAGCTCAAGTGCGTCATCCGGAATATAAATTTCCTCTTCGTACTGTGTCCAGCCAAAGGCAAGCACAGTAAGACCAACCGCAAGGGCCAGGCCGAGGTTAAAATACGTACCGCTGTACTTGAAGGCATCAGCGCCTGCGTACTTGGTTCTGGAGGTAAGCGACGAGCCGGGATCAGATTGAGCTAATCCTGCTTTAGCGCGATTGGAGTAGATATTGCGCATTATTAAAATAAATGCAACGATACTTACAGCAATTAACGACACTGCGGTGGCTAATCCCCCACCAGTAATTGAAACATCCATACTGACAAGGTTTTATTTTATCAAAAAACTAGACAATAATATACATCCTACTGAGCCGATAATATTAGCAAGAATATCGTAAAGCTCAAAAAGCCTTCCCGGGAAAAACCAATATTGAACGATTTCTAAAGCAAAACCGAACAAGCTGCTTATTCCTATGGCCAACAGGATAGGGTGCTCTTGCAGCACCCGCACTCCCGATCTGGCCAGACCAAACGCAAGCAAACTGGCTAACATAAAGTAAGCAGCAGCGTGCGCAAGTTTATCAGGCTCTATCAACGAGGTCAACTTCGGCGGGGAGACCTGCCCCCCTGTTGAAAAATAAATAAGCGCACCTGCCCACATCAGGGCAGGTAACAACATCATTTTGTTGTTGTCTATATTTAAAAGATGCAGCGATTTGGGTTTTTGGTGTATGAAGGAAGAAAAAAATCTTTCTTTTAGTTGACCAGCTCTTTATAAGCCTTAGCATCCATCAAATCGCTGATTTCATCCGGATTCGTCATTTGTATTTTAACGATCCAGCCCTCGCCGTACGGGTCTTCATTGACCAAGGTAGGGTTATCTCCATCTGCTTCATCAATTTTTGGATTGAACTCCAGAATTTTTCCGGAGACCGGCATAAACAGATCAGAAGTTGTTTTGACCGCTTCTACCGTACCGAATACCTCATCCTTATCCAGGGTCTCCTCCACTGTTTCCACTTCAACGTAGACCAGTTCATCTAATTCGGACTGAGCAAAATCAGTGATACCTACATAGGCAATATCACCATCTTCCACGCGAACCCACTCGTGTTCGTTGGTGTATTTGAGTGTATCAGGAAATTCCATATTTCTTAGAGTTATTGTTGTTTTATTGACGCGCCCAATACCTCGTAGATCAAAATGCTAAGACCCTTGGGCTGGACAAGGTCAAAAATAAAGGAATTTTGGGAATAAAGAATTTTATTCGCAGTTATACCCTTAATAAAGTAGTTTGCGACATCGGAGCAGCCCATTTTGCAGCGTTTATGCCGACATAAAGCCGGTTTTCTGCCGCAACCCATTTAATGGTTTGTCTAATTTAACAGACCAGCCCTCTTATTGGGGTTACAAGATCAAAAAAAGGCAGCCACCCAGATGAGTGACTGCCTTTTTTACGACTCAGGCTTATCCTTCTTTTTTCGAAAGCTCCGCCTTTACCCATTCGGTGGTGACGGACTTTGGCCGTTCCAACGGGAAGCCTAAGGCACGGGACCAGCAGAGGGCTGAGAGTACGCCCAGTGCGCGAGACACTCCGAACAGCACGGTGTAGAAGCTGTACTCCTTCAAGCCGTAGTGCACAAGCAATGCCCCGGAGTGCGCATCCACGTTGGGCCAGGGATTTTTCACTTTGCCCAAACTTTCCAAGATTGGCGGTACCACTTCAAAAATTTTCCATACTACCTGTACGACTTCATCATCCTTGATGTATTCTTCCGCAAAACGCTTCTGTGCCATAAAACGTGGATCAGGCTGGCGCAGTACAGCGTGCCCGTAACCAGGAATAACCTGACCAGAAGACAACGTGCTGTTTACGTAGTCCGCAATTTGCTCTTTTGAGGGCGACTTCGTCCCCAGCGCATCGAGCATCTTAAAAATCCAACGAATTACTTCCTGGTTAGCCAGGCCATGGAGCGGACCGGCCAGGGCATTCATGCCTCCGGCGAGTGAGTAATAGGCATCGCTCAGAGTGGAGCCAACAAGGTGTGTAGCGTGGGCAGAGGCATTACCCCCCTCATGATCGGCATGCACTGTAAGATAGAGGCGCATGAGGTTTTTGAAGTCATTTCCTTTTACACCCAGCATGTGCGCAAAGTTGCCAGACCAATCCTGAGATACATCAGGTGCGATGTGGTCCCCATTGTGATAAGTGCGACGATAGATGTACGCAGCAATACGAGGCAGACGCGCGATCAGGTTCATGGTATCCTCATAAGTAGGGTCCCAGTAGTCTGTCTTGTTGATCCCCTCGTCATAACGGCGGGCAAAACAGCTTTCTGTTTGCATGGAAGCAATAGCGAGTGAAAACTGCGTCATCGGATGCGTACTGATTGGCAAGCTATCCAACACTTTGAACGTATGCTCTGGTACATGGCTACGGGTTAGCCACTGCTCCGTCAGCCATTTCACTTCTTCTTCCGTAGGAATTTCTCCTACCAGCATCAGCCAGAATAGTCCTTCCGGACGAGGTTCTTTACCGTCGGGCCCTTTAGGAAGGGATTCGCGCAGTTCGGGAATAGAGTAGCCCCGGAACCGAATACCTTCGATGGGGTCAAGCTGAGAGGTTTCCCAAATCATGGTTTTTATGCCACGGGCGCCACCGTAAATCTGCTTCAGGGTGACTTCATCAAATTTCTTGTCGCCATGCTCTTTAAGCATAGCCCGAATCTCTGTCCGCAGTGCGGTTGCTTTTTCGTTGAATTTCGTTTTTAAAGGATCCATTAATGCTTTATGATTATTTATAGTTTCATGTAAAAAGGTAGTCGTAGAGATAGAACACTAAAGTAATTCGACAGAAAAAAACAATAAAATGTTCACGGTTCCTGAAAGTATATTTGGAGCAACCTTTATACTGTAAATAACCTCTAAATATACTCGTAAGCCGTGATCAGGCGTAACGCTCTAAACCAGAACCTTCAAAACGGGAATTTTATTGGTTGATCCTTAGTAATAGATAACTTCTATTTTATAGTACTCCTTTATATTACATCAATTAAATAGGAATAGTTGCTCCCAAATCAAAAAAGCGGCTCTTGACGAACCGCTTATTTTTTATTCCATATCCCAAATCGCCAGTTGAATTTCTTCACGGGTGGCGCCCTGAGCTTTCATTTTCTGGATGAGGTCAGATTCCTTTTTCCGCCGATCTACAATCTGTGCGCGAAGGACAGGCATCTGCGCTTCGTTCATTAGCCGGCGAAGAGAAACGATCTCTCCTTCCCGGATTCCATTTTTCTTTTGCAGGTACAATTTATTGTCGGAAGACTGTAAATGAGCAATTTCCGACTGGTTGCGCAAACGCCGTTCTGCAATCGTATAGGCTTCTGCTTCTTGTGATTCAGTCAGTTGATAGGTCTTAATAAGTGCTTCCGCTTCCGCATTGACCTGGGCATTATCTACCGTTTGTGCCTGAAGGTGAAATGAAGCACCCAGGAGGAGTGCAAAAACAAAGAAATATCTCATAGCTATTTGATTTTGGGCTAAAATACAATTTTTGTCCGTTCTCCCGGTGCGTAGTCCTGCTAAAAACAGATAATTAACAGGCAACAGACGGCTAATACCTGTTAGTGTATATTCTATACCACTATACCGCAAAAATATAAAGGTGTTGACTACTTTTACATTTTGCCAAGACACACAGAAATCTTATTGAGCCATGTTAATGATCGGGGATGTATTGGTAAGTGACGACGTGGTCAAGCAGCAATTTATTTGCAACCTGGACGCTTGTAAAGGTGCCTGTTGCTGGGAAGGGGACTCCGGTGCCCCTCTGGAACAGGAAGAGCTGCGGACGCTTGAACGGATATACGATGATGTACGCCCCTTTCTAAGCCCTGAAGGACGGGCGGTGATCGAAGCAGAGGGACCACACACCTACTACGAAGGTGATGCACAGGAGTTTGGCACCCCCCTGGTTGACAATGGTGCTTGCGCGTATATGACTTACGACCAAGACGGGATTGCCCAATGCGGGATTGAGCGTGCCTACAAAGCAGGGGCGACAGACTTTAAGAAACCCATCTCCTGCCACCTATACCCCATACGGATAATTAGGCACGAAGCCTCAGGAATGGAAGCCCTGAACTATGATCAATGGGAGATCTGCTCTGCTGCCTGTGAGCTGGGAAAAGCGAATCAAGTACCCGTCTATCAGTTTCTAAAAGAAGCCATTACTCGAAAGTATGGCGCCGAATTTTTTGAGCAACTTGACGCTGCTGCTAAAGAATTACCTCACCTTAAAAATGAATAGTTTGACTATTCCCTCAAAAATACCTACCTTTACTTATCTAAATAGCACCTTAAAATAAAAGAAACAGCAAAAGCTGTCTCTCCGCAACTACTAATAGCAACACTACTTTCACCCCCCTGTTGACTGAAGATACTCTTGATCTTTCTTATCCAGAGCTATCAGACAGACGATTGTTTTGATTTGGGTACGTCAGTGCTATCATTCCCGTTTTAGCATCACGCAACTCAAGTTATCCGTCATATTCCCAAACAGACAATTACAGCACTGAAGATTATTGGGGTTAAGTTATCCTTCCATAAGATTCACGTTTAACCCCCCTTTTGAAGTTGGTTTTTTGGGCAGCCTCGGAGTTTATCCGGGGCTGCGCTTTTTTGGGTACCTCTGTACTCTAAATCAAACGGAGCGTTACAAGCGCGCGTTACAACTGCCCTGCCAGTGATACACTGAGCGGGAACAACAAGCATCCCTACGACAGTAGACCTTGTCGCCCTTACCGCATTCTATGAAAAGCATTTTTTCAAACGCTACAGAAGCGGACAATCTACCATAAGCAAAGCCAAAGGGGCTTACCAATGAGGAGGATCATCCGCCATGCTATACTTTTCTCAATGTTAAATTTCTATGCTTTTTGAAAGTATCGTTACACCACTAGAGTTTATTAATGTAGGTTTTGTATAGGACATGGATTAAGGTTTTTTGCCAGATCAAGACCTGTCCCGCCAAACAGCGGGAGAACGCCCGGAACCTCGTAGCCTAAGCTACGAAGGTGAGGACGTGATGCAGAGCTGGTGAAAAAAATAATTCAGGGACATACAAAATTTACGTTAATAAACTCTACTGTTTTATCTTTACATTCAAATCACTCGTGATGCACTTCAAACTGATACCACCTCTCTTTTTACTCCTCTGTTTTACACTGGCTGGACAACCTTCCACCAGCCTGTTTCCCGAAATTAAAGCCGGAGATTTACTGCAAACCATCCAAAAACAGTACACACCAAAGCAGGTCTTGGGTTACGGACCAGCGCGGGACCTGATGTACGACGAGATTGATAACCGCCGCGATACCGTTTATGGCGTATATTCAGGGCACAAATTATACCTGCCTCCGGGTGAAGATCCCTCTCAGGCCCTATATCAAAACGGGAGCGTGGACGGGATCAACTGTGAGCACGTCTGGCCGCGCAGTAAAGGTGCGAAATCAGGTAATGCTAAGTCTGACATGCACCACTTATTCCCCACCCGGTTGTCCGTGAATGCTGCGCGCGGTAATGCCCCTTTTGCAGAAATTCCAGACGAACTTACCGAGCACTGGTACCTCGCCAATGGCGAGCTTAACCGCATACCAAGTGTGCAAATTGACGCCTATAGTGAATCTACAGGTGAGCAATTTGAGCCCAGGGAAAACCGGAAAGGGGACATTGCCCGTGCCATGTTTTATTTTTATACCATTTACCGGCAGGAAGCCCTGGAAGCCGACCCGCTGTTCTTCCAGATACAGCGGGAAACCCTATTGCTATGGCACCTGCTCGACCCCGCCGATGAACGGGAAATAGCCCGTACCCATGCTATTGCCCGGTATCAGGATGGAAAGCCCAACCCTTTTGTCATTGACCCTGGCCTGGCGGAGCGGCTGTATGGTATGGAGTAGGTTTAGTTGATCCGTTTCATCGCCCATTCCAACTTGCCGGAAAGCGACTCCGGTTCCGGATAATCCGTTCCGACTTCCACTCCATATTCGGATTGTTGTTCTTCATTTATTAAAAAAGGAGCGTAGCAATACGGGGGTGGAAGCTCTTTTAGTTCCGGCAGCCAGTGCCGTACAAATTCGCCTTTCTTATCGTACTTCTGGTTTTGCCAGATCGGGTTAGTAAAACGCTGCTCCGTAGCCTGCGTATTCCAGTTGAGCCAATTACTGCACACATCGTAGTCAATGAGCCGGGATTCGAACCAGGCAGCACCCCAGGTCCAGTCCACGCCGTATTCCTGCGCCAGAAAGCTGGCATGATTAACCCGCCCCCGGTTGCTCATAAAACCGGTTTGATTAAGCTGACGCATGTGCGCATCCAGAAAAGGAATGCCGGTACGCCCTTCGCGCCACCGCAAGAAAAGCCCTTCATCTCTTTTCCAATCCTGCTCCCGCTCTTTGATACCGCCCGGAAAAAACATTTTATTGCCATGCTTTATGCCTAGGTACTGGAAAAATTCCCGCCATTTCAGCTCGAAGATCAGCCAGTAGGTAGATATATTTTTCTTGATTTCCTGCTCGTACTTTTTGTTTTCCCAGTATACCCGGCGGGGCGATAAGCAACCATGAGAAAGGTAGGGCGAAAATTTGGAGCTGTAATCGCTGCCCAGCGACTGATTGCGGGTCCACTTATAACGGGTAAGCAGCTCGCTGTCGAAGAAATAGTACTGTAAGCGCTCCAGCGCAGCGCTTTCCCCACCCATGTAGGCAGGCTGCCCGGCATGGGCTTCAACACCCAGTTCTTCAGGTGTGGGAACAGCTGCAAAATCGGTATTCAGCAATGGGAACTCAACTGGCTCAGGCAGTAGGGGGCGCACCTTTGCTCCTTTTCGAAGGTGCTTGCGGAAGGTTTTAAAAGTAGCCGCTGTATTCTCTGGTGCAAACGAGATATCCTCTGGATGATAAAGCAGGTGGCTCCATTCCCGGACCAACGCGCAACCCAGGGGCGAGATGGCCCCTTGTACTGCCCGTTCATCCTGTTGCTCCTCCCAGGGGATGTCACGTTGCGCATAGACCCTTTGAATGCCATAGTCCCGGACCAGCTTGGGAATCACTTCGCCGGGCTGCCCGATAACCACGTGCAGATCGCCACCGATGCCCTGCAAGTTTTGCTTCAGATCGTGCAGGCATTGCAGTAGAAATGCCGCACGGTGAGGGCCTGTTTTTTGAAAGCCAGGCTATACGGTTCTGAACCAGCGCGGATCCAAACAAAACAACGGAAGGATAGCATCACTTTCCTGCAAGGCCCGGTGCAGCACCGGATTGTCGTGCAAGCGCAGGTCTTTTCGGAACCACAAGAGGCTTAAGTTGGGCATGGTAAAATATTTACCTGCCCAACAGCGAGTCCCGTTCAAGGTTTAATTTCCCATGATGTTGAAAGAAACCCCCAGAAAGAAACCCATTTCGTAGATTGATTTCGTAGGGATAATGGTCGCATCGTAGACTTCTCCAGGCTGATACCCTTGTGCCAGTCGCTCTACTTTACCACCCGCCAACCCCGTGGTGAAAACCACGCGCTGTTGCCGCCCTAAAATCAGACTGGGGCCAAAGAAATAGGTCTGCAGCCCGGCATTTTCACCTCCCACTCCGATACCCAGCCCGAAGGTGCCACCTACAGAAACCTGCCGCCGGCTCTGCGGATAAAAATGGAAAAAGCTGGAGATAATAGGCAAAAACGCATCCTGATCATCCGCCACAATCATAGAGTCTCTAACGTAGTAAGATTGAGGCCGGTCAAAAAACCGTACGAAGCTGATCCCTACACTGGCATTCACCTTTAGCCCGCCGTGAGTCGGCAGCGTTATTGGGTTGAGTGTCTGAGGGCGGACCCCCTGCCCGCGCATAGAATCTATCGGATTGAGCTTAATACGCAGGGTGGTCAGGTCACTGTCCGGCCGGAGCACAAACTTCTTTTCGAAACGATGCTCCTGCATTTCTGCATAGAGGTAACCTACATCAACCAGCTCTTTGAGTTGCATGCTTTCCAGTCCGGCCGCCTCTTCATGCACAGCCGCCGCCCGGTCTTGATATTTCTCCACCCGTATGGCGGCAGCTTGGTGAGCCACGGCCAGTGCAGTCCGGTCCATATCAGGAAGGTCTTCGGCTTCAAACAAAACCTGCCTGACCGCTTCCAGCTTCTGCATTTCAAGCTCGAGTCGGCCGACCTCTGTTTCATAGTCTGTTATGGTTTTCGTTATCGCACTTGGGGCATCGCTCCTGCGAACGATATCACTGAGGTTAAGGGCTTCATCACGACGGACACCTAAGATGGGCTTCATGTAGTCCATGGACAAGCTTTTGATCTGTTTAGGCGAAAGTCCCGGGTGGCGCCGGAGCTTCTTCACTTCTTCCAACGCAATATGTTGCACCGCCTGGCTTTGCAATTCTTTATTGATATATCCATTGAGCTCCTGAATGTCTACCTCTATATCTTTCATTTGGTCAAGGTGGCTGGCAAACTCCCGGGCCAGCTTTTTAGTAGCAAGGGAGGCCGTAGACTGATCCACCATGCCGCTGCCCTGATCCGCAATCTGAGTACCTTCCAGACCAAATCCAGCTCCTCCCATACCCCCCGCCAGGCTCTGAAACTGCGAAAAGGGCGAAGCTCCGCCACCTCCCCCCGGAAAAAGCCCCCCGGAGGCCGGCACATTATAATCTTCAGTTTCTGTTTCCAGCTCAAGGTCGTAGATATAGTCATTGTAATTCAGCACGTGCAGAATCACCTGCTGCCCCTGGCGAACGCCCAACTGCTCTACGGGTTTACCGTTTTGCTGGTAGTAGACGGTATCCGCAAAAACATCGTAGTAGACGTGCAGGTCCTGGGCAGAAAGGCCAATTGAGACAAAAGAGCAAAACATGGCCATACAAAGCTTCAAGGTATTCATTCGGACTAGAGTTTTGATAGGTATAAAAGGCAACTGAATCGAAGCTACCCCAGGGAAGTTGATCCCTAAATATAACTATTTGGTGAAACCTACATAGGTTACCCCCCAAAGAAAATGAATGCAGAGGCGGTAACCTTTTGCCTGGAAAGTAAATAAATCAGGTGTAAAAAATACTAAACATGAGAACGCTACTTTTCACCATCGCTTTGTTTTGCTGCACCTTTGCCAATGCGCAATGGGTATGGATTGGTGGGACACCTGGAAAAGCCACAGACTGGATGGAGCCCCGAAACTGGAACCTGAATCAGGTACCCGATGAAGACGCCAGCATCCGCATTCCACAGCTGAACCAGTCCTTTTACCCAAAGATTACGGAAACCGTACCGCCTATTGCTCATTTGGAAATCGAAGGAGGCGCGGCACTGCATATCGCTCCGAATGGTTTCTTACAGATCGACGGGCAGCACACTTACAATACGGGTATTATGCTGACTGGCAAAATATTCGCTCACGGGCTGATTACAGTGATTAATACCGCTCAGGGCAAAATTGCAGGTAACCAAGGCCACTTGATTACCTATCAGGACGGTAGGCAGGTCAGTTTCATTCCTGCACATTAGGTTTGTTCTGCAGGGTGTCAAATGGCTGCAATCGGCAAATTTTCTCAATTTCGCTCATTCAGCCCCACACAGAACAAGTCTATTGAACAAGAATGCTTATTTTGCAGGTACCAGCAGGCTTCGACTTGACTATTGAGCGTTTACCAGCCCTGCTTTTTCTAACTAAAGCCCGGCCCCACACTCCCGGCTCTATTCCGTAATCATCACACCTCCGTCAACATACACTAAAACTAAAATTTGATATGAACCCCCAGAAAACCCTATGCCTTTTCTTCTTCCTTGCGCTCTGCATTAACGGGATGGCCCAACCCCGTAATGCCTTCAGCTACATCAGCAAGCCCGCTGAGTTAGAAGCAGATATGGAAGCCCTTGTTGGCGAAAAGTATGAAAAAGCGCGAGCCATTTACGACAAACTGGTTGAAGCCAAAGGCGATCGCCGGTTTCCCGTACCAGCCTTTACGATGACCAAGGAAACCAACAACGCGGCCTTCCTTGTTTACGGCGGGACGCAGATCGGGCTGGAGGAGAAAGCCTACGACATTTGTATGTCTATGGGCGAGGCCGAAGGAGAAGCGGCTGTTGCTGGCTTGCTGGGCCATGAGCTTATTCATTTTTACGAAAAGCACCAATGGCGGTCCGGTTTCGCACAAGCTTATTCTGAATTGGAAATTGGCCGTCGGCTCCGTGGTATGGTTGACCAGGATAAAGTCAATAACGAAACCCAGGCAGATTACCTTGGTGGGTTCCTTGCGTATTCAGCAGGCTATGATGTATTCGACAACCGAGGGGCCCTTCTGGATAAAATCTATACCCAATACCCATTTCCGGAAGTCGACTCTAGCGGAGCTTACCCCAGCCTGGACGACCGGAAAGCACTGGCCCGGAAGTCAGAAGAAAAGCTAAAAGAGCTGGTCTCGGTATTTGAGGTCGGCAACTTGCTGACCGCTGTGGGGCAGTACGAAGATGCACGGGCTTTTTACAAACATATTCTTATCGACTATCAGGGCAGAGAGATTTACAATAATCTTGGGGTGGTTACAGTACTGGAAGCACTGGAGTTTTTTCCCCAGTCCGAAAGAAAGTACCGTCTGCCTCTGGAGCTGGATATGTCCTTCGGAGCTGGTGGCAAAGATGGATTCGGTGACAAAATCGAACGGCGCAACAAACTACTCCGGGAAGCCATCCTCTACTTCAATAATGCCATCGGCATGGATCCCGGTTACGCACCCGCTTACCTGAACAAAGCCTGTGCCTACTACATGTTGGAAGACAACAAACGGGCGGCTTTTTATGCAGGTGTGGAAGCACAACGCGATACCAGTAAGTACCCCAAAACCGCTACTGATGCCAAAGTGCTCCTCGCCATGCTTGCAGCTAAGGCCGGTAATGCCGAAGAGGCTATAGCGCAACTGGAGCAACTGGAAACGCCCTCTGCAGTGGCCCGCTACAACTTAAGCGTAATGAAAGTTACCGAAGCAGCTACACCTGCCAAACCAGATGGGCCCGACGCCTATGATATCGACGGGGTAGACCCTTTTGACCTGACCACATTTGACCGGCAATACCGAAGACAGCGGCAGGAAATTGAGCTCTTTGGAGCACTTGATTTTCGGATTTGGAACAAGAGCAGCGTTGACCAATTAACACACTCTACCGTTTATATGGTCAAGTCACCCAATGGCACGAACACTTACTTACAACTTACGGATGCGGCCCATCCCGGCGAGCTGTACGATGGTTTCAAAGCAGGAACCAGTCGTGCTGAAATGGTTGACCTGTACGGGGAGCCCAATACTTCCCTCGAACTGCCCACTGGCGAAATTATGGTCTACAAAGAAGTGTTGTTGCTCCTCGATCAAGACGGGAAGCTGGAACGCTGGGCGAATTACAGCTTTGATTAACCCCTGGGACCAGTAATCCAGCAAGGCACTTAACCGACCGATCAATTTCTGTATATTTGAAGGTAACCATTTTGATACTGGTCAAATTCAGCATTAAAGTCACTTATACTATGAGAAATGCTTTATCACCACTATTTCCCCACTGCGCTGGCCAGTTGGCCCGGGCACGTTATTTACAGCACTTGCCTGTCTGCACCACGCAAGGAAGTATCAGGCTCCGCTGCAAAGCAGACCTCCAACTCTTCACCAGCTTTCGAACGCGCAAAAGCGCGCAACAGAAGGTCCAAAACCAGCATAAATGATACGGCTCCTTTTGCTTTTGTGGTTGGCCATGCCTGCTGCGCTGATCGCACAGGACAGCCTCTTTGCATTCGTCAACAACCCCTTTTCCAGTCGCTTTGCTCCGAAACCGGTTACCGATCATAAACTACAGGTAGCCCAGCAGATCTTTGATGATCTGGTGGAAGCCAGGGGCAGCTTCCGCATGCCTGCTCCTAAGCTGGTAATGAACACCGGTCGCCGCTTTATGGCTTGGATGCACCCGGGTAAGCGTCAAATCGGCCTGGAAGAACAAGCCTATGATATTTGTACCAGCCTGGGAGCAGATTCCCTAAACGCACTGGCAGCTATCCTGTCGCACGAAATCGTGCATTATTACGAAGACCATGACTGGAAGCGCAACTTTATCAATCAGAATGATGGCCTGGAGGCGGCAGCACAACTGGAAAAACTCTCCGATGGCCTAAGGTATGAAACACAGGCAGACTACTTTGGCGGCATACTCGCCATTTCTGCCGGTTACAATACCTACAACACGTTGACCCCATTACTTACCAAAGCATATCAGGCCTATGGATTGCCCGAAGATATTCAGGGTTACCCCAGCCTTTCTGAGCGCCTTGAGCTCAGTCAAAATACGGCTCAGCGACTGGAGCAGCTCTTCCAGGTTTACCAAACGGCCAACTACCTGGGGCTTATTGGCGGGTATGCGGAGGCCATAGCCTACTACCAGTACATCTTAGGCGAATACCAGGGGGTCGAACTATACAATAATGCCGGCGCTACGGCTATTCTGGCCGCACTTGAGCTTACGCAAAAGCAGGAAATGCCCTTTGTACTCCCGGTGGAACTTGACCTGGACAGCCGCTTGTCCCAGATCACCACCCGCCTGCCCAAGGATGCCGAAGCCCGCAAAGCAGCCTTACTGGAACAGGGACAGCAAATGCTCAAAAACGCCCTGCTTCTTGACGAATCAAAAGCGGGGGCCCACCTGAATATGGCTAACCTGTACATACTGAAAGGCGACTGGCTGGATGCAGAATACCGGGCGCAGAAAGCACTCGCACTTGCCGAAGCGCAGAAAGATACAACAGCAATTGCGAAAGCACAGGTATCATTGGGCATTGCGAAAGCCCTGCAGGGAGATACCACGCGAGCGGTAGACTACTTCAAAAACGTCCTGCAGCCTGGAACCAACCTGGCAAAAATCAATCTTTCCGTCTTACAGGGCGGAGCCCAATTGGTAGCACCTCAAGGCTATACCGTAAAAGGCGTCGAAGAAATCGATGACTTGTTTCCTGAAGACTTTCTCGTAGCCCCTACTTTTACGGCTATCGTTAACCTGCCAGATAAAGTTTATTGTGGCTACAATAAGCGGGCAGAATCATCCATCTTTCAACATTATGCAGATAATGACAGCAATCGATTTGCATGGTTTCACCGCACGCTGCCCAATTACAGTGGACACACGCTGAAAGGCCTGCAGGTAGGTGCCACTGCTCAACAAATTGAACAGGCTTACGGCGCACCGGAACGGGTGCTTTCCCTGAGTACAGGGCAATGCCTGGCCTATGACAAACGACAACTGCTACTCCTGGTGGATGAGCAGGGACAGCTGGAAAGCTGGATCGTTTACAGAACTAACATCACAGAACAATAATTTCAATACCTAAATCTATACCAATGAAGTGGCTACCCTTATTGCTAACCCTATTGACCGTTACACTTTTTGGCCAGCAAGACCCCGTCGTTTATTCCGTTGATGGAAAAGCGAAGTACTCACCAGCCAGTAAAGGATGGTTCAACTATGCCCCCCTGAAGACGGGGATGAAACTAAGTGAAACTGGCCGCCTGAAACTGAAAGCAGGTACCTCCGTCAGCGTACTGTACGATGAACAATATGCAACCATCTCCAAAAAGGGCAAACATACGGTGTCTGGTATCCTGGAAGACTACGAGCAATTTCAGGAAAACCCCTACACCGAGCTGCTGCAGGAGCGTGTAGAGGAAGCCAGCGATCCATTCTTTTTCTACCTGGACGATGAGCCCGGACTAGCAGCCAGCACCCAACCGACCAAGCCCAAATACGAGAGCAGGGAAGGGGACGGCCACGGAGATGCTGACGCAGCGCTGCTCCCCATAACCACCAATGGTGGCAAGGTAGCTGGCGACGGCTTTTTTGTATCCTGGGCTCCCAGGGCAGGTGCCGATGCCCCTGACCGCTACCTGTTTAAACTTACCGATGACCAGGGCAAGATCCTGATGGAAAAATCCACCGAAGAGGGCAATCTGATGGTATCCACAGCGGAAGCCCAGCTCAAAGCCGGGCAATTTTACCGTTGGCAGGCAACCGCAGCAGAAGACCCTGCTGTGAGCACCCCTACTGTCACCTTTGAATACGCCGCTGCCAGTGCTGTTCAGGCAGCACTGGACCCGCTCAGAGACGATCCTATTTATAAAAATGCCGAACCCGCTGCCCAACTGCTGCTTGAAGCGGTAACACTGGAAAAAAATGGTTTCCAGGAACGCGCCGGGCTACGCTACCGGGAAGCAATGGAAAAAGACCCGGACCACGATCTGGCCAGGGCGTTGTACAAGGCTTTCTTGTGGAGGCAAGGGCTGTAAACAGTACGTAAAAACTTCCTGAGCTACGGAAGCTTACTTAATGCCTTGAGGCGAAGCCAATTCAGAGGAACGTCCCCCAGGCCGGACTCAGAAGGACTCGTGGTATAGAGACCCGTCTCACAATATGCCCCTAATTACTACCACTATGAACCGTATATTTATTAGAGTTTATTAACGTAAATTTTGTATGTCCCTGAATTTTCTTTTTCACCAGCTCTGCATCACGTCCTCACCTTCGTAGCTCAGGCTACGAGGTTCCGGGCGTTCTTTGGTCTGGCAAAAAATCCTAATCCATGTTTTATAAAAACCCTACATTAATAAACTCTATTCTATTTTTCGTCTTAACCCCACTCACTGCTATGGCACAGGCTGTAGAGCTTGGCATTCCCGCCGGGCATAGTGGCACCATTTACAACCTACGTTTCTCACAGGATGGGGAAACCCTATTTTCAGCAGGGCAGGATGAAAGCCTGATGCTATGGGATGTAGAGACCGGCAAGCTGCTAAAGTCCTCCGTCAAAGCAGGGGGCGCCATACTACCCCGTGCTATTACGTCGCCCGACTTGCAGTATATTCAGTACTTCAAAGGCTGGCAAGATTACCGCCCATTGTTATTTACTTTTCAAAATCCGGAAAACCGGGGGCTGAACAGGCGGGAAGACCCCTTTGCCAGTTTTTCAGCAGATGGCCAATGGGGCATGAAACAGTCCGGTGGGCTCGCCAGGCTTGACAATCCGGCTGACAGCCTGCCCGCTCCAGATTTCCAGCCCGATGGCTTCACCCCGGACGGCCGCTTCCTCTATAAGGTATCGGCTGGTCAATTAAAGCTTTGGGACGCAGACAGCCAAAACCCAATGGCGATTCAAAGTATAAGCGGGCTCTCTCCTGCTGCCACCTTTCGGGCGTATGGTAAGATCCTGGCTGCCGAATTAGACTATCAATTATTTGACTTTTGGTCGGTGGAAACCGGGCGCGAGCTTTACCAGCTCGAGGTACCAGAAGGCTACCAGCTCAGGGATATCGCCCAGGATGGCAGTTTCGTCATCTTGATCAATGAGGCGGGGCAAGTCAGAAAATACGACCCAAAGCAAAAGGCCTTTACGCTCACCTATACACCTCTTAACTATGCCCCGGAGCCCTTCCCCTTTAATGAGCTCCCGGACTGCCGCCTTTCCCCGGATGGACAGCTTTTGGCCAGCAGTGGAGCTGAAGGCGTTATCTATTTGCACGATGCCACCACCGGTCAACGTATCCGAACACTGCAAGCTCACCATCAAATACCCAACGCCCTGAAGTTCAGTGCCAATGGGAGAAAGTTAAACTTCACTTCCAAGCGCGGCACGGTCCATACCTGGGACCTGGAGTCCTGCCGGAAAGAAACACCCAACGCCAATGCCAACTCCTACAACAGCATCACCATGGGTGAAGGCCCCCGGTGGGAACAGCTTTTATCAGAAAATGAGATCAAAGCCGTGATGCCGGACGGGAAAACCGGTGTCCGCTTTGAGGCAGCAATGGCAGGAGAAAGGCAGTACACGCCTGTGCTAATAGACCTGGACCGCATGGAGCCCATAAAGCGGCTCGCTCCTGTTGGTTTTGACTACCATTCAATAGCCTATGCTGCATTTTCTGCCGATGGCAATCGACTGCTCGCTATTCCCACCACTGAGCTAAAAGAGGGGACGACTTCTGTCGTTTGGGATGTGCCTTCCGGAAAACTACTGTACCGGCTACCCGACCCCGAAGACAGCTATGCCCTTTGCGGTGCCTTTTCAGAAGACGGGAATTCCCTTTTGCTCGGTACCTGGAACCGCTCCGTCCATCTCTACAACCTCGCCGACGGAAAACTAGCCCATACGTTCAAAGGGCACCGCGGAAAAGTCAGGGCGGTGGCTTTTTCACCAGTGGGCCCGTATGTTGCCAGCGGAGCAGAGGATGGTTTGGTCAAAATCTGGCGGACAGACACCCAACAGGAAATCGCCACGCTAATCCTCATTGATAAAAAAGACTGGATTGTACTCAGCCCGGAGGGGCTTTTCGATGCCTCTCCCAACGCCATGCGCCTGCTCTACTATTTGGTGGATGCTGGTCAGCGCACTGAAATCATCGAGTTAGAACAACTGAAAGCCCGCTATTACGAGCCTGGCTTGCTACAAAAAATACTGGGCTACCTCCCCGAGCCCACCCGCTCCGTTGAAGGCTTGAAAAACGTGGCTTTGTACCCTCAACTTAACGCCCGGATACAAGGTGATCAGCTACGGGTTGAATTAAAAGCCCGCTCCGGGGGTATTGGCAGGGTGGCGATCCTGATCAATGGCAAAGAAGTTGCCTATGATGCCGACCCGGACCGTTCAGCACAGTTTTCTTATGACCTGCGCCAATCTCACCATCCGCTCTGGAATCATCCGGACAGCACCAACCGAATCGAGCTACGTGCTTACAATGCCGAGGGCTGGCTAAAGAGCCGGCCTTTTACCCTGCAATACGAGGCTGCGAGCCGGTCCAGAGGTAGCAATACCAATGGCAACAGTTCCTGGACCGGCTCTCTTGACCCCAAAATGTACGTGGTATCAGTAGGGACTTCTGACTACAGTGGAGAATCCCTGGATTTGAGATACGCTACTCAGGACGCCACCGCTATGGCACGCACCTTTGCGCTGGCCGGTGCCAACCTCTTTACAAATGGAGACAGCGTAGAGGTGCACTGCCTTACTACTGCTCCGGAAGATCAAAACGGACTGGAGGGCACTGATATCCTTTGGCAATACGCCAGCAAAGCTAATATACAGGCTACCATGGAGGCCATTCGGGGAAAGGCAAAAGCCGAAGATGTGCTGCTTGTGTACTTATCCGGGCATGGTATTGCCTTCGGCAATGGAGACCGGGAGCAGTTTTATTACCTAACCCACGACGTTGCCAGTACAGAAATGATCATGGATGCTGAAGTGCGGGCACAGTACACGATTTCCAGCAGTGAACTTACCGAGTGGATCAATCGTATCCCGGCTTTAAAGCAGGTATTAGTGATTGACGCGTGCAACTCCGGACAAGCCATTAAAGACCTGAGCAGCGGCACCCGAAGCCTAAACGCCAGTCAGATTAGGGCACTAGACCGTATGCAGGACCGCACCGGTATGTTTATCCTCTCCGGGAGTGCGTCCGATAAGGTTAGCTTTGAAGCCAGCGAGTACGGACAGGGGCTACTGACTTACGCTCTGCTACAGGGCATGCTCGGCGTCGCTACCCGAAGGACTGCAGATGGCGACTTTGTCGATGTGATGTCGCTGTTCCAGTACGCCCGCGACGAAGTTCCGAGACTGGCGGCTTCAATCATGGGCGTGCAGACCCCTACCCTTGGGTTCCCGGCTGACGCCAGCAGTTTTGATATAGGGATTATCAAAGACCAGCAGCAAATCCCCATCGGGCAAAAGAAGCCCGTCCTGATCCGAACGACCCTCCTCAATGAGGAGACGCTGACCGATGAACTGCAGCTCATGCAGCAACTGGAAAACACCTTCAGCCGGGAAAACGAACGTGGCGCAAGAGCGGATTATATCTTTATTGATGCTAATGAGTATCCACAGGCTTATGCGCTCAGAGGGCTTTATACCCTGAGCGACGGGCAGATCCGATTTTCCAAAATCCGGCTGTTCAAAGGCGGGCATACTTCCTTTCCACTTGATATCCCGGTTAATTCGGACCCAGAACGTATCGTTCGGGAAATAGAGCGGGCTGTGAAAAAAATCATTAACCCCCGATGACAGTAAACAAAAACAAGGGTCATTGTATTTTAATGTTAGAACATCAAAATTAAAGTATGAGCACGCACGGCAATTCCATCAAAATGATCCGGGCACTGGGGTTCCCCTGGGCCACGCAAGATCCGTTCATCTTTTGCGCCTACCACTTTGACCAGTACCCCAAAGGCAACGACCAACTCGGTCCTGATGCCTCTTTGGGCGGTCGGGCAATCGGACAAGACTTTGATCCGTCCAACGACTGGCGCATGTACCATGGGAATACCGTTCCGGGCTTTCCACACCATCCACACAGTGGATTTGAGACCGTGACGATTGGTAAGCAGGGCTTGATTGATCATGCAGATTCTCTGGGTGCAGCCGGGCGCTTTGGCAACGGAGATGTGCAGTGGATGACGGCCGGCAAAGGCGTTCAGCACTCCGAAATGTTTCCCCTGCTCAACAATGAACAAGCCAATCCATTTGAGCTTTTCCAGATCTGGCTTAACCTGCCCAAAAAGAGCAAGCGCGTTAATCCGCACTTCAAAATGCTTTGGGCAGACAGCATACCGGTCTACGAAGCAGATGGTATCCGGGTGGCTATCATAGCGGGCGAACTGGAAGGGAAGAAAGCGCCTGCGCCCGCTCCTGACTCCTGGGCCGCAGACCCCGATAACGAGGTCGCTATCTGGACCCTAAAACTGAAAGCAGGGACGGAATGGACGCTACCCGCCGGCAGCGCCGGGCTCAACCGGTCGCTTTACTTCTACAGTGGCGCTACCGTTGACGTCGACGGTCAGCAAGTGCCTGCGCAAAAAATCATGGACCTGCACAGCGATCAGGCGACTACGCTCAAGGCTGGTACAGCAGATGCTTCCTTTTTATTCCTGCAGGGCAAGCCCATCAATGAGCCTGTTGTGCAGCATGGCCCTTTTGTCGCCAACGATAAAGAAGGTATCATGCGGATTATGCAGGAATACCAGGCTACGGAATTCGGTGGCTGGCCCTGGCCCCGCCCCGATCAGGTGCACGAGCGGTCCCGTGGCCGGTTTGCTAAGCATGAGGACGGGCGCGTGGAGGAAAAGGCAAATTAATCCCGGTCCGGAAAGTGCTGATCCATTAAAGCCCGATAAGCAGCCGTACTGCGCAGCGGCACTAATTGTTCTACACTTTCCAGGTCCTCAAAGGATATTTCCAGACGGGTTAGCAGCGCTTCGAGTGTTGCCAGCCCGTTTGCATTTTGGCCCAGCTGCGCCTGACAAGCGGCCAGCTCCAGGTAGTGCCCGGGCTCTTCCGGTGCTCGTTCCAGCCGGCGCTGCAAATAAGGCAGTGCCTTCTGGTAATCTTCCAGCTCAAAGTAGAGATAAGCCAGGTAATCATTGCTGTAGGCAGAACCATCGTCCAGCTCGTACATCCGTTTTGCGCTGGTCAGGGCAGCTTCGAGCTGACCATTAACGCTGTAGAGGTAAGTCATCATATCATAACCCTTAAACTCATCGGGCTTTAGCTGCTGATATCGGCTCAGGAGGTTCAAAGCTTCCTGATGTTGCGCTTCATCATCGGCGTAGAGGTAGGCCAGGGAGAAGACAGGTGCAGCATAATTTTCATCCTGAGCCATGGCTTCGGCATAAATCTTAACAGCTTCCTCCCGGCGCTCGGTCGACTCATACAGTACACCAAGGTTGTAATACGCCAGCGCCAGGGTACTATCCTGTGCGATCGCCTGAAGGTAGAGCTCTTCGGCAGCACCAAACTGCATCTGCCGTTTGTAGGTAAAAGCCAAATTGGTCAATGCCAGCCCCCAGGTAGGCGACAGGGCGTTAGCTCTTTGAAAGGCGTTCAACTCCTCGGCGGAGCGGTTGAGGCGCCGGTACAGCAAGCCCAATTCATTATAGATATGAGGAGCGATAGGCGTTAGGCTCAGGGCTTTTTGCTGTAAATCCAGCGCATCATTGAGCAGGTTTTCCGGCAAATCCAGCTTTTCTGCCTTCATTCGAAGGTTGACCCCCCGGAAGTAATGCTCCCGGGATTTGATTTCCCGAAAAAAGAAGCTGCTTTCTCCGACCAGCTCCGCGGCTTTCTCCAGGTAGTCCGGATAATAGGCATAGAGCTCTCCATTAGCCCAGCGCTCAGCAACTACCTCCATAGGAGTGGTGATGTAGGCATTGATAACCGCTTGTGCATCATCCTGCAGCGCACTTGACAAACTGACTTTCATCAGTCGTTGTACTGCGTCTGTATCTTCCATCTGACTGATTTTCTGATAGAGCTGATAAGCAGAACCCTCTTCCGGGTACAGCAGGTGCCCGGAAGCAAGCGCCTGCTCGAAGCGAGCTAAATCGGGCAGGTAGCTCGTGTCCTGGCCCGTTATCTGTTGCGGCTTGTCTTGTTTGGGCTCCGGCTGCACCCGGCTGATCTTCATATCCCCCGTACCACCCCGCCGGATAGGCAGTTGTTTTTGATTGGAAGCCATGAGCACCTCATCCTGTACGTAGCGTTCCAGTTCGAAGAGGTCAACAAAGCGGTTCTCATCGGAATCGGCCTGCCCTCTCAATCCTTTGACCAGATAATAGGAGAAAACGCCGCGACCGCCCCCCCACTTCTCATCCTCAAGTGACGTTTGGTGAGACTCGCAGGAGAGCAGCTTGACCGTATTCGTAAACAGCTCCGCGAGTGCCGCTGTTGTAGCTTCCGGACCGCCATAAGAGCTTCCCGCAAGGGTGCCCGACCGGCAGGCGTCACTAATAAGAATAACCTCTGCGTTTTTTTCTTCGATCATCTGCCGGAAAAAGGCATCCAGGGTGTTGATCATGCACGCACCACCCGAAGCATAGGTCGTGGGGGGCGCATCGTGGAAAAGCAAATACCCCATGCGTTTGTCAGAGACCACCTCCACATCCCCGTGCCCGGAAAAGTAAAGGATAAAGCGGTCGTTACGCTCGCAGCGTTCGCTTAATTTAGTAAACTCGCTGATGAAGTTACCGTAAGTTGCCGATTGGTTGGTCAGCAGAACGAGGTTCTCCGCTTCTACCTTCCAGGGGCTATCTTTGGTTAGAAATTCGGCGAAAGCCTCTGCATCCCGGTCGGCATACCTTAGCGATGGAATTCGGTCATCCCGATACTCGGAAACCCCGACAATTAATGCTTTGATGGAGTTGAAGGGCCGGATCGGCTTGATTTGAGCAGTAGCTCCGGCCTGCACGAAAAGTACAGCTAACAGAAAGAGAAAGTATGGCTTAGTGATCATGGTTTAAGGTTGCTTCGGTCACAAAAGATACGTTAAAGTTAGCAGAATACAGGCCATCTAACGGTCTGGGCTTGCCTTTATAGCACGTTCATGGCAATTTCTTAAAGGCCTCCGAAAGACCTGTTCCGTATTTAGGCTTTACCTTTTAGCCTGCTCCTGTAAAGACCAGAGGCAGACAGCCCCGCAGTGGTCTTACTTCGGCCCTCCGGAGACTAGTTTCCAGGTGTTTCACCCATTTATAACCTTTGATTTGAAGCGCCCTAAAAAGGTTACCTATGCATTCTAAAAAAAGCCGTAGTTTTGATCATACAAGTTTAGAACCATGCGCCCAGCAGACGACGAGTACATCAAAGCCATACAGAACAACGACCGGAAAGGTCTGGAGCAGCTTTATCAGGAGTTTCTGCCCCGGATCTCGGCTTTCCTCCGCAGGAACGGCGGCAGTGATGCCGATGCTAAGGATGTTTTCCAGGATGCACTGATCGTGCTTTTCAAAAAGGTACAGGCCCCTGAATTCCAGTTGACCAGCGGCTTCTACACCCTATTATACGGTATCTGCCGCAACCTTTGGGGCAACCGCTTGCAAAAAAAGTCAGGTAACGAGGTATCTATTCCAGAAGATTACAAATATACCAATGAGCCGGTCTTAACCCAACTCATTGAGCAGCAAGAAGAAGAACAAGTCTTCTGGGATGCGTTCAAACAGCTGGGGCAAGACTGCCAACAGCTCCTGCAGTTATTCTTTGCGAAAATTAAGATGGCCGAAATCGCAGAACGCATGGAATACAGCAGCGTCGGTTATGCTAAGAAGCGTAAGTTTCAATGCAAGGAGCAGCTCATCAAACGGGTAAAAGCCGATGCCCGGTATTCTGAACTCCTACAATAAAGCATAATGGCATGGAACAAAAATACGAACGAATAGAAGCTTACCTCGACGGTACATTGCCGGAGGCCGAGCGAAAAGCATTTGAGGCAGAAATCGCTAAGGATGCGGAAATCGCTAAGGAAATAAAACTGCACCGGCGCCTGCAAAGCACACTGGGCAATGAGGCAGAGTGGCAATTCCGCCAAAACCTGGAAGCCATAAGCGACGGCTATCAAGCCCCTGACAAAAATAAAAATCCCGGAAAACAAGGTACACTGCGCCTTTTCCTCGGCATTTTAACCCTCAGTATACTGGCCAGTTTGCTCTACTTCTTCTTTATGCCCGGCCCGGATACGCCACCCGCTGAGCGCCCGGAGATTGAACAACCTGCGCCTTCGCCCACCGCGCCGGAGGAGGCCCCTGCCGATGAGCCCGAAGTACAAGAAACCACACCCGCCCCCACCACACCCGAAGCACCTCCTATCGCGGCTATTCCCTCTGATCAACCCAATGCTGCATTGGAAGCCCTCGTGACCGCCTCCCCGCTGAGCACTGCCTATGAACTCGCCGTAGAAGCCGACCTCTCCGATCCGGGATTTGCGCTGGAAGGCGAGATGTTAAGTGCACAGTATAAGGCAGATCAGATAATGACCATCACTTTATTCGACAACCAACCCGGCAGCTACCCGGATGCGCCCCTGCATACCGGCGAGCTACAGGTGATGGAAATCGATGAAGATGCACCCCTCGCTTTTGCGGCGAAGAAAGCCTACTTCCTGGCTTACGAAGCGGAGCTGGACTTGCCGGCAGGCTTGTACTACTACGTCATCCGTACAGAAGGTGAGGCGGAGGCGCTTTGGGTGGGGAAGGTGGAGCAGTAGATTGAGCGGAACTGCTAACCATTACCACCACACCCCCACCGAAAACACCAACGTCCGGCTGCGCAATTGCGGCTCTTCACTACCATTTGTTTTCTCCGTACGCCAGTCGGTAAAGTCGTGGAAATAGCGGGCATCGAATACCCATTCGTGCTGCCCGATGCTTCGGGACAGGGACAAGCCCGCCACGAAGCTCCAGTCTTGTTGCTCAAATTCACCGCTGAGCGGCACCGTGGCTTCCTCCTCAAAGGGTTCTCCATCCGCAGCCAACAGGAAGATTTGGCCCTGATCGGGAAGGTACATCTGATCGCCATCGATACGATGTGACAGGATACGCCCGTAACTGAGCCCGGCGAAGAGGCCAGGCTTCCAGGAACCATCGGTGAGCTCATAGTGCAGTAGGACAGGCAACTCTATAGTTGCTACCTCGTAGTCCGTTTCAAAGTCACTGAATACCGGTTGTGTACCCGTATTGGGGCGCAGGAAGCGCTCCTGTATACGGCCGCCCTTTTGCAGGTATTGGGCTTCGACTATCAGAGACAGGTGATTGGAAAGCGGCATTTTAAGGGCCAAGGCGGCATTCAGCCCGGGTAAAAAGGCATTGACAGACTCAGAAGAGCTATGCAGCTGATGGTACAGGGTGTGGTTCTCTACCGTACTGAGCGACAGGCCGGCACGGGCACCCCATTGTACTTGCCCGAAGGCAGGAGCTGCAGCGGTTATCAAAATCAAGGACAGAACTATCATTCGTTTCATTAGGCTCAATTTTAGGGCGAATTGCACCTAATTTACCTGAGAATCAATAGGGCGGTAATGATTTCGTCGAAAAAAATCGGCCAGCGTAGGAGGGTTTGATACAATCACGGGAACGTTTTTTCCGATTTTAACGGTTGAATGGCACAAACCAAGCATAAAAATCATGACTACGCAAAATGGTTGCGCACTTGCACGTCAACTTTGTTGTATCAACGAAACCAAGCAACCATGAAAATTACCGGACAAACGCTGATTGACCTGGGATATAAACCGGGCAGCTGGTTTGGGGAAGCCCTGGAGCATGCCAATCAGCACCAACTGGAGGGCAAAGCCTTAAAGACTTACCTGGACAGCGTAGAGCAGCGGACCATTGACCCCTATGAGGCACCGCTGGATTATCATAAAAACATTGAAGCAGAAACAGCAGACGAAATCAGCAATGTGGAAGCCGTTTTCCGCAGCATGGATGAACTCATGAGAACACCGACAGTGGTCGCCGGAGCAGTTATGCCCGATGCCTGCCCGACCGGCGGGAAGGGGCGCATCCCGGTTGGAGGTATAGCAGTGGCTGAAAATGCCATCCACCCGGCTATGCACAGCGCCGATATCTGCTGTTCGGTCATGATGACTTCATTTGGGCATGTCGACCCTAAGAAAGTTCTGGATACCGCCCACCGGATCACCCACTTTGGCGGGGGCGGGCGCACCTCGGGCGGATTCAAACTCCCGGCTGAGCTCACAGACCAAATGCAGGGCAATTTCTTCCTGCGGGACGATAAAAGCCTGGCCCTCGCACAGTCTCATCTCGGCACACAGGGCGACGGTAACCACTTCTTATTTGTAGGACAGTCTGAGCAGACCGGGGAGACCGTCATGGTGACCCACCACGGGAGTCGCGGGCTCGGGGCACATTTGTATAAAAACGGCATGGCGCTGGCGGAAAACTACCGCCGGGAGTTATCGCCCAAGACCCTTTCGGGCAATGCCTGGATCCCCTACGAGGAAGAGCACGGCAAGCACTACTGGGAGGCCCTGCAGCTCGTACGGCAGTGGACCAAGCTCAACCACGAGGTGCTGCACGAAACGACCTGCCGCAAGTTGAAGATCGACCACACCCTTCGCTTTTGGAACGAGCACAACTTTGTCTTCAAACAGGGCAACCGCTTTTACCACGCCAAGGGAGCGACTCCGCTTACCGATGAATTCGTGCCTGATTCCCACGAAGGGCTGCGGTTGATCCCGCTTAACATGAGCGAGCCGGTACTGATTGTGAAAGGAAAAGCAACTACTAACAACCTCGGCTTCGCCCCCCACGGTGCCGGACGAAACATGAGCCGTTCACAGCATATCCGCAATCAGAACGGACGAAGCATTGATGAAATCTTTGCGGAGGAAACCGCCGGGCTTGATGTCCGGTTTTACTCCGGGAACATCGATATCTCGGAACTGCCTTCGGCTTATAAGGATGCCGATGCCGTACAGCGGCAGATGAAGCAGTTTGGGCTGGGAAGGGTTGTGGACCGCGTGATCCCTTATGGCTGCATCATGGCAGGGGACTGGCAGAAAGATGCACCGTGGCGGAAGAAGCGGAGGAAAAGGCGGAAGTGAGCCTTCGGAAAATAAGAAAGCCGCTGCCGGAGTCTCCTCCACGCAGCGGCTTTCTCAATGGTCGACCCGAAACTATCTTTACAGCTTCGCTTTAACCAGTTCCATTACATCATCGCTTTCTTCTGCAAACAGGATAGCGTTGAAGACACTCGTATCAAAAATCATAATGTAGCCATTTTCCTCAGCTACATCCTTAATAGCCTGTTCGGCCCTGGTGATCAGCGGCTCCAGCAACTCCTGCCGCTTGGCTTGCACTTTTTGAGACACTTCCTTCTCGTAGGCCAGGATTTTATTACGCTCCTCTTCCAGTTTGGCTTGTTTTTCCTGCTGTATTTTAGGGGCTAGTGCTCCGCTTTGCACTTTCTGAGCAAAGGCTTGTGCTTCCTGCTGCCAGGCCGATGCCATTTCCTCCCCTTTCGTAACCAACTGCTTCTGATAAGCTTCCAGCTCGGTATCTGCTGCTTTGGTTTCTTCTAAAGAGGAGATCAGGTTACCAAAGTTGAGGTGGCCGTACTTCTGAGCCATCGTAAGGCTTGGGGCCAGGAATAAGAACGCCGCGAAAAGAAAGTATGACTTCATATTAGTTTGTTGTTTTTTATTCAAAATGCTCGGGTCCGTCCCGATAATTTTCCGCAAAGGTAGGCGGACAGTAGCACTACAACAATAATAAGAGCCAAAAAATTGAGTTTGCGTTGGTTAAGGCCGTCTTAAAGACCGGTCGGGAGCAATCAAAAACAAAATATGTTTAAAATGATTTGTTTTAGAAACATTTTATTTTAAATTTGTTGCACCATTTTGTTTTAACCACCCGGGAAAGCAATCCCCCGGAGCTCAACAATTATGAATATGAACCTACTGCACAACTCTAATATTCGGCAATTGGCCCTTAGGGCAGGTCAGATGAGCAGTCTAACGCTACAAAAGCACTGGCTCAAGACGGCACTGCTGGGCGCAGCTGCTTACCTGGCTTATCAGAAAGATATGGTCATTGACCTTCAGCTCAACAAATCACCTGCTTCTTATGTGCATCAGGGCACCGGCGAAAGGCCTATTGCTCAGTCTGTGGCATTCCATCAACCTTCGCCCGGGGCTAACCCAATGAATACCTCCCTTGTCGCTGCCTCTTCCAAGAAAAAAAGTACACCGGCTTCTAAAGCCTCCCCACGTGCCAACGTGAGCAATCTCGCCAACACCTACTCTAATTTGACGGCAGACAACAAAGGGGAGAAACAAAAGGAAGCTACGACAGTCCGCTCTGCCAAGCGCCGGAAACAAAAAGCCTATCTAAAACGGTTTGCTCAGGTTGCACAAATGGAGATGAAGAAATATGGCATTCCCGCCAGTATCACTCTGGCACAGGGGCTTTTGGAAAGCAATGTGGGCGAAAGCAAGCTCGCCACCCGGAATAACAATCACTTTGGCATGAAGTGCTTCTCCCGCAGCTGTTCGAAGGGGCACTGCAGTAACTTCACGGACGATAGCCACAAGGACTTTTTCCGTATCTATAAGAGTGCCTGGGAAAGTTTCCGGGCACACAGCTTACTCCTAAAGCGAAGCAAGCGCTATGGTAAACTGTTCAAGCTCCGGCCTAATGATTATAAAGGCTGGGCCCGCGGATTAAAAAAGGCAGGCTACGCGACAGATCCCAAATACGCTGACAAGCTCATAAATCTTATTGAGGACCTTGACCTTCACCAATATGACCGTTAAAAATGTAGTGCCCGGTGAACCAAGTGACAAAAATCAACGTATAATACATCAATTGGGATTATTTTCGCTTTATCAAAATTTTAGTGGCTTTGAAGTTGATTTGACTGCTTAGACTATGCTTGGAGCAATCGTTATACAGGTATCTTGCGGATCATCTCCAAAAAATGCGGTAACGATAGAACTAATAATAAAATGGAAGAAATGATTTGCCTCGTTACCGGAGCTGAATCTGGCTTAGGGTACGCTGCCGCCTGCGGACTTGCCTTGGAGGGCGCAACGGTTGTAATGGTGTGTGATAATAAAAAGCAAGCCAAAAAAGCAAGAATCAAACTGATTGGAGAGAGCCAAAACCCGAATATCGACCTGTTCATTGTGAATTGGTTATCTCAGGAGGACATCAAAGCCAAAGCGCATGAAATTCTGAATAATTACCGGGCTATTGATGTTTTACTGAACCTTTCAGAAGCTTACTTCCCTATCCGAAACCTAATTGCGCATAAGAAAGCGCGCAATTTTGCCTATAATATCTTTGCCCCTTACCTCTTCACAAATGAGCTGAGTGCGCTCCTCATAGCTGCGGACAGCGCACGCGTCCTCAACCTTACTTACGAGTCTCACCGGCTGGGTTCTATTAATTTTGAGGATGCGGGGCTGGAGCATACCCTTTCCATCAGAGATGCGCAACGGCAAGTGGCTTTGGCCCGGTTGTCCTGGACTTATGAGCTCAACCGGCGGCTGTTAGGCGCTGGTGTTGATGTACATGCTTTTTCAACTGGTGCACGCCACCCGGTCACTATTCAACAAGCCCCCCGATTCCTCCACTGGGCCGTCAAGTTCGCCTCCCGGTTTCGGGAACGCACCTCCGAGGAGGCCACTCAAGCCCTTTTACGCCTTGCCCTGTCCGATGACTACGACCGCCTGAGCGGAAAGTACTTATACCGCGGGCAAATCGTGAAGTCCTCCCCGATCACCTACAATCAGGAATTCAACCAGCAATTATGGGAGACTTGTGCCGCACGCACCAACTCTTCCATAACAGCCTACCATGAAATTCGGGAAATGTTGTTGTCGTAATAGCGTTTATAAACACCAAGGTAGTCCGTGTGCCCAATGCTTTATTGATCGCCCCTGGAGCAACCTTTACGTAGCAAGTCCTCCCAGCATACATCTTACTTAGGGCTGTAGATTTACCGCCGCACCCACAGGCCGGTTAATATTAATCCAAACACCCCGCCAAGAATCCAAAATATTGGAATTTCTCCAGGCCCCGAGGAGGGTAGCAGATCGTAGGGTGCCCCAAAAGTACGCACCGTGCTCAGCAGCTCTTGCCCAGGCTGGCCTTTCATTGATGCTAGTTTTTGCTTCAACGCTTCACCCGAAGAAAGTACCTCCAGCCATTTGATATGCACATCGGGGTCGCTGCATAGGTTTTGCTGCTCTATGAAAGTACCTTTGAAGTATTGCTGAGCCCGTACCCTGTTGAGCAGTCCTTTTGTGCTATTTCCAAAATAGTCGGTGTGGGCTTCATCAAACACTACATACCTGGTTCGGAGCACAGCCGACACATCTTTGGAAAGGGTTATGGCACTTGCAGGATTGGCACAAAACAGCACCCTGCCGCTAATGCCTTTGCCTGGATTGGCAACCATTTCCAGATCTTCCTGCGCATGAAACCACCTTTTAAGGAAAGTAGCACAGTCGCTGGCGGCGACATTACTTGTTGGCATTGCAACCGGAGTGCTTTCTTCTATTTTTTTAATTGCTTTATTCAAAACATACCCCGGTGCTTTTGTATCCGGTAATTGGTGGGCAGAAGCCCGGTCTGCAGCAAAAGAAGTAGCGCAAAGGTGGCGGTATATCGGGAAAGCACTACTTAGGGTTGAGTCTCCTGATCTAATTTGACCAAAAGGGTACATAGAGAGTTGCTGCACAGGAAATAGTGCCAGCCCTTTAACCTGCGCATCTTTGAAGGCTTCCACATCAGGAAATAGGGATTGCATGGTCAGTTGCCCCTGCGCATCCTTAAGGGAACCTGTGCCTGCTGACGCCCAACTCGTACGATACAATCGGCCGGCATCAGCATGCAACTGCAGCACATAAAGGTATTCATCCGCTATCCAATAATGATAACTGCCCAGTTCAAGGCTGGACATGAGCTCCTGGAAAGCCGTCCATGAAAGCACAGTATTTGCCTGATAGCGTAGGTTTTTAGCTTGTTCCGACCTGAACCTGCCCCATGCTTCCGCGACAGCAGAAGATGCTTTGCTGCCGTCTATTCCGTAAGGGAACTGCTTTTTTAAGCGGTAGGCCCGGTACTTCCAAAACGCCGGTGCTGTATTCTTTTGCTGGCTATGGAATTGCAAAAGGGCAATTTTGGCAAACTCGAACCATTGGTAAGCACCTTCAATGGAAAACTCAAGGTGGGCATATTGTTGTTGGAGATAAAGGTGCTGCACGCCAGAATTAACCACCTCTCCCAGATGCCTGTCAAGCCATGCCATTTCGAATGGCGTCAGTGGATTTACCATCAACTGGGTTAGATGCGCTTCCAACTTCTGAAAGCACGTTTGCGCAGCATTGATATTATCCACTGTATGGCGGTCCTGCGCAGCTAGTAAGGTATGTGCCTTACCCATGGCTGCCAAAAGCCGAATCTGGCAGTAATGCTGAGCACCTGCCATGGCAAGCGCAGCTTCAAAGTGTTCAAGCGCAGCTTCCAGATCTCCTTGCTCAAAGTCCAGCTGGCCCAGCCTTTCTTCAGCAAGGGCCTTAACTATTTTGGGTTCCTCAGAGCGTAGTATCTTATTTAGTATCTGCTGTGCCCGCGTGGTGTTGCCCAGGAGCGCGTAAGAACATGCCACATAATACCTGGGCAGGAGCCCTTCTGTACGATCAGCATACATCTTGCTCCATAGCAAAGCGGTTTTGTCATGTTTATTCAGCAAAGCCGTTTCCACAGCATTTACCCAGTCTTCTGGTAAAAGTTCGTTTGGTGCAGCGCCGATCCAATCCTGGTAGTGAATAAAGGCAGGCCCAAATTGCCCCATCAGGAGGTGGGATTTTGCCAGCAACTGAACAGCGATTAACCGGACGTCCGGATTCTGCATGGCCCGCCCGGCCATTTGAACCGTTAAGGCGGGCTGGCCGGCGTGCAGCGCGTCCTGAGCCAGCTCCATAGCCGCCTCTGCAGCAAAGGCAGTCTGCATTCTTTCATTGGCTTCGAATAAATGAAGCGCTCTTTGGTAGGCTTCGGCTCGCTGGCCTTCGGGCAGCAATCTGGCCAACCGGCACCAAATTCGCCCCAAAGCTTCCGGGTACTGGTTGGGAAAAGCCTTCAGTATATCTATAGCACGCCTGAAATTTTCTTTAGCTTGTACCGTTTTGCCCTCCATTTCTAACAGGATCCCTCTTTCCTCCAGGACGCTGACTACTTCAGGGTGCCCCGCTTCGTAGTATTGAGTAAGAATTGCTTCCGCTTGCTCCAGGAAAGCCGAAGATTGCTCAAAGTCTCCCTGCTTTCGGGCAGTAACCGCCATAAAGATGTGGGAAGCTGCGACCTGGGGATGCCTTTTGGAAAACAGGTCTTCACGGATATCGTATGCCATTCTATGGCACTCCATTGCATCCTCGTACCGCCCTGCCGCTTCGTATACCTGCCCAAGTTTATGAGAAGCCTTGGCCGCTTCATCATTATTCCGGCTGAGGGTCTCAATACTTTGCCAGAGTGCCTGCTTAGCGGATTGCTTGGCAGCATCAAGCTGACCTAGTTCAATCTGAGCCTGAGTAATTTGATTGAGGCAGGAAAAATAGTAAGGCCAGGATTCGGCAGTTTTGTAATAATCAGCGGCTTGTTTTAGCTCTTCGATAGCCGCTTCATAGTTTTGATTGAGCATAAGAGAAGCCGCCCGGTTCTGATGCTGACCAGCGGCACCGTTTGGCTGTGCGTGTAACACACCAAAAGTACAAATAGCCAATAGTAGCAATACTGTTTCTCTCATAGTATTAACATGGTCGATCCGTGAGTACTCCTTAAATAAAAGCAGAAGGCTGTATGCAATTGAGGAGTATGCTTAAGTTAGTTCTTAAGGCTGAATGTCCATAGGATGTACGGTGGTAGATAGGGGCGTCACTTATCAAGCAAAGCCTGGCTGTTCAACCGATATTCTAAAGTTACGTTTTTTTTAGGATCATAACAACTTAGCGACGCGCGTTTAATAAGTGTCGTTTGGCTAGGGTAGTGATTTTTTCTTTAGCCTACCTGCCCGTGTCTCGTCGCCTGTGGGCTTTGGCCACCGGAGACCGTACTGACTAAGGCAGGCGTGGGCGAGGATTCCCGCCCTTAGTGGCGCTAAGGGCGGCGGTTCCTCAACGCCGGATAAAGGAAAAAGCACTCCTAGAAAGCCGACCGTTATTGATCGCGCGTCGCTTAACCACCGCTAACGGGTGGTATAATGACAATTTCATCATGAGGGTTTATCTCCTGCCTGTCTTCCGCATAGCTCGTATTGACAGCAACAGAGAAAGAGGCCAGTTTGGTGAATTCCGGAAACTGCTCTATCAGCTTTGACTTAAGGTCACTAATCGTAGCCGACGGTGCCAATTCTACTTTAATCTGGTTGCTACCAAGTATATCTTTTGCGATACCGAATGCAATAACCTGAATTTCCATAAAAGACTTCCTTTATCTTGCCATTTAGATGCTGGGAATAGTGAAAATACTATCACAAAACACCTTCCAGCCAGATCAATCCAGCTGGAACCCTTTTTTTTAACAAAAGTTTAACACTCGTTAACAGCCAATCGATTTCGCCTGTTTTGGCCGGCACGAACTACTGAAAGTGCCCCCATCTAAGGTATAAAATTCTTTTTGTGCTCGGTATAGAGGAGCGGGAGCCAAACTTTTACGGTCCGGGGCAAAACATATTTTTTCTCTCTATGTGGTAACACCTTACGTTATGAGGTGATAAAGAAAGGCAAGAATGGGTGAATCGTTGACTTTTAACTTTAAAGAGAATAGTTTTGCCCCATCAAATAAAGATAATGCAAAGAGCTTGTCAGTATTTGATACATGTACGAAAACAAGAAGAGTATAAAACTAGTTGTTGGCTCACAGCTACTTTCCCAGTAGCTGTGTTGAGCTTGACTGGCTGCACTGCACCGGTTAAAGCTCATACTGTATGACAAGGCTGAGCCCCATGCAGTAAAGCTTCATGCAAAATCATTTGGCATGAAATTCCCATGGACAATCGTAGCTGTTCTCGCTGTGAGCAGTTTGAACGCTACACCCAAATCTGCTCCCTTCGCTGATAGCCCGGACAACCATAGTTCGCGTTGGTCGGCTGCGATAGAGGACAAAGTAAAGGAACGCATCAATCGCCTTGCTATTCCTTTTGAAGCCAAATACGATCTGGAAGTGCGCAATCGCATCAAAGATTACGTACAAGCCGGCTACCGTGACACAGAGCGTATGTTAGGTAGAACCCCGGCTTTTTTCCCCATTTTCGAGCACTATCTGAGCTTGCACGGGTTACCCCGCGAGCTACGTTATCTGCCGATCGTCGAAACTGGCCTTCAAACAAAGGCTTACTCTCATGCCGGCGCTGCTGGTCTGTGGCAGTTCATCCGCCCTACTGCACGTCTTTATGACCTGGAAGTCAACCATGAGGTAGATGAGCGTTATGATGTGTACAGATCCAGTGAAGCGGCGGTACTTATGCTTTCCCGCCTGCACAGTCACTACAAAGATTGGTCTTTGGTTCTTGCAGCCTACAATTGTGGGCCCGCACGAGTCAATGCTGCCATCAAGGAAGCTGGAAGCCGGGACTTCTATACGGTCGCCAATTTCCTTCCTCAGGAGACGCGTAATTATGTGCCTCGATTCGTTGCGGCGGCTTACATCACTAACTATTACAGCCACCATGGGCTGAAGCCTGATTCCCGGGGGGTATTCAATCAGCCCATCAGCGGAATTAAGCTCTATGACCGCTATACTTTCGGAGAGATTGCACATTTTTCCGGCATCCCTATCAGTGACATCCGTGAGCTGAACCCTGCTTACCAGGGCAACGTGATTCCAAAGCGGGAAGATGGGCACTTTTTACTCTTACCTGCATCGGGGCTGCCACACTTAAAAGCAATGATTGCTTTCCGTGGAGGCCAGGGTGAGGGGGACTATCAACTGCTTTACCCCAATACTTTCCCTTTGAACTATAGCGTCCGACCCGGAGAGACCATTGACGATATTTCTAATCGATTTAATATCACAAGTACACAAATCCAGCAATGGAACCAGCTATATGATGAAGCTGTTTTTGTGTATCAGGACCTCCTGCTTTACGTTACTACTGATGGCTCGGGCTATATCAAACCTTAGCAGCCTGTCGTAGATCTGCTGCTAGAAAGAAAATTTTCGCATAAATAAGGTTCATTATTAGAAAGGCGCTTCCAGAAGGAGCGCCTTTCTATTTTGTCGTTCTGACCCTGCACCATGCGCCACACGAGGTTCGAAATTGAACCTTGGCACAGAAAACCTGTAGCCTCTTAGGTTGTAGAGCTCGCAGGGATAGCACGTGAATCGATACAATCAAAATCAAAAAAGCCCCCACCGTTAAGTGAAGGCTTTTATTTCGTAGCGTGAGAGTGACTTGAACACTCGACCTCAGCATTATGAATGCTGCGCTCTAACCAGCTGAGCTACCACGCCATAACACAATTAAAAGTAGCATTCTACTTTTTTTGCGGTTGCAAAGATAAATCTTTAGTCCTATTCCCCGCAACCTTTTTACGGAATTTTTTTTCAACTGCTAAAGGAAACAGATGACTGACGAGAAAAAACTAAGTATTCGACCGGATGTACCTACCAAAGATCTTGAAAGTACCCCCGCAGAGCGATTTCAAAATACGACGCTCCGCCCTATATTGAAACTGCAGAACGAATTGCTGCAAGCTGTATTTTTGCACATGATGGACAAGCGGAAGGTACCTTTCCTGAAGCAAGCTCCTAAGGAACAAGCTCAACAAATCGAGCACAGCCTGAGCAAAGACAAGCGCCTGCGCTTTCAACTACTTGGAGTTGTTATTGGCCAGTTTACAACTGCCGAATACGCCACGTTCCTGGAGTCTGAGCAGGAAGTGGTCCGCCGTATTTTCACAATGATGGTGCAAAGGCTGAAGGACGGCCTTATTAAAACCACTTAGGACCGGCATCCTTCATTTTGCTGTCCCGTGGAGCAAACAGTAGATTCAAGCCAAGTCGGAGGTGGCTGGCGTTGCTGTCTTTAGGCTGAAATACCGTCAGGATATTATCCGTAGCGGCGACCAGTTGAACCGGTCCTGCTTTAAGGGTAGCATTAAGGCCAAAATTGTCAAACCGGTTATTTCGCCAGGCATAAATCCCCCCCACATTCAAGAAAGGTAAAATATCCAGGTTCGTAGATATTGCTGCGGCAGGATAGGTATTGCCCCGGTAAAACTCGCTGAATATCAATCCGCCTACAGTCCAATTGTCGCGTAAACGCAGGGTAGCACTTAGGTAAAACCGGGTAGGGAGTGTGGTTCGAAACGATTCAGCCGACTCCTGTACCTCATAAATCTGCTCCAGCGTATCCAACACCGATCCAAAACTGGTACTGTCATCAAAGATGCGCTGCGCAAAATCAAGGCCTTCGTACTCATACGTACCGCTCAGGCTGTAGTTATTGACTTCTTCGTCCCAGTTGATGCCACCAATATCCAGGACACTGGCAGCGATTTCCAGTTTGCCCAATTTGATGTGGGCGCCCAGGTCGAAAGCAAAACCAGTATTGCCAGTGAATAAGTCTTCAGCAGAAAAAGTACCGAAGTCAAAGTTGGTTTGAATATCGTCAAAGCCATCGTAAGTAAGCGAAGAGGCTGAATTGATCTGGTAGTCAGCATCCAGCGTTAACTGATAAACTTCACTATCTGTCGTCAGTCGCAATTGATCCCGGCTAGTGTTGACACTGCCTACGCCGGAAAGTAATTTTGCCCGGCCACCGATGACAACAGCGTCTCCAAGCTCCACCATCGCGCCCAGTGCAAATTCCTGATAGCTCAAAACATCAATATCCGGCGCAAATTCAATCTGTTGCCCGATAAACTGGGCATTGCCCTGCCAGATGAGCTGTGGCAAGGTCCTGGGGTAGTCCATAAAAGCATTGAAACGGAAGGTATGGGAAAGGCTTAACCCCAAAGGCCCAAAGCGCGCTCCCAGGCTGAGGGTTTCAATATCCAGGTTTTCGCGTATCACATTACGACCTTCCATCTCAAGAATGGCCTGGTTCACATTTAGCATACGCTTCCCATCCGCACCTTCCACGAATAAGGTATTGTACGTCAGGTTTTCTACCTGCAGGCTATTGTAAACACCAGGCAGGCCAATAACCATTTCATAATCCGGAAAAAATGCCGGATTCGTACGGTGTGCCTGCCAGGTATGCTTCAAAAAATGGGTGCTCAGGTCTTGTTGAGCCATTATTACTGTCATAGGCAATGCAGCAAGGGCTGCCGCTGCCAAAAGTAGCTTCATTCTCATCGTAGCTTCTGGTTTCAAAGATTGAGAGTATGTTTGGAGCAACCTTTACGTTGCAAACAAGGAATGGGTGTGAGGATATTGCCACGGCAAGAACGGGAATTATGAGCTGGGAATTGCATAAATACAGGCTTAATGAAGTGGTCCCGACGATGATTGAGCAACCAACCTGCCTCAGGTCAAGCCTAAACAGGAACAGTCGCTCCAGCCCGGATCCCCTTAACAAAATACATATCAATCAGCCCTTTGTTTTTCGCCTGCACTTTGCCACGGTATTCACAGTCAAACTGGTATTTGATCAGGTTGTACGTAGCCTCTGAAATATTTACCCGGCCAGACTGCCCATTTGTCTCCATTCGGGAGGCGGTATTCACGGTATCCCCCCATATGTCGTAGGCGAACTTATTGACGCCCACTACTCCCGCGACAACCGGGCCGGTATGCAACCCGATGCGGGCCTCAAAATAAGGCTTGCCCAAACGCTTGCGCTCCTGCTTCTGTTCTTCGAGGTACTCCTGCATTTCGAGTGCCGCCTTGATCATGCTTGTGGGCATAGTCTTGCGGTTATCAAGGCCCGAAGCGCACATGTAGGCGTCGCCGATGGTTTTGATCTTTTCGATTTCGGGATAGTTGCCAATGATGAAATCAAAGCCTTTGAAGCAGCGGTCGAGCTCTTCTACCAGCTCTTCCGGAGAGAGCTGCTCAGATATTCGGGAAAAGTTGATAAAGTCACTAAACAAGACCGTTGCCTCCTCGTACTTCCGGGTCTGGGCCTTGCCGTATTCCCTTAGCTCCTCTGCGATACCGGCAGGAAGTATATTCAGCAACAGCTCGTTGGACCGCTCTTTTTCCTGCTCAATCATTTGGTTTTTGTCCTTGAGCTGCCGGCGGTTGCGACGGCTGATCAGGAAAAGAACCAGCAAAAGCAGCGTAAGCAAAACACCTGAGCTGGCCAGAATCATTAATTGGTTTCGCTGTTCCCGATTGCGCTCTGCTTCGCGGCGGCTGGTATCTGCTGCCAGTTTTGCTTCTGCGAGGGCTGCTTTTTGAGATTGGTATGAAGCTTCCCGTTTCATATCTGAAAGAGAAAGCTTCTCATATTTTTTCTTATTGATTTCAGCAAGAGAATCGGCTATGGCTTTAGCCGCAGAAACATCCGCCAGGCGCTCATCCTTCTGGTTCACCTGTTGTTCCACCTGCTGCTTCTCCTCTACCAAACGTTCCTGCCGTTGCTGCAACTGATCCCGGTCGGAGGAAAGCAGGTCTTTCTCTTGCGAAAGGCGGTCAATTTCCGCTTGCAGGCGCTGCCGCTCCTGATCCAGCGCTTTACGCTGCTGCTCGTATTTGCGCTCCAGGTCACTGATACTGGTCCCGTTCTGGCTGAAGTAATTAAAGGCTTCTTCTACGATTTGATAGGCTTTACGGTAGTTGCGGTCCTTCTCTGCCAGGCGGCTGCGCCGCTCCACACTTTTGATGATCAAATCAGAATCCCCTGCATCTTTGGCTTTCGCCAGGGCTGTCCGGTACCAGACTTCAGCGTTGCGCTCATTGCGGTCACGCTCGTAGCCACGACCGACCAGAAAGGCCGCCTCAGCGCCCATGCTTGCGTTATTGATGTCAATGGCCAGTTGGTGGGCCCGCTTGGCATAGTCTATGGAAGTCTCTGTATTACGCCGCAGGTAGGCTTCTGCCAAGTCATAATTCAGGTACATTTTCTCTTTGGTGCTTCCAGCCTCCTTCAGCTGCTTTTCCAGGTCTTCGATGGAATCCTGCGCAAAAGCAAAACCAGTAAAAAAGCAGCAAGCAAAAATGATCAATAGCCTCATAGAAGAAAAGCAATTGTTTTTTAGTACCGGTATGCAATTGGCAGCTCCTGTAAAGCAGCTGCCTGCACGCATCAGCAGCCGGCAGGTATCAAGTCAAATAAAGAAAACAAAAATACAAACTCCCGGCTAGAAAAGAAGGAAAACCCCATAATGATGAAAATCATAAAAATACTATGACAGAAGTCAACAGCAATAAGACACCTTTTACGCATATTAGCAGTGTAAAAGCCAATTGCCTCATTAATACGAAAAAACTAAAGCAATGAACGTCCTAGATCCTGTCAAAAGCATTATGACCACCAAACTTATCACGGTAAGTACTGGCGACAAGCTGACTGCCGTAAAGGAGATTTTTGACAACAACCGCATCCACCATGTTCCGGTGGTGCGCTACAAAGAACTAATTGGAATTATTAGCAAAACTGACTTCATGCATTTTCTGCGCGGATTCAACCGTAACCAGGAAGACCGCTTCGTTAATGAAGCGCGTATGCGCGCATACAATGTGGAGGATATCATGACAAAGGGCATCGCTAAGCTTTCGCCCAATGACCGCATCAATGTAGCCTTAGAGGTTTTCATGGAAAATCGCTTTCATGCGGTGCCTGTTGTGAATGAGAACGGTGAGCTGGAGGGCATTCTGACTACCTTCGATATCATCAAGGCGGTCTCAAATACCAAGGTAACACCGGAAGAAATCCTGGAGAGCAAGAAGTAATACTAGCATCCATTTAGCAGGCGCTTTGACCCCCTGCCTGCGCCCGCCTGAAGCTCACGCGGGCGCAGTGTTTTCCGCCTATTCCTAATTGATTCAAATGTCATGGCCTTATGAGAAAGATATTAGTGCCCACAGACTTTTCTTCAATCGCCGCTAATGCTTACCGATTTGCACTAGAGATTGCACATCAGCAAAATGCAGAGGTAGACATTATGCATGCCTATCATCCCTCATTTGACTACTCCAACCCTTACCTCGACATGCCCGCTGCTGAGTTTGACAGCATTAAGCGGGAGCTCCTTGACCAGTTCATTGAAGGCAACACAACTCAAGAAGGAGGGGTTGCCACGCTGTCTAAGCCTATCCTGAATATTGGCTTTGCCTCTGAAGAAATTGTGCGGATGTCTAAAGCCTACGACCTTATTGTTCTGGGGACTACAGGTGAAGGCAATATGCTGGAAAAAGCCTTTGGCAGCGTTTCCACGCATGTGGCCCGGTTTGCCCACTGCCCGGTGCTGCTTGTGCCAGGGAACTGCCGGTGCGGCAACTTTGAAGATGTGGCCTACGCAAGCAATTATCAAGCCGCTGATGAAGCCATGATAAAGAAACTACTTACGATTACCGGCCCCGGGATCAACAATATCCACTTCGTACATATCGATAATGAGACCAATTCCCCTTACCGTGTAGAGGAAGTGCTTCATGAACAGGCGCAAATCTACGGTACAGCGACCATTGGCTACAAATCCGTAGAGATTGAATGCCCTAACGTGCAAGAGGGCATTGTGCAATACGCAAGCGACAACAGGGTCGACCTAATCGTAATGGGCACAATGTACAGGGGCTTTCTGGAGCGACTCTTCCACAGCAGCGTGACACAGCAGGTTGTATTCCATACTACCGTGCCGCTGCTTGTCATGCATTACGATGAATAGCACGAATTACTTGATACTTTTTTTACGTTTGCCCCCTTGCTGACGCTGGACCTTAAACGGTCAGGCACTTGCGAGCCCACCCCGGTATGGCTTTTAGGCTTCCCGCTGTAATTCTATAAGGGTCACTTCAGGAAGGATGCCCACTCTACCGGGATAGCCCAGATAGCCCAATCCACGGTTGACATATAAATACTGCTGCCCGCGTTGATACAATCCGGCCCATTCTTTATATACGTACTTGATCGGGCTCCATTTGATCCAGCCAGGAATTTCTACTCCAAACTGCATACCATGAGTATGCCCGGAAAAGGTAATCGCTATATCCTGAAAGTCGCCGGTAACCTCCCCTTCCCAATGCGAAGGGTCATGAGAAAGCAGCAACTTCAAGTCAGCGGCCTCTAGCCCTGAAGTAGCTTGTCCCAGGTCACCATACTTCGGAAAACGCGGGTGTGTAGAATAGTTTTCTACCCCAATTACGGCCACTTTCGCACCATTAACCTCTACGGTACGGTGCTCGTTAAGCAACAAATCCCAACCGATGCGCCGGTGCGTATCTTTCAGCAAATCCATATTAGCCAGCTTCTCCGAACTGGAGTCCCATCTTACGTAATCACCATAATCATGGTTGCCCAAAACCGAATAAGCGCCATAGCGGGCATTGATTTTGTCAAACACATCTACAAATGGCTGCGCCTCTTCTGCCTTATTGTTAACCAGGTCGCCGGTGAAGAAGACCAAATCCGGCTCCTGTGCATTGATCAGGTTCACCGCATTGCGCACTGGCTCCTTGTAAAGAAAGCTCCCGGAATGAATATCTGAAATCTGAACAATTTTAAGCCCCTGCAGAGCTTCGGGAAGATTAGGGATCCGAACCGTTTCCTTAAAAAGGCGGTAGCGATAAGGGTTGCGCACCATACCATAAATAAGGCTGAGGAACGGCACCGCTCCCAGCATCAGCCCAACCTGCGCCATAAAACGGGAGCGGCCCGGCTTAAAGCCGGTATTGCCGCTGAGCTGAGCCGATATCAGTCCAAATAGTCGCCGAAGGTCATCAATAACAAGAACAGCGACAACCAGCAACTTGGAAACGTAGATGATGAAAAACAACGTACGCACAACGGTCACAACCGATTTAGGCCAGGTCGCAAACCAATCGGCACTGCCCCCTAATATCCAGACCAGCAAAAGCACAGGAACAGCCCAGTAAACACCATACAGGGCATACCGGACTGAAGGCTGCCAATGGTTGGCCACCGTTCGGACAGCCATAAAGGCATACCCATCAAAGATGAGTAGAAGAATAAGCAGAATGGGAAGGCGCATGTTTTCTGTTTTATACTACAAAGAGGGCAGCTTTGATATTGTTGCATCGAACTGATAATTGTCATAGCACTTTTCGGCCAAACCCTGATTTATGTCAGTATTTGGCATCCCTAATTGTCTTTCTTTAGCAAAACGCAATGAGCTTACACTAAACCTAAGCAACGGTCCGTTAATATGCCAAATCAGGACAAAAAAATTAGATTTCGATTCTTTACTCCCCACCTATTTTTGTATCGAAATTTAATTCTGCTTAAAATTTTAAGTAAGTAAATTTGTATTTTTTTTAACTTTATTTTCCATAAGCCTTTTTTTAAAGGTTGAATCAAAATAAAATTTTGCCTATCGACTTGACTCCTACACCATTTGCACCTACATTTGTGGCAACATAACCGCAAAAAGCTAAAAACGAGAATCCAATGAAAAATCTAACCCTAATTTGCACCCTGGTGTTTGCTAGCCTCACTACCCTTACCGCTCAGTTATCATTTAAGCCTGGTGATATTGAAATAGCAGCCGGCTTTGGCGTTATTTCCACTTACGCCAAGGATAACGCGACTACAATTGCACCTCCTGTGAGCCTGCGTCTTGATGCGCGGTTATCTTCTAATTTTAGCCTTGGCGCTTATGCGGCCTATGCCTCTTTTGAGCGCAACGGTCGTGTTCTTCCTACCGGAGCAGTACAGGACATTTCCAACGAATCTTTCCAGGTCGGGCTGCGCGCTGCAGCACATGGCCAGTTGGGAGAAAAGTTTAACGTCTACGGCGGTGGCATGCTAGGCTACGATATGGCAAACATTGAAGAGTCGATTGACGGACAGCCTAAGAGCAAAGGAGACGAGCCCTCTTTCATCCGCCCGGAAGGCGATAACAACAGCCTGATCTACAGTGCATTTATCGGAGCGGCATACTACCCTAAGAACAACCTTGGTTTCTTTGGTGAAGTGGGCTACGGCAACAGCTTACTGAACCTAGGCCTTACTTATCGCCTGTAGGAACTATCCGGGATTTAGCCTAAAACGATTGTAAGCATCAATATGGAACTAAAGCACATTCCGAAGATCAAGTACGCCACCAGCAATTCCTTTTTCCTGATCGCAGGCCCATGTGCCATCGAGGGTGAAGCTATGGCTTACGATATAGCTGAACGAGTGAATGCCATTTGTGACCGGCTGGAGATCCCTTACATTTTTAAGGGCTCCTATCGAAAGGCCAACCGGTCACGCATTGACTCCTTCACCGGGATCGGCGATGAAAAAGCCCTGAAGATACTAAAAGCGATTGGGGAAAAGTTTCAAATTCCGGTTACCACGGATATCCACACCGAACCAGAAGCCGCACTCGCTGCACAATATGTGGATGTGCTTCAGATACCCGCTTTCTTATGCCGGCAAACAAGCCTTCTGGTAGCTGCCGCTGATACTGGAAAGGTCGTCAACATCAAGAAAGGCCAGTTTCTCAGCCCAGGTGCTATGCAGTTTGCAGCAGATAAAGTCCGGGCTGCGGGCAATGACCAAATACTGCTTACCGAACGGGGCACAACGTTTGGCTACCAGGACCTCGTGGTTGATTTCCGGGGAATTCCTGCTATGCAGGCCCTGGGCGCACCGGTGGTACTCGACTGTACGCACTCCCTGCAGCAACCTAATCAAGCCTCGGGGGTAACCGGGGGGCGCCCTGCCTTAATTAGCACGATAGCAAGAGCAGGCATTGCAGCTGGTGCCGATGGGCTCTTCATCGAGACGCACCCTAATCCGGCAGAAGCAAAATCTGACGGGGCTAACATGCTTCCACTTAACCAACTTGAGCCGCTTCTGGAACAACTGGTAAACATCAGAAAAGCAATAGTCTAAAAGATTTTCCAGGCAGCGTTTTCTGTACTCGCCGGGTCTATTTAGTGAAGCAACATTTGTTTTTTTGCTGCTAATACGCGCTATCTGTTCAAAACTTAGCGCCAATATTATCCACCTCTAACCGCTTGACTCTTACAATAATATTTTGTACTTTAACTCCAACCCAAACCAAAAGGAGGAATTATGACAAAAAGCAACATCTACAACTCTGCATTGACCGCCCTCCTGCTGTTCGCTGCAACTTCTCTTATTGGGCAGCAAGCGGAGAAAACGTTGGTTAAGTCCTTTAACCTGGGCGGATTACAAACCGTATCTCTAGGCGTAGACGCTCCAGTGGAAGTCACAGATTGGGACCAGCCCTTTGTGCGCGTGCAAATGCACATCGAAATTGACAGAGGCACAGAAGGCTTGCTGAAATCACTTGTACGGGCAGGTCGGTACAACTTAACGTCTGAGCAGGAAGAAGGTACTTACACCATTATTGCCCCCAACCTTGAGCGGGAAGTTAAGATCGGTGGACACCTCCTGAGCGATAAAGTTTCTTTTGTAATCAAGAAGCCCAGAAATGTAATTTTCACCCCATCGCAACCAGAAGAAACCGCTTCCTCGTTGTAAGGTCCGACTGAGCAACTTTTAAAAAGAACTGAACGTTATAAAAGGTGTGCTGCTTAATGTGCAGCACACCTTTTATTTTTGCGGAGTGCATTTGTTCTTTCGTTATGCCTCCGGACCCAAACTATTAGCACTAATGAGAATCGGATTTATAATAATAGGGCTGTTCTTGTTCGGCAACCCTGCGCAGGCTCAGCTGAAAAAAACCTTGCATAAAGTCTTCGAAGTCCCGGAGACTGCGGACAAGTTGATCTTTAACATCTACGAGGGAGACTCTTATGATATTATCCCCTGGGCGGGAAACACGGTAATGGTCGAGACCCACGTGAAAATGTACCAGGCTTCACGCGGTGTATTTGATTTCTTCCTCGAAGAAGGCCGGTATGAGTTTATCACCCAGCCTCAGGGCGACAGCCTGATTCTCAGTAGCAAAGACCTGTTAAGGCGTGTGATCAAACTAGAGGATGTAGAAGCCCTTGAAAAAGTCCATAGCCGTATTTATATCCCAGATTACTTTTCTCAGCAATCCACAACCCTTTGGGAACGCCCGGAGGAGGAAGGGGAAAAGCAGCCTAAGCGCAACAAGCTTAACCGGGAAAAGATGGACGTTGACCAGGAGCTCCGGGAAGCCGTACGCCCCACTACTGCAGACTCGACCAATACAGAGGCTGTACCAGGTACTCAGAATGACGACAATGGTTAAAGAGTTAGAACTAAAGATGAGCCCATCGGAGGCGCAGGACGAAGCCATTATACGCACCAGGGCTATAGAAAAATGCCGGCTTCCGGCCGACACCGTGGAAGAAGTCCGCCTCTTGCGCCGCTCCATCGATGCCCGGGGTAAACGCCCCGCTGTACGGCTACGCGTAGCGGTTTATGCAGGAGAAAGCCACCAGCCGGAGCCTGCGATCCTGGACAGCTTCAAGATGGTAGACGATGCTCCGGAGGCTATTATCGTTGGAGCTGGCCCCGCAGGCTATTTTGCTGCCCTTGAGTTGATTGAACTGGGCTTCAAACCCATCATATTTGACCGTGGAAAAGATGTGCGGGCGCGGCGCAGAGACCTGCGCGCTATACAGCAGTTCGGCGAAGTCGACCCCAATTCCAACTATTGCTTCGGAGAAGGGGGTGCAGGCACCTATTCGGATGGTAAGCTTTACACCCGCTCCCACAAACGCGGCAATATTGAGAAAGCTATGCAGCTTTTGGTTGAGCACGGTGCCAAATCTGATATACTCATTGATGCGCACCCTCACATTGGTTCCAATAAGCTGCCGAATATAGTAAGTAACATCCGCTCCACCATTGAGCATTACGGCGGGCAAGTCCACTTTGAAAGCAACGTTACAGACTTTATGCTTGAAGACGGCGCAATCAAAGGCGTTACAGTTAATGACAATACCGTCCATACGGCAGAAGCCGTTATTTTAGCGACCGGGCATTCCGCACGAGACATTTATTACCTGCTACACCAAAAAGGCATCCGGCTGGAAGCCAAGCCCTATGCGCTAGGCGTACGTATTGAGCATCCCCAATCGCTCATCGACGAAATTCAGTACAACCAACGCTCCAGGGAGGCAGCACTGCCGGCCTCCAGCTACAGGCTAGCCTGCCAGGTGGGCGACCGGGGTGTATTTTCCTTTTGCATGTGCCCCGGGGGCTTGGTGGTGCCTGCTGCAACAGCACCCGGCGAGCTTGTCGTCAATGGGATGTCCATGTCTAAACGGGATTCCCCCTACGCCAACTCCGGCACAGTAGTAGCTGTTGAGATGGAAGACCTTAAGCCTTTCCAAAAGCATGGTGTGTTTGCAGGTCTGGCTTATCAGCAAAGTGTGGAGCAAGAGCTGTTCAACTATGGCGATGGCAGCCAAAAGGCCCCGGCTCAGCGGCTAACTGACTTTGTAAAGGGTAAAGTGTCCAGCAGCCTGAACGGCTCCTCTTATATTCCGGGACTGTACGCAGCGCCCCTGCATGATCTGTTACCAAACGCCATTGCGGCACGGCTCCGGGAAGCCGTACAGATATTTGGTCAAAAGATGAAAGGGTACTACACCGAAGAAGCCAACGTGATTGGTACGGAAAGCCGGACGAGTTCACCCGTAAGAATTCCCAGAGACAAGGAAACCTACATGCACCAGGAAGTGCGGGGGCTATTCCCTGCCGGAGAGGGCGCAGGTTATGCCGGCGGCATCATTTCGGCGGCTATGGATGGGCAAAATGTGGCCCGGGCGGTCAAGAGATTCCTACAGCCCTGATCAGAAGTGCTACGGTGCAAGTAAAATTATCCTACCTTGCGGCTTTCAAAAGTTGACAGCAGATGAAAGACATTCTGGATTTACTGGGTAGGGGGTTACTGTCCTTTATTTTTCTTTTCGAGGCCTATGACTCCATTTTCTACTATGAAACTACCAAGCAACAAATGACAGCCTATGGGTTAGAATGGCAGCAAGACTTCCAACTCGTGGGAGCCATCATCCTGCTTACGCTGGGGGGCACACTGCTATTGATTGGCTACCGTACCGGGCTGGGCATGTTTTTACTGCTCTGCTACTGGATTCCGGTTACCTTTATTGTACATGCTTTCTGGCTCGACCCAGAGCCACTGCGTCGCATCGAGTCCATTATGTTCATGAAAAACCTGGCTATCGTCGGAGGGTTGTTGATGGTCTGGGCCAACGGAGTGGGCAAGTACAGCATTAAGCGCCTCTTTGCAACCACTCATGTTCCTGGCAATTAGAGCTTGTTAAACGATACGAGTGCTGTTTTCTAAACTTTCCCAATCACCTTTTTAACTTTTTTGTGATGAATATTTTTGTTACTAAGCTCGACTTTAACACAGACAGCGAGGGCCTGCGCACCGCTTTTGAGGCCTATGGAGCCGTAGACTCTGCGAAAGTCATTAACGACCGTTTTACCGGTAAATCCCGTGGGTTTGGTTTTGTAGAGATGCCAGACGATGAGCAGGCTGTAAACGCTATCGAGTCGCTCAATGAGTCTGACCTGAATGGTAGTATTATCGTGGTAAAACAAGCGGAGCCTCGTGAAAGGCACAGTAGCGGTGACCGCAGTCGCGGTGGCTATAGCGAGCGAAGAAATGACTACGGCGGTGGGCGTGGCCGCGGTGGGCAAGACCGCGATAATAAGGGCGGGCAACGCGATGACTCCCGCCGCAAGCGCGATTATGACAATGACCGCAACAACAGATACTGAAAAATGGGCCTGGAGTATACCCGCTCCCCGCCTTCAAACAAGTAAAATAGTGGGTTTTGAGTACCCGTTTTTGAGTTGACGTAGATATTCGTAAGACGCAAACCTCCTGCAGAGTTGAGCTTGTTCCACTATGGCAGAGACCCTTTATTTATCTATTCTAAAGAGCCCTAACGCCATAAATTCGAGCTAGCAGCCTCAAACAAGAGCTTACCAGAGTGCCACAAAAAAGGCCAGGCGCACTTCCGTGCGCCCGGCATCCTCATGAAACACTATATTTATCTATCGGGACGGATTAATCCGCCAGTATCATCATTCGCTTTGTGGCAACATGGGTCCCGGCCTGCAGGGTGTACTGAAGCACCCCTTCCGTCAGGCCTGCCTTACTGAGGGAGACCGCATTGTACCCTTTCTGGCCATCTTGTTCGATCGTTTTGACGACTCGTCCGGCTATATCACTGATGGTAAGCAGATAAGGTACTGCCTCAGGCAGCTCAAACCCAATCAGCGTTTCGTTACGGAACGGGTTCGGGTAGTTCTGGTGCAGTTCAAACCGGTTACCTGTATTGGCACCGTTGATGCGGCCGTAGAACGCTAGTCCGAATTCATACAAATCGCCACCCTCGCTGTAGGCTTCTGCTATAGTCACTCTTGAGCTGGCACGCATCACTTCACTCAGGATAATGTCAGATTTAGCACGCAGTTGTATAGAAAACAGCACATCATTGGGTGCAAAGTAATCTGCCAGCTCGTCTTCTGACTTATTCCAGCTCAGGGTGACCATACCATGATCTGTAAAAGACGTCCCAATGTACTTTGATGCCATACGACCAGGCAATACATCCAATAGCTCTACAGCGTCTTCCTCAAAGTAAATCGTACCCTGATAGCCCCCTACAGACTGAATATCCTCAGAGGTGATATAAATGGTGTGCTCTTCACCATCTTCCAGCTGACGGTCTTCCAGGTTAAGTGCGAAAGTGCCGTCAAAGTTACGCTCATCGATGCCCATCAGGTTATTTGGCTGAGCATCTCCGTTTACATCGCCTACCTTGATAGCTACGAAGTCGGCAGTGGCAATGCCTGCCAGAGGGATGTCATTGATATTGAGCACCTCAGGAAACTGCTCTGCCCAGGGGTTAGATGGATTGGGGAAGATGTAATCCGCTTCTACAAATCGCCAGCTGCTGTTGCTTGTCAATTCAAGCTCGTAGCCCAGAATGAGCTTTCGCAGTGCAATCATGTCGAGTGTAGAAACATTCCCGGAGTTATTCACATCCGCGGCAATGATCTCATAGGGAGTGCTAAAAGGCTGGATACCTAAGATATGCTTATTCATGAGCAATAGGTCGAAGGTAGAGACCCCATTCAGGTCGTCACCATCCCGTGAGGGCGTGACGGTGTAGTCTTGCCCTGGAACAAGCCCTTCGAAGGTAAATGAACCATCTGCGCCTGTTACCAGCCATCCGCCGTTCTGACCGCTAAGGTTGACTTCCACCTCTTCAACGTGGGCACCTGCCGGAGTTTCGATGCTGCCTCCAGCTGCTGCAGTAGGCTGAGCGCCGCTGCATACATTGTCGTTATCCTGTACAAAGAGGAAGGTTTCACAACTTGTATTATTACCGGCCGGGTCCCAGGCGTATACCTCTACCATTACCAGACCTGTATCTGCACAGCTGAAGAAAATCCCCGTACTGTCTATATTCGGCTGATCATCCAGTCGGTTGATAGAGTAGGTAATTTCTCCGGAACAGTCGGTCAGGTCACCGATTACAAAATCATCTGCCCAAACATCACCGATACCACTGTCTACTATCCCATCTCCGTCAGAGTCATAGGCATCCAATTCAACCGCCAGCCCATTCAGGCAGGACAAGGTTGGTGTTGCACAATCTATCACCTCGAAGGGTAAGCTTTCTACTGTGGAATTGCCACAGCCATCACTGACCTGTACTTCGAAGCGGTGGCTACCGATCGGGAATGGCCCACTGACTTCATAATCCGGGAAGTTAGCTACTACCATATCGGTAAGGGTGAGCTCTATATCCAGTGTACCATCGTTGCCTGCATCCAGGAAGACGCGTACTTCCAGTATGTCGCTGTTTGCCGTGCCTATAACACAGTCATCGCTGACGCTGAAGTTGTAATTCACCTGTCCTTCACAAGTCTCGTTATCCACGCTGCAGAAAGGAGAGACCGGGGCAAAACTGACAGTAGGTGCAGCTTCATCGAAGACAGCGATCACCTGAGTATACTCATAAAACCCTCCGGCATAGTCTGCCCGCTGCCAGTAGTCATCAAAACCCTGGCAAAGGTTCTCACTGGCAAGTGGATTATTGTTAGGCTCTGTTTCGTCATTATCCCGGTCGATATAGGTAAATCCGTCCGGACGGTGCAGCACAAATACGGCTTCCTCTCCATTCTCGGTGTCACAATCCGGATCACGGCTTACGATAAAGGGGTCACTTACGCCATCGTACTGGCACCAGTTCATAACACGCCACGTCCGGTAAATTTTGTAACACTCCCCACTGGTTGGCTCGAAAACTTCATCCTCAGAGCTGACAGCCAGCATATCACAGCCTAGTGCATTATAGGTTACTGAATCGGCCAGAGTGGCACCACATACGGCTGCATTGTCTGCCGGGAAGCGGATTTCGTAGTTGTGCACTTGCTCAACGGTAATAAGCTGCTGGCAATCGCCACCACTCACATTACCGAAGCCATCGGTAGCTGAGAAGCGGCGCAGTATAGTGCCTGCATTGCAGTTCATGTTCACAATTGGAGTAAGCTCGGTTGTCGTCGCACCGCAGTTGTCATTGGCGGTTGCATTGCCAAACAGCTGCTGTAGGGTAGTCGTGTTTTCTGCATCAAACCCAAGTGGAAGATCGGTGCAATCAATAGAGACATCATTAGGAGCGACACATTCCGGAGCTGCTTGTTCTCCAGGTACAACCTGCACCATACAGGTATTGATGTTTCCATAGATATCTACCACCCTCAGCTCGACCATCACGGGTTCTCCGGCATCACAGCAAAAGAAGTCCACGTAAGGGCCAAAGTTGGAAAAATCATTACCACAGCTGCCCGTCTCATTGTTATAACCATTACGGCGCACTGCCAGGTTCTCAACACCACAGTTGTCCCAGGATCCGTTATCGATATCCTCTGCGTAGACACGGCCGTAGTCTTGCCCGCCGATTGAAACCACTGTGTTTTGGTCACAGACAGCAGTCGGCGCCACATTGTCCTCTACCGAAAATGGGAAGTAGCGTGTTGTGCTATTACCACAGCCATCGGTCACCGTATAGCGGAAAAAGTAGTTGCCAACAGGTATTCCTGAGACGATCCGACTAGGCGCATTCCAGCCAATAACGCGTACTACAACTGTATCCGTTTCTGTACTCGCTAGCTGTCCGTTATTATCAAAAGTGCTATCAATCTGCTCTTCAACGATAACCGTGTGCACCTCATAGTCCGAGCAGTTTTCTACTACTACTGGCAGAGGAGCCTCAAAAGCCGCAGCACAACTGAAAGGACTATTGGAATATACCGGCATGTCAATTTCGCCATCTCCATTGTAGTCAATATCAGGTGCCGTCACTGCTGGTGCAGAGAAGTCCCCGACTTTAATCCACTGCTGGTAAGTATACAGGGTGCTCATGTCACACCAGTCAAAAACCTGCCAGGTCCGCGGGAACTTAAAGGCTCCTGCACAAAGAGCAATCTGAGGGCCATCCTGAAAAGTAGCCGCTATATCACAGAAGGCATAGTCGAGTTCTGTAATCCCGAACACACCATTAATGTACGGATAACCGGTTACAGAAGGAGCGGGATAGCCATTCGGAAGTGTCTCGTAGATCGCCTGACAATCAATTGCCAGGTTATTCGGTGGTAAGTTTATATCTTGTTCAGGGTCTGGGCGCTGTAAGGTGATAGTTTGCTCAGCCATAGAGCTGTTGCCCGCCGCGTCGGTAACGGTGAACGTCCGCGTGATCACAATATTCCCACAGTCACCGCCCTGGTGGCTGTACGTATCTTCAAATGTCAGGGTAAAATCGCCGCAATTATCTGAAATCGTCGGCATACCGGTGTATTCCAGGCTCCCGGGGTTGTTGAGCAAAGAATCAAGGTCCTCACAGAAAAACGGCTGATTGAAAGTTACCGGTGAATTAACGAAGGGAGAGAAGGTTACCGTCTCTGCCATAGCCGCGTTGTAGGTCGTATCATAAAGCCCAACCTGCGCCGGTCCGTCTGCCAGAATAGTATAGGCATAATTGCCAGTCTGCCCAGGTTGCTGAGAAGTAGTCAGCAAGGTGTAGGTCGCACCTTCTGTCAGGAGTACGTTCAGGGCAATATACGGAATACCCGTAGCGGTTGTGCCTTCCAGTTCTGTGCCTTCCGCAACGATATTGTGGCAAGGGTTGGAAGTACTGTAGCCCCCTTCGAAGAGTGCCATAGCGACCAGCCCATCAGCGAAATCAGAAGTCACGAGAAAAGTGTAGAACCCGGTAGCATCTACTTCTACGGTTTGAAGGTTGTAATAGCGGGCGCCATTGCTGCTCAGACCGTCCAGACAAATGTAGGTCGGTGCATTTAGGGTAGGCATCGTATCTGCCAGCGTACCCTGAAGCCCGTAGCCCGTAGCATTGACAATGGCCTTGTCTGTATCCGCCGGAGCGGTGATGATTGGGGCTTTATTGTCGATACCTTTGAGGTAGCCCCAGCATGGAATAAAGCCCGTCCCGGCATCTACACCGGGAGCCAGTTCAATCTCGTAAGAAAACAGCCCATGACCGTCCAGTATGCTGCCATTGGCAGGGTCGGTGTCCGCAATAGTAATACTGAAGTCCGCATCGGTCAGGCAACCGAAGTTGCCATCCAGTAGCATATCAGGTGTGATAGTACGCTGGCATTCGGTATCAGTGACCACATTGATTTGGTCATTGCAGGCCAGGTTGGCCATCTGTGCACTCTCTTGGGAAATGCCGATGCTAAAAGAGACCTGCCGGGTATTATCATCTTCGTCTGTAGCAATAATATTAACGGTGTACTGCCCCGGAGTAAGATTGGCACAGTAGGTATCCCCTGTTGTATTGGTCACGGGGAACAAGCTGCCACCGTTGCCAATCAGCTGAATAAACGGCGTCACCTCATCAGAACAGTCATCAACTGCTTTGACTTGGAAACAGACCTCCGTCAGGCTATCTGCGCAAGCATTTAGATTTTGGTTCAGATTTTGATTCGGATAAATGATAATCGGGGCAATCGTATCTGGTTTGTGTATAACATTCAACCGTGTATTCGACTCCGTTATATTGCCGGCGCCATCGGTATAAACCACAAGCAATTGTGCGCTATCCAGATCAGGTGTTATTAATACCGGGTATACGAAAGTACCAAGCTCCGATAGGTCGGTATCAAAATCGAAGGCTGCACCATTGAGGGTTGCCATCAGGTCATCACCGTTTATGATGTCGTCACAGTCGTCGGTGACCTGCACCTGCATATTTACCCAAAGGGAGTCCTGGCAGTAGGGCAAAGCATAAGTTAAGTTGCCTGGCAGGGTCACTTCAGCCGGCAGATCTACCTCCTGAATAACCTCCAGCAGGATATTGCTCACTTCCACACCCTGATAGGATACATTCACCCCATAAAAGCCCGGGCTGAGGAAGCCGGAAAGCTCAAAGTAGGCGAAGCCGCTCTGTACATTAGTGTACCCCACGTTCAGTGGAGCGCCGGTGACTTCAATATCAGGCTGCACATTAGTAGCAGGTGTGATGTTGCAGTCAAATATATTTCCGGAAAAAATAGCAAATGCCTCCGTCTCACAAGCCGTAACAGTATACTGTGTGTTCCCACTCACATCCACAATGGGTTCAGGGCTGTTTCCTTGCACAACGGTAATATCAAAGCTGTAAGTTGCCGTATTACCATAATCATCAAAGGCTTCATAGCCTACCGTGTAGGTGCCTGGGGTCAGGTAAGATCCGGAAGCCGGCCCCTGAGTTTGAGTCACATCTGTATCTGCATCGCAGTCATCAATAGCAATAACTGACCAGTTTACGGGCACCTCATTATCACAGGATGGAGTTTGCACCAATAGCCCATCAGGCCCCTGGAATACGGGTGGCCGGTTGTCAACAATTTCTATTTCAAATTCTGCCGTAATCTGGTTGCCATCGCCATCAGAAGACGTGATCGTGAGTATATTCGTACCTATCGCAGCATAGCCCTCCAGCACATAGGCATCGCCGGTATTGATCAGGTTGGCACTGCCCCCCGGAAATACAGCTGCATTGTTTGTAAAGGTTTGTATAGTAGCGCTCACCTGCGCGTTATTGCAGTTATCGCTGGTTGTGATGAACCACAAAAACTGGAAACCGCACTCGCCTTCCGGCAGGTTGAATGTTGACGAAGCCGGAGGGGTGATGCCGATATTCGACGTGATATCCAGCGTTGGCATCATGTCATCTGTAGAAGCAATAGAAAAGTCTACGCTTATCCCATCGACACAGTCACTGCTCAGGTTACATGTTCCCGGATCATCCAGGGTAATGTTTGCGGTGTAGCTCCCAACCGCCAGGTTATTGAAGGTAACGAAATTACCGCTGGTTCCAGTTTGGACGATACCATCAACACTGAAGCTGTAAGTAGCGCCACATCCTCCATCCTCCACGACTAACATGACCATACCATCGGTCGCATTGGGGCAGGAGGTGCCCTCTGAGCCTGCGACCGCTAAGACGGGCAGCAAATGCTGTATTTGAGCCCCTTCTATTATTCCCTGAGTAGATGCGGCCGTGTTATTGTCGCATTCTGAAGTCACTGATAAATTATAATCCGTTCCTGGTATCAGGTTGCCAGGCACAACGGTAAGGAAAGTATCTGCTGTGGCTGCGAGATCTAGCATAGGGCTGCCGTTATTCTCGATATCAACAGAATACGTAACCGCGCCCGGAGCAGAAGCCCAGCTTATTGTAACGGAACCATCACAATTATACTGTACCGGGTTCAGGACAGGTGCTGTACAGCTGGGTATCTGATAAGCTTCTGTACCATAATCATTTGCCCAGACCTGTAAACTAGCGAACAGTAAAGTTGCCAATATCAGGCTCATCAGGGGCGCAGGCTGCGAGGGGTACTGCTTTTTCCGAAGGTTAAATAAGTTGTGCATGGTAATTAATTTTGACAATACGGTTTACAGGCAATACCGGGTGATTATCACCGGTTTGCGATCAATCGGTTAATGAATAAAGCCCTTTCGGGCGGTAAAAAGCGGCCATTAGGGGGGAGGAGTTCAGGCTGCCGGGCGGGGCCACAAAAAGCCCTGCATAGAGTATATTTCAACAACCGTGCCAAAAAAGGCAATGAGGAGGTTTCCGGCAGCTGCTGCTAGGAATTGTGCCCCATAAATAATATATTACCCATCAACCTGTTTGCTCTATATACATGGATACACCTTTTAGAATATTTGTCGTTGAAGACGACCCAATATATATGCGGATGCTGCGCTATTTCCTGGAGCTCAACCCAGACCATGAAATACACGCTTTCGCAACGGGCGCAGCTTGCCTGGAAAAGCTCAATCTCAAGCCCCATCTTATTTCTCTTGATTACTCTCTACCGGACATCACCGGTGAAGAGGTTTTGGAGCGTATAAAAAACTATGACCCAAACATACAGGTCGTTATTTTATCCGGGCAGCAGGATGTAGAAACGGCAGTTAAGCTCATCCGAAATGATGGTGCCTACGACTACATCACAAAGAGCGAGGACTTCCGGGCCCGGCTGGAAAATGACGTCCGCCAAATCAAGCAGAAACTTGATCTTGAGGAAGAAGTAGACCAGCTGCGCAAGGAGGTGGCAGCCAAGTACGAATTTAGTAAGTCCGTTATCGGAGCCAGCCCCGCTATGCAACGGGTTTTCAGGTTAATGGAAAAGGCCGTACGGACCAACATTACGGTCTCCATACACGGTGAAACGGGTACCGGTAAAGAAGTCGTCGCTAAGAGTATCCACTATAACTCTATCCGAAGAGATGGCAGTTTTGTAGCCGTGAATATGGGCGCCATTCCGAAAGACCTATTGGAGAGCGAGTTATTTGGTTATGAAAAAGGAGCCTTTACCGGCGCTATTGCCAGAAAGAAGGGGCGATTTGAACTTTCTGACAAAGGGACCCTCTTCCTGGATGAAGTCGGGGAAGTAGACCTCAGTTTGCAAGCTAAGTTACTGCGTGCCCTGCAAGAACGGGAGATTGTAAGAGTAGGTGGCGAAGAGTCGATTCCATTTGATGCCCGCGTTATCATCGCTACCCATAAAGACCTGGGTGAGGAGGTAAAGCAAGGCCGGTTCAGAGAAGACCTGTATTACCGATTGCTCGGCCTGACGATAGAGCTCCCCCCCCTGAGAGAACGTGGTAATGACGTAATTTTATTGGCGAATGCCTTCCTGAAGGCTTTTCAGAAACAGAATAACCTCCCCAACCTATTTCTCAGCAAAGAGGCTAAAAACAAACTACTAGGCTACGGTTTTCCGGGCAATGTACGGGAACTCAGAGCCGTCATTGAGCTTGCTGCCGTGATGGCCGACGAAGAATTGGGCATACTGGGTGGCGACATTCAGTTCAGAAGCGTTCGGAAGGAAGACGCCTTTCTAACAGAAGAATTGACCCTGGAAGAATACAAACGCCTGATTATACATCATTTTCTAAAAAAATATGATGATGATGTAATTGGGGTCGCCGAAAAACTCGATATTGGTAAATCGACTATCTACCGAATGCTTAAGGAAGAGAAAGCAGATGCCGAAAAGGCTGGCTAATCAGGATTAAATATGCACCAAATAGAAAGAAGCGAACTAGAGCGGTTCTTTGATCTCTCACTCGCTATAGGAACATCACTCCATGCCCAGGAAAACGCTAAAGCCTTCCTGGGCAAGCTTGTTGAGCTGACTAACCTGTCGTTTGCGGGTCTCTGGCTTCGAGTTCCACAGGGCCACTCTTACAGTCTTGAATTCTCCTACACTTCCCAAAGCCATGCTCTGCTAAATGAAATTGATGAGCATCATCCCGTACCCAAAAAGCTGGAAGAATCTGCTTTTTTTACCGAAGTACTGACGGATTCGACCGACCCTTCCAATTTCATTCACAGCCAATACCTCGGCGCAGGCGCCTACGGCTATTTCCAACTGCCCGTATTTAGCTTTGTCCAGATTTTTGAGCCTCTACGTAACTCGCCTTTTGACGAGACCTCGATGCGAGAGCTCTCCAAGCTGATTGTCAAGTTTGGCATTTCTATGGATGCTTGTATGGTGTACGCCCACCTAAGAGATCAGCAACAATTGACCAACCAGGTGCAGGACCAGTTGGAAAAGAGCGTGGCTCAGTACAGCGATCTCTTTGAAAATATGTCGGACGCACTACTCATCCTGGATGGGGAGCACCAAATCGTACAAACGAACCGGGCAGCACAGGATTTATTAGATATCAAACCGGGCTCTAACGGTAAGCCTACTCAACAATTAGGCCTTACTCAGTTTATCCACCCGGAGGACCGGGATAAATTTAATTACTTTCTGAGAAAGCTACTCAATTATGAGTCTGACCGGAGTTTTCAGTGCCGAATCCTTACAAAGGACCTGGTAGAACGCGTTGTAGCCTTTAATTCCAGCTTGATCCGTAACCTCAGCGGCCATCAGTCCGGATCGCGGCATATGGTACGAGATATTACCAGTCAAATGTTATACGAAAACCGGCTCAGCAAACTCAACACCCACCTTAAAGCCTTAGTCTCTAACCTTCAGGCCGCCATCCTTTTTGAGGGTACCGAACGAAAAGTACTATTGGTCAACGAGGTGTTTTGTAAACGCTTTAATATTCCATACTACCCCGGAGATCTCATGGGGCTGAAAGCTCAGGTATTACTCCAGGAGGTCACTCAACAGCATGCACAGCCCGCAGATTTCCAGGAATGGGCCGAGCGGGTACTAGACACCCGCCAAATCTCCATAGGCCAAAAGTTCACCATGCCTGATGGCCAGATTCTTTGCTTCGATGCCATCCCCGTTTATTCTGACCAAGAATACCTGGGCTTACTATGGCAATGCCACGATATTACTGCACGTGAAACTGCTCAGGCCCGCTTACAAGAAAGTGAAGAGCGATATCGGGGTATTCTGGAAAACATGGAACTGGGACTGCTGGAACTCGACGAGAACGGTATTATTACCCGCGCTTTCGACCACTTCTGTGAAATGCTGGGGTATGAAGAATTTGAGCTTGTAGGCAAAAAGCCATCGGATGTTTTCATAGCCTCTGCCGAAATCTACAACACCCGGCAGCAAAAAGCGAAGCACGCCTCTTCTGAAAGCGGTATTTACGAACAGCAATTTACGCGAAAAGATGGCACTAAGATATGGGCAATTGTAAGCAGTACGCCTATCCTAAACCGCAAGGGGCAAGTGGGAGGCTATATCAGCATTCATTACGACATTACAGACCGTAAAGAACTGGAACACCATTTAGAAGCTGCAAAAAACCGGGCGGAAAAAGCCATGAAGGCAGAACGGCAGTTCTTAGCCAATATGAGCCATGAAATCCGTACCCCAATGAATGCAGTCATCGGGATGACACACTTGCTATTGGACACACGACCCACCCCAGAACAAAAAGACTACCTGGAGTCCCTTAAATTTTCCGCAGGCAGCCTGTTGTCCTTGATTGATAACATCCTCGACCTTTCAAAAATAGAAGCCCATCAGCTTACGCTTGAACTTGCTGCATTCAGCCTACGCAATATGCTGACCAATCTCAAGCAAAGCTTCCAATTCAAGGTAAAGGACGAGCCTATAAGTGTAGACCTGGATCTGGATGAAGAGCTTAATCAGCTCCTCATCGGCGACCCCACACGCCTGAATCAAATCTTTACCAACCTACTGGGCAATGCTATAAAGTTCACAAGCCGGGGAACGATTGGTATAAAAGTCCGTATACTAAAGCAGCGCGAGACGCACATGGACCTACAGTTTTCCGTTTTTGATACCGGCATAGGCATTGCCCCTGAAAAGCTGAATCTTGTATTTAAGAATTTCAAACAAGCTGACTCCGAAATTACCAGGAAGTACGGTGGTACCGGGCTTGGTCTCTCCATCGTAAAACAACTGGTGGAGCTTATGGGAGGTGAAATTTGGGTAGAAAGCGAAGTAGGGAAAGGGACGGATTTTTTCTTCAATTTATCTTTACCTACCTCTGAACAGGCAGATAACCAGCAGCTGGCAGTTAGCCTCTCCCCGAATCACCACAAAGGACTGCTACGGTCGCTATGGGTGCTCTTGGTAGAAGACAATCCCATGAATCAAAAGCTCGCCAGCCACATTCTGAAACAGTGGGGTTGCCATTTTGAAGTGGCCAACAATGGGCTGGAAGCGGTTCAAAAAACGCAGGAACGGCATTTTGATATCATTCTGATGGATATCCACATGCCTGTAATGGACGGCTGTGAAGCAACTGCCCGCATCCGGAAAGATGAAGGTAACCTTAACTCTACATCTCAAATTATTGGATTGACAGCTGCAGCGATGCTCGATGAAAAGAAACGAGCCATTGAAGCAGGAATGAATGAGTTTGTCACTAAACCCTTTTCACCGACAACACTGGCAGAACTCATTCTCAAAAGCTTGCAGATGAACACTCTACCTCAGAAAAAGAAAATGACTATGAATCCAGAACAAGAGAAAAAACCATCTCCTATTACGATCAATCTGGCTTACCTCAATGATTTTAGTGGAGGGGACAAAGGCTTCATAAAAGAAATCATACAGACTTTTCTACAGGAAGCGCCTACCAATATAGAGCAGTTGGCTGAGGGGCTAAGGAACAAGGACTGGGATACCGTTTACAGAATGGCTCATCAACTGAAGCCTAACTATATGATGCTGGGTATGTCCGCTCAACAGGAATTAGCTTTATCAGTAGAACAGATGGCGAAGACAGCATCGGAAGAGTCAGAAATAGAGACAATGGCGGCCCAACTAATAGCCGATACCCAGCATGCCTTCCCATTGCTCCGGGAGAAACTAACTGAGTTAGAGGCATAAAAAAAGGCTAGCCATACTAGTGCTGATGTTTTTCGCTTATTTTTTAACCCCTCCAGGGTATTAAAACACTAAATGTGCAGTAATAGAAAATCATTGCTATTGCACAAACGAAATCAGCATACGTTGGCTAACCATAAATACACCTAAAAACCCATTTATCTTAATCGCTGCGCTTTTGCAACGGTATTTGTATCTCAAAGGTGGGGAGAAAGCTACCTCATAAAGCATTCCCCATGAAGCTGAAGTAGCTTTCTCCGTCACAAGTTTAACAGGAAACTGTATCAAAACAGTTTATTCCTCATTACCAACAATATAGCTTCACAAGTCATGCCAAAACCACAATAAACCTAAAATCAAGGCATTTATACATAATAAAATCATCAATTTATTCTAAAAAACAGACACTCCTCCCAAAAAGAGAATCACGCTCTATTTAAAAGCTTTTCTTCCAGCCAAGGTTGACAATGGCCCCATTACATGTTTTTCACATTTTTAGAAAGCCAAAAGATTCGTTCCTTTGACGAATGCTCTATTTAACAGAGTATTAAAATTTAAATGTGTTGGGAGAATTGTAGCCTTCTGAGTTTATGCTCAGAGGGCTTTTTTTATGATCGTACTTCCTTACCTGTAAGGATAGCACCCGTGGTATTCTCTGCACGCTGAGCACTTTGGTAGCCGCTCAGCTACATTCCCGGTGCACTTAGAGTCCAGCGAAGAATAACTTCCCCATTTGATACGGCTATTTTCCGCTGAACCCTTAGGCTAATGGATCGGCGTACCGCTTCGCCAAATAGCCAAAGCCCAGAGTAGTAAAAAAAGAGAACATCGCGTAAACTAACGTGGGTTCGGCCATTTGTTCGTCCCCGATCATAACTGTTGCTATAAGTAAGGCCAGCGTGGTATTTTGCAGACCCACTTCAATTCCAATGGTAATCGCATCATAGGCACTTCCTTTTAACAAACGATTGGCCGCCCAGTAGCCAAGCACCATCGTGACCAGGTGGAACACTAGCATTATTGGTGCCAACACCAAAATATCCTCCCACTTAATCTCACTGCCTCCATTTTCTTCACTTCCGAAGAATTTGATCGCAAAAACAGTGGCTAGCAGTAATGTTGAGACCACCTTTACAGGCTGCTTAAAGCGCTCAGAAAGCGTTCGGAACTGTCGGTGAAATAATAAGCCCAGAGATACCGGCATCAAAACGATTAACAAAACATTTATGAAAGTCTCCGCTGCAGAGAGTGAAAAAGAGGTTGAGGTATGCATGAAAACTTGTGCTCCAAGGTTTACCCCAACCGGTATTGTCACGAGAATCAACAAGCTGTTGATAGCCGTAAGGGAGATAGACAGTGCAGTCTTCAATTCCAGCAAATAGGAAATAAAGTTGGAGGTTGCCCCGCCGGGGCAGAGGGATAAGATTATGATCCCTAGCTTCCAGGCGTTACTGATGGGCAACACCAGGCACATGATAAAGGCAACTGCCGGCAGAAATAGCATTTGCAACCCGAGCCCCAGTCCTACTAACTTGGGCTTGGCTGCTATTTCTTTGAAATCTGAAAGCTCCAGGGAAGTGCCTACACTAAACATTGTCAAAGCAAGCACAACCGGGATGAGAATGTCTATAAATACCATATTTGGATTGAAAATGTGCGAAAGGCAAGGCTATGCGTTATCTTTGTGCAAAGAAAGATGATTCTCTGATAATTATTGTGCTTAAAGCCAATCGAAAGTAAAAACCCTACTCCCTGACCGCAAAACGATCAGCAAAGGGGAAAGGTAACCGTTATAAACTCCGTAGAAAAATTGGAACAGGACCAGAAAACAGAAAGGTGGCGGCTTATCCTTGGAAAACAATCAGACCCTACTGCTTCGGTGCCTCTCTCTGGCACATCAAAGGGCATGGATAAAGTACTGGAGGCCCTCTACGAAAGCGACCGGAAGGGTGGCCTTGGCAGCTCCTCTCCCAATATAAACCGTTGGCTGGGTGATATCCGACGCTATTTCCCTACTCCGGTAGTGCAGCTCATGCAGCGGGATGCCCTGCAACGTTTAGGCCTTGAGCGTATGCTTTTGGAGCCTGAGCTCCTGGAAACGATTGAGCCTGATGTAGAACTGGTAGGCACCTTGCTCAGCCTCAATAAACAAATGACCGACGAGACGCGCGCTTCAGCTCGTTTGGTCATTAGCCGCATCGTCAAACAGCTGGAGCAGCGGCTGGAGTTTCCGCTCAAGCGGGCTATTCGCGGCAGCCTCGACCGGGCCACCCCTAACCGGCGCCCACGGCTGAGTGAAATCAACTGGCACCGGACCATCAAGGCCAACCTCAAGCACTATCAACCCGACTACAAAACAATTATACCAGAACAACTCCATGGATACGGCCGCAAAAGGTCACGCCTGAAAGACGTCATTATTCTCGCTGACCAAAGTGGCTCGATGGCAGCCTCTGTAGTGTACGCTGGTATTTTGAGCTGTATTATGGCTTCTGTTTCTGCATTGCACACCCGGTTTATTGCCTTTGACACCTCGGTTGCTGATCTGTCAGAACACTTACAAGACCCCGTGGACCTGCTGTTTGCCACACAACTGGGCGGTGGCACCGATATCGCTAAGGCCATAGGCTATGCTCAACCGCTTATACAACGTCCTAATGATACTATTTTTGTGCTCATTAGTGACCTCTACGAAGGTGGTCGCCCGGAACGCCTGATCAGACAGGCCGCACAAATCAAAGCTGCCGGCACACAATTTATTACCCTGCTTGCGCTTAATGATAAAGGTGCTCCGGCCTACAGCAGGGATATTGCTGCTCAGTTAGCCGTCCTGGGCATACCCAGTTTTGCTTGTACGCCAGACCAGTTTCCAAAATTAATGGCTGCTGCCATTCAACAGCGCTCCATTTCCGATTGGTTAGCGCAGGAAGGCATTCCGGTCAAAAGTTAAATTGTACCGGTCCCTTACAATAGAGTTTATTAACGTAAATTTTGCATGCCCCTGAAGGCTCTTAATTCACCAAGTGCTCTAACAAATCACTTTCTTCCTCCAAAAGCAGACCTGTAACATCAGCAAAAGCAGCATAGCTAGCACACATCAATATAGGGAAGGCAACCAGCGCACCAATGAAAAACAAAAGAAACCCAAGGCCTACTATTAGCCCCAAAATCAGGGAAAACAGAAAGAATAGGCCCCATTTCTTACTGATGATTTTCCGGCTGGTTTCCATTGCCTCCCAAAAGCCCATGCCATAGAAAGCGATGAAGTGGTAGGTCCAGGAGTAAGCAACTCCAAAATAAACAGCTGGCGCAAGCAGGAGAAACGACCAGAATGGGAAGCTCGGAGGTTTCTCAGCAAGCATTGGGTTACCTATCATCTCATAGAGCCAATCTGCCGCACCATACATATACCATACCGCTATCATTGGGATGAAGGCCGCAAGTACAATCAAGCTGGAAACCAAAGCAGCGGAAGCCAATGGCCCAATAAAATCAAACCCTTTGAAAAAGGTGCCAAATTCCAGCTCCTCGTTCTTATTTAGCTTGTGAGCCGCTAAATATCCGCCCACTAAAAGAGCTGGCGTTAGGATTAGGTTTGTCAATAGCGAACCGATAATCGGAATCAAACTGGCTACGACTATAATCATACCGGCCAGGAAGGCAAAGCCAATATAGTTTCCGGCACTTCTTTGGAAAAGAGCAAACCCCTGGCTGATGTATGCTCCAAGGTCAAAGCTATAGCCCTCGTCAATAATAGTATTCAGGCGGTTACGTTGTTGTTCAGTCATGGAGTAAAACTTAGGTTAGTTAGTTAATCGTTGATATTCAGAGCAAGCTGGCTTAATAGAGTGCCTGAAGGTGAAGATAATAAGTCATGTAATCTTTGATTGGCCAAAGCTTTCTACAAACTGCCCCCAACAGATTGCGTGGGGATGGATATCCGAGAGCCTTTCAATAAAATCATATCCATTGTTTCCGTTGAACGATCTATAGTTGATGTACACGAAAATCTACAAAATTTTTGAGCGCTATAACGCTCCAGTTTTTTAATACAGACAGAGCCTGCGCCTCTCGTCTGGCGGCTACCGCCACTAGTACTTGAGGTGCCGTATCCCAATTGAAGGTATAATACTCTGGCCTCCCCTTCGCAGATTTTATCGTCGCAGCCTGAGCTGCATTGCCCCAGACTTCAAAGCCAAGGCCTTCCTCCTGGCACAGCTGCTGGAGTAGTTTAATATCCGCTTCTGCAGTCTGCAGCAATGTACAGGAAAAGGCGCCGTAATGCCCACACTTCTTCATCCCCAGCTCATCGTAGATTGGTAAGCGGTGCATGCCGTTGGTATGGTACCCCCGCACGATGTTATCTATCAGGACCAAGTCTCCGTAACGTCGGCCCGATGCCGGCTGCGGAATGGACCGAATATATCCCAAACAAGGACTAATTCGTTGTACCCAGAGGACTTCAAATTGATTTTGAAACTGCAACCTGACAGAGACCGGCTTTAGAAATGACCGTTCTTTAGGGCTCCAGCCAAATTTATCCCAAACCCGCCGGGCTTGCCTTAGCTTCCCTATAGCAGTTGCTGACAAACCGACATCCCACCAAGCCTGCCGGTTAGTGACATCCAATGCAACTGCCTTTTTATGGTAATAAAGCGATGGCTTCCATTCCCTGCGGTATTTGTAAATATGCCCCAACCGCAGATAGGGGGCGGCCCACTGTAGCTCCTCCTTGATCACCCGCTTGTACAACTTGACCGCATTATAAGGGTCAGCAGCCGCCTCGTACTGACGCGCCTGTTCAAATAATGCTCGGTGTTGTTCTGATGGTTGACTGCTCATCTTTAATCCTCCGGTCCTTGCTAATAAAGTACAATAGTCAGGCCAGTGCCCCAGCCATTTTCCATTACGAGGGGATAAGATAAGGGTTCAGGACTTTGAACACAAATTTAAACCCATATTAACCATTCCAAACGCTTCAACTATATGGTACTACTAGGCGTTCTAAGCCAGAAGAACAACAATAGTATTCAACCATGGCGACGAAAAAATTCAAAACCACCATCAACTGTGGCAACTGTATAAAAGCGGTCACGGGCTTTTTGAGTGATGTACCGGGCATCGATGAATGGAACGTCAATACAGACCACCCGGATAAAATATTATCGGTACGTGGTGCAAGTTTTGAAGAAGCTCAGGTTGTCGAAGCGGTTGAGGACGCCGGTTTTGACATTAGCCCGATAGAGGTAACTAACTGATAATAATTTTTAACGCTTGTTTTGCCTTACTTCCCGGTAAACTTCTGACCTTTGCCGAAGGCAAAAAAGCTGAGAGCCATCCAAAACTGATGCTATGGCAGAGTGGATATCATCATTGGGTTATTTTGGAGCTTTCCTGGGCGCTGTGCTCGAGGGAGAAGTTGCTTTTTTGACGGTCATACAAGCATCCCGGCTGGGCTACCTCAACTTTTACTACGTGCTGCTCGCCGTTTTCCTGGGTGCGCAAGCTGTAGATTGGTCCCTCTACCTCGCAGGCCGAAAAGGCGGTCAGGCAGCCATTGACAGCCGCCCGAAGCTTCAGCCCCGCTTTAACCAGATGGCGTTAGCAGTAGAGCAAAGGTCCACGCTGCTTCTCCTGGCTTACCGCTTCATGTATGGCTTCCGTATCGTGCTGCCCACACTGTTTGGTGTAGCCAAAATACCGGTACGCCGATTTGCTGTCTTTAGCTTCATCAGCACGCTGTTATGGGTCATTATTATTGGCAACCTTGGTTTCTTTTTTTCAGACACCCTGCTCTACGGGCTGTCTCAGCTAAAAACCTACTGGCCGGCATTGCTCACCATCGCTATTCTTGCCGGATTTCTAACCTACTATTCCCAGCGCCAGTCTCCTAATAGCTAACTTTACAGGCAGATCATTAGAGTTTATCCGAAAGAATGCTAACAGCTGACGATACCTGCCATGTATAAACATCAACCACTATATCGGGCACTGTTTCTTACTTTCGTTATAGCGATAACCTGCTATGGCTATGCTGCCATAGCCCAAGACCGCCCTGCCTCTTCTTTCATCGGCAGCTACAATAGCTTTAGTTACCGGGATGGGCTCACCGGGCATTCCCCTCACGCCAGCCTGATTAGCACAAACGGGCGGCTCTGGGTTTTCACCGAAAATGAACTGAATAGCTTTGATGGCCACACCGTAAGACATTACCCCAAAACGGCTCAGTACTCTCCGGACCGTTTTAACAACCTGCTGTTTGAAGCGCCCGATGGAATGCTCTGGGCCGGCAGTTTCAAGGAAAGGCGCAGGCAGGAAATGATGCAAGGTACGGAGTTCAGAATCTATGTAGTTGACCCGGATAATGATGCAGTTTATAGCTTTGACTCCATATACCAACATACAGCCCCCTTTAAAACAGAAGACGTTATCAATATTTGCGGCACACTAAACGCCACTCCAATTGGTGCCTTATACATTTGCACCCGGCAGGGAAAAGTATACCAGTACAGTAAGGAAGGGTTCAGTCTTTTAGTGGAAGCTGATTCCGGAACAACAATTGCCACCATCCTACCCGGTAAAGCTGGCACCTACTGGGTCGGCCTGCCCGGGCGCATCGAAAAAATTAACACCACCGGACAAACCCTGGAAACGCACCCTATCCACACTACACCTTTAAAGTTATATTGGGCCAGTTCTTCCTCTATCGCACTCTATTACCACCCCAGAATACACTACAAGGACAAAGCAGCTGTCCGGTTATTATTGTTGTATCCAGGCAAAGGCATTTCCAGTTACCTCAAACTGAACGGGAAGGAAGATATTGACATCGGACAGCATTACATGGTCCAATACCAGGCCTCTAAAAGGCAGTGGCATCTTATAGATGCTAATGACTGGCAGATCATTTCAGAATCATCCGACCTGAGCTTTTCTTTCAAAGCAGCTTTTCCAGATGAGCGTAAAGGTTTTATCCCCGGTAATTACCCCCAACAACTCTACTTCGATCAGGATGGTGTTGGCTATGCCAATCTTAATTCACAAGTCCTGTTATTAAAAGCAGACGAAAACCCTTTCAGGCGCTTGTTCGACAAGGGAACAAACAGCATGCGGGCTATGGTGCAGTACCGGCCAGACACGGTACTCATGAGCTCCTATTCAGGTATTATGGGCTATAACCCTGAAAAAGAGACCACTTTTTGGATCGAAAAAAAAGAAGGCATAGCATGGCTGAGTGCAACTATGATGGACGCTTCCTCTGTTCTTACCGGGGGGCACCAGCTACATTTGCAAGCCCTGAATAAAAAAGCCCAGTTGATAAGGAAAATATGGCACAGGCGGCAATCTTCAAAGCCTACCGGTATCCAAAGCCTTTATCCCGACCAGAATGGTTGGTGGATTGGAACCTCATCTGGACTTGCTCGCTATGAATACGGAGACACGACTTTTACCGCCTGTGCGGAGATTAATCAGCAAGCACCACCGCTGGGCAGCGCACTTGTAAGTACGCTCACCAGGCAAGATAATCAGCTCTGGGCAGGTACCTCAAAAGGGTTATACAGCATTGACCTCGCTACTTCAAAGGTCACACAGCACCTTAACCTGGACACAACGATCAGTATTCATCATATCTATTGGGCAGCCCCGGACACCTGCTGGCTGGCAACGAAAGGCAATGGCTTATGGCAGTGGATACCCTCCGCTCAGGAAATTCGAAAGTACAATAGAAAGACTGCAGGCCTGCCTAATGATGTTATCCACGCTATATACGAGGACAGCAACGGCCGGCTTTGGCTTCCTTCCAATAATGGGCTGATCTGGTTTCATCCCGAGAACGAAGCCTTTAGTACTTTTACACGCAACAGCGGATTATCTGACGATGAATTTAATCATTCTGCTCACCTTAGGCTACCGGACGGAAGACTTATTTTTGGAGGGGTATCCGGAGCCGTTGTCTTTCACCCCGACAGCATACTAACGGAGCCCTTACACCCGCCTGTCTCTCTAAATATTGTTTATTACGGGACTCCGGACAGACAAACCGGGCTACTGAAAGACCAAACGCAGCTTTTAAAACAGCAACAGCGTATTGTGCTTTCTCCATTAAGTAATATGGCCTGCCATCTCGAAGTACACCTCGCTTCCTACCTGCCCCTTAGAGAGCACAGCTATGAATACAGGATTGAAGGGCAACATCCCAATTGGCGCCCAATGAATGGCAATCAACTTTTGCTTAGTGACCTGCCCTATGGTCAATATACGTTAGCCATTAGAGGTAAAGCCTCTCCCCATTATCTTAATTTTGCATCTATTAGGTTACCTATTGTCGTAAGAAAGCCTTTCTACGAAAAGTGGTGGTTTTGGCTGGCCATAGTATCAGGAGTTGCCGCTTTTTTGTATTCCCTGATACGACTGCGCCTTCAACAGCTCAAAGGATCAGAGCAGCAGCTATTGAAAAAAGTCGAACGCCGTACTCAAAAAATTGAAGCAGACCGGCAGACCATCCTCTCCCAGAATCAGGAATTGGAAAGGGTCAATCAAGGGAAGGATAAAGTGATGTCTATTATTGGGCACGAAATCAGGGGTAACCTGTTTTTCATAGGTAGTGCCACACGGCAAATTATACAAACGCTCAGGAAGGCTGACTACCAAAGTGCTGAAGCGCTCAGCAATAACATCCACCTTGCTGCGCTCCGTATGGAAGGAGCTATTGAGAATCTCACCCGGTGGAGTACGCTCCACAGCGGGCGCATGACAATCCAAAAAAGACCGGTAGCACTCCGCCCTTTGCTGGAGCGTTTGGTACAGGAGCACCACGCAATGGCAGAACGGAAAGGCATAAGACTAACATTGCAAGGCTCCGGGGAGCTAACTGTCAGCGCAGACCCTAATGCCATACACATTTGTCTGCAAAACCTGCTGCGCAATGCTATTAAATTCACCGACCAGCAGGGACAGGTTACGATTTCCTGTTATCCGCAGCAGCGCAATGGGCAGGTTGTCGTTAAGGACAATGGAATTGGTATGGAGCCCCAAAAAATCAGACAAGTGTACGAGCATACGCTGCAAGAGAGCCAGGTAGGTACTTCCGGTGAAATTGGAACAGGCCTCGGACTTAATATCACAAAAGAACTTGTTGAACTGCAAAATGGCTCTATTGATATCCAAAGCGAACCAGGTAAGGGAACAACCGTGACTATTTCCCTCCCTTTGGCAACCCCTACTCATCCAGGAGCACTCGCTCCATAAGCGCCTGCCGGCTACTCACTCCCATTTTCTGATAGAGCTCCTTAATATAGTGGCGGACTGTATTGATAGAGATATAGTTCTGATCAGCGATTTCCTGGTAGCTTTTTTCTTCCAGCAGGCCATCTAATACTTCGACTTCTCGTTTGGAAAGGATGACATTAAGTGTTTTAGACAACCGGGCAACATCTATTTGCCGATGGATTACTCTTCGGTTTTGAAAAGCTTGCAGCAAATTGGCAGATATACTGGGCTCCAGGAATGCTCCGCCTTCGAAAGTGAGCTTAACCACTTCGGCCAGATCAGGCTGGGGGTCTGTACGCTTAACAAAGTAACCATCCGCGCCAGCTTCTATTGCTTTTGCCAGTAATTCGGGGTTATTGTGGCCAGTGACCATGATTACTTTGGCCGTACCTGTCAGGCGTTTGATCTTTGGCAAATGAACCAGACTTTCTTCACCTTTCATATCAAGGTCCAGTAAAATGATATCCAGCGAAACCTGCTCTGAAAGGAGTTGGTCAAAAAAACTTTCCACCGAGGAGGCCAATAGCAGGCACTTAATTTCATAGGCCGATAACTCCAGGAGCATCTTCATGTGCTCCAAAAGCAACTCTTGGTCATCAACAATAGCGGTTTTTATGATCTGCACCAGCCCCGTTTTTGTTTAGTCTGCTATAAAGAACAGAAAATACAACATCAGAAACCCCAAAAATGATTAAGGAAGGCTCCGCTGATAGTACTCTTACATCATTTCCACATCTGTACCAGCCAATCTACCGGCTAACTTCAGTTACCGTGCCTTACTATCGGAGACAATATGCACAGTTTTGGGAAGAAGGCTTGTCTTGCTTCCCTTTTTTATCCCTTTAAAACCAAATGAACTTCCGCTTATTTAAATGGATTTGGTAGAAAGGATTGGCTCGTGCGCCAAAATCTGCCGCAAACCGATCCTCCCCCGATGCATTAAAATCAAGAATGACAGGTCTTCCGGCATGCTGCCGGATCAAGCCATTGAACAGGTGGGCCAGCGCACCTGCTTTTTTGCCTTCAGGCGATTCCACCGGCATAAAGCTGATGACCTTGCCGTGGCTGTACAGGAAAAAATTTACGCCAAGCGTATTGGCATTGGTGTCCAAAACAGTGGAGGCAAAACCCCAGCCCCGGTGCATGGCATTGTACATGACCCGCTGCATCCCATGAAACACTTCATCTGACTGCTCTTTTTTCGGGTGGTGAGCTTTGTAGAAATCTGCAATTTGCTCTGGCTTCAAGCTTGAAGTCAACACCAGCCCTTCATCTTCTGCAAGCTGAAGGCGCTCCATCAGCGATCGGCTGTAATCATTGGCAATCTCCTCGTAGGGGCGATTCAGGAAGAGCTGGTAATTGGTGGTTTCTTCCACCTTAAAAGCACTTCCCTCGGGTACGGGGTTTTGCTCGTTTAGATTTATCGAAATGTGTTTGTACCGCTCCGGAATAGCTTCCAGGAAACGCTCTATGCGTGGCTTAGACAGCACGTGAATAGAATAAATACCCAATTCACGGATCAAATCCGGCTGATGTAGTTCCTGACCTGAAAATCGGCCCAGACGCCAGACCAACGGAAAAACAGACTCGTAATCACCTTCTACCAGCGCATCCCAGTCTTTAGCAATATGATCCAGGTACCACATATACCCAAATATGTTGCCATTCGTAGCATAATGCACGCAGCTATTCCACTTTACTTTATCAATTTCCTCTCGTGGTACAAACTTTATTTCCATTGTTATTTTCGATCTATTTTTAGCCAATTTTATGTCACACTTGCCCCTTCAGTATTACAAAAACCATAAAAGCCAGAGACAATAATTTGACTTTAATTAAACATAAGGCTATTTTTGCTGCACAAATTCAATAAACACCTAAAAAATTAGCTTAAACACTATTCTTTTTTTGTCACTTATTGACCTTTTACAATTAAGTATTAGTCAGCAAGTGTAATCAGGTCTTCCTTCCCAAACAAGTAATACGCGCAACAAAAAGCAAAACACATTTGAGCAGCATTTGCCTGCTCTCCACATGGTTAAGAGCTCTACAGTTCACTTACTCATTTTTCATTATTTGAAAAATCTTAACCATGAGTATTACCCCCCAACGACTGGCATTCCGGCCTGCGCGTAACACTAAAGAATTGGAATCTCTATTCCGTCTTCGTTACCAAGGTTATCTGGAAAGCCAGTGCGCCAGCCTCGTTACCGATAATCAACACGGTTTCGAGTTGGATGTTTATGACCAGTACGCACATCACATCGGCCTTTTCCAGGAAGGCGCTTTCGGTGCCCATCCAATAGGTTACCTAAGGCTTGTCCAGGAACACGAAGGCCCGCACGCTCACCAAGTGGAAACTTTGGCTGACCAGTACGGCCTGGACCGTCCTTCAACTCATGAGGGACCAGGGCTCCCATTGCTCAGCAACTGCCCGGAGAAAGAAGTGATTGGCTCACATATGGACCTTTTGCGACCCGAAAAAAACGGGATCGTAGAAGCCAGTCGTTTTGTCTTTGCCCCGGAGGCCCGATCAGGCGGATATACCAAGTTTTTTGTAGAGGCCGCCATTGCCCGAATGCTGTATCATCACAGGTATAGCGGCATAATGCTCGCCTGTCACCCCCGCCACTCCGCCCTCTATCGGCGCTATGGGTTTCAGCAAATTGTAGACGGTCATAAAAATGACTACAATGGTCTTGCTGCCAGCATATTAAGCTTATGTATACCCGATATCCGCCCGGCGCTTCAATCTAAAATCGAAGCGATGGGGCAACTGCAAAGACAGCACGGAAGCCTCCTGTTGAACCCCGAAACAAAGACCTGGAGCGCACCAATTCCAAAAGAAACAGAACGCCTTGTTGCATAACCCCCTAAATATTTTATACCATGGGAAAGATCAAAAATACCGCCCTGTTCTTACTGCTGGCTTATGTTCTGCCACTTGCATTACGCCCGGCATTATTACTTGATTACAGAATACTATTCCTGATGATTGCAGCCGTGACGGTCTTCCTCACCCAACCGGGATTCGAGATAAAGGAAGCCGAACGGGACCGTAGTGCGGATAACAACAGCGTACTTCTTATTCTTATCCTCTCCGTTTTGGCTATTGCCATACCAGTTGTGGAGTGGGGGTACTTTCACCCGGGACCCTCCCATCTGCTTTGGTTAATTGTTGGCGGCAGTATCGTTGCTGCGGGTACGGGGTTGCGTATTTGGGCCATCCGTATCCTCGGCAAATACTTCACCGCTACCGTTCAGATTCAAGAAGAGCATCAGCTCATTCAGCATGGCCCTTTCCGGTATATCCGTCACCCCAGTTACACCGGTGCTTTCCTCACTGCCGTGGGAGGCGCTATTGTTCTGGAGGCATGGATAGGCCTTTTGATTGCAACGGGCTGCATGCTATACGCCTACTACGTTAGGATTACGACGGAAGAGAAAGCACTGGTTGGAAAATTCGGGCAGCAATACCTTGATTACCAGCAGCAATCCAGCCGTTTAATTCCCGGCATTTGGTAGCCCCGGTTATAGGCTTCAGAAAAAGTTGCTAATTTCAACCCGAATCTGACAAAGTGCAGCTATCCATTTGGGTGGCAATACTGTTGTCTCTTCAAAATGATTCTACTATGGATACGCAACTGCAGCAACTTCAAGCCCGGCTGGATGGAGAATTGTACTACGATAAAATGATGCGGCACCTCTATGCTACGGATGCTTCCGTATACCGGGAGCTCCCACTGGCTGTGGCCTTACCAATGCACGCTGAAGACATACGTGAGCTCATACAATTTGCCAACAAGCACCAAACTTCACTCATCCCCCGGGCAGCTGGCACCTCTCTGGCAGGGCAATGCGTAGGGAACGGTATCGTGGTGGATGTCTCCAAACACATGACCCGCATCCTGGAAATTAATGCAGAGGAGGGTTGGGTAAAAGTAGAGCCGGGTGTCATTCGCGATGAGCTCAACCATGTGCTCAAAGACTACGGACTGTTCTTTGGCCCTAACACTTCCACTGCCAACCGGGCGATGATTGGCGGTATGGTTGGAAATAATAGCTGCGGTACCACCTCCATAGTATATGGCTCCACCCGCGACCATGTGCAGGAGCTGGAAGTTATCCTGAGCGATGGCAGCGCGGCGGTCTTTCACGGGCTGAATGAAGCGGGCTTTCACCAACAGCTATCTGCCGAGGGGCTTGAAGGGGATATCTACCGACACCTTCAGCAAACCCTTTCCGTAACGGAGCGTCAGGAAGCAATCCGTGAAGCCTTTCCAAAGTCGACCATTGAACGCCGAAATACCGGTTATGCGATCGACCTGCTCATCGAGCAACAGCCGTTTTCTGAAAATGGGCAGCCGTTTAACTTCTGCGCGCTGCTGTGCGGTTCCGAAGGCACCCTTGCCTTTACAACAGCCATCAAAATTCACGTAGACCCCTTACCTAAACCCAAGGAGGTCGTTGTGTGCGCCCATTTCACCAGCATCCCGGAATCCCTGAAGGCGGTATTAGTTGCAATGTCTTTCCAGCCTGCTGCCTGTGAGCTCATGGACAAGATCATCCTCGACCTGACCAAGCAGAATATTGAGCAGAAAAAAAACCGCTTCTTTGTGGAAGGCGATCCCGAAGGCATCCTTATGGTAGAATTCCGGGGTGACACCTTCGAAGAAGCCCGGGGGCAGGCTAAAGCCCTGATAGATGCCCTTCAGGAAGCCAGCCTTGGCTACGCTTACCCTATCGTGGAAGCTCCCAAAACAAAGCAGGTATGGACGTTGCGCAAAGCGGGTCTGGGGCTACTGGCCAACATCCCGGGCGACGCCAAACCCGTTGCCTGCATTGAAGACACAGCCGTAGACATTAAAGACCTCTCTGCTTACATCAAAGAGTTTGACCAACTTATGGCAGGCTTTGGGCAGCAAGCCGTTTACTACGCTCATGCGGGCGCAGGGGAACTCCACCTCCGGCCTATCCTCGATCTCAAAAAAGCAGAAGGCCAGCGCCTGTTCTACGATATCACTAAAGCCGTAGCCCAACTGGTCAAAAAATACCAGGGCTCCCTAAGCGGCGAGCACGGCGATGGCCGGGTACGGGCGGAGTTTATCCCCCTGATGATCGGGGAATACAACTATGAGTACCTGCGCCAAATCAAGGAAACCTGGGATCCCAATGGTATTTTCAACCCCGGAAAAATTGTAGACGCCCCCCCAATGAAAAGCAGCTTCCGCTACGAAGCGGAACAGGAAACAATAGTACACGATACCCTCTACGATTTCTCCGGGACCGGTGGTATTCTTCGCGCTGCTGAGCGCTGCAATGGTTCAGGCGACTGCCGCAAGCTCAACTTTTCGGGTGGGACCATGTGCCCCAGCTACCGGGCCACCCGCGACGAAAAAGACACCACTCGTGGACGGGCGAATATCCTAAGGGAATTCCTCACTATGAATGTGCAAGAGAACCCCTTCAACCACCCGGAAATCTACGAGGCAATGGACCTCTGCCTGGCTTGCAAAGGGTGCACCGCTGAGTGCCCCTCCAACGTAGATATGACCACCCTTAAGTCGGAGTTTCTTTACCAGTACCAAAAGGCTAACGGAGTCCCCCTGCGTTCCCGAGCCTTTGCAAATATCGGCCGCATCAACAGCCTGGCCATACGCGTACCCACACTGAGTAATTTTGCGCTAACCAATCCGATACTCAGTGGTATGGCTAAGCGTATTTTAGGGGTAGCACCAGATCGCAGCCTGCCAACCGTACATAAAATCTCCCTGCGCCGCTGGGCTCGTAAAAACGCGGATAAGCTGCTACCTCAGGGCAAGTCTCTCGGTGAAGTGTATTTATTTATTGATGAGTTTACCAACTTCAACGATACCTCTATTGGCATCAAAGCAGTCGAGTTGCTGAGCCGGCTCGGCTATACCGTAAAGTGTGCAGACCACAGCGAAAGCGGCCGCGCTTATATGTCTAAAGGGCTGCTGGACGAAGCCAAGCGCCTGGCCATCGAGAATGTCAGGGCTTTTAAAGACATCGTCAGTGCGGAGGTGCCACTGTTGGGCATTGAACCCTCGGCTATCCTTAGTTTCAAGGATGAATACCCGAAACTGGTTGAAAAAGACTTACAGGAAACAGCTAAAGCCCTGGGCGAAAATGCCCTGATGATAGAAGAGTTTCTCATGCGGGAAGTGGAAGCTGGCAGGCTTAACGAAAGGGCCTTCACCGATGCCTCCCACCATGTTCTACTGCATGGGCATTGCCACCAAAAAGCCTTGTCCGGGGTCGAGCATTCCGCTTTCATTCTCAACCTGCCCCGCAACTATACCGTAGAGACGATCCCCTCTGGCTGCTGTGGCATGGCGGGCTCCTTTGGGTATGAAAAAGAACACTACGAACTAAGCATGACCGTAGGTGAGCAAGTGCTGTTCCCTGCGGTACGGGAATCCGCCCCGGAACATATTATCGCTGCACCGGGCACAAGTTGTCGCCATCAAATCATGGATGGGACCAAACGGGAGGCCCTCCACCCGGTGGAAGTACTCTGGGGAGCCTTGAAGTAAAGGCAGGGATTCGATAGCATCAGGTACGCTCTGCTCTGGTTTTGCGTTATTACAGGAGACCAAACTAACCGATTATGCGCTACTACCTACGCCACGCTCTCGTACTAATGATCGCCATGAGTACAGCTTGTACTGCACAACAGGCGTTTTATGAGAAGGCTACCGCTATGTCAATGCCTGCCCAGCAGGAAGACGACCGAAAAATATTATACGATGCCGACCTAACCTTAGTTGTTGAAGCGCCGGATAGCGCCAATCAGCAGATTCAGGCCATCGCCAAACGCTATGGTGGCTACGTCAATGAGGTGGGCACCTATCGGTCAGTCATCCGTGTAGAAAGCGGTTCGCTTGACGCTGCCGTTACAGCAATCAGTGCGCTTGGGCGAGTTGACCGTAAAAGCGTACGCGGGCAAGACGTCACCGAAACTTACCTTGATTACCAAATCCGGCTGGACAACGCTCAACAGGCACGTACCCGCTACCTGGAGCTCCTGGACAAAGCGGAAACAGTGGACGAAATCCTAAAAGTTGAAAAAGAGCTGGAGCGCCTCAATGAAACCATCGATTTACTCAAAGGGAAGATGAACCGTATTGATCATTTGGACACCTACACTACTATAACGATCAACCTCCGGGAACGGCAAAAACCAGGTATTCTGGGCTATATCGGGATTGGAGTGTACCGGGGAGTGCGCTGGTTGTTTGTACGCGGTTGAAACTCCTGTTGTAGAAGCGAAAAAATCACCGCATCATTCCAGTCCGCAGTCCTCTGCGCTCAGCTCTACCTCAATGGTATAATGGGCAAAACCATAGGGCTTGAGTGCTGCTTTCATTCGGTGTTTGATCTCCAGTAGATTGGGCAGCCCTTCGATCTCTTTAAGCTTTACGTGGGTAGTAAACACATGCCGCTCGCCATCCAACGACCAAATATGGGTGTGGTGCAGGGAATCCACATTGGGAATGGATAGCAACTTGCCCTCAAGGGCCTGTAAGTTGACAT
>Ga0307933_1000089_pt1 | contig 83004 bp, 76 predicted proteins | sample OrgLakmetageno88_FD_201811 | JGI IMG/M metagenome (GOLD analysis project Ga0307933, IMG submission 201811) | Saline water microbial communities from Organic Lake, Antarctica - #88 | ecosystem: Environmental > Aquatic > Non-marine Saline and Alkaline > Saline | place: Antarctica: Organic Lake...
AAGACATCTTGCGACCATACTTGATTACTGAGTGATAAAAACAAACACAAAGACAACAACAAATGACTGACATATTTCAAACTGATTTACTCCACCACATACGTTTAATTAAAGAGATACCTTGTTTTTTCTTGTGCACATAAACCGCCGCTATATGCCCTATAATCATCGTTAGTAAAGCACTCGCGACCACCCAATGGATATTTCGAGCAATTGTTTCAATTGTTTTGTTACGCTCTACAAACGGAATATGCGGCCATTTAATCCAATCCACAAATACAAAGGTAGGCAAGCCAAAGGGGCTGGCTGATACCATTAGCCAGCCACTAAGAGGCATCAAAATCAGCGCAGTATAAAGTAGCACGTGTCCTAATTTAGCAAAACGCTTTTCGCGATCAGTAAATGCATCTGGCAGCGAGGGTTGTTGACTCATCATCCGAGTCGCAATACGAAGCACTATCGCCCACAGCATAACGACTCCAGCCGCTTTATGAATCTGAAAAAGCTTAAACTGGTCCGCTTTTGACATATCAAAATTAACCATATAAACGCCAGATAACAGCATAAACAAAAGACCAAGGGCAATAAGCCAATGCAGTATGATGCTTAGGCTATGGTAACGATGTTGTGGATACATATTCAATTAGTCTGCCTTAACAAACTCACCTTCAATCATCACCTCGACGCTATCACCAATTTGCGGTACATACTTTGTCATACCCCACTGTGAGCGCTCAATTGTAGTGGTAGCAGAAAAGCCCATGGTTGGCTTGCCAGAAAATGGCTGCCTTAGCATCGCACCATTAAATACTACATCTAAGGTTACCGGTAAGGTATTACCTAAAAACGTAAGGTCGCCTTGCATTTTTGCAGTGGTTTCCGACGTCATCTCAATACTGCTTGACGAAAAATCGATAGAGGCAAATGCGCCAGCATTAAACCAGCCCTCTTCAGTTGCCAATACCTGGTTAAAGTCTTTTTCAGCTGCGTTTGGGTAAGCAGTTTGAATAGACAGGGGGTTAATAGTTGCTGTAATTTTGCTGTTCTCAACGTCACTTGGATCAAAATCAATACTCGCATCGAAGTCAGCGAAACGCGCAACATAATCAGATAAACCCAAATGAGACACCTTCCATACTACGCTGGCATGAGTTAAATCTAAGCTGTAAGTGCCCTCAGGCATATCATTAAAAGGGCTCTTGGCGAATACCCAAGATACGCAGCTTGCAAGTGATAAGGTGGTTGCCAAAATGACGACTTTAAGTGCTTTCATAAAAACTCCTTTATTTAATATTGTGCTAATTGCTGATGAATACTTTCAACCAGCTCACGTGGAATGCAAAGTTGTTGTGACAAAGACTGTAAAAAAGCAGCGGACGATGGGTCGCTTGCATTTATCGCACTTGCACTGGCTGCATATACCTCAATACCGGTTTGAGCATTGGGTACTTGCTGAACTAACTGTTGCAAGCTTAAAGGTTTACGTAACTCATCAAATAACATGGCTTTTTCAGGAACCGACAGCTCCATGGTTTCAACCTGAGCAAAAATACGCTGACGTTCATCGTCATCTATATGACCATCTGCATGGGCGGCGGAAATCATCGCTCTCATTAATATTAGCTGACCTTGTTCATTATCTTCTTGCACCACTTCTTCAAACGCTTGTTGTTCAATAACAGCCGGGCGAAAGTCAAACTGCGAGGCTTGAGCACTTGCAGAGGCGCCATAGGTGTTAGCACCTACAGACTGTACCTGTGGCTGAGGCTGTGCTTGTGACTGAACGTTACCTGCCACTTGAGCCGGTGCAACTTTATTTGTGGAATACTGCTGATACGCCTTCCATGCTAAACCACCCACGGCTGCAAGAGCACCTACTTTCAGCACACCCTTACCCATTTTTCGGCCTTTTTTGCTTGCGAGCATAGTAGTGACGCCGCCGCCTGCGACTCCACCCATAAAGCCACTTAATGCTCCAGACTTGCTTAACCCACCTACTAATTTTGATAAATCCATATGAATCTCCACAACAGCATTAACAAAGTAATAACACTTTATACAGACCTTTCTCGTAAAAGTTTGTTCCATCGTGTTGGAATGTTGAAAACATTTATTTCGTGCTCATTCAGTAGAATAATAATGTTCTGCTATACTAAAGAACTAACGACTTACCTAACTCAACATTTTAAGACATTGTGTAAGCCTAACCTCAGCTTTAGTTGAGTCGCATTTCTTAGGCCATGCTTGTTAAGGTAGATTTGAAAATGAATGTTAAAATGCATAATAAAGCGAATATTGTTCAACTGACACGAAGCGCAGCTAATGTCTAAAACATCTATCGAGCGATTTATTGTCTCAACACTTTTACTGCTCGTGTCTGCCCAGATATACGCCCAACAAAGCATTGATACAAATCCAAGCCAGCAACAAGCCCTTGTAAATTCTACAACTTCTAAAATGCGCGTAAATGTTGGGCTTACTGTCTTCCCACCTATTTCTTACAATAATGACTCAGGTACTTGCATTGGTGCGGGCGTAGATATTATTAGGGATATCTTTGCATCGTCTGAGTACCAAATAAATCTTTATTGCGCAACGCCAGCACGAGTATATCGTGACCTCACTAACGGCAACGTTGATGTGACTATAAACGTAAAAAGTACAGAAGGTCTCACCCAAGACGTTTATTTCTCTGACATGCCCTATCAAATGTTAAAAGTGATGCTCTATTCCAGAAACTTGACAACGAAAGGGCGGATCGCGGCAATAAAACAGTTTACTTATCATGGTGAAAAGCAACAGTTTATCGACCAAGGATATGAGATGGTCTTGCAGGCAAATAGTAAAGAAGCCATGACGGTGTTTTTACGCGGTGGCTCGCAAGGCTTACTAAGCTATCAAATGCCATTCGATTTCTATCGCGAGGTGTTAGGTGGGTTGTCAATTCAAGATGGCTTAACTGAAACAATATTAGAAACTGAGTTGATACTCGTGCCTAGCTACTTTGTTATCAATAAAAAAAGTCGTCATTCAGAAGCTATCTTGCAACGCATTAATGACTATTATCAGTAGTTTAGGCTTGAGTACCCTGAGGCTCTAAGGGGCTAAGCCAAGTGCTAAATTCACTTGCAATCATTGGCTTAGCAAAATAGAAACCTTGAAACAAATCACAATTCATCGCGCTGAGTGTTTCAACTTGCTCTAAAGTTTCTGTTCCTTCAGCCACAATGGTTACGTTCATGTGATGACTCAATGATATAATTCCCCTAGCAAGCTCTAAGGTGTTCTTTTTATGCAGGTTAATGACAAATGAGCGATCAATCTTAATAGTATCTAACGGCAATTCATTAATATATGAAAGCGATGAGTAGCCTGTGCCAAAATCATCGAGCGCGATGCTAATGCCGATTTTACGCAGCTGTTCCAACTTACCAACACATTCCGACATATTTGCCATTAAAGAAGACTCTGTAATTTCAATCTCTAACAAACTCGGACTGACTTCATAATACAACAGCATTTCGGTAAATCGACTCACAAAATCGTCCTGAGCCAGTTGGTAGGGGCTAACATTTATAGCGACTCTAAAAGGTATCATTAAACCTTGATCTCGCCATTTCGAAATTTGCTTGCAAACTTCTCGTAGCATCCATATCCCAAGCTGCTCAACCAGAGAGGACTCTTCTGCCAACTTAACGAACTCTTCAGGTGAAACCATGCCAAGTGCTTCACTTTTCCACCGAATAAGGGCTTCACAGCCTTTAATTTGACCCTGACGGTTTACCTTTGGTTGAAACACTGCAAAAATTTCACCACTTGAATTTAAGGCAGGTTCAAGTAATTTAAGTAAAAGCTCTTTGCGGTCAATCACGTGCAGTGACGTTTGATTAAACAACATTAATTGATTGGTATGAGCTTGGTGCGCATCTGATAAGGCTATTTCTGCGCAGCGCAGCACCTCTTGGCTGTTCGTAGTTTGCTGAGGAAATACAACTCCGCCCGCTTTACATTTGAGGCGAATAATTAAATCACCCGCAGCTATCGGCCTTCTTACTAATGAAGAAATTGCCTCCCAATGAAGTTTCATGACACCATCAATATTTGGCGCTAAATCGTCAATAAAACAAACAAATTCATCGGCACCAGTGCGGGCAATTACAATATCATCCTGGGCGTAGAGACTAAATCGTTCACCCAGTGTTTGAATGGCTATTTCAGAATACTTAAATCCAAACTGACGGTTTACTTCGGTAAATTTCTCGAGCTCAAACATTATTAAAGCAGACTGGTCATTATTTTTTATATTTCGATGGTAACGTTGGTCAATTAGTTCGTTCGCCCTGCTCGCATTAGGTAACTTTGTCTGATAATCATAGTAAGCCATTCGATGTAGTTGACGAGTTACTTTACTTCGTTGCAATTCAGCCCCAGCTCTAGAGGCAAAAACATCGAGCACCTGCGCCAAACTTTGAACTCTCTCAAAGGCATGGCTGAACATTAAAATTAAATTGCCTTCTAATATGCCATCACTGTTGAGCATAGGAACACTTATATAGCTACGAAGATTCAGCTTTTTGAAAAGAGGTACCTCTGGATGTGTTTCACATACCTTGTCTGGTATCCATAATGAGTGGGTTTCTGCGATTAAATCTTTGGCTATATCGTCTAGAGCAATGGTATGATTTTTAAGAATGCGCCCCTTGAACACTAGTGCTTTTGTACTAACAAAACACCGCTCATTTCGCTGCTGAGCAACCGCGATACAACATACTTTAGCGCCAGTCAGCCCTTGTAACTCAAGCATCATATTAACGAAGAACGTATTGTCATCACCTCGAGATACGCCCCGAGCCAAGCCGGCAAGCACTGATTCCAGCTTCTTGCGCATGCCAATTTGCGCGTTTAGTTGATAGGACTTTTCTTGCAGCGCACCTACAATTGACATACAAGCAATAAAATTCAGCGCAGTGAAGGGAATGCCACCAAGATAAATCGATAAAAATTCACCGGTATCAATCTTTATTGCATTAAATACAACAGCCGCTTGCAATACGAGAACAAGGATAAGTGTGGCTACAATAGCCAACTGTTTTTTTATAAAAGAACGGTACACTACATAAACAAAAGAAATCACTACCGTACCGATAAACAAATGCAAGGCCAGCATGAGCGGGTTGGTATCACCTGACAAACGTGAAACAGATTCGTTTCCTAACACTGTGTATTCAATTAACTCTATATTATCCAAATACCTCAGCCCATTTGGCTCGGCAAGATTTAAAATGAAAAAGGTAACGCAAATTAACGAAAAGAAGAAAATGTAGGTTTTACCTATCTTTTCTTTAGCCCATAAAAACACAACTTGAGCATAAAAGGGCATAGAGAATATAACAATACCGGTTTGAATTTTCAGTAATGATATCGAGTTTTCTAAATCTGATGAGCTATGATACATCCATGTAATATATTGGTAGGCAATGATGCTTACACAGCCGAAAATTAACGAGCGAGAGATGACTTCTTGGCGCTTAATGCCAGAAAAAAACAACAACACTGCACATATAATGTTAATACCAATGGTACTAGCAAAATAAAAAGCAACTAACTGTGTATTTTCAAACATATATAGGCAGACCGACAAGGAATTTGTGTGCCTTTAAGCTAAGCCCCTAGACACTACTTTTAGTATAAAAAACATACACCACTGTAAGTTATCGGAAAGCCTTATGATTTTCTTAGCTTTTCTGTTTAATTATTATCAATCAACCAATAAAAAACCTCACAAGCTTTTTACAGCGCGTGAGGTTTATTAACGATTTTTTGTTTCGTTTCAGCTAATGATGGAACTTATAACGGCTCTAAATCTTCACCTTCTTTTTCAATTTCAGGCGGCATTAAGTCTTCTTTACTTACCCCAAGCATTAGTGCAACTGACGAAGCAATGTATACAGATGAGTAGGTACCAATGAAAACACCAAATAACAGTGCTGTAGCAAAACCATGGATCAACGCACCACCTTTATAAAAGAGTGCTACCAATACCAAAATAGTAGTCAACGACGTAACAATAGTTCGATTCATCGTCTGCGTTAGTGAAATATTAATAATCTCAGCCGGTTCGCTTTTTCGAACTTTTCTAAAGTTTTCTCTAATGCGGTCACTTACCACAATAGTATCATTCAAGGAGTACCCTATAACCGCGAGCAGCGCTGCCAATACTGTTAAATCAAACTCTAACTGTAGAAAGCTGAATAATCCGAGAGTGAGTATTACATCATGTGCCAAGGCACCTACAGAGCCTAATGCAAACCGATATTCAAACCGCATAGCAACATAGATAAGAATACAAATCAAAGCAACCAACATTGCAAGACCACCTTGCTCCGTAAGCTCTTCTCCAACGTTAGGTCCAACAAATTCAATGCGCTGCATTTCTACGTTTGGAGTTGCCGCTTTTAGCGCTGCTAATACCATATCGCCAATTACTTCGGCTTGCACATCGTCTCGTGGTGCCACTCTGATTAACACTTCCTGACTGCTGCCAAAGTTCTGCACTACGGCATCAGGAAACTCTGCAAGGGCTAAATCATCACGAATCACTTCTAAGTTTGCACCGTCTGGATAGCTAACCTGTATAACTGTTCCGCCAGTAAAATCTAGACCCCAATTGAGCTGGTTAACTGCTAACGATCCAATTGAGGCAAGAATTAATATGCTCGAAAAGATCATAGCCGGCATACGATACTTCATAAAATTGACAGTATCGTTTAATTTTAAAATTTGAAATTGCATCAAGTCACTCCTTAAATAGCTAATTTCTTCACGCGCTTGCCACCCCAAATGAGGTTAACGAGCACACGAGTGACAACAATCGCGGTAAACATTGATGTTATGATTCCAATCATCAATGTAATCGAGAAGCCTTTGATAGGCCCTGTTCCCACCGCAAACAAAATCATGCCAGTGATAAACGTTGTGATATTTGCATCTAAAATTGTTGAGAATGCATTATCATAGCCAAAGTGAATAGCTTGTTGAGGGCTGCGTCCATCTCTTATTTCTTCTCTAATCCGCTCAAAAATTAGCACATTAGCATCAACCGCCATGCCCACTGTTAGTACAATACCCGCCATGCCTGGAAGCGTTAATGTTGCGCCAGGGATCATTGACATAATGCCAGCAATCAAAATGACATTAGTGACCAAGGCAATATTGGCAACAATACCAAATGCCTGATAATAGATAAGCATAAATACCAATACCGCAATCAAACCGTAAGTAATGGCCTGCATACCCAGCTCAATATTTTCTTTACCTAAGCTTGGACCTACTGTGCGCTCTTCTACAATCTGAATGGGCGCTATCAAAGCACCGGCCCGCAACAACAAAGCTAAGTCTCGAGCTTCACCAGCCGAATCAATACCGGTGATTCTAAACGAGCTACCGAGTTGTGTTTGAATGGTGGCAACGTTAATAATTTCTTCCGACTTCTGGAAAATCAGTTTCCCTGCTGCGTCTCTTTCATCGGTAGCTTTGAACTCTATAAAAACAGTGGCCATAGGCTTACCAACGTTATCTTTACTCACTTGCGACATTCTGCTGCCGCCCTGTGAATCAAGATTGATGTTTACCTGCGGAAAGCCATTTTCATCCATGCTGTTGCTAGCATCTATAATATGACTGCCTTCGAGCATGACTTGGGTTTTTAACAACACCGGCTGGCCGTCTCTGGTATAAAGTAACTCAGAGCCAGCGGGGATACGTCCGGCGACTGCATCTCTGACGTCGCCTTTGTCATCGACTAAACGAAAATTTAGGGTTGCCGTAGCATTTAATATTTCTTTTGCTTTCGCAGTATCTTGGATACCTGGTAGTTGCACAACAATTCGCTCAGCGCCTTGTTTTTGTACCAAGGGTTCTGCAACACCTAATTGATTAACACGATTTCTGATAATAGTAATATTCTGTTTGACGGCATAATCACGAATTTCTGCAAGTCTTGCTTCGGTATAACGAGCGCGCAAAGTCAAATCATCTCGCTCATCTATCACCATATCTGGATAGTTATTACGCAAGAAAAACTGTGCACTTTCAAGCACGTCAGCTTCTCTGAAAATTACTTCGACTGCATCACCACTCTTGCGCACTGTACGGTAACGTAGACCTTCTTCACGCAGGCGGTCACGAAACTCGTCAACTACCCCCCCAACCGAGGTATCTATAGCGCTGTTCATATCTACTTCCATCAGGAAGTGAACACCGCCACGTAAATCCAAACCAAGCTTCATTGGTGTACCGCCAAGACGCTCTAGCCACTCGGGAGTATCTGGTGCTAAGTTCATCGCAACGAAATAGTCATCTCCAAGCTTCTTGTCTAAATTTTCGCGCGCCACGAGCTGAGTATCAGAATCGTTCAGACGTACTAAAATACGCTCGTCTTCAAACTCAACTGCTTTGAAAGGAATATTAGCGTTTTCTAAAGAGGCCTTAACATCATCAACCATTTGCAGGCTTACTGCAGTGTCTCGACCCGAAGATATTTGAACAGCATGATCTTCACCATACAAGTTTGGCAGTGCATACAGGGTACAAACCCCTAGCATGAACACGACTAATATATATTTCCATATAGGAGTCTGGTTTAACACAATCACATCCTAAAAAGCCGCTCTATTGGCGGCTTTTGTTAATTAACTATAAAGACTTCAGCGTACCTTTTGGCAAAACTGCACTCACAGCAGATTTTTGCACCATAATACTCGTGGTTTCGTTCAGTGAAATTTCAATAAAATCTTTTTCATCTGATACGCGTGTAATTTTTCCAACTACACCACCTTGCGTGAGTACTTCATCACCTTTAGCAAGTGAGGTTACTAAGTTTTTATGCTCTTTTACACGCTTTGCTTGTGGACGATAAAGCAAAAAGTAAAAAATTAAGCCAAATACGGCTAGCATGATCAATGGCTCAAAACCAAATCCTGGTGCTGCTCCGCCTGCATCTTGTGCATGTGCGGCCGAAATAAATAAGCTCATATTGTTTCCTTTTTTAGTAAACGTTCTATTGTTGTTTTTATATTAGCAATGGCTCTTGCGCAAAAATACTCTGCTCTCAAGCCCATATTGTATTATAAAGCTGGCACTTCTAAGCCTTTTTTCGCATAAAAATCTTGAACAAACTGTTCCAGCTGATTAGCGGCAATAGCCTCGCGCAAACCTTCCATAATGCTCTGGTAATAACGCAGGTTATGAATGGTGTTTAGTCGCGCACCTAGAATCTCATTGCACTTATCTAGGTGATGTAGATATGACCTAGAATAATTTTTACAAGTGTAACAATCGCAATTTTCATCTAAAGGCTGGGTATCTGTTTTGTGTTTAGCGTTGCGAATTTTTACCACGCCCTCGGTAACAAATAGGTGACCGTTACGTGCATTTCGCGTTGGCATAACACAGTCAAACATATCTATTCCTCGGCGAACAGACTCCACAATATCTTCAGGCTTCCCTACTCCCATTAAATAACGAGGTTTGTGGGCCGGTATTTTTGGCGCAGTGTATTTAACAATGCGCATCATGTCTTCTTTAGGTTCACCTACTGATAAGCCGCCGATTGCGTATCCGTCAAAATCTATGTTTTCCAAACCCGCTAGCGAGACATCTCGAAGTCCTTCATACATGCCGCCCTGAACAATCCCAAATAAGGCCGAAGGATTATCTCCATGCGAATCTTTACTTCTTTGCGCCCAGCGCAAAGACAGCTGCATTGAAACTTCAGCTTCTTTTTCAGTAGCTGGATAAGGAGTGCACTCGTCAAAAATCATTACGATGTCTGAACCCAAGTCACGCTGAACTTCCATCGATTTTTCAGGCGTGAGCAAGATTTTTTCGCCGTTTATAGGTGAACGGAAGGTAACGCCTTCCTCAGTAATTTTACGTAAATCGCCTAAAGAAAATACTTGGAAACCACCTGAATCTGTGAGGATCGGCTTGTCCCAATGCATAAAATCATGCAAATCGCCATGCTGTTTTATGATTTCAGTGCCAGGGCGCAACATTAAATGAAAGGTGTTTCCCAGACATATGTGGGCGCCTGAGTCAGCAAGCTCTTCAGGTGTCATACCTTTTACTGTGCCGTAAGTTCCTACCGGCATAAACGCAGGCGTTTCAACTACGCCTCGCTCAAACACCAATTGTCCGCGACGAGCCAAACCGTCAGTGTTAAGAAGATTAAATTTCATGAATTACTCTGTGCCCTTTAAGGCCTTGTTGCGCACTAATATTACGCACTTACAAAATTGGGCAAGAGTATAGCAAAAAGTCTGGCCCAATGGCATCTGCAATATAGTGTTTTGTATAGCAAATACTTTCTGTGATTAACCGCGCATATTACTTGCTCAATGAACATCATTAAACGACAAAACGTTTAAGCTGTTTAGCAGTTATGGGGCCATCTTTTTTTCAATAAACATGGCATCACCGTAGCTGAAAAAGCGATACTCTTCTTTGATAGCTTGGTCATACGCATTCATAACTTCATCCCGACCAGCAAATGCACTAATGAGCATCATCAAGGTTGATTGCGGTAAATGAAAATTAGTGATCATCGCGTCAATCACTTTAAAGTCAAAACCTGGGTAAATGAAAATACTAGTGTCCGATAAAAATGATGCTATAAGCTTATTACTTTGTTGGTGCGCAGCAGACTCTATCGAGCGCACCGAAGTCGTTCCCACCGCAATTACGCGGCCACCTGCCGCTTTAGTTGCCAGTACTTTATCAACAACGTCTTGGGTAACTTCAGCGTATTCTGCGTGCATTTGATGATCTTCTATGTTTTCAACACGCACGGGTTGAAAGGTTCCAGCGCCCACATGAAGGGTTACAAACGCAGTATCTACACCCTTATCAGCGATTGCCTTCAATAGCGATTGGTCAAAATGTAAACCGGCTGTTGGAGCTGCTACAGCGCCCGGCTTGTCGTTATATACTGTTTGGTATCGTTCTTTATCACTATCTTCGTCAGGACGGTCAATATAGGGAGGCAATGGCATATGTCCATGCTCTTCTAACAAATCGAATACATTTCCAGCGGCATTAAATTTAATGTGAAAGAGCCCGTCTCGACGACCTAAGACTTCTATTTCCAAGCCCCCTTCCATACTTAATAGAGCACCTTCTTTTGGCGACTTACTTGCCCTTACATGCGCTAGCGCACTGTTATCACTTAATACTCGTTCAAGCATGACTTCGACTTTACCGCCAGACGCTTTTTGTCCAAACAAACGAGCTGGGATCACGCGGGTGTTATTAAATATTAGCAAGTCACCTTTATTTAAAATTTCCAAAATGTCGGTAAATTGTCCATGAATGACCTTTGAGGTCTGCCCATTTAGACGTAACATCCGGCTTGCCGTACGCTCCTTTGCTGGATATTTGGCAATTAAATGTTCAGGTAAATCAAAGTCAAAGTCAGTTATTTTCATTTTTCTCACTGTAAACAAAGTAAAAGTATTTTTATTTATTAGGTATTTTAAAAGATACCTATCATCAGCTTGTCATACCCATTCAGGGATGCGCATTATAACGGGATCAAGTAGTCTAAGTATTCAATTTTTAGACATCTCCCTATGTTTATGTGTTGTTCCTTTTGCCCAGCTTATTACGCTGGGCTTTTCTTTTTAGGTCTATCTAAAAGTGTTCTTCTCAATTACCCTTTGTATTAAGTCAAAAATTCATTACTCTAGTGGCTTAATTAAATCAACGATTCTCGTTGATAACTATCAAACAAATCAAAGAAAGCGATAATGACCACCTGGATTAAAGCCAAAAAAATAATGACACGCTACCTGAGCGAAATGCGTTGGTATGTAATTGTCGCATTTACGATTGTTTACGTCATGTCTTGCTGGCTACTTTTGTATGCAGCAGGAGAGCACGAGCTATTAGTCGCTCATGATTTTATGTACTGGATTGTAGTGACAGGCTCTACGGTTGGTTATGGTGATATGTCGCCAACTACCCAAGCTGGTAAGTGGCTTGTCGCACTTTACGTAATACCTGTTGGCTTAAGTATTTTTGCCTTAGTATTAGGTCGCGTAGCAAGTTGGGTAGGCAAGCAATGGCAAAAAGGAGCAAAAGGTTTGAACATGCTAAATGTTGAAGATCATGTCTTATTGATCGGATGGAACGGTAAGCGCACGATGCAGTTGCTGAAACTGTTGTTAATCGAAAAAACTAACTCTGAAAATAACCCGGATATTGTGTTGTGCGTTAAGGTAGATATGGAAAACCCCATGCCCTCGGAAATTGACTTTGTGAAGGTTAGTTCGTTTAACAACGATGATGACATGGACCGAGCTTGTATTGAACGAGCGTCCACCATCATAATTGATAATCCACACGACGATATGACCATGACAACCGCCTTGTATTGCTCTCAACGCAATAAGAAAGCGCACAAGGTCATTTATTTTGATGATGAATCTTTGGTGCCATTAATCAAAAAGCATTGCCCAGAAATTGAGTGTACACCAAGTGTTGCAGTTGAAATGTTAGCAAAATCGGCATTTGACCCTGGCTCTAGTTTATTGCATCACGACCTATTAGATGTCTATGAAGGACAGGCACAATTTTCTGCCACCATTCGAGAAGGCACTGAGAATATCAAGGTAGAGTCGTTGTTTTTAGGCTTAAAACGCGACTACGATGCCACATTTATTGGCTTTGCCGTGCATCATGATATCCACAACATTAATGTAAATCCGCCTTTCGATGCTACCTTAAGCGCCGGCGACAAAATATTTTACATTGCGGACAAACGTATCCGCAATATCCAATGGGAAGTGTTCAACGCATAGTCACTTTAAATAATGTAGTTTTAAAGTCTATTTAAAACAGGTGGTTAATCGACACCTGTATAGTCTTCTTTGAATAGAACTATCATCTTAATGATATTTTTGTAGAATGTGTGCTCGCAATTTTGAGATGTAATTAATGACAGAGCAAACCACAAACGCTAAAAAACCACCGCAAACAGGTTTTTTCGGCAACTTAGTTTTCAATATTGCTATTCCAGTATTAGTGATGAGTTATGCTAGCTCCGACGAGTATCTTGGGCCAATGTGGAGTGTAGTTGTCGCGCTTGCCTTCCCTTTATGCTTTGGCTTGTACGACTTAAAAAAAACAAGCAAAGTAAATGGCTTTTCTGTACTGGGTATTATTAGCGTTTTGTTAACAGGTGGTATTAGCTTAATGAAATTACCAGCTGAATACATGGCGATTAAAGAAGCGGCTATTCCAGCCGTGATCGGTTTGGCGGTGTTAATCACCCAATTTACTAAAAAGCCCCTAGTAAAAATGCTGATTCTGAACGATCAAATTATTAATTGGGAAAAATTAAACGCAAGTTTAGACGAGCACGATGCCAACGAAGATTTTAACAAGAAAGTCGCGGTCAGCTCATATATTGTAACCAGTTCATTTTTCTTATCTTCAAGCCTAAATTACATGTTAGCAAAATGGATTTTAGTGTCAGAACCCGGCACTACCGCTTACACTGAAGAGTTAGGCAGGATGACTGCTTTAAGCTACCCAGTAATTGTTATACCCAGTATGATTTTACTCATTACGGCGCTTATTTATTTGTTCAAACAAATTTCCAATTGTACTGGCGAGCCTATTGAAACTTTTCTGCATCAATAGGCTGTCCAGCTCATACCGTAATAATTTACTGAGTAGCCCTTGCGTCTATAAGCTTAAATAAATTATGGGCTATTTCAACATTGTCTAGATTGCCTGTGAATTGTTCTGTACCCGGTCCATAACCATACATGTTAACGTCTACCGCTGTATGCCCAGTAGTTGTCCAGCCAGTGTTAGTGCGTGCATTCACAATGCCTTTAAGCAGACCTTGAATATCCCTTGATGACATTTCCGCATTAGCCGAATCAACAATAGCAATCTCAGCCTCTGTAAGTTCAAAGCCTAATAAATCCGATACTAAAGCACCTCGGTCTTGCGCCTGCATCATTTGTTCTGCAATGCTAGGGACTGATGCTTTTGCATTTTGAATCCATATTGGATCCCAACGATAACCATCCTCGCCGGCTACCGTTAGGCCGCCGGTACTGTGATCAGCGGTAATCAAAACTAGAGTATCGGGGTTTGACTTAACAAAATCTTCAATTAATTTAAGCGTCGCGCTTAAGTCTTTCATTTCAGCCATTGCAGAACCAATATCATTTCCATGCCCAGCCCAATCAACCTGACTTGCTTCTACTAATAAAAAGAAACCTTTATCATTATTTAAATGTTTCAAAGCTGCGCTGGTCATTGTTTTAAGTCTGTTTGCATCGCTATCATCTAATACCCAAGGCAAACTATCATCACCAAACAATCCTAAAACCGGTTTATCCCTATCTAAGCTAGCAAGCTGAACGTATTGGTCAATATATTGAAATCCGGCTTGTTCAAACTCAGCCGCAACGTTGCGGTCTTCTCTGATAAAATGCTCAGTGCCTGCACCTAACATTACATCGGCTAAAAACTTACCATCGATGCGATCATCGAAAAAGCTATCGGCTATCTCAAAATAATTACGTCGTGATTCATTTGCCACCATATAAGAAGCTGGCGTGGCATGGACTATAGTGGAAGTCACCGCAAGTCCCGTTTTCATTCCCTGCTTGCGGGCGCGATGCAGAACCGTTTCAACTGGATTTTTGTCAACATCCATCCCAATGGCACCATTATAGGTTTTAACCCCTGCAGACAACGCTGTAGCACTTGCTGCCGAATCTGTTACATAGCCTGATTGTTGATGCGGATAGGTTTGCACCGTACCTAATAAGATATTGTCGAATATAACTGGCTCAACCATGGGGGTTTCAGTGTTATCACTGAAATAACGGTAAGCTGATACGTACGCAGGGCCCATGCCGTCGGCAACCACCATGATGATATTCTTTGGGGCCTTTGCATGTTGTGAAGATGATTCATGCTCTGATGCCGCTAACGCAGATGCACCCGCTTCTGTCTCGGAGGGTGCACTTGAATCACCACAGCCGAACGCAAGTGCGGCGACAATCGCTAAACTGCTACGAGAAATTAAAAATTTTAAGTTCATAAAAGCTTCCATTTTTAGGCATTAAAGAGCACAAGAACTATCAACCGCTCCTACTAACATTGTGAATATTATAACCTTAAAATATCCAAAAAATGAGAAAGTTTAGTATCTTTTACGAGTTTATGTAGCTCGAAACTTCGACAGGTCTTAAGTACAGCGTTTTATAACGCATGCCAGCAATGCGCTGAGTAGAGCTAACATTCAGGCTAGCACCCAACACCTTCTAAACATAAGACCATTCATCCTGTGAATACTCGAGATGATAATTATATATTATTTTTATTGAGCATTATCTTTTAGGATGAAACCAAGCTCAACTATGCAGACAACTTCTAGCAGAAACTAAGTACTGCTTGAAAAATTGCAAAGTGAAATTTAAATAAGTCACGATACCAGAGGAAACAAACATGTCACAATACCAACAAGACATTCAAAGCATCGAAGAATTGAAAGCAAACCAAGGCAGCGCTTGGAATGCGATTAGTCCAGAGTATGCAGCGCGCATGAAAGCGCAAAATAGATTTAAAACCGGTCTGGATATCGCAAAATATACTGCATCAGTGATGCGCCAAGATATGGCTGATTATGATGGAGACAGCGCTCAATACACGCAGTCTTTAGGTTGCTGGCATGGCTTTATTGGTCAACAAAAAATGTTGGCGGTTAAAAAGCATCAAGGTACTACAAGCAAAAGTTATTTATACCTTTCAGGGTGGATGGTTGCTGCACTTCGTTCTGAGTTCGGTCCACTTCCTGACCAGTCTATGCATGAAAAAACCACTGTCTCTTCATTAATTGAAGAGCTTTACACATTCCTTCGCCAAGCAGACGCTCGTGAACTCGGTACATTGTTCAATCAATTAGACGCAGCAAAAGCAAGTGGTGGCGATACTGCAGCCATTCAAGCACAAATAGACAATTTTGAAACTCACGTTGTACCCATTATTGCAGACATCGATGCAGGCTTTGGAAACGAAGAAGCAACTTATCTGCTCGCTAAGAAGATGATTGAAGCAGGCGCTTGCTGCATCCAAATCGAAAACCAAGTGTCTGACGCAAAGCAGTGTGGGCACCAAGACGGCAAAGTAACTGTGCCACATGAAGACTTCTTAGCAAAAATTAACGCTGTACGTTATGCATTCTTAGAACTTGGCGTAGATGATGGCGTAATTGTCGCTCGTACAGACTCATTAGGCGCTGGCCTTACGCAGAAAATTCCAGTTTCACAAAGCGAAGGCGATTTAGCCGCTCAATATAATGCCTTTTTAGAAACTGCTGACGTGAACTCAGTTGACGACTTAGGTGAAGGCGATACCGTTATGAAGCTTGACGGTAAGTTAGTTAAGCCGGTGCGTTTACCCAATGGTCTGTACAAATTTAAAGAAGATACTGGTTTTGATCGCGTCGTCCTAGACTGTATTGTTAGCCTACAAAACGGCGCAGATTTGTTATGGATTGAAACTGAAAAGCCACACGTTGGACAAATTGCGGAAATGGTAAATGCTATTCGTGAACAGGTACCTAACGCCAAGCTAGTCTATAATAACAGCCCATCGTTTAACTGGACCTTGAACTTCCGCCAGCAAATTTTTGATTTATGGGCTGAGCAAGGAAAAGATACCTCAAGCTATGACCGCAGTGCACTTATGTCTTCTAGCTATGATGATTCTGAATTAGCACTTGAAGCAGATAGTAAAATTAGAACATTCCAAGCTGACGCTGCACGTGAAGCCGGAATATTCCATCATTTGATTACTTTACCAACCTACCACACCGCCGCACTGTCGACCGACAACCTAGCAAAAGGCTACTTTGGTGATGATGGCATGCTAGCGTATGTGAAAGGTGTTCAGCGCCAAGAGATTCGTCAAGGACTTGCTTGCGTGAAGCACCAAGCCATGGCGGGTTCAGACTTAGGCGATACACATAAAGAGTATTTCTCAGGTGAGCAGGCATTAAAAGCATCTGGTGAAGACAATACAATGAATCAATTTGATTCAGTCGATTAATGCACTTCAAAGAAAAAAGATATCTGATAGAACTTAACAAATAGTTCTACGGTCAATAAACTCTTGTTCAGCGCCCTTCGGGGCGTTTTTTTTGCTTTTGATATTCACTAAATTAATGCAAATTGATTAATTTTTCATTTAAAAATAAGGTGAAAAAAACTAAAGCTATATTTTTCAGTTACTTATTGTAGCTGAGTATATTCATGCTACTAATGAACTACGTGGTATTTATTCAAATTGGCACTATAATCAAGTCAATGTTGTAAATGAAAGGAACTTGTCTTTGAATATCGCTAAAGTAGATCTTAATTTGTTAGTTTACTTAGACGTTTTACTGCGAGAAGGAAGCGTCACCAAGGCTGCCAATCAGTTGAGTATTACGCAGCCCGCCATGAGTAATGGCCTCAAACGATTACGTGATTTATTTAAAGATCCCCTTCTAGTGCGCACAAGTGAAGGTATGACACCCACAAAGCGCGCACTTGAGTTACAACCGGTTATTAGAGATGTGTTGAGTCGCCTAGAATCTTCGATACAACCCGATATCGAGTTTTATCCCTCTTCTAGTTCGCGAACCTTCAGGATTATGACCAGTGACTATGCGGAATCAACATTGTTGATGGAGCTCATTGGCAAACTGTCAAAATTGGCACCGAGTATTACTCTCGATCTTATTACGCCAAGTGATGTGACCTTTCACGATGTAGAACAAGGTAAAGTTGATATGGCAATCAACCGTTTTGATGAATTACCTCTGTCTTTTCATCAAAAAGTAATTTGGTACGATACCTTCGCCTGCGTTATTGGTTCTGACCATCCTGCTAAAGATAATTTTGATCTAAAAGCTTATTTACAAGGGCAACACATTTGGGTGAGCAAAACAGGATTTGGCGTAGGCGTGGGCATCGACCCGACCGAAGTGCAAAAACTCGGTTGGGTCGATGCTGAACTCATTAAAATTGGCAAGCAACGAGATATTCGTGTGTTTACGCGTCATTATCATGCGGCGTTACAACTCGCAAAAACACAAAACTTAATTGCTACCTTACCAAGTAAGGCTGCAAAGATTTTTAAAGACGACCCTGCCATTACAGTTGTTGATCCACCTTTTGATATTCCACCCATTGCTCTTAAAATGGCATGGAGCGCTCTCCTTCACCATGATGCTGGACACATTTGGTTGCGACGCTTAATTAATGAAGTTGCTACTGAAATGACTGCTAGTTAAAGTCTTTTACTTTTGTGCGCTCTATATTCTCTCTATGCTAGTAATATTGTGAAGTAATATTCACAGTATTTATGGTAAGAATACGAATCATACACTCAACATTAGTGCCTGACTTGCTACACTTGTACATTGAATTTCAAATCATACGCGCTATGAAATCACTCGCGTCAACAAATCATTCGCGTTAATGGGAGAACACTATGCCGGCATATGTTGAGAAGGGGCGATTACACATCGCGCAAGCCTTATATACTTTTATTACTGAGCAGGCTTTGCCTGGCACCGATGTGTCTGAAGCCGACTTTTGGCGTGGATTTGAATCGATATTAATCACCGCAACACCTAAAAATACTGAGTTGCTGCAAACAAGGGCGCAACTACAAAAGGCCATTGACGACTTTCATATAAACAATAAAGACGCGGACTTTGCGAAATATAAATCATTTTTAACTGACATCGGCTATTTGTGCCGCTCAGAACAAGATGTGAAAATATCGACTCACAATGTAGATACAGAAATTGCAAAAATTGCTGGCCCACAATTGGTGGTTCCCATCAACAACGCTCGATACGCATTAAATGCGGTTAATGCGCGCTGGGGTAGCTTGTATGACGCGCTCTATGGTACCGATGCATTACCACCTACCGAGGGTGATTCAGCACAAAGCGGATATAACCCCAAACGCGGTTCGCAGGTTGTCGTAAAAGCGCGAGAGCATTTAGATACTATTGCCCCGCTTGCGCATGGCAGCCATGTTGACAGCACGCGTTATTATATTGATAAAGGTGAGCTTGTTATTGCACTTGCTGATAGCACAAAAACAACACTTGCCACTCCAGAGCAATTTGCCGGCTACCAAGGCACTATCACAAACCCAGTCGCCTTACTATTAACACACAACGGCTTACATGCTGAAATTCAAATTGATGCGGAGCATCCTATTGGTAAAACTGACCCGGCAAATGTAAAAGACATCCTGTTGGAATCTGCAATTACTACCATTATGGATTGCGAAGATTCGGTTGCAGCCGTAGACGCTGAAGACAAAACCCTTGTTTATCAAAATTGGTTGGGGCTGATGCAGGGAGACTTGCAAATAGAGCTTAACAAAGGCGGTAAAACCCAAGTGCGTAAAATGCAGCCTGACCGAATTTACACTACCTTAGACAGTGGTAGCTTAAGTTTGGCAGGGCGCAGCCTAATGTTCATACGTAACGTGGGTCATTTAATGACCAATGACGCTATTTTGTTTGACGGCCAAGCGGTGTACGAAGGGATTATGGATGGTGTCATCACCAGCCTCATCGCTAAACATGACTTACTCAAAAATAGTCCCTTTGAAAACAGTAAAGCCGGCAGTATTTATATTGTTAAGCCTAAAATGCATGGCGCCAAAGAAGTCGCCTTTACCAATGCATTATTTGAGCAGATAGAGCATGCACTTGGGTTAGCCGATAACACCATCAAAATTGGTATCATGGATGAAGAACGTCGCACTAGCTTGCATTTAAAAGATTGTATTGGCGCGGCTAAAGAGCGTGTTGTATTCATTAATACCGGCTTTTTAGACCGCACGGGCGACGAAATCCATACCTCAATGTTGAAAGGACCATTTGCGCCTAAGGCAGAGCTAAAATCGCGTCCATGGTTAGCTGCGTACGAAACCGCTAACGTTTTTGCTGGGATAGAAACCGGACTTGCTGGCCATGCTCAAATTGGCAAAGGCATGTGGCCGATACCAGATCAAATGGCAGCGATGATGACACAAAAAATTGGTCATCCTAAATCAGGTGCAAGCACTGCTTGGGTGCCCTCTCCTACTGCCGCTACTTTGCATGCTTTGCACTATCACATGGTAAATGTTGCGCAAGTACAGCAGGGTTTGATGCAACAAAGCTTTGATGGCCTAGATGATATTTTAGATGTACCAGTATTAGAACAAGGTCGCAGCTTGAGTAATACCGAAATACAGCGTGAATTAGATAATAATGTGCAAGGTATTTTAGGCTACGTTGTGCGTTGGGTACATCAAGGCATAGGTTGCTCAAAGGTACCTGACATCAACAACGTTGGATTAATGGAAGACCGCGCCACCCTGCGTATTTCAAGTCAGCATATCGCAAACTGGCTAGAACATGGCTTAGTTAGTGCTGAGCAAGTAAATGCATCTTTAAACACAATGGCCAAGCTGGTAGATGAGCAAAATCAAAGTGACCCAGAATACATAGCAATGCTGCCTGACTTAGACAGCAGTATTGGATTTCAGGCGGCAAAAGATCTAATCTTTTTAGGCAAGCAGCAACCTAGCGGATATACAGAGCCATTGCTGCATCAGCGACGCAAAGAAATGAAACTGCGCTTGCAAAGCGCAAGTTAGATTACAAAAGCGTATTGATTAAGATGTATAGCAAAAATTAATTGAGCCTAACGGTTGACCCAACTAGCAAAGCAGATTAAATTTACCCTAACTTAAGGGCGGAGATAGTCAAATGACGAAAAATTTATCATCAAATTATGAATTTTTGACGATTTCTATCCTGTTATTACTCGGACTGGCTCAAAAGGCGCTCGGGTAGCCTATACATAAAAGTAAAAAACCCGTGCTCATCACGGGTTTTTTTATGGGTGAAAATTTAACGCTCGAAGCATAGCAAAATCAAAAGGTGTAATAATGGACAATCGTGTAATTATTTTTGATACCACACTAAGAGACGGTGAGCAGGCTTTACCTGCGAGTTTAAGTGCCCGCGAAAAACTACAGATTGCCTTAATGCTCGAGCGTTTGGGTGTTGATGTTATAGAAGCTGGATTTCCAGTTTCCTCCCCTGGCGACTTTAAATCAGTTCAATTGATTGCTAAAGAAGTCAAAAAAGCAACTGTATGTGGGCTTTCTCGGGCCCTAGCGAAGGATATAGATGCCTGCGGTGAGGCCTTATCGGTAGCTGAAAATTTTCGTATCCACACCTTTATCGCCACTTCAGATATTCACGTTGATACTAAGCTGCGCAAATCACAAGACGAAGTCGTTGAAATGGCAGTAAAAGCTATCAAACATGCTCGTCAATACACTTCAGACGTAGAGTTCTCTTGCGAAGATGCGGGTCGTACACATATCGATTATCTGTGCCGTATGGTCGAAGCGGCCATAAATGCAGGTGCAAGCACCGTCAATATTCCCGATACCGTGGGTTATACCATCCCATCGGAGTTTGGCAGTATCATTTCTAATCTGTTTAATCGGGTTCCGAATATCGACAAAGCAATTATTTCAGTACATTGCCATAATGACTTGGGCTTGGCGGTAGCTAACTCATTGGCCGCAGTGCAAAGTGGTGCGCGGCAGGTAGAATGCACCGTTAATGGTATTGGTGAGCGAGCGGGCAATTGCTCATTAGAAGAAATTGCAATGACACTTAAAACGCGAGAACAATTGCTAAACCTGACGACGGGCATTCGCAGTCAAGAAATTAGCAAAGCCTCCAAACTGGTAAGTCAACTTTGTAATATGCCGGTTCAAGCTAATAAAGCCATTGTGGGGGCAAATGCCTTTAGCCATTCCTCCGGTATTCATCAAGACGGTGTGCTCAAAGGCCAAAACACATACGAAATCATGACGCCTGAGAGCGTTGGCATTAATAAAAATGTATTAAATCTTACCTCTCGCTCAGGGCGCCACGTGATTAAACATCGCTTAAGCGAACTAGGCTATGGCGAAGATGAATATAAGTTAGAGGATGTGTATGCTTCATTTTTGCGCTTAGCGGATAAAAAAGGACAGGTCTTTGATTATGATTTAGAGGCTCTGTTATTTTTCAATCAACAAAAGCATGAAGATGCCTATTATCGTTTAAGCTATCTCAATGCAAACTCAGGTCAAAATATCATTCCTTCGGCGACAGTGACAATCGAGGCTGGTAATAAAACAATTACCGAAACCGCTATTGGCAATGGGCCTGTAGATGCTGCGTACAATGCGATAATTAAAGCCATTGACGGAGATGAATTAGAGATTGTCGATTTTAAACTAGATTCAAAAGGCGAAGGGGCCAACGCACTAGCCCAAGTTAGCGTAATTGTAGAATACAAACATAGACGCTTTAACGGCATAGGCCTAGCCACCGATATTGTTGAGGCCGGCGTTAAAGCCTTTATTTTTGTGCTTAACAATATGCACCTAGCCGATCAAATTGACCAACAAAAACAAGTGAAAATAGCAGGAGTATAAAATGACGCTTTATAAAATAGCGGTCTTGGCCGGCGACGGCATTGGCCCAGAAGTGATGGTTGAAGCAAATAAAGTACTCGACGCAGCCGCTTCTGCCTGCGGCTTTGAGTTAGACCGCTCAGTACAAGCGGTGGGTGGATACGCTATCGATCATCACGGTGAAGCATTACCGCAAGTCACTTTAGAGGCATGTGAACAAGCCGATGCTATTTTATTTGGCTCTATTGGTGGGCCTAAATGGGACGCTTTACCTCTTGAAAAGCGCCCAGAGCGAGCAGCATTATTAAAGCTTCGTAGCCATTTTGACTTATTTAGTAACCTTCGCCCTGCACGCATTTATCCGGGTATGGAGGCGCTGTCTCCTTTACGCGCTGATATTGCTGCGAGTGGCGTCGATGTGCTAGTTATACGTGAGCTCACATCAGGTATTTACTTTGGTCAGCCTAAAGGAATGGAAGGTATTGGCGAGCAAGAAAACGCCTTTGATACCATGCGCTATTCGCGCGCTGAAATTCGCCGTATTGCGCATTCGGCTTTTACCGCTGCAAGCAAGCGCAAAGGAAAAGTGACATCAGTAGACAAAGCAAACGTGCTAGTTACCAGCAGATTATGGCGAGAAGTGACAGAAGAGGTAGCCAGAGAATATCCCGATGTCACACTTGAACATATCTATATCGATAATGCGACGATGCAACTAATCTGTAACCCCGCTCAATTTGATGTATTGCTATGCTCAAATCTGTTTGGCGATATTTTGTCTGATGAATGCGCGATAATTACCGGTTCAATGGGACTTCTTCCCTCAGCTAGTATCAATTCTAAAGGCTTCGGTATGTTTGAGCCTGCAGGAGGGTCAGCGCCAGATATTGCGGGTATGGGTATTGCTAATCCAATTGCGCAAATCCTGTCAGCGGCAATGATGTTGAGGTTCTCTTTAGGGGAAGAAAAAGCTGCAGACATGATTGAACAAGCGGTTGTTAAAACGCTTTCTGATGGCGTACTCACCGCAGAGTTAATGCCTAAATCGGAGCGTTCAAAAGCGAAGTCAACCGCGCAAGTCGGCGATTATGTTGTGAGTATGATGAAAGCGGGCTAAATTTAACTTTAAAAAACAAGGCAAAGGTCGATAAGCTTACTAGCTGTCAAACTCCCTTAACGACCTTAAAGCCGAAAAACACTTCAGTGTGCGATGTAACGGCAGGATGCTTTAATAACTATGACTCAAATTGTTGCAATTGAAGATGTGAAGATTGGTATGTACCTTACGCGGATAAATACAAGTGAAGGTAAATTAAAGGTCAAAAGCCAAGGACTCATAAAGTCTAGTAGTACCATCGAAAACCTCAAACGCAGGGCTGTCTTGTCGATTGAAATCGACGAAAGTAAGTCTTCTCATTTGCCGGACAAACCCGCCAAACAGACAGAAGATAATGCCGGCGCTGAAGTAGAAATGGCGGCAACTCCGCTTAAGCAATCTTTTCAGACCCTTAGCATTGATCAACAAATTAAACATCTGGCATCTGCTGATAAGCTCTACACGCAAGCACGGGATTTACAATCACGCTTTGTTAAGCAATTAAGAAGCGGCGATGCGCCTGATTTTGAAAAACTAAATGCTGTAGCGCAAGACATTATAGATTCGGTATTTGAAAATCAAGAAGCGTTAAGTTGCTTGATCATGTTTAAAGATACCAATAATTATTTAGTAGAACATTCACTTAACTGTTCTATTCTTTTGAGCTTATTCGCAAGCCACCGTGGTTTTAGCCAAGCTGATCTTGAAGATATTACGCTAGCAGGATTACTTATGGACATTGGGATGGTGCTTCTGCCATCTGAGCTTAACCAAAAGACTGAAAGCTATACGTCTAGCGATATTGCGATGATGCGCACGCATGTTGATATTGGACGTGAAATAATTGACCGATACGCGGATTTACCCTCTATGGTCGATGAAATTGTCATGAATCATCATGAAAGAATAGACGGTAGCGGTTACCCGAAACAAAAACACGGGGATGAATTATCAGAATATGTAAAAATGGCGAGCATTGTTGATTGCTATGACTCAATGATCAGTGACAGGGGCTATCGCTTACCAAGTCGCGCGCAAGATGCTTTAGAGTTTCTGCTCGCAGATCCCGGTTTTGACACTGAGATGGTGCAGTCTTTTATCGAAGCCATTGGTTTGTATCCAGTGGGATCTTTGGTACACCTACAAAGCGGAAAGTTAGCTATGGTAGTACAAAAAAATAAGAAGCATCCTCTTAAGCCATCAGTTATGGCGTTTTACAGTATACGCGCCAAGCACCATACTGAAGTTAAACTGATAAATTTGAATAAGTCGAATGACAAGATATTGTGCGCTGTTAAACCTGAAGAGTTCGAAGTAAATCTACCGAAGTTTTTCCGCACTGTCTTATTGAATCATTGATGAAGAGGCTATACTAAGAGCCTAGTCTAAACAAACATCTAGCAATAAATGCACTACCAATCGGAAAGTGCATTCATAGTAAATACTTCACCTTTAAAGCTAAGCACGATATTTTCCGGTGCAATTTCAACGATAGATAAACCCTCTACAATGAAGTCCCCTTCCGATAATCGCCTTGAGTTAACTCTTACCCATCGGTCTGTTGGATTAGAGGCATACATATGCGCACTAAAACTCATGGCCGGCATTTGTGTTAATACTGAAGCCGGAAGCTGATCAATACGTTGCATAGGCCTTGCCTGCACCCCTTGTTCAGTGGGCTGCTGCTCTGATATGCCAGGTCTTGGCAATGGCTCAGCTCGTGCTGAAGCCGTTCCTGAGGGTGTCACAGGAATAAGTCCCTGGCGTTTGACTTCATCGAGCATTTGTTGAGTTAACAGACTACGTTGCTCAATATCTGTAACCGGTATATCGCTTTCGCTGTCAACGACCGCCGCCGCTTGGTTCACCCGGCGCAGCAAATCTGCTGACAGTTGACTTGGGGCTTGCTCTTCATTGCTTAAGTTTCCTGCGTCGACAGTATCTATCTGAGATTGCGGCTCTGGCGCGTTGTATCCAAGAATTGTTTCTCCTTCATTAAGTACAATACCATTGATACTTTGACGCTGTTGCACTAACTCTTCAGGCTCTTTCTCAGTTGCTACTAACTCAGACTCAACTGCAGGTTTGAGGCTCTCATCTTCTGCAAGAGAAGCTGATGGCAAAGACTCCAATGTTGAAGAAGTCGGTTGTATAGACTCCTGATCTGACAAAGCCTGTTCGCTATTTTGAACATTGTTCTCTGGTATATTGCTAGCTTGCGGGGTTTCTTCGCTTAGTTTAGGTTCGCTTGCTTGATACTCGCTTAATTGCGTGCTTTTGCTCATGGCTAACCATTGCGGCAAGTGCATAACACTAAAACCTGCAGCAAATCCTACAATAACTAAAAAGCTTAAAATGACATAGGGTTTTACATATAGCTTCCATCTTGAGGGCATCTCATCAATTGCGGGCATAAATAAAGAACGATGAAATTGTTGCGACAGCTGTCTATCAGCGGCAGATAGCTGCTTATCAGAAGCCATTAAACGTTGAGTAGGCGTCATACTCGGCGAATCTGGTATTTGTGCACTAGCCGCTAACTCAGCGTTGTCGCTTTCAATGCTAAGACTTTGCGCTTCATCAACCTCTACTATACTGACCCCCATCTCAGTGAGGCCTATGACCATTGCTTGGGATTTGATCATGCCAACTTTACGAATCCTCACAGGGCCATTTTGCGCAATGACTTGAGTGACCATCATACCAGGCTTTACTTCTTGGATTTTAAGCTGCTTAAGCATAAAGACCTCCAATCACTAAACCTAATAAAGCGGCGCTAGCAAAGGCAATTAGATATTTCAGCTTCCATTGTCGACGCTGACTTTGCATCACAATATCTTCGCCTAATACCTGCGAGCTGGCTGAAATCATCACTTGGTAATCAACAAAAGGCCGTTGCAGAGAATACGCTAGGCTTAAAGCGCGATCGCACAAAAGATTAATCACTCTTGGGATACCGCCGGAAATTGAAAATAAAAGCTCTACAGACGCACTATTAAAAGGGCTTTGACTTAAGTTAGCCACACTCAAGCGGTGGTCTATATAACGGCTGACTTCTTCGCGAGTAAGCGGTAACAGATGATATCTTGCGGTCACTCGTTGCGCGAGTTGTCTTAGTTCATTACGTCTTAGCAACTGTTGAAGCTCAGGTTGGCCAATAAGTACTACTTTTAGCAACTTTTCACGATTAGTTTCCAAATTAGTGAGCAGTCGCAATTGCTCCAGAACTTCTGGTAATAAGTGTTGGGCTTCATCTACGATTAATACGGTATTGATATCGTTTTCGTGATTACTCGCGAGCTTTTGCAAAATTTTATCGGTAAATACCTTTAACGAAGCATCTTTTTTATCATAAGCGATAGACAGTTCGTCACAAACCGTTGCCAGCAACTCCATGGCAGAAAGCGTGGGGTTAAGAATAATGGCCGTCTGTGTATTTGTGGATAAATCTTGCATTAGCTTGCGCGAGACCGTGGTTTTGCCAGTTCCTACCTCGCCGGTAAGCATGACAAAGCCACCAGATTCTTGTAGACCAAATGTTAGGTGCGCTAGTGCTTGTTTATGTCGAGTACTCATAAACAAATACTCAGGATTTGGCGCAATAGAAAATGGATTGTCCGTTAACCCAAAATAACTTAAATACACGGGGATTTCTTATTATGAATATTGGTATTGCAGTACGTTATCACGATAGTACATTGAGTCAATAAGCGAGCATGCTATTTCAACAGGCAATATCCTCTAATATAGTGTAAACTCTGCGCCCGTCAGCTTACACTGAGCTCGCCATTTATAAGGCAAGTAGCAAAGCTCAGCTATCCTGACCATTTAATTGCACCGATTTTTATTTGCCCCCTGAGTCAAGGATATTGCTTCATGTTTTCACAGTTAGAATTGGACGACGAACTTTGTCGTGCAGTCGCCGAAATGGGTTATAGCAACCCGACAAGTATTCAACAGCTTGTGATCCCCGACGCGATGGAAGGTTTCGACATCATGGCTAGCGCGCCAACGGGAACCGGCAAGACTGCTGCGTTCTTATTGCCTGTTTGTCAGTATTTACTAGACCATCCCAAATATACTGAAGGCAGCACTCGTGCGCTCATTTTAGTGCCGACCCGAGAACTGGCTACTCAAGTAGCGGAGCAAGCTCGAGCTATCATGAAATATACCGACCTCACTTGTGGCGTAATCACTGGCGGTATCAACTATGGCACCGACCGTGAAGTATTAGAACTTCGCCCCGACATCATGGTAGCCACTCCTGGGCGCTTATTTGAACATATTGAAAAAGAAACTTTTGATTGCAGAGATATTGAGTCATTGGTACTCGATGAAGCTGACCGCATGCTTGACATGGGCTTTTCATCGGTAGTGTATCAAATTGCAGCAGAGGCCAGATGGCGCAAGCAAAGCATGTTATTTTCAGCGACTTTAGAAGGACGAGGTGTTCACACCTTCGCCCGTGACTTATTAAAAGAACCAAAAGTCTTCGACGCTGAATCATCACGCAAAGAAAAAGCAAAAACCCTGCAGTGGTATCATCTATGTGACGACCTTGCCCACAAAGATGCCTTACTCGAGCACCTTTTAAGCAACAGTATTGAGTCTTGTATCGTCTTTGTAAAAACCCGTGAGCGACTAAAAGCACTGCAAGACAAGCTCATGAATAAATATCCCCTCGCTTTTTTACAGGGAGACATGCCGCAAGATAAACGTAACGCGGCCTTAGCTAAATTCAAGTCAGGCGAAGTTAAGATTTTATTAGCTACCGACGTCGCCGCACGCGGTATTGATGTGCCGAACGTTAGCCATGTAATTAATTATGATATGCCCCGCGGGGCAGACGTCTACGTGCATCGAATAGGCCGCACCGGACGCGCCGGTGCTAAAGGGATCGCGATATCTTTAATTGAAGCACACGACTTTATTTGGGTAGGTAAAATACAGCGTTATACTGCTGAGGCATTTAAGCCGCGGGTCATCGATGGATTAAAACCAAAATATAAAGCCCCTACTTTAGTAAAAAAGAGCAAACCTAAAAGTAAAGATAAGCGTAAGAGTAAGTCATCGAATACAACGAAAAAGCGCAGTAAAAAATGAATGAAAAATTGCTCAAAAACCACATAGTGTTAGCGACCGGTAATAAGGGAAAAGTTGCAGAGTTTTCTTCACTATTTGAGCAGTATAGAATTGAAGTGTCCCCTCAGTCAGAGTTTTTAGTGAGCGATGTAGCCGAAACTGGCACTACTTTTGTTGAAAATGCGATTATTAAAGCTCGCCATGCGGCACGTGAGACTGGCATGCCAGCAATTGCCGATGACAGTGGATTAGTAATTGATGCTTTACAAGGCGCGCCAGGTATATACAGCGCTAGATATTGTGGTCAGCACGGTAATGACGTGGGCAATTATGAAAAGGTCTTAGCAGAGCTAGAAGGGCAAAGTAACCGCGATGCACGCTTCTTATGTGTGCTTGTGTTTATGCGTTATGCGAATGACCCTACCCCTATTATTTGCCAAGGCGAATGGCATGGTAAGATCATTACAGCACCGAGTGGCGCTGGTGGCTTTGGTTACGACCCTATCTTCTATTTACCCGAGCACCACCGCACTGCTGCCGAACTCGACAAAGATATAAAAAATGCAGAGAGTCATCGTGGTAAAGCTCTAAAGCAATTAATGAAATCGCTCTCTAATTTTTTGTAAATTTACCTTTATGTATCATCTAATACTACGAGTTACTTTTTGAAACACACGTCTGCTTCTTTTATACCTCTAGCGCTTTATGTGCACATTCCTTGGTGCGTACAAAAGTGCCCGTATTGCGATTTCAATTCTCATCAGATGAAAGGACAAATCCCTGAAAATGAATATATCGCTCACGTATTAGATGATTTAAGTGCCGACCTAAAACTCATTACGCATAAAGGCGAACTGCGCCAAGTCAGCACCATATTTATTGGCGGTGGCACACCAAGCTTGTTAAGCATTGAAGGTATGCAGCGATTAATGGACGGCATTGCAAAACGTATACCCTTGGCAAAAGATGCTGAAGTGACTATGGAGGCCAATCCCGGAACGGTCGAAGCAGAGCGCTTCTTAGGTTTTAAGCAAGCCGGTATTAATCGCATATCTATTGGTGTGCAAAGTTTTCAAACCGAACATCTTAAAAAACTTGGGCGCATACATGATGATGCTCAGGCTAAAAACGCCATAGACTACGCCAATGCTTTGGGCCTGCGTTCATTTAATACCGACCTAATGCATGGCTTACCAGAGCAAAGCATTCAAAACGCGTTAGACGACGTTCGTCAAAGCATACATCAAGATGCTCCGCACATTTCGTGGTATCAATTGACCATCGAACCGAATACCTTGTTTTATTCCAAACCACCCGTGCTACCCGATGATGACTTACTTTGGGATATTCAGCTACAAGGCCAAGCTTTATTGCGCCAACATGGTTACGAACAATATGAAATATCGGCTTACGCCAAGCCAGGTCATCAGTGTCAGCACAATCTTAATTATTGGCGATTTGGGGATTACTTAGGCATTGGATGCGGCGCACATGGCAAAATTACTAATCTAGAAACCGGTCAGATTACGCGCACAGAAAAGGTAAAACATCCTAAGGGATATATGGACTTAGCCAAGCCCTATTTATATAAACATCATACAGTAGACACCACAGACTTGGCTTTTGAGTTTTTCATGAATCGCTTTCGGCTAGTAGAGCCCTGCCCTAAACATGATTTTGAGATACTGTGTGGACGTGCACTTTCAACCATTGAGCAAACACAGTTAGCTATCGCCATGGATAAGAACTTGTTGTCAGAAGATAAATATAGCTGGCAAGTGACTGAGCACGGTAAGCGCTATTTAAATACCCTTCTAGAGGCTTTTGTTTAGAGCTTACAGACGTCGTACAAAAAAGGTGCTCACTTGTATTCAATCTAACGCAACGCAACCCTACCCAGCTAACTAATAAAGCGCTATGATATTGCCAACTATGCGCAACTTCGGTTTGCCAAGAATGGAACTCAACAACTGCATCGCGTGTCACGACTGTGACTGGTTAATTAAACTACCTGATAAAATACCTGCGGGTCAACGCGTGTGCTGCCCACATTGCGGTGCAAGGCAATTTACTGTCCGGCGCGACCCCATTAGTAAAACCATTGCAATAAGTCTAAGCGCTTTATGTTTAATGGTGCTTGCGGTTAGCTTCCCATTTTTAGCAATAGAAACTCAAGGCCTAAGCCACAGTATTTCATTAATGGAATCGCCCCTAGCACTTTATGAGCAAGGCTATGGCATGATTGGCTTTATTGTTTTGGCATGCGTGATTGTACTGCCATCTTTATTTTTGCTTAACTTGCTGGCAATGATGCTGCCCCTTTTAATCTTTGGTAACAACAGATTGTCTATACTGCATGCAAAAGTTATAGATGCGCTGCGTCCTTGGATCATGGCCGATGTATTTGTGCTTGCGGTTTTAGTGGCACTGATTAAATTAATTGAATCAGCTAATGTTATTCTCGGGGCTGCTTTTTGGGCCTACATTGCATTCTCTATTGCATTTGTTATGACCACCACCATTGTCACAAAAAGGCAACTTTGGTATTGGGTCGAACATGGTAAATAATACAGAAAGTAAGATGGTAAAAAACATGCAAAATAGTACCGAAAATAGGGAGGAGTCGATATATCCCGAGCACACCGCTGCTGCGCAAGGTCTAGTCGGTTGCGGTCGCTGCTTTAAGCTCAATCCTATTGCCAATAAGCAATGTTCACTTTGTTCAAAAACACTTAAGTTTCGCAAAGAACATAGCTTACAAAAGAGTATCGCGCTGTTAATAACCGCAGCCCTCCTTTATATACCGGCAAATATTTATCCTATTATGAATACCAAACTATTAGGCGATGAAACCCAAAGCACTATTTTAGGCGGTGTACTGTTATTTTTTGATCATGGCTCGTACTTTGTTGCATCTGTTATATTCATAGCCAGTGTGTTCATTCCCATTGCAAAAATGATGGCTATTTTATGGCTAAGTTATCGCGTATACAGGCCAAAACGCGCCAAACGAAAAGAGTTGACCTACTTGTATGAAGTGACGGAATTTATCGGCAAGTGGTCAATGATTGATGTATTTGTAGTCGCGATACTTGTCGCGCTAGTACAAATTTCTGGAATTATGAGCATCACCCCAGGCCTTGCTGCCCAGGCCTTTGCTGGGGTTGTTTTATTTACGATGCTATCAGCACAACAATTTGATATTCGACTGATTTGGGATAACATGAACACAAAATCAAAGGCAATAACACCCTCCTCATCCGAGCAACTCAATTATGAGTAATGAAGTAAACGGCGCAGACGCTGTCATCAAACACAAAACAGGCATATCTGCTATTTGGTTACTCCCCATCATCGCAGCATTTATTGGTGCTGGCATGTTTTATCAAGAATGGCAAAGCCGTGGTCAACATATCACTATCAGTTTTGAGAATGCACTGGGGCTTGAAATTAATAAGACTCGGATAAAATATAAAAATGTCGACATTGGTACCTTAGATGACATAGAAATTAGTGAATCGGGCGACGGCATTTTGGCTAAAGTACTGATAAAGGCCGATATGACCCGCTTTTTACGCAGCGACTCTCAGTTTTGGGTAGTGCGACCCCGCGTAGGCTCTTCAGGCATTAGCGGGATAAACACACTTCTCTCTGGCGCTTACATCAATTTGGAAGTAGGTCAATCTGAACGCTTTAGTACCCGCTTTACTGGACTAGAAATACCCCCAGTCGCATCTCCTAATGCACAAGGCTTAAAGCTAAACCTTATGTCGAGCGGCGGAAAACTGCTTCAAGAGGGTAATCCCGTATTGTATCGAGGCTTTGCCGTTGGCGTGGTAGAAACCGTAAACTTTGATGTCGATCTGCGCGAAATCAGCTATGGTATCTTTATTAACGCGCCTTATCACAACCTTATCACTAGTAATACCTTCTTTTGGAATGCAGGCGGGTTTGAGCTAACAACAAATGTAGAAGGCATATCTGTAGACTTTAGCTCAGTTGAAGCTTTCTTATCGGGTGGCGTACAGTTTGACGTACCTGAAGACTTAAGCTTAGGTGAGCGAATTACCGAAACCGCAGACTTTACGCTCTATCCCAACAAAACGAGTATTTCTGAACAGCGCGGCTACGAATATTTAGAATTTGTCATTTTAGTAGAAGATTCAGTAGCCGGTATTCAGATTGGCACTCCAGTTGAATACCGTGGCATTCGCATTGGCCGCGTATCAAAGCCTTATTTAGGCTTTAGTCAAACCCAAGAAATTAATCCCGACGAAGAGCGCATTGCAGTTGTTATTCATATTGAACCTCGTAGGCTAACGCAAAATAACGATTATTCTTTGGAATGGTTTAATAATCAGTTTTTGCAATGGATTAGAACTGGGTTAGAGGCCAGTGTAGTTAATGCTAATTACCTAACTGGTGCAATGAAAATAAGTCTCGATATGAATGACGGTATATCACGAAGTGTGGAGCGTTTTGGCGATTACTTCGTTATACCTGTAGGGCAAACCGGCTTTGATGGGCTATTAGAAAAAACCGACAGCTTGTTGGCTAAACTCAACGCTTTAGATATAGAGAACTTGATTGCAAATGCCAACCAAACCATGCAAAGCGCAGATAGCGCCTTGCAAAATGTTGACGAGGTCATGCAAAACACCAATAACGCAGTAATTGCAGCGCAAGCAGTCATTATGAGTATGGAGCAAACAATGTTGGAAGCTCAACAAGCATTACAAGGTCTGCAACCTGAATCACCTTTATATCGAGAGTTACAAGGAAACCTCATGGAATTACAAAAAACCATGGAACAACTGCAGCCCTTTGTTCAACAAATTAGTGCAAAGCCTAACTTGCTTATTTTTGGCGATGAAGTCACTAACGATATTCAGCCAAAAGGAAAAAAATCACAATGATAATTAGAAGCTGTGTACTCTTAAGCGCTTTTGTTATGTTTTCCTGCACAAGCACTGTCGCGCCGCCTACAATGCAACATTATTTACTAGATACTGCTGCAAACCATTCCTCTTCAAGCATGACATCGACAAGCATCATTAAGCCCGGAGATGTTAACGAAGGCGTCAGAATTGAGGTCGTTTCTTTACCTGATTACCTTAATCAGAGCAGCTTAGTGATGTTGGTAGACGAACATAAAATGGAAGTAGCTCGTTTTCATAGTTGGGCTGATCGCATGGATGAAAGTATCGAAAGTGTTACTGAGTATGAAACCAATCGAATTTTACTTGAAGGTAATATTGAGAGCGTTTGTAAGCTTTGTTATGACTTGCGTTTGAGCATCGAACATTTTTACCCCACTTCACAAGGCGATGTGTTTTTGACCGGCTATTTTGAATATACAGATGCACTAGATAACGTTAAACGAGCGCGCTTTAACTTGCGTGATGAAATGCGTGAGGATGGCTATCAAGAAGCGGTTAAGACCATGAGAAGAATGCTGGTAAGCTTGAGTGAAGAGCTCGCTAAGCATGTGGCTGCTAGTTCACAAAATCCAACATAAAATTACATTGCATAATTAGTTGGTACTGTTAGTCGAGGCTTATCGCGGCAATTCATTCGGTAGTTTAGTTCGCACTAAGCGCACAAAAATACTGCGGTCTTTGGCTTTCAGTGAACTTGTGCCATTAAAAAAGCCAACAACCCATGCTCTTTGCTCGTCTAGCACCGAGGGCGTAGATGTCCAAAAGTCGGTAGAAGGCGTTTGTGGAAATGAAGCCGTGTTGATGGATGGACTGATGCAAGCACGCTCAGTGATCGCACTAAGCTCTTTTATATTCGGCAAGCGCCAGTTTTGCGAGTCGTTATAGTCGTAGCCCACACTTAACTGCAGCGCTTCTTGCCATGTCAATGCAGTAGCGTCTCCAATGCAGCTTGTGCTATTCCAAGTTTGACCAATGGCACAACGCATAAACACCAAGCCCGTCGGAATATGTAAAATATCACCCGAGTCGTCTGAGTCAAATAATTCGCTATTCGATGTTTCGGGCACACCGTTTACACACAAGGCTTCATCTGCGTGTGTATATTCACTGCTTAGGCCTAGGATTGCCCAACATACTACTAAGAACCACCGTTTCACCATCATTTGCTTCATTGTGCTTGCCTTCTGCCTGCTCTAACTAACCTGAGTCGATACTCACCTGATTTACTTAAAAAATTATCTACGCCTGTGGCAAAGTCAATTGCCCAAGCGTTACGCGCTATATCTGCCGTGACACCGTCTGCCGATGACTGACGTGTCCAATACCAAATCTGACCATTTACAGCGCTTCCTGAATTAGGGAAATAATCAGTATCAAGCAAGGGGGCTTGGCTTTTGCCATAGTGCAAAATAGATTGCAGTTCGTAATGAGTGGGGATGCGCCAATCAAAAAAACCACAACGACCAACGGTATTTACCGTCTCAACAAACTCTGAAGTATTGCACTGCTGGTTAGCGATATTACAACTTTCACTAGCGGCATTTTGTACACCAGAAAAGTTACCGTTATCTGCTTCTTGGTACCAAGTAAAAACCTGATTCGTATAATGTAAATCAGTAGTGTCAGCTTGGGTCTTTACTTCCCAGACTAGTCCAGTAACGTTGTCTCTGACACAACTAAATGGCAAATTAATGTCATCCACTGGGTCACCATTTGCATTTAAGCGAGTAAAGTCAAAACCACCGTCACCGCGTCCGGTTTTATCAATTACCCCAGAAGCACTTACGCGGTCTAAACCATATTGTGCATCCTGACCGGGAAAGTCATTTTGATAAGTGGTAGTAACGCCATCGGCCGTACCGTTTACGCTTACACCGGTATCATTAATAGTCGTGTTTACCTGTGGATGCACCAATACCGCGAGCGAATCACTAGTTTGATTGTTAAATTGATCAAATACTCGTAATTCAAAGTTAATCACAGTAGAAGTTTGTACCAATGGTGCCTGTGCAAAAGTGGTAAACGATGATATATCGTTAATGTTCAAACTTGTGGCAAAGTCGTGTTGCCATGACGCTGTGAATGGACCAGCATTTGGCGCAAGACTGCTTGCACTGCCAGCCAAGGCAATTAGCTCACCTGAAAATACCGTAATAAGCTTGCCTGCATCAGCGACGGGCACGGTACCCTGCTCCCCTAAAAGAGTAATGGTTGTGCGCGCCGTTGCTTGTCCACCTTCTTGATCGGTCACGGTAAGCATAAACTGAGCGTTAGAACGCCCAGTGCTGACCGGCGTAGTAAAACTAAGAGTCGCTAAGCTAGTGTCAACACCTGCCAAAACATCCTGGCCGGACACTTGTTGCCATAAATAGGCGGCAATTTCAGGCTCACCTGTTTGTGGGTCACCGTCAGAGCTAGCACTTCCATCAAAGCTCACTTGCACATTTACTGGATAATTAGCGCTAGCATATCCCTCAATATTGCTAATTTGTATATTGGCTTGCGGTAAAATATTGACAGGCAAAACGGTTAAGGTAAATGCTTTACTACCCACTTTTCCTTCAGTATCGGTGGCGCTTAGCAGCACATCAAAGCTTGTATTTTGCGTCACTACTGGCGCAGTCAAAGTCGCATCAGGGGAGTTTGCCCCAGATTGCTCTATATCAATGCCAGCAGGCGCGTTCCATGTGAATGTGTACTCGCCGGTGCCACCACTTGCAGCACCTGAAATAGCTAACTGTTGAAGTTCATCCACACTGGCATCAGGTCCCGCGGTTACTAATACAGCAGGCGTAGGTAAGCGTGGCTCGCTCGCGCTTTCGCCACCGCCGCCACAGGCACTTAGGCAGGTGATAATGATTAGAATACATGTGAGGTTTTTCAACATAATGATAATTTGTATATTTCGCTAGTCGACTTTGCTTTCGCAAACTCATCAAAGGTTTTAAAGTCCAATTAACAAACTCAAAGCAAAACCTAGACCAACTCATTAACTTGGCAGGATTTATTTTTGCTTTAAGTCCTTTTCATTCTGCTCAGCTTCTTTCACTTGCAGTGACAGCAATTGCTTTTTGGCCGAGGCGGCGTCTGTCATGTCATAAATCATCATGCAAACATGCTCTACTTGACCGGTCGCTGATACTAAGGGCGAAAACACAACGTTTTGATACATGTAGGGGGCGGTGCTGGTAATAGGTCGGTAGTTTCTAAATTTAAATAAATACGGGCGCTGCTCCCAAGTGATAAAGGCACGAGTTCGCAGCTCAAACACACTTTTTACTTTTTGCGCAAACCAGCTCGCTGAAATATCAGGATATAAAGCAAACAAAGACGTATCGCGGACATCTGAGGGCAACAAGCCAGAATGAGCTTCCATAAAACCATTCCACACTTTGATTTCAAACTGACGATTTAACACTACGATGCCAACATCAACCGTTTGGATCATGTCCATCATCCAGTGAAACTCGAGCAACTCGTCTAAGGCTTCTTTTCTTTCTGTTGCGCTTGTCATCATTAATCCTCTAGCAAGTGAGCAAGTTTAGCGTTCATCATTTCCATAGAGTCTTCGGTAAATAAAAGCACTAAATCGCACTGAACGTTAAAGCCCTCGAGGCCATAACTTAGCTCAATCGCCAGTGTTTTTCGCCACGCGCTTTTGTTCGCATTTATCAAATCTTGCACACTTTGATGCTGGCCAAGTACTACCGGATGCCCCTGCCTAAAGCTCATATCAAGTTGATTAGCAATACCACGTAAACAGGTACCAATTAATATACTTGCCACATCCATTAGCAGCTCTAACTGCATCTGGTCATCAATATTGCCTTCAACTTGCATTATTTTTGCCATGTCAGTAAAGCTTGAGTCGCTGAGGACGCATAATGCTTCACCGCTAATACCATCGCCTAAAAAGCCCTGACAAACCCCTGACGTTGTTTCATTTGCATCTATGTCTGAGAGCATCATATGCAACTCAGATACTTCGATAAGGTTCACGTTTGGAATAGGCAGCCTAACAAAGACATCCATGGTGCGCGCTAAGTGAGCACCAGCTTGCCCCATCGCCACGTTGGCGACTTCTTGATAGCAATCTCGAATGTTTTCATCAATTTCCGGCTGTGGTGTGGCCTCTTCATTTTGTTTTTGTAGAATATCGTGTTTTTCTAAAACCGTTCGAAGCTCTTCTGCATTAACCGGTTTTTGAATAAAGTCGATTGCCCCAAGCTCTAATACTCGCCTGCGGGCTTCTGGCTGAATATCACCTGAAATCACAATGGTTTTTGTACTTAGTTCTTGTTCTTTGATATTCCTTAAGGTCTCGTAACCATCCATTACCGGCATGTTTAAGTCTAGTAGCAGTAAATCGCCTTTGTTGTCGCATATTGCATCAAGCGCCTCTTCACCATGCTTAGCAAAGTGAATACTGCGGTCAAAGTCTTGCGGCAAACATTTAGCAACTTGTTTGCGAGCTACCATAGAGTCATCGCAAATTAATACTGAAAGCATAAAAACCTTTACTTAGTGGTTGAATATCAAAGGCAATAAAAACACCTCTACCATTGACGAATTATCGGCAAATGCTTAGTTTTCTTTATGCTTGTGGTGTAGATAGTTAAGAAAGTTTTTGTAAAGCGCGATGCTAATATTTTGGGTTGTAAAAAGGCGCTACTTTAGCCAAATAGCAGGGGGAGCACTATCGCTGTAATGATGCCATTTAAACACACTGCAAGTGTTGCAAATGCGGCGCAACTTTCTGAGATGGTAATGGCTTTTGAGGTGCCAATAGCGTGCGCCACACTGCCCAAAGCAATCCCTTGAGCCATGTGTGAATGATTGCCCGACAGTCTAAACACTAGCGGCCCAAAAATAGCGCCTACTATGCCAGTGAGGATAACAAATACTGCAGCAAGGGAAGCCACTCCACCAATGGCTTGCGCTGTGCTCATAGCAAGCGGTGTGGTAATCGATTTAACCAACATGGTCATTTGTAAATTTATTGGCGTATCGAAAAAGTAAATAGATATCCAGGCCAACAAAGGTGCCAAAGTACCGCCAACACAAATAGGCAAGACTACGCGCCAGCCCAATCGAACAAGCACTCTTAGCTGATTGTATAACGGTATGGCTAAGGCAACGGTTGCAGGACCCAGCATAAAAGCAAGTAGCCAAGCGTATTGTTGATAGGCTTCAAATTCAATGCCCCAAAAATGTACGCTGGCAATAACGATGACGGTACTGCCAATAAGAGGATGCATAGCGGGATGATTCTTGGCTTTTTGATAGGCAAATAAGCTAATAAGATACGCGCCAACACTTAAGCTTATCCATGCTATCGACATAACAAAAATGCCATTAAGCGCGAACATTACTGCTGTCCTTTAAGCAATTTCGCGCTTAACCACGAAGTTATAAAAAGACTCGCAATAGTTGAGACAACAATAGACAGCACCAATGCAACAGGAAAAGCGATCATGAGGTCAACATAGGAAACAATCCCAACAATAGCGGGAATAAAGAACACTACCATATGTTGTAAAATGGGAGTGGCCCCAAGTATTAAAGGCTTAGGCACTCGCCTGATTAAAATAAGCCCCACAAGGAGAATGCCAATGCCCATTAACGCTGGCGGAAAGCTTAACTCAAGTTGATAAATAACAAATTGGGAGAATAAAAAAATGCCGACTAGCATCGCTATGCCCAGGACTCCCTGAGCCAGCACTAATATTTTAGAAAGTACTTTCCTGATGAATGGTGATGAAATATTCGGAATCTTGCTTGGAATAGTCAACTTTGTACTCTTTATTGTTTAGCGTTTGTATAAACAACAGTCTGCGATAATCGCCAAACACCTCTGGTGAAGCAATATCAACCTTTGCTACATCCATACGTTTAGCTTCTAATTTATTCTCGGGAACTTGCCCTTTGTACACCTCAATGCCATTGTGTACCACCAATAACACTGGGTCTTGACGGCTATTAACCACTAACAAGTCAACCTTACGTTGTTTGTGTATGATGGTATTGCGGCCACTGAGCAAATATGGATCTTCTCTCATTCGCACTCTCCAAGTAAATGCGTGTCGCTATGCATGAACATAGCAAATAATTAGCTGTATTGCACTTATATGACGGCAGAAACGCGGCAAACTTTAGTTATTGCAATGAGTTAGCATTATTTTTTAAAAAAAATATGCCCCTTGGGTGACATAAATGCAAAAAATCATTATACTGCGCTCCGCTTCACAAAGTGGCCCGATAGCTCAGTTGGTTAGAGCATCCGACTCATAATCGGCAGGTCCCCTGTTCAAGTCAGGGTCGGGCCACCATTTTTCTCATGTTTTTCATCGGCTTAGTTCAGACCCACCGATTTTATGGATTTTGGGTTTGGATGCTACATTTTGTTAATAATAAGAAACACTTCAATTACTAGACATGACTTAGCTACATAATCTTTCCCTATTTTTTAATAACTCAAGGCCTGTAAGGCACTATTTGCTTGCTGTATTTTTTAGGGGTTTTGAATTTTATTTCTTTCGAGTTATCGTAAGATACGTTAACTTGAGTGAAAGGAGCAAAAATTGAATAGTCCAGCATCGTGTGTGCATACAGCAGGTATTGTAGTTCAGGGGCATCAAGTTGCTTCTGGTTTGGCTAAAAACAGTCCATTCCCAAGAGGCACTATCGAAATGCAGTTACCTTTTTTTAAAAAAGAGGGCGTAAATATTGACCAGTTACATCCTGCCACTATTAATGTGTCTATTGCGCCGAAAACGTTTAAGTTAGTAGCGCCTAAAATGACTATGCAAAATATAAAGTGGTCGAAAGACCATGAAGCTGAGACATTTTCACTGTCACCTTGCATATTAGAGATTGATGGTACGGAGCACTCTGCTTACATTTATTATCCACATCCAGAGACTAAAATAGGTCACTTCAAAGACGCTACCACACTCGAGATATTGAGCCATTTCATTGCTGACGTGTCTTATGGAATGAGCATAACGCTCAAAATTAATATCAACGAAATCACTTTGTCAGTATAAGGGGTAAAAATGCCAGATGACCTCATATACGATTAAGGCGCTTTATTGTCTGCGCTGCTCGTTAACGCCGTCATCGCTTCTGATGTAAGTAGCTTGGGGTTGTAAAAGCTATTGTTATGCGTTTCCAATTTGAGAATACTTAACATTTCTTCAATGATGTTATGTTGACTCGGAAAATCATCATAACGTTGGCCGACCCACTTTCCCGATTCGTTAATAAATAAATCGTACAACCGCATTTGCGTGGCATAAGGTACTTGATACTCTGGTTTCAGAGTAATGCAGGTGTGAGAATTTTGGCCTCCTTCGTACCATTGAATTTCACAACTCATTTTGTCAAGATCAACAATGATACAACCCGTATTATATGTTATCGACATATGGCGCTTTTTTTGTTCGGTAAACTTACCAGCCTTGATGTCTATTTCGCAGTTACCTTTAACACTGCGTAGATGAATAAAGTTCGCGCCTAATTCTTCTTTTTGTGCATGAAAATATGCCTGAGCACTTTCAGATGTATACCAATCTACTGTGAAGACAGAAGCATCGAACTCTCCGCCCAAGGTATGATAAAGCAGTGTAATTGGGTGAATGAAGGTCTCATAATAAAAGCCACCGGTTTCTTTTAACAGAGCCCAAGGGCGAGTTTCCTCTTTTTCAAAAAACGTAATTGAGATTTTGGTTGGGCTTCCTAATCTTTGCTGAATATAGGCGAGGGTATTTTGGGAGATAAATTTAGTAGAATCGTCTCCGGTACTGATATCAAGGAAGTCGCGGTAGTTCGCATTTAGAGTGAGAAAATAGTTTAGTGGAAGAGCTTTTTCAAGCCAATAATAGCTCAATAAAAAGCCATTTGACATGATGCCGTTACCATATGTTTTGATTGCTTCTAGCTCTGCACGATTGCCAACAATAGGCTTTTCTACTGCAAACGCAATTTCCTTTTTAGCAAGCGCGGTCATGTAGGGAAAGTGTTCTTCGGTAGGTGTTGCAATGATGGCATAAGAAGACCTTTTAGCCACAAAGTTTGCAATGTCTTGCCTTATTTCATTCCGTTTTGAAAACGTCAGTTGTTCTGTGTCTGTAGCAGATAATGCTTCAAAGTATTCGATACCTTTGTTCTTTAAATAGTCCTTAAATGGTTGACTAATTCTGTCGCTGGCGACACTGAGCTGCCGAGCACTATATAAGTTTTGCATTTCTAATGCCGGCAAAATCCTTTTCTCTACGACATCACCGGCTCCGATAATAGTGATATTTGGTCGTCTTCTTACTGGCAGAGCGGGGATTAAATTAATTATATTCGCGATGATCAATACTGTATAAATGTAGCCTAATAGGCCGATGGCCATTCTTTTACCACTCGATAGCTGAGAGTTGTCTTGTGACAAATTAAACAGCGCGGTTACAACATCACTTAGTGGCACATTCAATATGGTAGTAAGCAGTACGATTTGCGTAATCAGTACTGCGGGGAGGGCAATAAAGTATTCCGCTTCATTGAAGATACTTAGGCGCTTCTCTATAAGAATGCGCAGTAACATGTAATAAATTATCCATAAAATGGATTCGACAAGTAACCATACTAAAATCACGGTTTTGAGTACTTTTATCTCATCATAAAAATGGCCGTAATGCGTCAGTACAAATATTTGGATACTGTCGTTAAAAAAATAAACGCCGAATGCTGCGATCAGAACCGTTAATAAGTATAACTCTGAGTGTAGAGCATGAAAATCTTTGCGTTGTTTACCATCTCGAGCGGCTCTTTTTTTGTTGAGCTCTCGCCATATCGTTTTATACCACTGGAGCGGTGATAAGAATCGAGCAAAGTAAACGAATTGATAAAGCAATTGCGCAAAAAGACTACGATGGGTTCCCCAGTTATATGATTCGTAGTGCGGCTTTGTGCTTAATTGCTTGATGAGTTTTTCAATTACTTTAAACACTTTTTTCATGCTGTGCCGTCACCCATTATTCTTCAGTAAAGAGCTATATCTATATTGGAAGATATACGAGCTATAAATTAATGTCTATTGGAGCTTGGATAAAATGGCTGTCTGCTAATCTGTCCGGTGAATACTTAAACAGAATTCAGCTTTCTTATCAAAGCATTGCGCAAAGCCAACATAAAAACGAACAAAGAATCGCTACCGTACCTACCCAGGTGCGAGTATAAGCCGAATTAACGCTATACACTACCCCTCGTTATGGTACTGACAAGTTAAAAGTCTTTGCCTAACAAATCAAGTTGATTACTCTTGAACAACCTCTTGTAAAATCGTTTGGCTGCTTTGCCATCTCTCCTTTTCTGCAAAAAGACGTCTATAACATCACCATCTCTATGACTGAGATTGAAACGATGGTAAAGCCAGACAGCATGCTGGATGATTTCTGGTGGGAAACGATGACGTTTATAAATATTCATGCTTTGATTATGCTTTAATTGAGGTTAACTTGTCAGTACCTTCACAAGCATACATAGGTTAGGCCTAGGTTAATGCAAGCACAATAAAAACGGAGTATAGATGTGTATCTTTTATTCATGCTGGGAGGGCAATAATGACTATTTGGCTTAATGCTGGCATTATTTTCACCTTACTTATGATTGTTGCTATTTTAGTTAAATGGGGCAATGTACGTGTAGTAGGCGTCACACCAGTTAAAACATTCACGTTTATAGCAATCCTGTTTACCTCTGGCCTAGATGTTGGCCTGATTATGTTTCCTTTAACCGAATTTGCCGGTTATGCAGACATAAAAGCAAGCCCAGAATATGCTTTTTCCAATCCGCTCGCGATAGAGTTTGGTTATTGGGGATTTTTAATTTGGGGATTTTATTTTCTTACGTGCTTTTATTTCTGTGTAATAGAGCCCAAAGTTAAATTTTTTGAAATACCTTGGGTTAAATTTTTAAACAACGTCGTTATTATTGGTACCTGTGCCTTTACCGCCTATTTATTACTAACCAATTTACCGTGGTATTTGCCTGAGCTAGGTGATGGTGCTCGGGTTATTCCTGAATTTTATTTAATTGTGTTGGCAGCAATATGTTTTGCAGTGTACTCAAGTACCGATATTAAATATGTACGCTTTTTAAGTATTGCTACTACGTGGTTGTTTATTGCACTGATTGGTTTTATGTGGGCTGATGCGTTTTTGTTCGGTGATAGCGAGCTTTCAGCATTTTCTCAAAACCTGGGGCTGATCGGAAATTACTTTGCCAATATCAATGAGTTTGTTCTACCTCTTAATGATTACCATGAATTTTACCTATTTTGGTGGTTTGCGTGGAGCATCATGATTGGTCAATTTACTTCGCGCTTTGTTGGTGGTTTGAAAACCTATCAAGTACTTGCAGCGATGCTGATTTTCCCATCAATTCCAATCGCAATCTGGTTTAGTGTTTTATACCACTACCATGAAGCCGGTCTTCCAACTCAGGGGATTAAGAACTTTGCCATGGTATTTGTAGGTGTTGTGTTTGTAATTAACTCGCTGGATTCACTTATTCGTCTATACACAGATAACTTGAACTTGACGGTAAAACGCTTCGGTAAGCTTAAGTATATTTTAGGAAACATTGCCGCTTTATCACTTTTAACACTTTTGTTTAAACTGGAGTTTTTACAAATACAGTGGGTAGGCGCTTTAGTTATTGGGTTATTCTTTATTTGTATAAGCTTTATCGGCTACAGCAAGTTTAAAGCGGTTAGCAATATTAAAGGCTCACCTAAAGAGAATAAATTAGATTACACAAAAATAGAAAGTATCAGCTAGGAGAAACACATGAACAATAGATGAGTATCGCCTTGAATAATGGCAGCGCCGTATTTAGCGCCAAGTTCTATAAAAGAGCCTTTATTTGTGTTAATTAGCTACTTATACTGCACGTTAAATATATTGCAATGATGCAATCACCGAACAGTGCTATTCGTTACTTAAAACAATATTTTAAGCTGTTCCGATGCCACATATTTGCCATTTACATCCTTAAACCCAACCTCGACAATCGCACTGTCTTGTTGCCAAGCTATTTCTATTAAACCGTAGTTGTTTTGATAATAGGTTTGGCTAATTCTGTGTTCATTTGGACTGGGGACTTTCCACTCTTCACTCAAACCAGATGAGGTCACTTCAAGTAACTCAATACCGTCGATGTTTTGTTTGGATATTTCCGCCCAGTGAGTATCGCCGCTGATTAATAGTAATTCATCGAGCTGGTGCTTTCTCACGTTTTCAAAGAGTCGGTTGATATCGTAGGGATAATTTTTCCAAGCTTCCCAACCGGTATGATCGGCCAAAACTTGCAAACTCGAGGCAATGATTTTGATGTCTGCTGGTTTAGCTAATTCCGCCTCTAGCCACGCCCACTGAGCTGAGCCTAGCATAGACATTTCGCCGCTCGCATCCTTACTGTATGGCCCCATGTCTTTAGGTTGACGTGATAGTATATAAGACACCCGACCCACAGAGTTTGTAGGATCTCGGTTATAACGAAGATCTGGGAAAATGACATGAACTAGACGGCCGTTTTCAGCCTCGATCATCACCGAATGGTAAATACCGTTATTTTGTTTTCGGCGGGGATCGTTTGCTGGCACTTTCCAAAAATCCATAAAGGCTTTAGCCGCTTGGTCTTTAAAAGCAAACTCTTTTCCTCCATCGTTTTGGCCAAAGTCGTGATCATCCCAAATAGCATGAAAAGGCGTTGACGCTGCCAAACTTATAAAATTTGGGTTACTACCTAGCTTGGCGTACTTTGCATTTAGCACATCAATATTTTCAGTATCGCCATATATATTGTCACCCAACCAAAGCATAGCGTCAGGATTTTCTTGGGCAATAGTTTGTAAAATACTGAGCGGTTTGTCTTGATGAGAGCATGAGCCAAATGCAATTTTAGTCACTACATTTTTTGCCATGGCACCATCATGAATAAACAGTAAGACGACAGTAATAACTGTGCTTAAAGCAATAAATCGAGCGTTGCGAATCAGTTGCATAGATGAGTATCCAAAAGGAAAACAATCAAAAACTAGGGAAGTGGCCCACCTGGTGTGCTGCTCGACGCCCTCAGCAGGCCTCTAAAGGGTTATAATTCGCCAGAAACCAATAGTTACAGAGGTATAGTTCATAGTCAAGAGGGCAGAAACCTTCTACTGTTTTGTTGTTACCTTATCGACATAGCCTGAGCAGGTCTTAGCATCTCTCCAGCCCTTTACTTACTGCATAAAACTGAAATAGAGCTGAGTCAGCAACGAGCTTCTTCTAGCTTACAGAGTTAAGTCCTAGCTTAGCGATGTATATTTATGAACGTCCTCTTACTCGACACTCGGATTTTAGCGCGCAGCTGCAAGTCTTTCTTTTGTTAGCTTTCCAAGTTTCAAACCAATAATCATAAAGAAAATGAAGGCGAGCATAGCCGGGTTGAGCGAACTGAAGTTTGCTACTGCAGGACCTGGACAAACGCCAGATAATCCCCACCCTATTCCAAAAATACTGGCCCCAACTAGAAGCGGTTTATCAATACCAGCATCGCTGATGGTCGGTATGTTATCACCCAGTACTGCTTTTTGTTTGGGCCGTATAATGAACCAATGCCCTAAGCCAAATACAATTAAAGCTCCGCCCATTACAAACGCAAGACTCGGATCCCAAGTCCCAAAAACATCTAAAAAATTTATTACTTTTTGAGGGTCCACCATTTGTGAGACAGTAAGTCCGATGCCAAATATCAAACCGCTTATTAGGCCAATAAGTGCTTTCATTTTTACTCTCCCTATAAGTGATTGGTAACAAAAACAGTGACAAACGCTGTCACCATAAAAGTAAGAGTTGCAACAATGGAGCGCTTCGAAAAACGACCCATGCCACAAATCCCATGTCCGCTTGTGCACCCATTACCGATAGCTGCTCCGATTCCCACTACTAAGCCGCCTAGCACCGCTATAGTCCACGAGAACTGGTCGCCTTGCGGCAGTGTAAAACCGCTTATATTTGCGGTTAAAACAGGCCCTAAAACTAAGCCTACAATAAAGCTTAATCTCCATGCACGTTCACTATTGGCGCTCTTCGAAAAACTCAAAGATTCTGTCAAAATACCTGAGCAACCAGCGACTCTGCCTATCATTAACATCAAAATTAGCGCTGATAAGCCTATTAAACCTCCGCCGATGAGCGCAGAAATTTGTGTAAATTCAGTCATTTATACTTCCTTTCATAATATTAGACGATAACATAAACGTTATTGGTATTAGTAATACAAAAACGGATAGATGTAAGATCCATCGCATCCGAAAACATTTGTCGCTTATTAATTGGATTACTCTAGGCGTAACTTACGAGACAACTAATGCAACATAAATTAAATGTAAACCTGAAGCTTTCACAACTGCCACAAATAATGAAAGCGGCGTCCTTCTGTTTTTTAAGTGTATTAACATTTCAAGCAAATGCAACGAATGGCTACTATACCTTAGGCTACAGCGCAAAAGATAAAGGAACCGCAGGCACTAGTATTGCAAGAGGTAGAGACGCACTGTCGATGGCTACAAACCCTGCAACAATGCTTCAAATAGGCGACAGACTTGACTTAGGTTTGAACCTATTTTTGCCGATGCGGGAATATACTGTTTCCGGCGCTCCGTCCCTACCCGATGGGTTTTCGCCAGTTATTGGCAATATTCCCTCTTGCGCTGCACCGGGTGTAGCGCCGTGCCAGTTACCTTTATCAATTGGTGAGCAAAATATTGAGTCGGGTCGAAAAATATTTTTTATTCCAAATATAGCCTACGTCAAACAATTAGATGACAGCAGCGCCATAGGCTTATCACTCTATGGAAATGGGGGAATGAACACAACATATTCAGGCGGTACAGCCAATATCTTTAACCCCAATACTAACCAAATACAAACAAGCGAAGGGACGTTGGGCTCTGGACGAACGGGCGTGGATTTGACACAACTCTTTGTTAATTTCTCTTATGCGTGGCAATTTAACGAAAAGCTGGATTTAGGCGTAGGTATTATAGGCGCTGTACAAGCGTTCCGGGCAGAGGGATTGGCGCCATTTGCCAACAATTCACTTCAAGCAGACAAACTCACCAATAATGGACATGACTTCTCATTTGGTTTGGGTATAAAGCTCGGTGGCGTTTATCAAGCTACTGAAACGTTATCACTAGGCTTTTCTTATCAATCTGAACAAAAGATGTCTAGGTTTGAGGAATATAGTGGCTTATTTGCTGAAGGAGGTGATTTTGACATGCCAGCTAGCTATACGCTTGGCTTAGCACACGACCTCACAAACTATTTAACAATCAAGTTTGATTATCAAAAGATCCTATATGAAGGAGTACCCGCGGTAAGCAATTCAGTCCAAAACCTTGTCAATGGTCAATGCCAAGACGCCCTTAACAACACCTTATTTTCGGGCAGCCCTTCGCCTGCCTCAGGCCCCGGTTGCCTCGGAGGGAAAAACGGTGCTGGATTTGGTTGGAATAATATGGATATATTCAAAGTTGGTATTGAATGGTATTCAGAAGACACTACCTACCGAGCAGGACTAAGTGCAACAGAGCAACCCATCGATAGTGCAGAGGTGAATTTTAATCTTTTGGCTCCAGGCGTAATTGAATATCATCTAGCAGCTGGGCTTACCACAATGATAGGCGAAAGAGAGTGGACCTTTTTTGGAATGTATATGCCCTCTAAAAGCGTCAGCGGGACGTCCTTGCTTGACCCTGCACAAACGATTGAATTTAATATGCATCAGTTCGAATTTGGATTATCTATCAAATGGTAAAGTGTCGTAGTGGCATCGTTAATACCAATCGTTGATGTTGTGAGTCATAATATTGAAATTTAAACAAGAAACGCCCTTCTAATATCAACAGGTCGGACAGATTAATTGGGGCGTTTTATGGAATTATTAATACCCGTATTAGTATTGGTTGGCTTCACCTCTTCAATAAGAAAATATAAGAAAAAGCAGAATGTATATGGAAAGAAACAATACGCATTTATAGCAATCTAGAACTCATATTCAATCGCCATGCGAAAGGTATGGTCTTTACCAGTTTGCGTTACCTCAGCAATAAAACCAGCTTCCCACTTAAGTTGTTTTTGCCCGTCAAACCGATAGACTCCCATTATTGCAGGCCCTATACCCAAAAAGTTTTTGCTCGCGTACATCTCAATGGCAGGTTGTATCGCAGGTAAATAGCGGTACCGGTATTTAAGGCGAAATTCAGCTTCGGTTTCATTGTCTCCGCTGCCCCATTCATAATGCGCTAGCGCATTGAGGGTTAGGCTGGTACGTGTAAATTCTTTTTCAAATAAGATGCCAACGCTAGCTTCATAACGGTCCACGCCCTCTTCTGCCTCAAGTTCAAAAAGTGCCCCCCAATCTGCCCAATATTGACCTTGCTCGGTCAACATCCACCGCATTTCGACTTCGTAACCACGAACCTTAAAATCATCGGCTTCGTCGCGCTCTGCAATGATATAAGCTTCAAATGCAATATTTTCAAAAAACGAATAACCATAGCCAAATTGTTGTGCCAGACGATTACCTACATCATTTTGTGAGGAACTTAAACGCCACTCAAGTTCATGCTCGTTTGCCACCACATATGGATGATAGACCTTATCGACCACAATACCGTCAGCCCAACTTATGCAGCTTATAGCAAGTAATATAATAGCTAAACTTAATCTCATAACAGCCCCTCATGAGTACTGAATTCACCAGGATATACAGGCGATTTAGAATGTTGATTGCTTACACAGCCAAGTGCTCGCAGACAAAGTATTGCCAGCATCAAACAAACACCGTATAGCACAACAAATAAAACGCTTGGCGAAGATTCGAATCCGACTAAAGCATTTAATAGATAGCCATACTCGGCGCTATCATCAACAAAAGCTGAGATATCAAAAAAGGTATTCGCCCCCCAATCCAGTGCATTAATTTGCAGCAATACGTGCGATATCTCTGCCGTATTCCCTACAATAAATAGCACCCAAAGCCCTATCACCCAATGCGTTTGACGGTGCGCTATCAACTCAGTGAGCACAAAGCGCAACAGTACCAACACACTTATACATATTCCCATTCCTATCAATCCGCCCACCAGCAATGGCTGCCAGTTCACAGTTTGTTGCGTATAGATATCAAGATAAAAAATTAAGCTACTGCCCTTAAGCGTAAAAAAGCTGCTGACTCCAAGTAGCACTAAAATAAGGCGAACGCGCTCGTTTACGAACTGCGTAGTTGCCAATAAAAAACAAAACAAATGCACAAGCAAGAGCGTGATAATCATAAATTCAGCACCTTGACCCGCAAAGCTTTCGCTTATACCTTGCGCTAAGGTAAAAAAGCTAAAAGGAACAACTGAGCAAGTCAGTAACAATGCGATATTAAGCCAAGTGTGTGTAAACAGCTTTGGCATGATAGCGAGTAAATAGGCAAACATTAGGAATAAGGGCAAACACTCGCGTAAAAACAAAATCGCAGTATTAATTAGCATCAGGAGCTTCCTTTACAATTACCCGACCGCGGGCAGTATCGGGATGGAACTCACCAAAAAACTCATATTTACCGGGTTGCAAAGGCCCAATAAACAGACGTGCTTTGCGCCTCGGAAATATTACCTTTTCGCGATTTAAGTCAAACGAATCGAACTCCTCAGGTTCAGCATCTTGATTATCAATCACTAACTGAACTTTAGTATCCCGAGGAACAATAATCTCTTCGGGAACAAAAGCATGGTTTTTTAACGTAATATTAAAAATCAATACTTCGCTGCTGAGTGCGCCAAAACTAATACTCATAAGCACTAAAACAGCAACATAGCCTAGCACTCGACTATTCAAGGTCAGCATCCGTGCTGTGCTGCATAGCTTTCAGCATCACGCTGACAGCTAGACCACCTAAAGGTGATTGAGACAAACTTAACTTTCCGGCATGAATATGAGTAATATATTGCACAATGGACAAACCAAGACCTGAGCCTTTTACCTCGCTGTCACTGGCATTTTTAGCACGATAGAATGTTTGCGTAAGCTTTGCTATCTCTTGTGCATCTATATGTCCTGAATCTTCTGTAAGCACCTCAATCCAGTTTTTTTGCCGGTGCATACTGACCACTATCTGACTACCTTTACCACTATACTTAATTGCATTTTTGAGGATGTTTTCAAACATGATGCTGAGTGCAAAGGGTTCACCCATCACAATAACGGGGAAGGCATCCAAGGAAATGTCTTGCTGCGCGCTTTGTATATCATTGTAGTGTTCAGCAATTACCTCTCGCAGTAAATGGTCAAGCGATATCTCGCGCATTTGTTCACTAAAATGCTCGGGCGAGTATCGATACAAAGCGATAATTTGTTCAATCACATGTGCCATTCGCATGACATTTGCGTCGAGCTCTTCAAAGTGTGATAGCTGTAATGTGTTTTTTTCAAATGATGACTGCATATTGTGAGCGGTAAGCCGCAATACGCTCACCGGTGTGCGCAATTCGTGCGCAGTATTAGCCGATAGTGTGCGCTCGCGCTCAAATGCTAGCGATAATCGTTTCAGCAATGAATTGAGTCGCATAACAACCGGTTGCAACTCTGTGGGTGGCTGTTTAATAATGACTTGCGACAAATCATCACTATTTTTGAAGGTGAGTTGCTGGCTTAAATCTACCAGTGAACCCAAGCTTTTTCGAATCACATAAAACAACAAAACTGCAATAATAGGCATGGCGAACACAATCGGAGTAACGGTACTTAGGACAACACTCTCGGTGCTATTTAAGCGATACTCAATAGGCTGAGCAACAACGACAATATACGCTCCGCTATTTACGCTATAACTGCGCCAGCGCTGAGCAAAAAAAGACACGTCTTTAAAGCCAGCTGCAGTTTGTACCACTGGATCCATCGGCGCCAACTGACTTCGTTTAATCACTTTACCTTGATGAATCACTTGAAACACCACCGCCACATCCATAGTCGATGTGCTTGCTAAGCCAGAATTGTTTTGCTCAGGGACAAACTCAATCGCCGCAATAAACTGTGTCATGCTAACTAAGTCGGCATCAAACAAATCATTAATTTGTTGCTGACTATTGCGATAACCATGCAAAGCAGCAAAAAAGGTCGCAAGCGTAAATACCGCTAAAGTGAGCATGAGTAGCTTGCGTTGAATCGACACTTACTGTGCTTCTCTTGTGGGCTTTTTAACGACATACCCCACGCCGCGCACAGTTTTAATAAAATCTGTAGGCAACTTTTTGCGCAAATGGCTGATATGCACCTCTATAGTATTACTCGCAATCTCTTCGCCGTAGTCGTACAAACGAGATTCAATAGTATCTTTTGAAAGAATGCGCCCCGCCGACTCCATTAATGATTTAATAATCATCCATTCTCTGCGCGAAAGCGCTAGCTCTTGACCATCAACACTTAAGGTCTGTGCTGCGGTATCAATGCTTACCGCATCAATATCAATTGTGGACGAAACTGCGGTGCCAGCGCGCCGCTCAATCACTCGTAAACGTGCCAGTAACTCAGGCATATCAAAGGGTTTGGCAAGATAATCATCAGCGCCTAAATCAAGGCCTTGAACTTTATGCTCGGTACCATCTCGCGCAGTTAAGACTAACACCGGCATGTGGGCATTATGCTGCTTAATTGTTTTGAGCACCTGCATACCATCAATATCTGGCAAACCTAGGTCCAGAATCACTATATCAAAGCTTTGAGACTGCTGGCGTTCTATTGCTAACTTGCCATTCGCGACCCAAGTAACCGAGTACTGCTGATTCACTAACGACTGTTTTAAAGCGCGCGCAAGTGGTGCATCATCCTCAACAATCAGTATCTTCAAGCCACACTCCATAGTGCTTTATGTTTATTATATCTACTTAGGTTAACTCTTCGCCTTAAGCTTTGCATCGACTTTTTGCATCAAGGCCAATACCTCTGCGCGACGAGACTCATCGGCTAGTTCACGGTTTGCTCTAGGCTTTGCAGCCAATGCTTTCTCTAAGGTCAGCTTGGCTTGCTGATATTCACGTTCGTCAAATAAAAACTCACCATAAAAATAATTAGGATCAATGCCATCAGGATTAATGGTCAAAGCCTTTTCAAGCATGGTTTTGGCGGTATCGTCGTCACCAAAAGCTACTGGCCAGCCTGGCACCTTATGATAAAGCGTACCTAAACTCGTGTAAGCCGAGCCTGAGAGTGCATTAGGGTCTAGGTTGAGCGCATGCTCTAAGGATTTTTTCGCCTTTTTAGCGTACGACAAAGCTCCTAAACCACCTTTGGCACCCGCATAGCTCGATTGAATAATTCCCTGCCAAATAGCAAACTCTGCGCTATTAGCGTTTGACTCACTCAACTCAGTGATACTCGATAACAGCGCTTGATAAGCCTTATCTTGCTCTTTACCACTTAACTGATAGTTCACTTTTGCCCATTGTTGTTGAATGCTCAGCAGCTCGTCTTGCGTTGTTTGTATTGTGCTATCAGCTTGTGCATTCACAGGTGTGCTCAACATAACTAATAGGCTCATTAATGCAGCGATTGAGTATGTTAGATAGAAATTTTTCATGATGATTCCTTCAATAATTTAGTGGAAAACGAACGAATAACAGCAAGCTTTTTACGCAAAGCTTTGTCAACGAGCTCTGGTAAACAGCCATTTAAGCGGACAAAAAAGCTCTCTGGCCAACCAAGAGTTTTGCGTGTTCGCCCACTATTTAAGAAGCGCATGAAGGCTTTTGCAACGTACTCTGGGGTGTCCACAGCATTACCTAGTTTCATATTGAGTTGAGTCACAGTGTCACTATTGATTGGAGTTTGAGTGGCACGCGGCGCAAAATAACAAACCTGAATACTAGAATCAGCAAGCTCACGTGAGAGCGCTTCGCTGAAGCCTCTTAAGCCAAATTTACTGGCGCAATAAGGACTAAAACCAGCAAAGCCAATGCCACCAAAGGCTGAACCAATATTTATAATCTTACTGCGGTTATTGCCTCTGCGCTGCACTCGCTGTACAAAACCTTGGGTAACTTGCATTGGCGCAATTAAATTGGTTTGAATCTGCGCTTCAATCACAGCTGAGGTGCACGACGCGAGCTCTCCAAAACTAGAAATACCTGCGTTGTTTACCAATAAATCGATATGCCCACCGGCAAATGCTTGGTCAAGTAAAGACTGTAAAACGTCTAACTGATTTAAGTCGCCAATGAGTAATTGATGTTCACCATTAAGCTCTGCTTGAAGACTTTGCAATGCGGTTTTATTTCGCCCGTGAAGGTAGAGTCGATATCCGGCCTGATCAAGCTCTTTAGCAATGGCTTGACCTATCCCCCCTGACGCACCAGTGATGATCGCTACTGGCTTTTTGAGCGCGGCTTGGTTTTCAGATTGAATGAATTCGGATTCATTTACGTTTGACATAATAGCCTTAGGCAGCTTTTGCACTTTTTACATGGGTATCGATTGACCGAAAAATATCAGCATATAAGCGATAGAACTTGTTCGCGCTATCGACAATGATTTGTTGTTGCTCAGGGTCGTCTATTTTATTCATTAAACCTTCAAAAAATTTCACATGCTCAAGGTCTATCGCGCCGTGCGAACGCAAGTAGGTAAAGGCTGTTTTAGGCACGCCAGTGGCAGATAAAATAGAATCAGCCGCGTTATCCGCAAGCGCGATACTGGTCCCTTCAAGTACATGCACCATGCCAAAGAAACTCAGTGGACTTTTACGAGCAATCGCATCATAGGCATAAGCCACCATTAATTCTGTCGCAAACGATGGCGCACTGTGTCTAACTTGTTCTTTGTCGTGACCGCAGGCGGCTATGTCATTCAAAATCCACTCTTGGTGTCCTATTTCTTCTTCAATATAGCGTGCAACCGCCTCGCGCAGCCACTCTTGTTCATCACTTAATTTAGCACCTACAGACATGAGCAAAGGAACAGTGTGCTTTACGTGATGAAAGGCTTGCGATAAAAAGTCAACATACTCTTGCGCGCTAACTTGTTGCTTAAAGCAACGTTGAATTAAAGGGGAGCTGAGTAAATACTCTCGCGCTTCTTGCGTTTCGTGGTCAAGTCTTTCAAATAGATTCATAATTTAATTTCCTCAGGTATTTTCATGTTAGTGGCATCCGCGTTTTGATGAGCTCTACGCTGATACACAAAATTGATTTTGTCGGTAAATAAGGACTCAACTTGCTCTCGCTTAATACGACCATTTGCCGTCAGCAATCCGTCCTCAAAACGCAAAGGGGTATCGAGTAAAATGCATTCTTGCACCTGCGCGTAATCGGGCAGTTGCTGATTAATGTGTATAAGCCATTGCGCAAGTTCGCTTTGGTTTAAAGTGGGGCTAAGGCCGGTCACAATGGCAATGCAATAAGGTCTAGATTCACCGAGTACCATGCATTGATGCACTTGCGGATGTGCTTGAATTAAAGACTCCGCCCATTCGGGGGAAATATTGCGTCCTAACGAATTGATAATTTGTTGCTTGCGACGCCCTTTAATATAAAGTTTGCCCTTATGCATCTTTGCATAGTCGCCTGTTACAACTTGGCGCGGGTACCACGTATCAGGCTCACCCATATAACCTAAAAATACGCTACCTGACACATATAACTCATCATCTTTAAATTGCACTTGAAGATGCTCAAGCGGCTTTCCACAGCTCGCTGGGTCATCATCTTTACTGGCTAAGCTCACTACCGAGCCACATTCAGACAAGCCATAACCCTGATAAACAGGCAATCCACACTGCCGTGCTTGCTCTATCATAAGTGTTGACACTTTAGCACCACCAACGGCAATAAAGGCCAATGAGTCAGGTGCTTGCCATCCTTTTAAACTGGCGGCTAACATCACTTTCAGTAACTCTGGTACAGTAATTAGGGTCTGCGCTTGGCTGTCTGATATGCATTTTAAAAATGCACCCACATCAACTAATTGACTACCATGAAAACCGCGCGCAGCTTCATTGGGGATATGTATGCAGCCTCCACACAAAAGAGGAGCGTAAACACCCGCAATATTTTCAAGTAAGGTCGAAAGTGGCAAAGCCACCAAATGAGCAGGTGCATTTATATTAACGCGAGCAAGCAATGCTTGCGCTACCTGCAGTTGATGCTGGGCGCTCAAACACACGCCTTTTGGCTGGCCGGTAGAACCTGAGGTAAAGGTTACTTTAGCGCAGCCTTTGGGCATCGAGTCGTGGGTGGCTGAAGTGATACCCTTTGGATACTTAAAACATCTAAGTAGCGCGACTGCATTAAATGCCTCAGTTACTAATACGTTATGTCTTAATATATCATGCACTGATGAATCATCAGCGACAGGCAACACTCTGTCGCAAAACACGTAATCAAGTGAAGCGGTGTTTAGCAGATGCTGAATTTGCAAAGACGAAAAAAATAGCGGGATGGGCACGATAACAACGTTTGCGGCTAAACACGCTAAGTCCATAATCACCCATGCAGCACTGTTGTCGGCATACAAACCCACTCGCTGCATATTATTTGCGTTCAATGCGCTTGCTACTTCCAATACTTTTTTATGCAGCTGTGAGTAAGTTAGCGTTTCATCATGCGCTATAATCGCGGTGGTATGACGTAAGTCATCTCGCTGAAGCGATTCTAAAAGCGATTCGAGCTTATTGTTATTCACGCTGCTACCCTATTTGCTTTTAAGGTAACATCATGAGTAATTTCATCGATTTGCGGCGCCAGTGCAAGTGCCATGTTGTTAAACAAGGCTCTACTTTGAATAAGTTGCTTTACATCATCTAAACACAGCACCATGACTCTGGGAGAGGTGTCGTAATAAGTGCCCCAGTGTTGATGAGAAAGCAGTAACTTTTTAGGGTCAGCATTTGCTAAAAACTGTGGTGCAAGCTCAAATTTTTCAAACAGCGCAGACAACTGAGAGGTGGCGGTAAATACCATATATTTCGAGCCCTGCTGATGCAGTATCAAAGCAGTGGCAATTAATAGCGACAACATAAACTGACTGGCATTTGCATAAAGGTGACCAATTTCGGCAATCTCAGTGCGTTTTGCATCAATTTTAATGTCGGCAAGCATTGCGTCGATATCTTTGGGTAAGTACTGCTCAACAAACAATCGACTTTCAGCACTACGTACACCTAAAGCCGCTTTTAAATGTGCTTTTTGTATGGCAATAATATTTGGCATACTCACACTAATGTCAGCGCCATAAGCTTTCGTAAAACCATCTTTGATAAAAGCCTGAGCGCTGGCTCTATGAGGATGATTCTCGCCAATTAATAAGACCGAAAGCGCGACATTATTCACTTTATTCTGGTCACCGGACTCACTGCGTTCTGCATACTCTTGGGTAAGAGAAAACACCGAGGTAAGATGAGCTTTGCTGCTCTTATGTTCGAGTGAATGTGACAACATCGTAGTACCTTTAAACGACTTAGATGCTGTTAATATAAAGTGCAAAGCTTAAGGAAAGCTTAAGCTTTACTCATTCGCTAAAAAAGTACTGACTTATTTGGCTGGCCTGCGGTTTACTTATTGTCTATTTTCAGAGAGTATCTATTCAAAGATATTATAAAGCGTGACGCATGCACTCCTCCACTCTTACGCAAGCCAGTCTTATTGATGATATAGATATACATATTGAAGGCGATGGTTCTGAAACCATCATCATGATTCACGGATGGCCGGATACCCATGAGCTATGGGACGCTCAGGTGGATGTGTTAAAAGACAAATATAAATGCATTCGATTCACCTTACCTAGCTTCGATTTGGCCGGACCTCGACGCACACATACGATTGATGAAATCACCGCGTTGATTAAAAGCATTATTGAAAGGCACTGCCCAAACAATAAAGCTGTTTTGTTATTGCATGATTGGGGTTGTTTATTTGGCTATGAGTTCAGTAACAAATACCCTGATATGGTCTCAAAAATGATTGGCGTTGATATTGGTGACCCAGAATCAATGAAAGAAAACGCATCATTTACCGATTGGTGTATGTTCGTTTTTTATCAAATGACCTTAGTATTAGCTTGGTTGTTGGGCCGACTAGGCGGCGACTGGCTAACGCGAATGATGGCAAAAGCACTTGGCTGCCCAACACCCTCTGAACATATTTGGGCAAACATGAATTATCCCTACTTCATGTTTTGGTTTGGGGGAAGTCAAGCCTACCGAAAACGGCTAAACTCGTTCAATCCGCAATGTCCTTTTTTGTTTATTTATGGCACGCAAAAACCCTTAATGTTCCATCATCAAGCGTGGGCCGATGACTTAGGTGCACAAAACGCTAATAAAACCATCGGGCTCAAATGTGGTCATTGGGTCATGGTAGACCAAGTAGAGGAGTTTAATGAAGTGCTTGTTGAGTGGCTTGAACTTCCAAAACAATAACGATTGACTACAAACTACATACATGCGAAATTTCACATATATTAATTTTCATATGTATTTCTATGGACCCTTGTACATTTTTTAAATGCCTCGCTGACGATACTCGTTTAAAGTCCTTGTTGTTAATTGTGACAACAGGTGAGGCTTGTGTTTGCGATTTAATGCAAGCCCTTGAACTCGACCAACCAAAAACGTCTCGTCACTTAGCTCAGTTGCGAAAATGCGGTATTTTAATTGATGAACGACGCGGTAAATGGGTATTTTATAAGCTCAGTCCACAGCTGCCGCATTGGGCAAAGGATGTGATCAGCAATGCTGCACAGCATAACCCTAAGTATTTTGATTCGGCATTACAAAAATTACTTGCTTCACAATCTTCCTCTCAATCTTGTTGTTAACTTAAGGCTTTCACCTATGAAAGAACGCATGAAAATCCTTTATATCTGCACTCATAATCGATGTAGAAGTATTTTATCTGAAGCCATTACAAATCAAATCGCCGGTGATGTGATTGATGCAAAAAGTGCAGGTAGCCAGCCCGCTGGGGTGGTTCATCCTTTATCGCTTAAGTACCTAGCGCAAAAAGGGTACTCAATAGAAGGCCTAAAAAGTCAGTCGTGGGACGACTTTGAAGACTTTCGCCCTGATGTAGTTGTTACCGTATGCGATTCAGCCGCCGGTGAGACCTGCCCCGTGTATTTTAGCGATAGCATAAAAGTGCATTGGGGCTTAAGTGACCCCTCAAAAGTAACAGGCAATAAGTCTGAAATAGAGCAGGCATTTTTGGTCTGTATTGAGCAAATAAGTGAACGTGTTAATACCTTAAAAAGCATCGCAGCTAAAGACCTAGATAAAGCACAACTTCGATCTGCCTTAGCTTCTGCAGGTGCATGTTAATGGGATTGTTTGAACGCTACTTATCAGTGTGGGTTGGGCTCGCTATTGTTATTGGTATTATTGCAGGCTTAATTGCTCCTAGCGCTTTTGCGGTGATTGCGTCACTCGAATTCGCACAAGTCAATATCGTAATTGCTGTGTTTATTTGGCTAATGATTTACCCGATGATGGTGCAAGTTGATTTTTCGTCTCTAAAAGATGTGGGTAAAAAACCAAAAGGTATAGTACTGACCTTGGTGATCAATTGGCTAATAAAGCCATTTACCATGGCTTTCTTGGGTTGGTTGTTTTTCAAAGTTTTATTTGCTGATTGGGTTGACCCTGAAACCGCCACAGAATATATCGCTGGCATGATTTTACTTGGCGTTGCGCCCTGCACAGCGATGGTATTTATTTGGAGTCAGATGACCAAAGGCGATGCCAACTACACCCTGGTGCAGGTATCTATTAACGATATCATCATGATTTTCGCTTTTGCTCCTCTTGCTGCATTGCTGCTTGGTGTCACCGACATAGTAGTGCCTTGGGACACCCTATTGCTCTCTGTTGTGCTTTACGTATTGGTACCCCTTATTGCCGGCGTGCTAACGCGCAAAAAGCTCGACAAAGGGGACGACCACTCAAAAATCGATGCACTATTGGGCAAAATGAAACCGTGGTCAACCCTTGGTTTGTTGGCAACCGTGACCTTGTTATTTGGATTTCAGGCAGAGACAATCTTATCAAAACCTCAGGTAATTGTATTAATCGCAATACCGCTTCTGATTCAGACTTACGGAATATTTGCCCTCGCATATTGGGCAGCTAAACGCATGAAATTACCACATAACATAGCCGCGCCTGCCTGTATGATTAGTACCTCGAATTTTTTTGAATTAGCAGTCGCGGTGGCAATATCGCTATTTGGATTACATTCAGGGGCCGCGCTAGCAACTGTGGTTGGCGTTCTGGTAGAGGTACCAGTAATGCTGTCGCTAGTGTGGTTTGCTAATCGCACTCGGCATTGGTTTGCCTAATTTAAGATGAAGGCTAGAACACTTAATGCTAAAGGTTTTTATGTGAGATTAGTAGCATCCTATTTGTTAATTTACAGTTTTGTTACTAGGATTAAAGGATAACTATAAAAGGGCACTATTAAGAGTGCCCTTTTACTTTCTGGCTATCGAATCAATCCCCCGACTTGCCAGCCTTATGTTTTGTCATTTTAATATTCGCTGTAAAACCTTCATCATCTCTAAGCACACGAACTTCGCGTTGTGGAAAGGGTATGTCAATACTGTGCGCTTTAAGTGTTTCAAAGATGGTAAGCAACAAGTCACCGCCAACGCGGTTTTTGCCATCGTCAATTCCTTCAATCCAAAACTCCACGAACATGTTGATACCAGAATCTCCAAAACTGTCTATTTCACAGTCTGGGCGTTCTTCGTAGGGGACGTCTAAACCACTTATTACTTGCGGGTGCTCTGCCACGGCCTCTTTAATAAACTCAACCATCTCGCGAATGTTAGTCGAATACGGAACCGAAAAATCTACACGATAGCGTTGTTTTGGGTCCTTGTGAGTCCAGTTGATCATCAACGACGATATAAACTTCTCGTTTGGAACAAGGATATCTTTACCATCGTAGGTTTCAAGAATGGTGTAGCGCATTCTAAATTCTCGTACGAAGCCCTTTTGGCCGTCATCCATTTCTACAAAATCCCCAACTGTAAGAGACTTATCAATCAGGATAATGATCCCAGATATGAAGTTAGAGGCAATGGTCTGCAAACCCAAGCCCAAGCCGACGCCCAGTGCTCCACCAAATACCGCAAGAGTAGTAAGGTTAATACCCATAACGTTAAGTAAAAGCAGTGCGATTATGCAAAACAACGTGACCTCGAAAAGCTTTGAAAATACTTCTCGGGTAGGTACATCTAGTGATTCTTGGCGTTTAATAACCGACTTACCAAAGTTATTAGAAGCACGGCCAAGCCAGAATAGAAAGCTACCAAAAATTAGCACACGAACAACGCCGTAAGCCGTAATGTTGATGTTGCCTACCTCCATTGATGCATCACGAAGTACTTCAATCAAGGCAGGTAATAAGCCAACAAGCTTTAAAAAGATAATGGGTAAACCTATCCACTTGAACAGTGAGGAGGCTATGTGGTTGACTACAAAAGCAGTAACTAATGCATAAAAGAATAACATCACCGCAATGGCATATGCCGTTTTAATTAACCATGGCGAATACGCCATCGCTTCTGAAAAACCTGCGGACATCATTAACAAAATCAAGGCCAACAATGGGAAGATAAGTTCGCCAATTCGATAAACTAGGGTAATAAAGGGATGAGTGCCCTCATTAGGGGTCTCTTGCATAAATTTTATTGATGAGCGGACTTTGCTGGCAATTAAAAACGCGATCAAATAGATAACGGCCACCGTCAATAGCTGAAAGTAAGTGTGGGGAGTGCTTAGCGCGTCTTCGACTGCAACAAGAGCGTCATTGAGATAACTAAATATATAATCAAAGTTCATGGTGTTATCAGTGTTGTTTAACTCGTTGTTAGGCATCATAAATTATCAATCCGTCCCTAGTATCTAAAAGACTGGGGACACTAAATAAGATGCTTTTCGAGTATTTATTGGTTACTCGCATAGTAAGCGAATTTTGAGTACAAAGACAATGAATACCGCTTTTGACATTTTTGCCTTATGATAGCACCTCTTTAACTGAGCCACTTTTTCTAACACCTTGCTTTAAGTTAGCGCCAAGCATCAATAAGCTCGGGGTTACCAATAAAGTTAGTATCGTCGCAAAGGTGAGTCCTCCTGCAATCGTACTAGCAAGCATTGTCCACCATTGAGCAGATGGGGCGCCAATAGAAAAGTCTCTGTCGATAATGCTTATGGTCAATGCAAATACCATCGGCATTAAGCCTAATATGGTCGTAACAGACGTTAGCAAGACCGGACGAATACGTTGCGCGCATGTTCGTAAAATCGCTTCTTTTGAGTCTAAGCCTTTAGCTTTTAGGTCGTTGTAAGTATCAATCAATACAATGTTGTTGTTTACCACAATACCGGCTAAAGCAATAACACCAATTCCGCCCATTACAATGCCAAAGGCTTGACCGCTGAATAGCACACCAATTAATACACCTGCAGTAGAAAATACAATCGCGCTAAGCACAATAAAGGCCTGATAAAAACTATTAAACTGCGTGATCAAAATCACCAGCATCAAAAATATCGATCCTATGAATGCATTGATTAAAAAGGTCATTGCCTCTTGCGAGTCTTCTTCTTGGCCCTTAAACTTTACCGTCACACCATCTGGTAAGGGATTTTCTTGCATCGCAGCTCTTAGCATTTGTACCTGAGCATCGGCAAGGGCGCCTTCACTCACATTAGATTTAATCGACATTGAGCGTTGACCATCAGTACGCGTCACCCGACCGGTTTTTTGAGCTGGCTCAAAACTCACAAAATTGCGAATGGGCACTAGACCGTTATTGGTAGGAATGTTGAGCGCATATAATTGGTCAAGATTACGGCTTTCTAATGGGAAACGCAGTCTTATCTCCACTTCGTCCTCAACATCGTCAGGACGATAGTCAGCAAGTAATGCACCGTTAGTAATTAAGGTAACCGCATTGCCTAATAAAGTAACATCCACATTGTATTTTGCAGCAAGCTCTCGGTTCACTTTTAAGCGCCATTCAATGCTAGGTAAGGGACGAGAATCTTCTACATCTTCAAAACCGCCAATCTTATCCATGGCCTCTCGGATATGCTGTATTGCAGGGATTAGTAACTGCGGATTTTGTGCATTAAGATCTAATTGAATAGGCTTGCCTTGAGAGGGTCCAGACTCTTGCTTACGAACCTGTACTTTTATCCCTGCAATATTCATAACCCTTTCGCGCATACCATCAATTAGTACTTGTGCCTCTGGGCGCGTTTGCCAATCAGCCAGTTCAAGTTGAATTACGCCTATTACATCTTCGGGCATATCTGATTGTGACTGCATACCGGCACCAAGTGTCTTAGTATATACCGAGTCCAAATGAGGCTGACTTAGCATTACGCTCTCTACTTGAGCTACTAATGCATCACGCTCCATTATCGACAAATCACCGCGCGCTTGCACTTGCACCTGCACAAACTCAGGTTCAATTTCTGGAAAAAAAGTAACCCCCTTACCGAAAGCAAAATAAGCTCCGTAGGCTAGCAGCAGAACGATAACTGCAGAAAGTGCAGTTTTACCCGGGTGCTGAAGGATTTTATTCAACATTTTGAGGTAACTGCCCACCCAGCCTTTTATGCCGTTTAAATCACCTTTTTCTGCAGTACGGATATCTGTGCTTGCACTCGATACTTCGGTTTTTTTGCCTGAAAACATCTTTGCCTTAAACAACACGCTGCCGAGCACCGGAATGAAAATCAAAGCCATTAATAATGATGCGGTTAGCGTAATAATCACCATGATCGGCATGAACTTCATAAATTCCCCGACCAAGCCGGGCCACACCAGCAATGGCGCAAAAACCACTAACGTCGTCGCAGTAGACGCAATAATAGGCCAAGCCATGCGTTTAGACGCAGAGGCAAAAGCCGTTACGGGAGATTCTCCCTCTTGCATATATCGGTCGGCAAGTTCAATGGTGACAATCGCGCCGTCTACCAGCATACCTACAACCAATATCAGGCTAAAAAGCACTACGATGTTTAGTGTATAGCCGAAGAAATTAATCACTACCATGGCGGCCAAAAATGAACCAGGAATGGCGAGCCCAACTAGGATTGACGGTCTTACGCCGAGCGCCGCCACTACTACAATCATCACCAGTACAATAGCGGTGATCACGTTATTTTCTAGGTCGCCAAGCATGGTTTTAATTTGTTCAGATTTATCTTGTAAATAGCGAACACTCACGGTGCTGGGCCAAGCTTGCTCCGCTTGCGCAACCACTGCTCTCACTTGATCTACGGTTTCGATAATGTTGGCACCATTGCGCTTAGATATTTCTAAGGCCAAAGCCTGTTCACCTTGAATACGCGCAAAGGTAGTGGGATCTTTAAAGGTACGTCGAATACTGGCAACATCAGCAAAGGTAACTATGGTGTCGCCTACTCGCTTAACCGGTAAAGTAGACAAATCTTCCATGGTTTCAATCACGCCTGGTACTTTAAACACCATACGCCCAGCGCCAGTATCAAGGGCACCAGCAGCAACCAAGCGGTTGTTTGAGCTAACAAAATTAAACACGTCGGTAAATGAAAGGTTATAGGTTTCGAGTGCGATAGGGTCTACCACAACTTCAAGCAGTTCTTCGCGATCGCCGCCAATTTCTACCTCTAAAACACCGCTTAGACCTTCTAGACGGTCTTTAAGATTTTGCGCAATCATTAATAATGAGCGTTCAGGCAAATCTCCTGAAAGTACTACGGTCAAAATAGGAAACAAAGACACGTTTACTTCTGTTACACGCGGCTCTTCACTTCCGGGCGGTAGCTCTGCTTTAGCCATATCGACTTTTTCACGTACATCAAGAATGGCTTGGTCAGCATCAAAACCGGCATCAAATTCTAAGGTTACCGAGGCAAAACCTTGAGAGCCATTCGACCGCATTTCTCGCAGGCCTTCTATGGTCTGGAGCTCTTTTTCTAGCGGGCGGATTAATAAGCGTTCAGCATCTTCGGGTGAAATGCCCTCATAACTTACCGATACATAAACAATAGGAATAGTGACATCAGGCTCAGCTTCCTTAGGAATTGAAAAGTACGAACTGGCACCAGCAATCAACAACATTAAAAAGACAAGCGCAACAGAACGAGAGCGTGCAAAAGCGGCATCAATAATTTTATTCATCTCAGTTGCCTGCGCCGCTCACACTGGGGCCGCTCAACATATTGTTGGTATTATCAGAGCGCACCTCACTACCTGTTGAAACAAAGCCTTGTCCGCTCACAATGACATTAGCACGCTTAGGTAGGCCACCGACCCATGCGCCATTTGAATCGCTTTGCAAAATACTTACGGTGTAGAACTGTACGCGATTATTATCGTCAACTGTTTTTACACCTATTTCGCCACGCTCATTTAAAGAAAACAAAGCGGGAGAGATAAAATGCGCGTCAACCGTTTCGGTTGCAATCTTTGCAGCAGCACTCATACCGCTCTTTAGTCGACCATCGCTATTATCTATTTCAATCTCTACTAAAAAGGTGCGCGTTTGTTCGTTGGCACGAGGGGAAATGTATCGCACTTTGCCAATGACATCTTGACCAGTAGATAGCGCTATTTCAGCATCTTTACCAATGCTTATTCTGGATACATTTTGCTGCGCCACTGGCACACTTACAATCAAAGGATTTTGCTCTAATAAAACGGCCATAACACCATTAACTTGAGCAAAGTCACCCTGTTCCACTAATAGTGTTTCCAACACGCCATCAAAGGGTGCGGTGATTTTAGTCCGTGAAATATCAAGCTGTATGCGCGCAATGGCAGCTTCAGACGCTTTGACATTGGTTAAAGCCTGATCAATATCACTTTGTGACTGATAATTTTGTTTAGCGAGTTGTTGTAAACGCTTATAAGTGCGTTGACGAGATTCAAGTAAGGCTTGTTGTTCAGCTAAGACTAACTCTCGCTCATCTAGCTCGATACTGGCGATTAAGTCACCTTTACTTACTGCCAAGCCCTCTTTGTCACTAATAGTGGCGACTTGACCTTCTGTTTGAGCTCTTAATTGTACTACTCGATTGGGCTCAACCTGACCGTTAGAGCTAATAAAAAGCGGGGTTTGTTGCGCCGTCATAGTCTGAACTGCAACTTTAAAAAGCGCCTTTTGATTGGCATCCTGCTGGCCAAATGCTTGAGACTCTTGTTCAGCCCCTGAGTCACTAAAAATAACGCCTGATAACATCCACACACACAGCGTAAAAGTAAACACTGCGGCGATAACATAAGATTTTCTCATTACTACTCTCTGATTTATTTCAAAAAAATGACCACTTTACATGTCAATTAGGTTAGATCTTTAATGGCGTTTAAAAAGCTTGAATAGAAGGTCTTCATTTGACCGAGTCTTTGCTGTGCACCCTCACTGCTTTGAGACGTTTCAGCCAATTGTCCCCGCGTTTGTTCTATCACCTCAGCGGCGTGAGCTACGCGCGTTTCAATCCCTTGCATAAAGCTGGTATATGGATTTTCTTTAAGCTGAAAGTAATCTTGGCGCTCCCCCCGCTTACTGCTGCGTTCGATCATGCCTAAATGCGCTAGTAAACGGGTGTTTGTCGATACGCTAGCGCGACTAACGGCTAAGCGTTCACTAAGTTGTGAAAAGCTAAAAGGCTCGTCATAAATAATGAGTGCCGCTAAAATCCGCCCAGCAATGCGAGGTAAGCCATCCGCTTGGAATACTAGTCCCATCTTTTCGATGAATTCATCAATCACTTGTTCGTCTTTTTTTATCATGGTGACCACTTGTGTTGTCATGATTATTGTTCTTAGTCTTCATTCAAATTAACGGTGTTCAGTTTACACTGAACAAAACAAACACAACAAACACTATCTACTAAAAGCTTAATTTAAGCGTAATCTGTTTACATTTTTTAAACAAAACTAGTGAAATGACGAGCTTCAATGGATTATCGGCGCCCTTGTCACTTAGTTAACAAAACACTGAACTTTGAGTCAGCGGCACCACTAATACAAAAAATAGAGTCTATGTCTTACACATGCTGTACAAATATTGCTATTATCGAGATGTATACATTCAACTATCACGGAAGCTCATTACATGATTAAACCCATTGTTCTCGCAGGCGGAACCGGAAGTCGCTTATGGCCTAAATCTCGCGCCGCACTTCCTAAGCAATTTTTATCTTTGACCACCGACAAGACCATGTTGCAGGACACCATTTTGCGCCTTCCAAAGGGAATGGTTTCTGAGCCTTTAGTGATTTGTAATGAAGACCATCGTTTTTTAGCAGCCGAACAATTGCACCGCGCCAACATTCATCACAAGGGTATTTTGCTAGAGCCAGTCGGCCGCAACACCGCCCCTGCCATTGCACTCGCCGCAATGCTTTCGCGCACTAACGACGAAGACCCAATATTGTTAGTACTCGCCGCCGATCATTTAATTGAAAACCACGCAGCATTTGATGCCGCTATAGCCAAAGCCAAAAAATTGGCTGATTCAGGAAAGTTAGTCACCTTTGGCATCGTGCCAAACGAGCCCCATATTGGCTATGGGTACATAAAAGCGGGCGAGGCCGTTGGCGAAGGTAATGCAGTAGAGAGCTTTGTCGAAAAGCCAGATGCCGCTACCGCACAAACCTATGTTGACTCAGGTGAGTACTTCTGGAATAGCGGCATGTTTATGTTCAAGGCAAGTGTGTATTTAGATGAGCTTAAACAACATCGCCCCGATATTTATGAGGCATGTGAAAAAGCAATAACAACTCCACAAACCGACCTTTCCTTTATTCGAATAGATGCTGAAGCTTTTGCTGCTTGTCCAGATGAATCGGTGGACTATGCAGTCATGGAAAAAACTACACAGGCTTGCATGGTTAGCCTAGATGCCGGTTGGAACGACGTAGGTAGCTGGAGCTCATTATGGGACACCAGCAATAAAAAAGATGTTGATGGCAATGTATGTATTGGCGACGTGATGCTTGAGGGCGTGACCAATAGTTATATCAATTCAGAACAACGCTTAGTGTCGGTAATTGGCTTAGATGATGTGGTTGTAGTTGAGACAAAGGACGCCGTTATGGTGGCGAACCGTAATAAAGTCCAAGACATCAAAAAAATTGTTAATACACTCAAAGCAGAACACCGCCCTGAGTTTGAGTTCCATCGTGAAGTATTTCGCCCATGGGGCAGTTATGACTCAATAGATAATGGTGAGCGACATCAGGTTAAGCGCATCACTGTAAAACCGGGTGAGAAACTCTCGGTACAAATGCATCATCATAGAGCTGAGCATTGGATTGTAGTGAGTGGAACCGCTAGTGTGACAGTGGGTGAAGTTACCCAATTAGTAACCGAAAACGAATCTGTTTATATTCCCGTTGGCGAGGTACATGCTTTAGAAAATCCAGGCAAGATTCCACTTCATTTGATTGAAGTACAGTCAGGTAGTTATTTAGGTGAAGATGACATTGTTCGGTTTTCAGATCGCTACGGTCGAACCGTATAGCATTTGTCTTAGCTTTTAAAAAAACAGCCTATTAAATCGGCTGTTTTTTTTGCCTAAATACTATGCAACTATTAGGAACTGCGGTTCATAGCTCCATTTTTTTACGATTACGTTTAAACGCAATAATCATCAGCTTTTTGCTATAAACCGTGATTGAATGATCTGATAATAGTTTTGACCAAGGTAATGATTTATATGCCAGCGCCTTAAGACGATAGAAGAAACTCACTGTATATAGCACTTTTACATCGTCAAAATCACCAGGCTTGCAATTAGTTAAATAGCGCATATTACCCGCATGCATATAACCGCCAAACTTTTCTTGTAACCAAACAGCAAAACGCTCCCCTGTCCCCGGAATTAGCTTCGCAAACATAGCAAAAAAGGTCACTGTAACATCGCCCGGCGGTAACATAGTGACGCAGTCAGCAGCATTAACCAATCTATGAATAGGCGTTTTGATATTATTAATCCAATCGTCATTACCTACCCGAGGAGAGCCAAAAGTGTAGCACGCTGCCAAACCACCTTTATGATGGATAAACTTTGTTGCAACGGTAGCCACCGCGCCACCTAAACTGTGGCCAGTTATATAGAGAGCCTTGTTTACACATTGCTCGCTCAATAAAATCTCTTCTATTTCTTTGCGCACTGCTTGGTAAGCATCATAAAAACCCGAGTGAATCATACCTTGAGTTTCGCATTTACGAATATTGGCGCGAGCGTCTGACTTAATGTCACTCAAACTATCCGTTTCGGTGCCCCTAAAAGCCAGTACAAGATACTCTTCATTTTCAATCAGCATGGCTTGCGTGCCCATATGACTAAATGTTTTGACTATCTTAAAATCAAATTCTTTAAGCTGACTTTCTAGTAATTTTTTTTCAGCTACATTGTCGTATGCCACCAACTCAATAAGCCCTTTGAGCAAAGACGCGCGATTTTCATCAATCATCCCTGCAACACGTTTTACAAAATACTCTTTTATATACTCAGGGCTTTGACCATCTTCCACTGCAGCAAACAGTGGATTAAAACGCAGATACACAATTTCAGATAGTACCGACATCACCCATGCAGTTCGGTCGCTGTATGCTTGACGATAGGTAGGCAAGGCTAAACCAAGAATGTTTTTGGCTTGTGTTTGTTCTTCTAGGGATTTGAAGTAGCTTTGGGTCATGAGGTTTGCCTTTTGTAAGAATGCCTTACTTACCTAACGATATTCTGCCAACAAATCTATAGACTCTGCAATCAATCGCTTAGTTTCGACTAACTTTTCTATGTGTTTTCCAAATACTAAAATATATTGCACCTCATATGTGTTTGTAAATATCTCCACCTTTACTTTAATCCCTATATCAGAAAAAGCGTTTTTTTACTGGTGTATATTGTTGTAACATCAGGGTGATGAAGGTTCACAAGTAATATGCCATATAATGTATAATAGAGTACAGACTCAAATTAAAATGATAATAGCCTTAGTTTCAAAAAGAAAATATACATTTCTCAACTGTCAGAAATTTTTACATTTTGTAATAATCAATAATCTAGTTGTTTTTTTTATAATAAGGTTTGGGTTATATTTTCAATCTAATCAATCATTTATGTTAATAATAAAAACTTGGTGTAAATTTTGCTCCATGTCGCAAATAAGAGACATCCTTTTGGCAGGCAGTAGGGAATAATATGAAACAATTTTTACAATGTATTTTGATTAGTTCAGTGTTACTAGTAGTAAGTTATGGGGCGAATGCCTCTGTTATAACGAATAGTGACGTGAGTCTTATCACGGTGACGACCCCTGAAGCTTGGACCGCCGAAAATACAGAATCTTTATTGGACGGTGTAACTGGACAGCGTCAAGGCACTCGGTTTATCGGGTTTCGCAATACCGGCGATGAGTTGAGCACTTCAAACGAATTTCTGATTAACATCAAATTAAATCAACTTTTTACGATCACTGACTTCTCATTTTTTAACGATTGGGGCTATCACCTAAAACAACAAGTCATGGACATGAGCGTTACTTTTTCTAATGGCGGTTCGCTCATCAGTACTGAGAGCTACACGGGCTTAGCGATGTATAATTTTGAAGAAATAACTCTGTTTAATGGTAAGGATATAAAAGGTGTATCAAACATAAAAGTATCAATTACTAAGCTAGACAATATTAATTTTGAAATACGAGAGTTGCTATTCACAGCTACACCTGAATCGAACATCACCAATGTTAGTGCACCAGCGTCAAGTCTATTAATGTTGATTATGATGGGCTTATTATTTCGTAATCGGAAGTAATTAAACTATGGCTTAAGAGTCTGCTATGGGTCCTAAGCCATCTTTTAAAGAAAAAAACATAAAGAAGACAAAGACAACATCGTTTATTTTTTAATACGATAATTGATTATAATTCGAATTGTATAGCTAAAATAGGGTAATGTTTCGGATTGTGTCAGGAATTTTTACACCAACCGTCTAAACAAATGTTCTTTGTATAATATTTTTAACAAAAATCCTTCCTTTCGTCGTCATTAAATTTATAACGTCAACTCGTATGCGGCTATATTATGGTTATTACTCTTTTTAAAAGGATGTAATATAGAGGCAATGCCATATTTTAGAAAGTTACCAGATGATCCGTTCTAAGAAAGATTACAAAGAATACTTAAGTCGCGATGCTGAAAATGGAACTTTCAGCACAACATTGTTTAGCTTTTTCTTTAATGACATTTGGTCATTTCTACGATTACTGCGTCTTTTAGAATATTTAACAAATACAAAAACCGGTCTTTTTTGGGGGATCGTTAGGATATTTGTCTTACTTAGATTTAAAATAAAAAGTAAAAAGCTAGGCTTCAGTATTCCGCCCAACGTCTTTGGCCCCGGTCTTATGCTCCCTCATTTTGGAACTATTGTGGTAAATAGAAAAGTACGCGTCGGGGCCAATTGCAAACTTCATGTTGGAACTAACATTGGCGCAAGCTATAGCGACGAAAATGCCGTTCCTATAATAGGTGACGATTGTTATATTGCGCCTGGCGCCAAAATATTTGGGAAGATAATTATAGCGAGCAATGTCAAAATTGGAGCGAACGCAGTGGTAAATAAGTCTTGTGATTTAGAACATTCTAGTCTGCTTGGTATCCCAGCTAAAATATATCAAAATAAAAAGACTTAAATTAAAGCACAGTCGTAATTCTAAATGTTTTATTCAAAATTATTGTCTATAAAGTCTGGCTTACGGAATTTAAAGTAATGGTAGTCGTCAATATACCGTTTATATATCCGCGCCTGCGTTTCGTTCGATATTAAATTGCGTATGTTCGTTTCAGGATTTAAGCGATTTAGATTGCTAGGCCGAAATTTTTGGAGTCCTTTTCTAACTACAAAATTCTCAACTACCTTATTTAAATCCGATATATCATGGAAACACACATTTCCATATTTTAAACTTTGTGCATTAAGTAGAACGTGCTGTGATATCCAGTGACGATCTGCATATTTATCCTTTCCTTCCTCAGATAGTAACCAATCCACAAACTCATCAAAGGGCATATCTGGATAGAGAGATTTAAATCGCGTAATAATAAAAATATCAGCAAATCTTTTTTGATTACTAATCTTGTCTTGCCAACAAGAGTAAATTCTTTCGATAGGGTTCCTCACAAATGAAAACTTTGTATAAGCGCTTCTGTTAGGGTGCTGCTGTAAAAAAGCTGGAAAAGAAATATCTAAATAAAATTGACTCTCAGGCAAGCTATTCAGAAAAATACTCTTCATAGAACTAGAAGCAACTTTGGGATTTCCAATATAAATCAATTTGTATAAATCATTTACTACAACGCCACCAATATTGTCAGGAGATGGCCTCTTAAACTTTCTTGTAGTGAAGCGTAAAACCCAAATTACCCTGATGAAAAAACGCAAAATGATTGGTACTGACTTTAACCTAGCAAAGAAAATATTAATTGGCCTTTTATATTTCCAATTAGCTTCAACGACCAAATGCTGCACCCCATTCAAGTTTAATTATTGCGAAAGAACTGTATATCCGAAATTGATGGGATTATTAAGCTCTTTATCCCCACGTCCTCATATCTGCTCATTAACAAGCAGCAACCGAGTGCCGAAACTATATAGCTAATGGTGGTTGCGACCCCGGCACCGATCGCTCCATAGATGGGAATTAAAGCATAATTTAATGAAACATTTAAACCCGCTACACCTCCCATCAGATAAATAGTCACATGAGGTTTACCTTGACCGGCAAAATAAGCATTTATTGTTTTAAATACTGAGGCTACTATCAGACCAGGCAGCAAAAATAAAATAATTTCAAAGCTACCAGCAAATTCAATTCCAAAAACTGGTGTTATAAGAAAATAACAAAATCCAATGAACGGCAAAGCACTTAGCAGCATTAAAAAAAACGTAATTCTTGTAGTTTTAACCACATCATTAATAATTGACTTATCATGGCTGTTTGCGGTTTTTGACATTAACACGATGAGAACAGCGCCGGGTAGCTGCCACATAAGTTCTCCCAACTGTACTGCAAGTGCATACTGTCCAATTTCAACCGGATTAGACAGCCAACTTAGTAACAAAATATCTATTCGATAATTTGCAGTTATAAAAAAGAATGCCAATGCATATACCAAACCAATTTTAAACATCGGAAAAAAGGTTTGAACACTAAATTTAAAACTTAGCGTGTTGGAATTTCTTAAAAATAATAATGCTTGAAATAAATTAAACACCGCTGCGCCTAGTGTTGCAAAAATAGCGGTGGTTACGTTCAAGTTTCCAGAAAAGTAAAACACACTAATGATAAAAACAAATAATATCTTTTGGACCCAGCTCGCTTTATTGAACTGTTTTATTCGTTCTTTGCCTAAAAAAACCCCTTTTATCGCATTGACAGCCAGCGTTGCAGGTAACATAGCTGCAGCTACGAGCATCATTACTTGAGTGAATTGGTCTTGACCAAATTGGAATTGAAGCCAATATACTGCGAAATAACCGCCGATACCTGCTATTAAAGTATACGTAAATAATGTGCCAATTATTTCTGCATCAGGTGCTTTATTTTTTCCAATATAGTGCATTGCGGCTTGCCTCATACCGCCTTCTGTAAGGGCAATTAGCAGACTTGGATAAACGAGAAGCGCAGCATAAATACCTCGGCCCTCCACTCCTAATCCTCTAGCTATTAAAATAGTCCCTACTAATCCTAATAGTAAAACAATTACTTTGGTGATAAGCACCGAAGAAATATTTTTTAATAATCCACGCCCCACATCAGACATTCAAGTTATTCCATCTTTTATCTGATTCGATATGAGCCGGCATTATATTGCCGCAGGGAGCTACATACCGCACCTCACAATCCATGAAGAAGCCTGTTTGTTTAAAAACCGTAATTCTTATTAAATTGATCAAATAAAGTACATCTTCGCTCGTTGCTTTACCTTTGTTAACAATAAAGTTAGCGTGCTGAGTAGATATCTGAGCACCTCCCTTGCAGACGCCTTTTAGACCGGCTTGTTCGATAGCGAAGCCTGGAGCTCCTACGGTGCTATACATTTTTGGATCTGACAAAAATACCGATCCGCAATTCGGATAGTTTCTGGGAAAACGCTCTCGTCTAGATGCTAATATCCTTCTAATCTCTGTTCTTACCTTCTTTCGAGTGCTTTGAACTAAATCTAAAGTTACCCGCGCAATTACGCGCTTTTCATTTTGAAAGGGTGAACTCCGATAGCCAAACGTTAGATTCTCTATGTATTCAACTTCTATTTCGCCATTTTTGTTGATCAACTCAACGCTTACAACATTATCTAATATGGAGCGACGATTCGTCCCACCATTCATGTAAATCAAACCACCAAGACGCCCTGGAATTCCGCAAACATGTTCAATACCGCTTAATCCAAAACCAGACAAACGATAGGTTAGCTCAGGAACCCATAAACCGGCCTCGCAAGTAACTCTTGTGCCTTCAATCCGAATGTCCGATATAGAATTGCCGACTTTTATTAGAATTCCATTAAAACCTCGCGAATCATATAAAAGGTTTGAACCATCACCGACCACTAAACTCGGTACACCGTTGTGAATATGAAGAAGCTTTATAGACAATGCTAATTCTTCAACCGAATTTGGCTCGACTAACAAACTAACAGGACCACCAATTTTCCAATAACTAAAATTTGAACTATCAGCGTTAAATTGACATGCGTGTCTTAAAAAAAGTGTAAAGTCATCTATAGCGCTTTTAGTAATCATCTAGTCTTCAAATACTTCAATGGTAATGCCAAGTCCTACAAGCTTTTTCTCCAGATTGTTGTAACCCCTTAACGCCATTTCCACGTCATATATAGTTGATTTCCCTTCTGCACAAAGGGCAGCCATCACTAGCGCCATACTTCCACGTAAATCTGTCGATCTTACTTGACCCGAGTGAAACACAGCGGGTCCATGAGTTGTTATCTTGCCGAGTTCTGCTTCAACAGAGCCTTTCGGTAGCAGTTTTTGCAGTTCATTTGCGTACGCAATTCTCTCTGGATACCGATAATCAAATATGCGCGAGTCTCCCTCGGCAACGATTCCTAGAAGCGTATAAAATGACTGCATATCAGAAATAATTCCTGGATGTGTACCACATGCCAATTCAAAGGGCTGTACATGACTATTTACTAAACAATCTGGAAAATAATAGATACTGTTAGAATTACTTAAGAAGTCAATTCCCGATTTTTTTAAATGTAAAAGAGGTACTTCCATGGAGTCAAATGGCACGTTATTAATTAACACAGTACCTTTTGAAATCACCGCGTAAACTAGCCATGTAAGTGCTTCGATTCTATCAAACATTACTGACTTAATGACCCCTTTTAACCTTCCCTTAATTCCTTGAACAGAAATGTGACTGTTACCAATTACTGTTATGTGGCTTCCCATTCTTTTTAAGAAATCGATTAAATCTTCTACCTCGGGTGTGATATAAGCGTTTTTTATTTCCGTCGCGCCAACGGCAATAGAGGCGCAAATTAACGCATTTTCAGTTCCCCCAACAGTAGAGATTGGGAATTTTATTTCAGCGCCAACGAACTCCTTTACTAAAACGTGTATATATTTTTCAGTTTGTTTAACAACCGCACCCAAGGCTTCCCAAACCTTAATATGAAGGTCATAGCCTCTGCTACCGATTTTGCAACCACCAGGATAAGGAATTTTGGCTTCACCACTGTGTTTAATTTGGCCTGCAACCAATAAATATGTTGTCCTTATGGGATAGTTATAGGTACTTAGTTCCTTACAATTCAAATTTTTACTATTGATTTTTAGAGATTCAAGCTCAGTGTCAACCTCAATTTTAACTCCAATATTCTGTAAGAATCGAATTTTATGTTTAGCGTCTACTAATTCAGTAGGAAAGTTATTTAAAACGACTTCGCCGTCTGAAATACAAGCAGCCGCTAATAATCGCGTTGCGGAATTCTTTGCGCCACTTACATTTACGATTCCTTGCGGATGTTTACCCCCTTGAATTATAGCCTTCATTTCTTTTCCTTCATGACCTGTATGCCTTAACACTGTTCGGATACAACCTAATGATTAAACGTTTTATTAACGTATGAATGGGTTTGTAGCGACAGAGATAATTCACAAGTAAAGCGCCAGCACTATATAATCCAAATCCTTCATTAATGCTTAAGTTAGCGAAAAATCTAGCCTTTGCGAAATCTGATTTTAATAAATATTCTACAGACTGTTTTGCATGGAATTTACTTAAGTATTTGCAACCTTTTCGGAACAGCCCAGCATGATCACCATATTCATCAATTAGATCTCTACCATATTCATTTTTGGTTTCATAACACTGGCGAGCCAGTGCAGCTAAGTTTTTTTGAATTAGTATTTTTTCAATATTAGTGGTTACCCCGTCTTTAAAAATACCTCGTTGGTATAAGACTTCTTGTATCACGACCATTCTAGTAAAATCGATCATCCTTAGCCAAAGATCTCTGTCTTGAGCAAACTTAAAATAGGGTCTGTAACCGCCAACCGCTATAAAAAGAGATTTTCGATACATAACCTCGCCATGACCAATAGGGTTTTCAAATCCTAAAAGTGCTCGAGACGTAATCTCATATGGCCTATTTAAATCAATAGACTGTTTACAAGAAATCGCCCCCTTGAACATCACATTATCAAAAAGGCACGACACCAGTCCGATATCAGGGTTTTGATCTAATATATCAGCTTGTTTCCTTATTCGTGAATCAAATGACACATCTCCTGCACCGTGTATTGCAATATAATCACCACGCGCCATTGAGATCGCTTTATTCATAGCGCCAACAAAGCCACTATTCTCTTGATGTATGATTAGGATGCTTGGAGCTTTCAGCTTTTCGAGTTCGACTTTTGTCGCCTCATCAGTGCTTCCATCATTAACAACAATAACCTCAAAACTGTCATATTTCTGGTTGAGAAGAGAAGATATTGACTGCTCTATCCTGTCTGCACGATTGAACTGCGCCACACATATTGATACTTTTGGAGCACTCAAATAACCTCCTCCTGATTCGTTTTGTTACCTTTCACCTGCATTGCAACTATAAAGAACATTATAGTAAATAAGAACATATCAAAACTATTATGATTCAAAATAATGAATCCAATATAATTGATAACAGCCTGCACCATACATACACTTAAGGCTAATTCAGCATAGTCGTTTCTTTGAACAGAGTTAGTATAGTTTTTTAGGGCTAATTTAATAAAAACTATTATTAAAAGAATCAATAATGTAAGCCCAATAATGCCACCATTCAACATGGCCTCCATGTAGCCACTATGCGCATTACCAACAAATCCCCACCTTTCAATAAAACTGACTGCATCCCCACTTGCCCAAAATGAACCAAATCCATAACCCAATATTGGCCTGCTCTCAATAAATGGCCAGATTAACTCCCAGATTATGACCCTATTAGTAAGATTTGGATCTCTGCCAAGAATCTGCAATATATATTCGTATAACATACTCGCCATAATTGCCGCTGTTGCTAGCAGCAACAGAATCAGGAACAATCGAATTATGTTTTGTTTTTTATTTTCACCTCTAAGTACTTTGAATATAAGAATTAATCCACACCCGATGAAAGCAAGTAGTAATGCTGAGGCTGATTGAGACAAAAAAAGTGCCAATATAAGAACACCGATATTTATTATATCTGTCTTGCGCTTAAAACGGCCTAGGCCCACAAATAAGACTAGACCATATGCATATACTCTAGCTGCACCGTTTTTATCACCATAAATCCCTCTTAATCCAGCAGCTCGATCATTTAGCCCAAAAGCAATACTTTGACCACTAAGCCACTGATATAAGAACCCAATTATGATCGCCACAACAATAACATTCGCAATGAGGTTCAGCAGCGAACGGGGAGTAAAGGCATTTGACAAAACAAAGCACACCAGCACAATCGTAGAAAATGCGATGACTCTTCTTAAACTAACAAACGGAGTAGATGACCAGAAAATTGAGAGCATAAAAAACCCAATCAATATTATCCAAATCCATCCTTGCTTAATGAAGTTTCGATGGCTTATTTGGGAACTTTTGAGTATTAAGAATAAAGATAGTAATAACAATAAAAGCGCGGATGCTTGATTAATAGGGTTACCCGCTGCGGCGGCCTCAAAATCCCCTTGCACACCACCAAATCCTATAATCCGCCCAAAAAATTTAATAAACCCTAAGTAAAACCCAACCGACAGCAGTAGATAAAAATATAAAATCTGCTTGCTGCTTATCATCATGGACGTGCCACCAGTAACTTTCTATAAGCTTGAGAAGCATCCTTTGCACCAAATCGCTGCACATGAGATTCAATATTGAGCTGACTTATCATTTCATTTTTGTTTTGCACACAATTTACCAGCGCATCAACTAATAATTCGACATTTAGATGCTCAACCAAAACCCCTACTTTGCCATTTTGCAAAATTTCTCTAGCACCATGAGGGCAATCAAAGGCAACCACATGAGTTCCTACAGACATGGCTTCAACAATCGCATTGGGGCTTCCCTCAAATCGAGATGACAATACATAAACATCGGCAGCTTTCAATTCAGCTAATGGATTATTAACGTAACCTGGCATTGATATTTGTTCACCTAAACCTAGTGAGTCAATTTGTGATTGCAACGAAACTCTTAACTCGCCATCACCAAAAATAATTAGCCTACAATCAACCTTTTTAACTACTTGGCTAAACGCATCGACTAGCATGTCAAAGCCCTTTTGATAGCTCAAACGACCCACAGCAACAATGACTGCTTTGTCTTTATTTACCAACCAAGGATGTTGAGGGGCTTGTTGAGCAGCAGCGATTGTTTCTTCAGTGATCACTGGATTAGGCGCTGTCACTACGTCTTTTTGTCTTACGATGGTATTCGATACTAAGTCGTCTGCAACCCCCTGGGATACGCAAATGACGGGGCGAGGGAGCATGCGGTAAACCCATGGCGCAATTATATAAGCGGCTCGCATGACTTTATTAGAATTTACCTTTTTATCTAAAGAAAACGCATTACGTTCACTTACGTTCAAACGCTTTAACCAGCCGAGGGTAAAGCAAGCTAAGGCTGACATTACATTAATATGTGTCAAAGCCGTTAAAATGGCATCCGGATTGTCAACTTTCAATGCTTTTCTTAAAGGCCAAAGTGCCTTAAGTGTGCGATGGCAATACAACTCAACGAGCTTAACTTGCGGCGATAAAAAGGAAGTGTTTTCGCCGCCACCGGTAATCAATATCATTGACACCTCATCGCCATCTTCGACCATTTGATTTGCCAAACGCACCATCATCTTTTCAGCGCCGCCGCCTCTTAAATCATGCAGAATGATTGTTATTTTTGACATTTAACTCGTACCAAACAATTTGAGATATTTTTTAGCTACATTGGTAAATCCAAAATCACTCACACTGGCAGCTAAATTTTCCCTAGGGGCTTGCGCATGAGCTAATATAGCGCGTGTAAGTGCATTCAAATTCAAATACTCAACTAATGTGCCCATGTCTTTCGTCTTAATTATTTCTGAAGGCCCGGTAGGACAATCGAAAGCGATAACCGGTATATTTAGTGCCAATGATTCTATCATGACTGTAGGCATGCCTTCGTGCCTCGACGAAAGCACAAAACAACATGCGTTATTAATAAGATTATACGGATTATTAGTGAAACCATATAAGATTACATGCTGCTGCAAATTTTCCTGTTTTATTTGCTGTTCAAGCTCATCCCTGCCCTCGCCTTCCCCCGCAATAATTAACATAGGTAACTTAGGGTCCAAGGCGAGTGCTTGTGCATAGGCCGATATCAGTAGATCAAAACCTTTCTGCTCTACTAACCTGCCAACCGCGAGTAAATAGGGCTCGGTGATATTTGATGGCAAAGGCTCTAATGCTTTTGCATATAAACTGCTATCGATAACAGCATTTGGCACAAAGTGCACAACGTCTTTTTTAACGATTAAACACGCCTTAATTTGTTCTTGTAGGCACTGAGATACCGTAACAATATTGCCATTAAGTGCATATAAAGAATATAAAGCTTTAATCATCCATGGTGAGAGCATTTGGTCACTTACATCAAAAGCACAGTGTCTTGAGTATATAACACGGACTTTTGGCATGAGTATTTTGCAAAAGAAAACAAGCAGATTGGCACGTTCAGTGGCCGCAATAATCACACTTATCTGCTTAGCTTTAACTAAATGCTTTATATCTCGAAAATATTGTGGAATTGTAGTTTTAGAGTCTCCACCGCTAGCATCAAACTCCGCTTTTAAAGACTCAAATCCCTCTTGGCTTTCACCATCTGTATTCATCACATAAAAGCTTGAGCTAACATTTACAGCCTGCAGCGCTTTGGCAAGATTCTGATGCACTCGCTCTACACCACCACTTTTAACACAGCATTTTTGCACAAATAAAACTTTATGCGTCATCTGCTAGTTCGCCTTTGATTTTTTATATTTATGCTTCAAAACACAAAATATACTGTGAGGATTAGTCGTAATGTACCGCCATAGAAATTTTTTCGGCTCGGTCGCTGCTCGATGAAGCCATTCTAAGCCTGATTTTTGCATCCACAATGGTGCTCTAGCATAGTCTCCCGTAACGTAGTTGTAGCATCCACCACATGAGATAATAACAGGGAGGTTTAACTGGCCCTTGTGCTTAGCTATCCATTGTTGCTCTAGTGGTTTTCCTAATCCAACCCAAAGAATGTCTGGATTTGCTTTATTTATTCCATGAATAACATTTTCACTGTGTTCTTTGTCGAAATAGCCATGATGTGTACCGGCAATCTCAAAATTTTTATATTTTTGGCTAAGAATCTTGCCGCACTTAACAACTGTAGCCTCATCACCGCCGAGTAAAAAGTGTCTAAAACTGCGTTGAATTTGTTGAGGTATATCGTGAATTGTATCAGTCGTTGCGCTGCGCTCAGGTATGTTGGACCCTTCCATCCATTTTGACATGCTTACAACGCTTTGCCCATCTGCGTGGATAATGTCAGCCGACAACATCGCAGCCATGAAATCATTATTTGAGTTTGCCAATGATATGCCATGCCCATTGGAATCGAAAATAACGAGAGGCACTTGCGCTTCATGGCAAGCACTTTCCACTTGGGCACATATTAACTCAACCAACTCTTTGCGCGTAACACAAGCTGTTCTTAGACCTCCCACATTGGTATGCACTACATCTTCTAATTTCATATTACGAAGTTCACTTCCTCAAGATAGCTTTTGCTGTAAAGGTGCATATTTACGGAGTGTTAATGATACCAAATAATATTCGCCATTGCGTATAATCATTGCGCTATACGAGTGTATAGCTAAATACGCTGAAGATAGCTTGTATTGTTGGTAGCGTCGTGCGAAAAATTAAGGTTTTACGCTAATTGCGCGATTACATAGATAACGCATTCACCGTATTTGGACGTTATAACTGCCCACATCACATCGACGTATGTTGCAGTACTTTGCGATGACTTGTTTGTTGTTATCGCAACTCACTGTATTTGCACATATTAAATTTAACGACCGCCTATTTAGCCAGGTCGCTATGCGTTACGATACTGACGCAGAGCTTCGTGTGCGCGAATGGCAGCAATTGTTAATTACCCAGAAAACGGCGTCGGTAACAGAGCAACTTTATGAAATTAATCGATTTTTTAACGAAATCGAGTTTGTGGACGATATTACTCATTGGGGATATCGCGATTACTGGGCGACACCTATAGAATTCTTAGGTACTAACGGAGGCGATTGTGAAGACTTCACTATTGCAAAATATTTCTCATTGCGCGAACTCGGTGTGCCGGCTGAAAAGCTTAGACTGATGTACGTAACCGCTACGCGGCCGCGTCAAGCACACATGGTATTGGCTTATTACGAGACGCCAAACTCTGTACCACTAGTGTTAGATAATATGAATAAAAGAATCTTACCGGCCTCACAAAGGCGCGATTTGATTCCGGTATACAGCTTCAATGGTGAAGGCTTGTGGCTAGCAAAAGAACAAGGCAGGGGTCGGAAGATGCAAGGTAAAAACAATAATGCCCTGTGGCAAGATCTAAATAAAAGAATGCAACAGAGCTTTTAATGAGTAAACTTATGTTATATAAAACGAGTGAATCACGGAGGAACAACCAAGATGTCTTTATCTAAACAACTCGGTTTAGGGTTTTTCTTTGTCTTGTCAATCGTGTTTATTGGCACGTTATGGATGAATACTCAAAACACTCGAAGCTTTTTAGAGCAGCAATTAACATCACATGCTCAGGATACTGCGACCTCTTTGGGTTTATCAATCACCCCATATATCGCAAATGAAGACGATTTACCTGTGATTGAAACCATGGTGAACGCAATATTCGATCGTGGTTTTTATCAGTCTATTTCTTTGCAAGATGCTGAGGGAAATATGATTCTTCAGAAAACACAATCTTCTCGCACAAGAAATATTCCAGACTGGTTCACGCAAAACTTTCCTATAGTAGTTCCCACCGCCACATCAGAAGTTAACAGTGGTTGGGTGATTGAGGGTTCTATAAATGTAATCAGCAACCCTCAAGCCGGTTACGAGCAGTTATGGAAAAATGCAGTACAAAGCCTATTAGTTACCTTGGTCGCACTGTTGATTGCTTTATTGTTCACCTGGTATTTAGTTAAAAAAGTGATTACGCAGCCTATCAATCGCGTTATTGAACAAGCCAATGCAATCAGTCATAGACAGTTTGAGCAAATCGAGGATATTCCTACAACTAAAGAGCTTTATCACTTTGTCAGAGCTATAAACTCGATGTCTGAAAGGCTCTTTGTAATGTTTAGGAAGCTCACCAACCAATCCGATGAATATCGCAGGTTTGCCTATGCAGACCTAGTGACGGGAGTTGGCAACAGACGCGCGTACGAACTAGCAATAACACAATTACTCAGTGATAAAGACAATAATCCAGAAGGCTATTTATTTTTGATTCGAGCCGCTAGCTTAAAGCAGATTCACGTAGAATTAGGTGGGGATGCAGGCGACCGGTATTTGAAGTCAATTTGCCAAGCTATAAAAGAAGCAGCATCTGCTGAATACGACCATTTTTCTTTGTTCAGAGTAAATGGAG